>OCTA010000579.1_pt1 | contig 33550 bp, 31 predicted proteins | sample 1538991 | NCBI WGS metagenome assembly OCTA01 (sample SAMEA3539302, study PRJEB22396) | soil metagenome | biome: tundra; feature: field; material: soil | place: USA | collected 2010-05 | depth 0.15 m | reverse complement strand
TATCTGTTCGCTGGTGCGTCTGATAATGAACTTTACCGTTCTTCTGATAATGGCAAAAACTGGATCAAAATTACAATTGGCTCAATTCATAATAATGTTGCCGCCTTCTTCTCGCATAATAATTATTTGTTTGTTGGGACTGGTGAAGGCGTCTTCCGTTCTTCTGATGATGGATTAAGATGGGATAGCCTAAACACTGGATTTAGTATCAAAGAAAAGTCCCGTATAAATTGTTTCACCTCTAATTCTAAATTCATATTTGCCGGTGCTGATACTAAAGGAATATTCCGCTCTTCCGATGAGGGAAATTCATGGACAATTGTTAATCCTGCTGTAAATCAGCAGCAGGTGTGGGCTCTATGTGCAAAGGGACCACTCCTTTTCGCAGGGACCACTGTTGGTATCTATGTTTCATCTGATAACGGGGATAAATGGCTCGCTTCAAATAACGGTCTCCCGACCAATTTGCGTTATCCCAATGGTATGTTTCGTCTGCCTGTAGCTAATATTGTTTATATCAATGGCAAATTGTTCGCTGGATTGGATGGGGAAGGTCTATTCCTTTCATCTGATAATGGGATATCATGGAAAGTATCCGATGCGAAATTTCATTATTTTAGAATATTCAGAATGATAGGAGATTCTGAAAATTTATTTTTAAGTTCTGATGGACAGGTATTTCTATCCCGCGATACAGGTGCTACCTGGACTCCCTTTAATATAGAACCAATTAATCGCTGTATTATTTCCGCAGTAGATCATTCAAATTTATATGCTTGTTCGTCTAATGGAATTTTCTTCTCATCTGATTTTGGCAGGAATTGGATTGTCAGTAATAAAGGATTATCCAAAACCTATATCTCTAAATTAACTGTTAAAGGAAATACGTTGTTTGCAGCAACTGGTAGCGGACTCTTCAAGTCAATTGATAACGGAAAGAACTGGGACTTCATTAGTCAAAATATATTAAACTTTGAAATCACTGATATTGCCGTAAATGAAAAATATCTTGTTGTGGGAAGTATAAGAGGGATTTATTTATCCTCTGATTATGGCGATACCTGGATAGTTAAATTTGAAAAAGAAAATATAAATGCACTTTTGGTAAAAGGAAACTTGATTCTTGCCCAAACGAATCTTGGAATTTGTCGTTCGACTGACAATGGGACTAATTGGACAACTGATAAACGCTTTCGAGCATTATCGAAATTTACTGAGTGCGGAGGCTGTCTATTTGCAAAGAGGGTAGATAAATTGCTCCGCTCCACGGATGAAGGCATAACCTGGGATACTGCAAAAGTTCCTGTAAAAAACTTTGACTTAGAATCTATGATAGACGATGGTAAAAATCTCTATTCAACTATTAGTTCCAGCAGAAGTCTTTTTCTATCTACCAATAAAGGGGCTGACTGGACAATCATAAAAAAAGAAGATGGCTTTTATGTTCAAACTCTTCTGGCTTCGGAGAAGTATTTCTTTGCAGCAGATAGAGACCATGGTGTCTCTATTTCCACAAATAAAGGGATAAAATGGATTCCATTTAATTATGGTTTGGGTAATCTGAGAGTTTATACTCTGATCGTAAAAGATAATATCCTCTTTGCCGGAACAACCAATGGTGTGTGGATGCATTCATTATAAAATAAAAATCCAAAGCCCATGATGAGCTATGTTAAAAACTTAGGCATATTTGCGTTAATTTTGAAGGAAAGTTTTTTTTTCGTTTTTGATATAGATTTAACAAAGAGACAATACGCTATTGCTGAATAAATATTTGAATAATGTATAAACGGATATTGATATTTAAATTTAGATTTAGTAATATTGATATAGTCAATTCACAATAATGGTTTTGCGCATAAAATAAGACAGACTGTTTTCATATTTCATTAAAAATAAATGGAAAGGTTACATGTATGAAAAAGTCATATCTTATCATGGTATCTGTTCTTGTTTTATCTTCAATCATTTACTCACAGGGGAAATCATCATTTCAGTTTTCAGGGGGTATGGTTTATCCATTAAGTTCAAGCTCCGGATTGTCAGGGACTTTACAATACAACTACAATATCAATTCCAGGTTTAATATTTTTGTCAGCGCTGATTACTCAGTATGGGATAAACGGAATTTTAATTATTTAGATAATAGTAATGTAACCGGGGGTTACAAAAGTGGTTATTCCGAAACAGATCACACACTTTCAAGAATTATGGCAGGAGGAAGATATTTGATTACTAAGCCGGATCAATTCAAATTATTTGTTGATGCCGGAATTGGCTATTCATACCTGCAATATAATATTTATGATATGAAGAATATTAATAATCCGGACGGTACTATTGAAGTTTTGTTTTCCCCTGCCGGCAAGATACACCAAAACTTATTCAATTTTAGTTCGGGCATTGGGTTCATTCATCCAATCACGGAAAGATGGGATATATTGCTTGAATTTAAGTTAAGTACATACCTGAACTCGCAATATCATGGTTTATTCAGCTCGCAAAGTACATTCAGCAGTTTCCAATTCGGTTTTAATTGTAAAATATAATATGAGTAAGAAGGAATTTACATTGTAAATTCATCATAAGACTAGAGTTGAAAACGTTTTGAAAACGTTTTGAAAGCGTACTTTTAAGGAATTATTTAAGATCAAAAAAAAGAGGTGATATTATGGGACGTCTTAAAAAGCCAGCGCTTGGGAAATTAAGCGGGAAAGCAGGTAGCATAGTGGGAAGAGATTTTGGTTATGACCATTTTATTTCAGTACGGCCTGAAAAATACAACGTGAAGAAGAAGTTAAAAGAAGTAGGTACGAAACAACGCTTCCATACTTCAGTTAAATTAGCAAAAACCATAGTTAAATTCCCTGAATTAAAGGAAGTTTGGGATAAATGCAATATGCCAGGGAAAAGAGGATATAACCGAATAATCAGTGCAAATTGTAAGCTATTTAAAGATAACATTCCGACAACCGAAAATATTATAACTCCCAAAGGAAGGGAATTAATATTTGACATGCTTGAAGTAAGTAATAAAAAAATCAGCTGCTCATACAGTATGGGCGGGTTAATAAAACCGCCACTTTGTATAACTTTTATTATCTTATTTTATAATCCTAAAAAGACAGTGGATGGATTAACTTTTATTTTAGGAGACAGGAAATATATTAATGCAGAATATGCCGATAGATCTATGGATAAAAAGGGGGAGAAATATCTTGCTGAATATGGTTTCAATGATATAACAAGAGTTATCAGAGAAAAGTTCAAAAATGCCATTTTATATACAGCGGTGTGTGGTACTTCGACAATTAAAAACAAAAAATGGTGGACCAGTACAGTTGCAATAGATATTTCAAAGTTTAAATTGAGATATCTGTTTTTGCCAAGGAATAAGCAAGTGCTTCACAATGAGGGCAGACAAAATATTAGTAAATTACAAAACACTTATTCTAAAAAATATAAGAAACAGCAAGGATAGTGAGAATTGCCTGCTTAATCCTGTTAAATGATGAATAAATATGCATTAATAAACAAACCAGAGGGGTATTGTGCCTAGTCAAAAGTCCATCCAGGAATAAAATGAATGCTTTAATCTAGGTATTTTATCAATCTTCCCTGTTGTTCGTACTGGTTAGCAATAAAAAGGATATGAGGCTTAAGCAGGTTCAATTATTGGAATATTGCATGGTAAAAATATGCTTTTAATAATGATTTCATATCCTCACATCAAATAAAATTTACAAAAAAAGTATAACTTGGATCCAGATCTTCTTTATTGTAAGGCGGTACTCCCGAGTAATCGTCCGGGAATGTATATATTATTTTACTACCTCCCTCTTCAACAATAGTATGTATTAACTTAATAGCGTCACTGCCAGGGTTTGATGCAAGCCCATCAAATTCAATTGCATTACCCTTCAGGTTCTTTGCCGGTCCTATTAATTCAGTTTCGTCACAATGAACTTTTTTTATACTCCCTAGATCAAAGAAAACGGAAACAAGAGTACCATTTATACAATCAACTGTTATTTTTACAGGGTTGGAAGAATTTGAAACAACAAGATTAAGTTTATTTAATTTTTCTGTATAAATTGCCATGAGACCTCCAATTATTTACAAAATAAGTTATTAATTAATTTATGAACATAGCTATTAATTTTCGGGACTTTTTTGTATGCAATTTCACTGTAATTAAGAAACCTATTAGATTTAAAATAATAGAAGATGCCTGAATTATTCAGCTTAGAAATAATGTAAATAAAATTAAGGGTATTTAGTTGTGAATTTCAGTGTACATTTACTGCATGATTTAGTCCCACACATTCCATATAGAACAAGCGTATAAGTACCACTTATTGTTGAAATAGTTGTTATAGGAAGAATGCCAGAAATTGTTACATCATTTGGACTTATCAGTATATATTTTACAGGTCTATTACAGTTAATACCCGGACAAACATAATTTGAGTTTATAGTATATTTCTGCCAACATTTAAGATCGGTCGTAGAATTCAATTCCAGGATGCGTGGTTTATTTCCATTTTGGCTAATAGTAGTCATACCCCATTTCCCTTCTTTATAACTGAAGCCGTCAGGGGACATTTGTGAGAAAGCGATGTTAAAGCTTACGCAAAGTATAAGCATCGAAAACGAAAATAATTTCATAATTACTCCAGTAATTATTTATTAGGTCAAGGCATAATTAATATTTATTCTAAAATTGAGGTAAATTTTCCAAGTTATCTTCTTCTTTATTGTTACTATCAGTCCTTAAATAAAAATTTTTATTTATTTTCACTTTACGAACTACTTCACCCTGATCCCAATGTCCATCGTTCCTATAGATTGTCTTTATGGTCTTACTATTATCTATTCTCTCTATTATTTCGTTCCTCGTTAAAGTAAAAACCGGTCCAATGTTTTCCACTTTATCATAATGGACATAGACTTTTGAAATATATTGTTTGGAACCGTTTTGGGTATAATGAACTCCCGAAATTAAATAATCAGCCCATTTAGGCATAATGACCTCATTTTTATTGTTGAATATAATTTTTTAGATTCGAAATTAATCAGAACCATTACAGCTTCGCAACATCAGTCACATAAGGGTAACTCAATCAACGTTTCCTATCAGAAAAAAATATTTTCTCAGCAAGTCGAAATAAATAGAATAATTGTTTTATGTTTAGAACCTTCCTTAACTATTGATCATTTCTTATTCTGCAGCCAAATGAAAAATCCAATAGCGACAAGTATTAAGCTGAGCTTTTGGAATTCCTCCTTATTTTTACAAGTAATTAAATCCATAATCTGGTTAATAGCCGGTGCGGGATTATTAATGTCAATTTCTTTGTAAGTAATATCCGACAAAAAGCCCAGGTCATTCTTTGACACTGAACTTGTAACGATAGGAATTATTAACTTTTTTCCGGCTTTTGCCTTGCCTACCTCCTGACCAACCGACATTGCCCTCGCTATTGTGGCATCAGTAATCAGGACTAAAACAATATCTGAATTTTCAATCCAGCTAAAGATCTGCTCCCAAGCTGATTCCCCGGGTGTATTATCTTTATCCCAGTAGTAAATGTCACCATACATTTTTAATTGATCAGCCAAGACTGATACAATATTAATGTCTGGTGAACTATAGCTTATAAATATTCTCATGCTATTAAAATATAGCATAGGATATAAAAAGTAATTAGTAGATGTACTATATCAGAAAAGTGAAAGTGCGATTTCGAGCGGATTTAGATAATAGCTCTATTATATTTCATGGAACTTAAATTGAGGACTATTTTCAACATTAAAAAAAATGAAATAAATACAGATTAAAATTTCAAAAAGGGAAGTCAAGTGATAAAAGGGTACTCCCATTTGTATATTTGTGAGCAGTGTAAACATTTTAAGTAAAATAGATAATTCATATACAACAAGGGCTATAAAATAAAAATTTATAGCCCTTTTCCGGTAAACAAAATCAAGTAGAAAATAATAGAAATAAGAAATGATAACACCATTTAATATAACACTAATGAGTGCATCAATTTTTTGGTCATTTAGAAAAATAGCAATTGAAGTTGAAAATACAAGCAATGCTAATCCTATCCTTATTTTCTTATTTTTATGATATTGGAGTACAATAATCATAGCGGTAAATGAGACTATATAAACTGAAAATGGTATTATTTTAAAATAATAATAGAAAGCTGCCGAAGATAACGGTGATAAGGCAATTATTAGAAAATACATAAAATAACCTCCCTTATATTGTTTTAAGAGAGGTAAAACCCAAATTATAAGATCAATATAATAAGAATATTTATATATCACGGTCAGAAACAATATGGCGGACACATATTTGCAAATTCCATAGTATATACGCCGTTTGTAATAGTTAAAGTGTTGTTATTTCTAATTTCAATATAAGTTATAGAACTATTCCCATCTTGTAATATTTTAGCGACCAAGGAGATACTAAAAACTCTGAAGACATCACTAGGACTCACAATAAAATTCCCGGGATTAAGGGGGTGTCTATTGTCGTCAACAATATAAACACTCCCAGTGACAATTCTAAACATAATGTAGTTTGTACATTTTGACAATAAACCTGTTAAAGTAGTGCTATTAATTGGCACTGAACTCAAAACTTGTCCATAAAGATTATCCGCTTCCTGTATGCTATAAATTTTTCCAACAACCTGCTGAGAAAAGGATAAGCCAGATAATAAAAGAAATATTGCGAAAGTGGTCATTAAATGTTTCATAAATCTACCTATTGTTGATTAATTAGTTGATAGGTTTAATTTATTTAAAAATGAAGATAAAACATCTAATAGACCTATTATATTTTTCCCTTGTTTTTTTTTGATTTTCGCAAGAATATTAAAAGTCAATAATAGAGCTATTATATTTTCTTTCCCTCCGTATATAGAATCGCATATTTTTGAAGGTCATGCCCGGTCTTTAAGTTCAGTTTCTCCATAATTTTAATTCGATGAGCATCAATAGTATGTTTACTTACAAATAATTTCTTTGCTATTTGATCACTTGTAAGTCCTTCGGATATGAATAAAAGCACTTTATCCTCAAATTCGGATATTTCGTTGTTGTGAAATGTTTTCTTTTTATGTTCATATTTATCAATGAGTTCGGAAAGTTTTTGTTGATTATATGCTGATCCAAAATATTTTCTTCCTTCTATTACTTCATTTATTGCAAATAATAGTTCACCCTTAGTAATTCCTTTGTTTAATAGTCCCATAGCTCCTGCTTTAAGTGTATGGTAAATGTACTGTTCGGAATAATAAACTGAAAGAAACAATATTTTAACATCAGGATTTGTTTCTTTTATTTTGTTAAAAGCATCTATCCCTGTTATTTCAGGCATTGCTATATCTGCAATAATAAGATCCGGATTTGTCTCATAATATTGTTTAATCATTTCCGTACCACTTGCGGCTTCACTTATTACATAAATTCCTTCTTCATTTTTAAGAAGACTGGCAAAACCGCTTCTAACAAGAGTATGATCGTCGCATAATAATATTCGGATGTTCTTCATAATTTATACGGTATTTTTAATTTCAATAATGTTCCATTGAGGGAAGAATCGATAGACATGTTGCCATTAAGAGCTTTAACTCTTTCTGACATGTTCATCAAGCCATATGTTTGAGCATGTCTGATAACATTGGCATCAAATCCATGACCATTGTCCGATACTATTATCATTAAATATTTATCTGAATAAATAAATTGGATATTGAATTCTGTCGCTTCTGAATGCTTAATTACGTTGTTCAATGATTCCTGTATTATTCTGAATATATATATATCGGTATCAAGATTAAATTTTTGTATTTCTCCTAAAAAATCAATCTTTCCGTTGATTTTTTTTGCCTTTGATACATTCTCTACTAAAACCTGTGCGGCATTAAATAAGCCAAGATCCTCTATTATTTTAGGTTTTAGATCAAACACAATATCTCTAAGTTCTGATAAAGTATCATCCAAAACTGAATCAATTTCATAAATATTCTTCTTATAATCAGAACCATCATTTAAGGAATTTCCTATTTTAAGTTTTATCAAATAGAGATTTTGACAGATATTGTCATGTAATTCCATACCTATTCTTTGTTTTTCTTTCTCCAGGTTGTTCTGAAGATAAAGTGAAAGAGATTTATATCTGTCTTTTTGATAGCTTAATTTTTTTGCCGAAATAATTTTGGAAGTTAAATCAAATAAAGTTACCTGAGCTATTTCAAGTGAACTAATCCCTCTTAAATAGTACATGAAATACTTCTTCTCCCATTTAAATTTGTCCTGAATTTCGGAACCTTTATCAATGATACTTATTAAGCTATCCTTATAACCTGGAAATAATTCATTCAATGAATGTATTTTGCCAAATATCTCTTCGGCATAGTTATTTTTATAAATAATAATCCCCTCTTTATTCATTCTAATAATTGCATTTGGGTCAGTGTCAGAAAGATCAGCAAAAATTTTCAGATGGTCATATTCTAATTGATTTTTTTTAATCTCTAATTCCCGATTCTTTAAGTTCAATTCCTTCTTTTCAAGAATATGTCGCTTTTTTGATGGTAGATAGAACCGATAATAGTTTATATAAAGCAATAAAACTAAAATGAACCCCAATATAATAGAATAATAAATCGGATTATTGAAATCCTTCATTAAATCAAGATAATGTTGTAATTCGTTATTCATGGTACAACAAATATAAAAAGAGTAGCATTAAGTTATAGTTATTTCCCGGGTAAAAATATAATAGAGCTATTATATCTTTATTATCTTACTTAAATAAATTAAAACTATGTAATTTGATTTATAATGCACGAAAATCTGGTAGATTTATAATTTGATAAATATTTCAGGGATGTATATGGAAATCATATTTTATTTCTTGAAAATCAGAACAAATAGTTTTAGTTTAATCATACAGATAAACAAAATAAAATAACTAAAGAGAAAAGCGACAGCATTGTTGCTCTATGCTACAATATAGTTTGCAGCTTTTCTATCAGAAGTTCATTCAATTATAGTTTATTTTAAACTTTCTATATGGATAGCTATTACGAAAAATACAGGTACCAAATCAGAAGCTATACTTCTGCGGCAAAAGACAGAAGAGTTAATCATTGCTAACAAAGCGTTGGGGGAGAGCGAAGATCGGCTGAGAAACATCATATTAAGCAACGCCGATTGGGAGTGTGTCTATACAAACAGTTCGCAGAAGGGATTTGAACTACTTCCGCCATTCGGTAAAGAAATTATCGGGAAGACACCTTTCGATTTCATGCTACCTGAGGAAGCAAAAAGAATTGGGGCGATATTCATAGAAATCATAGCTAAGAAAGCCTCAATTAGGATCTCATTCATTGGAGTGTTGGGAAAAATGGGACTAATTGGTGTTGCTTCAGATATAACCGAGCGCAAACATGCTGAAAAAGAACTGGTTGAATCAAAACAAAAAGCAGAATCAGCTAATAAGTTGAAAGATGCTGTTAGAGCAGTTACAGCGCATGCTTTTGAAGAAGATAAACAAAAGGCCTTTGAAGTCGGTTGTGATAGTTATTTAGCAAAACCTTTCTCTAAAGAATCACTTCTTAATATGATGGCAGATTATGTGGATAGATATCAATCGGAGAAAGTATTATAAACATTACTATGACAGAAATAAATTACCCCCTCGAGTCTCCTGAAGATAAAACAATATATTCATTAAGAATATTAACAGCGATTGGCATAATAGTAGGGTGTTGGTCGCTACTTTTCGAAATATATTTTTTCCATGGATTTACAATAGCAATATATTTTGCCAGAATAATATTTACAGCAATTGCTTTAATTATATTTATATTTTCTTATAGAAATTTTGCCAGGAAATTTTCTACACAGCTCACGCATATATACCTCATCAGCCTATTTAGCTCTTTTGTTATAACAATCTTTAAAATGCCTGCTACTGTATTTATAAATTCACAATTATTGGCGCTTCTAATATTTACATCAGCGATAATTTTTAGCTGGGAAACAAAGCACCAAATAATTGCAGCAATTTATTACAATTTACTATTTGCGATATCGATAATATTTAATGATCCAAGCATATATCGTTTACCAAACATTTTTTCACTTGTGATATTTGTATGTCTCATTAGTTTTTTAAGTGTTGCGACAAGTTTAGTAATTCATAATCTTAGGAAAAAATTATTGCTGGTAGCAAATAAGCGTGAAGAAGCTGTTTCACTACTGCTTAATGAAACAATAGAAAAAGAAAAAATAGCACAAAGGGCATTAATAGAAAAAAAACGGAAGATCGAATTATTGGCAAAAATAAATCACGAGGTTAAAACCCCTATCAGTTCTATTCTGATGTACTTTGAGATGATGGAAGAAGGTAGTTTGAATTCCCAGGATGAAATAAAGAAGTATTCAAAATCGGTTAAAACATCACTTCAAAGACTGCTGAATACAATCAATAATTTTGTTGATTATGCAAAGATTGAAACAGGTAAACTTGAAGTTGTAAATGATCTTTTCAATTTGAATGAGGAGATAGAATATGCAGTTGAGTTATTAAAACCTCTTGCACAAAGTAAGAATAACGAATTAGAAATTATTAATAATAATCATTCCCATAAATTAGTCTATTCTGATCCTGTTAAATATCGCCAGATACTGATTAATATTATAGCTAATGCTTTAAGATTTACTGCCAATGGCAGTGTTAAGGTGACTTATGAAAACCTGCAAAAATCAGAAGGCATGTATGAAATAAGAACTTCTGTTGAAGATTCCGGACCGGGAATTCCTGATGATAAATTGAAGAGTATTTTTAATCCGTTTGTTTCATTGAGGGATGGAGATAAAATGAATTATGGCAGTGGGTTGGGACTAACTATCTGCAATGAATTTGTAAATATGTTGAAGGGCGAAATTAATATAGAAAGCACAATTGGTGTAGGGACAAAATTTACTGTAAAGATCCCCTATAATTATAATTATGATAAAGTAATTCTTCCATAAATTAAGATATTATGTCGACAGCACTAAAATCCAACTGCCCTTAGTCAAAACCTTATCAGATATAAAAATGAACTAATATGAACTTAATAAACAAACCCATTGAAGGATACCCTGAACTTGAGTTAAATAAATCTACTGGTTATCATAGTGAAGCATTGCATTTAAATACAGGCAGGAATTGCCTGGAATATATCTTAAGAGCTAATGAATATAAAAAAATTTACCTGCCTTTTTATATCTGCGAGGTAATATTTGAACCGGTAAATAAATTAGATATAAAATTTGAGTACTATCATATTGATGAGAATCTGGACCCGGTTTTAACATCAGCAATCAATGATAATGAAGTATTTTTGTATGTAAACTATTTCGGGGTGAAGAAGAGAACAGTTGAAAAACTTGCGGGTAAATTTAAGAACCTGATTGTGGATAATACCCATGATTTTTTCAGCCCCCCTTTGAATGGCAATGATACATTTTATTCAGCCCGTAAATTTTTTGGTGTGCCTGACGGTGCTTATCTATATACCCGAAATATTCTCACGGATACTTTTGAGCAGGACTATTCATATAACCGTATGGAGCATTTGCTGATTCAGACAGATATGGGGATTGAGGAAGGTTACGAATCATTTGGCAGGAATGAACGGTTATTGAGCAGGCAGCCTATTAGAAACATGTCGCATCTGACCAAAGCATTATTAGGAAATATTGATTATGACAAAGTAAAGAAACAAAGGAAAGATAATTTCTTATTATTACATGACAATCTTGGGCAGATAAATGAATTTAAAATAGAAGCTGATGAAATTGATGCCCCTTTCGTTTACCCTTTTCTCTGTGCAAAGGGAAAAGAGATAAAGGAGAAAGCAGTTGACAAAAGAATATACATTGATACATATTGGGACCATGTTCTTAATAAAGTAAACCGGAATTCAATTGAGGCAAGGCTAACCAACGATCTTTTACCATTACCTGTCAGTCAAATGTATAGTTATGATGAGATAGATTTTTTAGGAAACTATATCCGGGATTATTAAAGGGAGTTTTAGGAACTGTAATCCGACTGATTTCTATTCACCCGCAAGAACTAAATTCTTAAATTTTAGCTATAAATTTTGAAATTATGCCTGTTAGTAAATAAAATGAAATCAATAGCAACAACTAATACTTAATAGAAAGAAGGCTATATTTTATTCGTGGTCAGGACTTTGTCCCCGGAGCTTTGCAAGCTTTTCTTTGCCATAAGCAAAACGTGTAATTGTTACAAATAATACCGGCACAATAAATATTGCAAGTAATGTTGCCGCAAACATTCCACCCAAAACTGTGAATCCGATTGTTGATCTAGCCTGGGCACCTGCACCAGTTGCCAGTACTAAAGGCGATACTCCGAATATAAATGCCATTGAGGTCATCAGTATCGGACGCAGACGTAATTTCACTGCTTCAATAGTAGCTGCATTTAATTCCACTCCACGGTCAACACGTTCCTTGGCAAACTCAACTATTAGTATTGCATTTTTAGCTGCAAGCCCAATTAAAGTAATCAAACCGATCTGAGCATAAACGTTATTACTAAGTCCAGAAGTAAAAGTAAGAGTAATAATTGCTCCGAAAGCTCCAATAGGAACTGCGAGCAAAACAGAAAATGGTACAGACCAGCTTTCATATAATGCAGTCAGGAATAAAAACACAAACACTATTGATAAGGCGAATATAGTAAGTGTACTGTTGCCGGCATTTATCTCTTCACGACTTAATCCTGAGAATTCATAGCCATAACCAGCAGGTAAAACCTGTCCTGCCACTTCCCGTAATGCATCAATTGCCTGCCCGCTACTGTAACCGGGGGCAGCACCTCCGTTTAACTCTGCAGTTCGGAAAAGATCGTAATGAGAAATTAAAGGAGCATTTTCTGCAACATGGTATGTGATTAAAGTGCTTAGTGGAATTTGTTCGCCAGTTTGGTTTTTAACATAATACCGGGATATATCCTGTATAGTTGAACGGTACGATGTATCAGCCTGCGCTACTACATGGAAATTCCTACCGTATATTGTAAAATCATTTATATAGCGACTGCCAAGGTAAGTTTGTAACGTGTTAAATACATCGGAAATTGAAACGCCCAGTTTTTTACATTTCTCCCTATCAACATCAACCTGGTATCCCGGTGTGCGTGCAGTAAAAAATGAAAAAACATGGCTTAGTTCCGGACGTTTATTTGCTGCCATTACAAAAGAATTAACAACATTTTCAAACTGTTTTATAGAGTCTGTACTTTCATGTTGTTCCAATTCAAAAGTAAATCCACCGGTAGCTCCCAAACCGGGAATAGCGGGCGGGGAAATAACAACTACATTAGCACTTTTAAGTGAAGCAAATTTTCTTTGCAGCGTAGCGATCAATGAATTTAACTGGAGTTTTTTGTCTTTTCTCTCATCCCATGGTTTCAACATTATGAATACTGAACCGCTGTTTGATTTGGTGGCAAAGGTTACTACATTCAACCCTCCCAAGGCAGCAAAATGAGCGATACCGGGAGTATCGCGCAGAATATTCATAATGTTATCGAGAACATTCACACTTCTTGTTGTGGAGGATGCTTCAGGCAGTTCAAATGTTATAAAAATTCTTCCCTCATCTTCCAGTGGTATAAAGCCGGTCGGTTTGTTCTTAAATAGTACAATCGTTACCGCATATATCAGAAGGAGACCAATTAATACATACCTTGCAGAACCAATACTCTTTTTTACTCCTTCTGAATACGATGCGGTCATATTCCGAAACCATTGATTAAATTTACGGAAGTATTTTGCAGGCCCTTTCGGATTTGCACTAATATTGGAATGTTTTAAAAGCAAAAGACATAAGGCAGGTGTAAGTGACAAAGCAACAAATGCAGAGATCAGTACAGAAATCGCGATAGTGATTGCAAATTGCTGATATAACCTTCCTACTATGCCGGGAATAAATCCAACAGGAATAAAAACTGCGGCAAGTATGAGCGCAATTGCGATTACAGGTCCTGAGATATCTGTCATTGCCTGGATAGTTGCTTCACGGGGGGACATATTCTGTTCATCTATATAATGCTGGACCGCCTCCACAACAATAATAGCATCATCTACGACAATACCGATAGCCAGAACGAATCCAAATAATGTTAATGTGTTTATTGTAAAATGGAGCAATGTGAAAAAAGAAAAGGTACCGATTATTGAAACCGGAATTGCCAGGATCGGAATAAGAGTAGCCCGCCAGTTCTGCAAAAACAGGAATACAACCAATACAACAAGTCCCAATGCCTGCAGCAGTGTTTTTACGACTTCGCTGATGGATACCTTTACAACGGAAACCGACTCAAATGGGACCATATAATCAACATCTTTAGGGAATGATGCTTTTAACTGGTCCATCGTTTTGTAAATACCTTTTGAAACATCAAGTGCGTTGCTCCCGGGAGCCTGATATATTAAAAGATAAGATGCTTTTTTTCCGTCAACGAAAGAATTATTGGAATAGCTGAACTTCCCAAGCTGCACGCGGGCTACATCACTAAGGTGAACCTCTGATCCCTGTTGAGGGTTTGAATGAACAATAATATTCCTGAACTGTTCTTCAGTACTTAGTCTGCTGTTTGTAAAAACGGTGTACTCAAAAACCTGGTTGTTGCTTTGTGGTGGAGCACCAACTGAACCTGCTGCTATCTGCAAGTTCTGCTCTGACAATGCATTTACTACATCGTTAGCAGTCAGGTTTAACTGCGCTAATTTATCCGGTTCAAGCCAGATACGCATGCTGAAATCATCTGCCCGAGTAAAAATATCACCTACTCCGGGGACCCGCAATAGGGCGTCCTTCACAAATATATTTGTATAGTTATCAAGAAATTGTATTCCGTGCGTATCGTTAGGTGAAAACATAGCAACAAGAAGCAGAATACTGGGACTCCTTTTTCTTGTTGTTAATCCTAACCTTTTTACGTCATCAGGAAGCAAAGGAGTAGCAATACCAACCCTATTCTGGATATCAAGTGCAGCAATATCAGGATCCGTTCCGACATTAAGAACCACATTTATTGTGCTACGCCCATCGCTGGTACTATTGCTTTGCATATATGCCATTCCCGGAGTACCGTTGACCTGCGATTCAATAGGAGTGGTAACCGTCTGTTCCACAGTTAATGCATCAGCTCCATTGTATAGTCCCGATATCTGAACTGTCGGAGGTGAAATATCCGGGTACTGGCTGACAGGCAAATTATAAAGTGAGATTAATCCGACCAATACAATAACAATTGAAATTACTATAGCTGTAAGCGGTCGTTTAATAAATGTATTTGAAATCATTTGTATCCCGGCGTATTTAGTTCAACAATTGCATTGTCTCTCAGTTTCTGAGTTCCTTGTGTTACAATAATTTCATCAGTCTGTAGGCCCTCCTGAACAATTATTTTATCATTTACCTGCATACCTATACTGATTTTGCGTTGGGTTACTTTATTATTGTTAACTACAAATACAAAATACTCTCCCATCTGTTCAATAACTGCTTTGAAAGGAATAAGAATAGTGTTGTTAGCATTCTGATTCAGAATACGCATATTACAAGTAAGCCCGGCACGAAGATTATTTTTGGGATTGGAAAAAACAACCCTCGTTTTGATAGTCCCAGTCTGGGAATCTATCGCACGGTCGATCAAAATTATTTTTCCTAAGTAGGGATATACGGTCTTGTCGGGCAGAACAAGTGAAAAGGTGGAATCGGAGTCACCTGTTTTCTTCTGAAGTAAATCCATAAAACGGTTTATCTGTTTTTCATCAACCGAAAAATCCACTGCCATGGGGTTGTCGGAAGAAATTGTATTCAGCAATGTCTGACCTGCTGAAACGGACGAGCCGAGTTTAACAAGTGAGATTCCGATTGAACCATCAAAGGGTGCATAGATAATGGAATAACGGAGATTTGTTCCAACAACCTTTACATTATTTTCAGAAGCAGCAACCTGCATTTTAGCAGTCTGCAGATCAGCTTCCGAATGTTCAAGCACTTGCCTAGCTATAGCATCATTTTTTGCAAGATCATTGTATCGGTCGGCATCCTGTTGAGCTTTAATTAAATTTGCTTTAGCAACATTAAGGTTTGCGACAGCCTGGTCGTATGCTCCCTTATACTGCTGCTGATCTATACCATACAGTTTCATTCCTTTAGTAACATGCTGACCATCTTTAAAGTTAATATCTGTAAGATAACCGGAAACCTCCGATCTGAGTTCAACCTGATTCAGCGGTGTAACAGTTGCCGGGTAGGTATCATAATATTGGGCAGTTTCCGGAATTACTTTATAAACTGTAACAGGTACCGCAGATACTGTTTTCTGCTGAGCTTTGTCCCTGCCGCATGCAAATCCGAGCAACGAAGTTAAACATGCAATAACGAACAAATAAATATACTTTTTCATGTTGTTTACGATTTTGTTTATCAATATTGAATAGTGCCCAATGACCTCTGAACATCCAATTTACTGCTTAGTACCTGGAAGAGGGCATTATTATAATTAGCCTGGGTAGTTCTTAAATCCGTTTCGGCAGTAATAACTTCCAAATAGGTTTTTATTCCTGATTTATATTGCAGCTGGATGGTATTGTACACATCTTTTGCAAGTTCAAGGTTTGTCTTAAGGATAATATAATTGTTCAGACTGCTTTTATATTCTCCCAAGGCTGAAATATATCCTGTATTAATTGAATCCTTTAACGATATAATATCATAATTATACCTTTTAAGCTCCAGACTTGCCTGTTCTATTTCCTGAATTCGTTTTCCTCCCTGAAAGATTGGGAACGAAAGCTGCAAACCAATGTTGGAGCTTGGATAATTTATATTAAATAACTTTGAAAAATTATCATTCTGGTAGAAATATGTATAATTGGCAAATGCTGACAGTGTCGGGGTAAAACTTAAATCATTATAGCTCAGGTTTGCCTGCTGCAGCAGTATCCGGGATTGCAGAAGCTGATACTCAATCCTGTTTTCATAATTTGCTGTCTGTGTAGTGTCAATGAATATTTCATTCTGCATTTGGGCCTTATCAAATTCAATATTCAAATCAGCATCCGCAGGATAGCCCATCTGTTCTTTCAAGAAAGCATTTCTGACTTTTAGAAACTCCTGATTTTGTTTCAGCTCAGCCATTGCATTATTGAGGGCTATTGTAGCCCGCTGATAATCTGTTTTGTCAACAATCCCCCCCTTATATTGATTATATGTGTCTTTTACACTCTGCTGAAGCCTTATTATATCTTCATCAAGCAGCACGATCTGTTCCTTAGTAAGCAAAACCGAATAGAATGCTTTGCTTACAATAGTAACAACATCAATTTTATTAAATGCGGTTTTTTGATTCATCAGCCTGCTTATATCTTTTGATGTGCTGGCAGCAAGAAATACATCCCTGTTAAAGATAGTTTGTGTCAAGGAAAATTCAGCTCCTGCTGTGTTGATTAAACCAACTACGGCCGGATTCCCCTGAAAAATAGTTACTGGTAATTTATAGTTATGGATTAAATTAATATTTAGGTTAACCTGCGGAAACCAATCTGCCAGTTTACTATTGATTTCATGATTAGTAATTTCCTCATCAAGCAGGGACTGCTGAATTACCGGCTGGTGAGCAAGAGCATATTCCACACAATCCTTTAGAGTCCCCCCTTTCAACAATAAATCCCCATTATTTATCTCCTGGGAGAAAAAAGGCTTGTTAAATAATAAAATAATAGAGAGAATACAGATTATTTTTTTCATAGAATAGACTATTTGTTCCTATATCTGGTACTAATTGATATTATACCAGAGTAAAAGTATAGTTATTGAAGTAATAGAATTTTGATTTACATCATATAGAAATGGCTTTAAGAAAGTAATGGAACTTGAGAAAATAATCAGGAAAGCTTCAGACAGCTACCATCATTAAAGTCTATTCAGATATTGCTACTTCAATATTATTCATAATAATTTTTGAGCCGGTAAAATTCCATCTATGCATTAATCAGATCAGTCTTTACATTTTCTTTAATCATTGTTAATGCAATTTTTTCCGCTGTAAGGGGCATTGATTTAATCCTGATTCCCAGAGCATCCTCAACAGCATTAGCAATCATCGGAGCAGCAGGAATCATAGTATGCTCACCCATTCCTCTTGCACCAGACGGACCATCAGGCTGCGGAGTTTCGATAATGATTGAAACTATTTCATCGGGAATATCCAATGCAGTCGGGATCTTATAATCTGAAAAGCTTGCATTGAGGAGTTTTCCTTTTTCATCAAACCGCATATCTTCGTATAATACAGTTGCAATTCCCTGAAGAAGTCCCCCGGTGATTTGTCCCTTTATAAGATCAGGATTTAAAGCTCTACCAACATCAATAGCAAGAACCGCTTTAGGAATTCTCATTTTTCCAGTCTGTCTATCGATCTCAATTTTAACAGCGCTGGCACCAACTGTATAGTGAACGTTGGGTTTGCCACCCTGACTTGTTTCAGGATCGCTGAGCGCAGAAGAAAATTCGGGCATGAACATTCCCCTTCCAATTATAGGTCCACCTCTGAAGGTACCATCTTCTTTCATAATACCGTTTATAATAAAATCTTTCAGAGGTAAAGAAAAATCGGGTTCTTTTTTTGATTTAACACATTCATCTTCGAGATAGAGAGAACTTCTATTTTTACCAAGAGCCCGTTCTATAAGATCAAATATTTGTTCACGGGCATCAATAGCAGCTCTTTCAACAGCCCTGCCACAACCCCATGTAACATGAGATGCTACCGTTTGCCATTCATACGGATTCCTATCCGTATCGGGGGTTTCGACTCTAATCTTTTCAGGTGAAACAGATAAAACTTCGGCAGCGATCTGAGCCATGACAGTTAATAAACCCTGACCTATTTCCATACCTGAGATCATGATATTAAGGCTTGCATCTTCATTGAATTTCAGAAAAGCTGAAGATGATGCATTGGGAGGCATAGCGGGGGCTTTCCAGAAAAGTGCAATCCCCTTCCCTATTGCTTTGTTTGGATCATGGGAGTATTCTTTCTTTCCCCATTCAATTGCATCGGCGACTTTATCGATAGCTTCGATCAGACCATTGGGGTTCATCTTTCCACCGTAATTGAGAATATCTCCTTCCCTGATGGCATTTTTTCGTCTGAAATCAACCGGATCAATATTTAAATTTTTTGCGATCTCATTGATATGAGATTCAAGACCAAAAAGAAATTCCGAGTAACCGAATCCCCGGTAAGGGCCACCTGGCGGAAGATTAGTATAAACACAATAAGAATCGATTTTTACATTTGGAATATTATAAGGCCCGGAAGCGGAAAGCCCTGCGGCATTAACAACGTTGGCACCGTATTCAACATAAGCGCCGGCATCCCAATAGAGGGTATTGTCCATTGCTGTCATACTGCCATCTTTATTGACTCCGACTTTAATTCTGCAGGTCAAACCCTGACGCTGATATGTATTATAAAATTCCTGCGCTCTTGACCAAAGAACTTTTACAGGTCTTCCTTTGACAGTGGTTGCCAAAGCTGCGCCAATTATTTCCATAGATACTCCCGCCTTTCCGCCAAACCCACCTCCAACGAAAGGAGTAATTACTCTAACATCTTTATGAGTCAACCCGAGAGGAGCGAGAGCCTCAGCAAAAAGATGTCTTTGTGTGTAAGGAGACTGGGAAGCAGTCCAGACAGTCAATCGTTCTGAATTATCGAATAGCCCAATTGCACCATGGACTTCAATTGCACAATGAGCATAACGAGGGACTGTATAAGTGTCTTCAAAAACAAAATCAGCTTCTTTAAATGCTTTATCAGCATCACCCTTCCGAACTTTTCTTAAGTGGGAGATATTAGTGTCAGGTTTAGGAAAGAACCATGGAACATGCTGATAATTTCCAAGTTCCGGATGGAGAAGAAAGGTATCTTTCTTTAATGCATCTTCAACATTTAGCACATTCGGCAGTTCGGTATAATTAATTTTTACCAATTCGGCTGCTTTTTTAGCGGCTGCAGGGGTTCTTGCAATTACCGCAGCAATCTGTTCTCCGACAAAGCGTACACGATCCTGCGCAAAGATATACCTGTCATGCATATAAAGACCGAAACGGAATGGGAATTCCTTACCTGTAACAACCTTTACAACGCCGGGAAATTTTTCAGCTTCGGAACTATCAATATTATTAATAATTGCGTGAGCATACTTACTTTCGACCACAGCTGCATAAAGGAGGTCAGCCCCGAAATCAATGTCCTCAATAAATTTAGCCGCACCGGATACTTTTACTTTACCGTCAATTCTTACAACTGATTTACCGACATATTTAGACTTTTCCATAAAATCTCCTTTATACTAATTGGTAAGATCGATGATAGCATCAATAATAGGCGAATAACCGGAGCATCTGCAAAGATTTCCAGCAATGGCCTCCTGGATTTCTCTTTTTTCAGGTTTAGAATTTTTTCCTAATAATTCAGTAGCAGAAAGGATAATACCAGGAGCGCAGAATCCGCATTGAAAAGAATTATTCTTAAGAAATGATTCCTGAAGGAGAGTCAAACCGCTTTCCATTAATCCTTCAATGGTGACAACTTCCTGATTATCAACTTCGATTGCCAGTACGAGGCAGCTACGGACAGTTCTATCATTTAAAATAACTGTGCAGGTACCACAGTCACCTTTATTACATCCGCATTTAGGGCTTTTAACGCCAAGTTTTTCCCTGAGCACTTCAAGAAGTATTTCGTCGGGAGCGACTTCGAGGCTTACTCTTTCACCGTTCAAAACAAAATTTATTTCTTTTTTCATTTTATAATTCCTATATCAGGTTTCTACCAAATTCAGGACCACCGCCATTTAGGCGGCTAATAGCAGCATTAATTCCCCGCTCAAACATAATTTTTGCCATATGCATTCTATATTCTTTAGTGGCACGGATATCTGTAATAGGTTTAATTTCATCCTCAATCAGTTTGCAAGCTTCCTCAATTAAGTTGGAGGTTATTGTTTTTCCGTTAATAAGATGTTCAATTTTTTTTGCTCTTACAGGAACAGGAGCAACAGATCCAAAAGAAACCCTGAAAGTTCCATCTTTGAGAGCAAGAATAATCAGATTAACTTGGGCGAGATCTTCCCCTTCATATCTACCTAGTTTAACAAAACAGCTACCATGTCTGCCAGGAGAAGAAATAGAAATTCCGGTTACAATTTCACCTTTTTCTATTGCGGTTTTACGGGAGGCGATAAACCATTTTTCAGCAGGAATTCTTCTTTCTCCTTTTGGTCCAGCTGTAATAACCTCTGCATCATATGCAGCAAGGAGAGGACCACTATCCATACAAGGAACAGCTGAACAGATATTTCCAACCATTGTAGCTCTGTTTCTGATACCGAGGGAGGCAACAGTCCTGCTCAAATCAGCTATAACCGGGAAATGTTCTTTTATAATTTTAGCTTCTATAAGCTCAGAGAAAGTAACACCAGCACCAATGAATAGACTATCATGTTTAAAAGTGATCTGCTTAAACTGTTCAATCCCCTTCAGATCGACTATCATCTCAGGCTGGACTGTACCTTCTTTAATCATATCAATTAAGTCAGTTCCCCCGGCAAGGATAAAGGGATTTAATGATTTAGAAATAATATCCAAGGCTTCATTAAGAAGTTTTGGTCTTGCATAATCAACTTGATTTTCAGCCATTTAATTTATCCTCCCTCGCTGGGTTTATTATTTCCCGGTTTTAGGCAATAAAGCAACTATTCTGCACATAGCTGATTCCAGTTCTATACCTCTGAGCGGGAAGCAGCCAATCCATGCTCTTTTATTGCTGAGTTTGTTAATATCTCCACCGAGATTTTCAGCATGCACAATTTTTTTAGGGAAAAGTTTAATATGCATTACCTGATAATACTCATCCTGAGGGAAATAAGCATCCCAGGATTTAACTTTATATTTTGCCATTAGTTTTTCTTCAGCTTCTTTAAAACGAGCCGGGTGCCATTGTCTAATAATAGTATTCATAGGATGGTCCGCACTTCCGCAATCGACACCGATCCATTTCAGTTTCATTTCGACAGCCCATTTATGGAAACCCGGACCAGGTCCAGGATGTTTAACAAAATAGCGGACTTCATCGGATTGTTTCTGATCCCATGCATAGCGGTTATAACCCGTATTGATGATGAGTATATCCCCTTTTTTAATTTCAGCTTTTTTCATAAGCATTTCAGGAGTGTAAAGATCATAATCTCCGACCTGATCAGAGATATCGACTACGACACCTTGTCCAACCCATTCCTTCATAGGAACATTTCCAATTGATCTGCCGCTGGCATGGAAATGAATTTCACCGTCCATATGTGTACCAACGTGATTACTAGTAGTAATAATCTGTCCATTGGCACCCTGCCCCATATGAGCGCCGGCTATTCTTTTAAAATATTGAATTCCAAGAGGCATATAGCTTGGCCATGGCGGAGTATGAATTGATAATCTTTGGGTTAAATCATACACCTCAACATCATCCATCATTTTGAAAAATTCAGGCAGTTTCATTTTATTTCTCCTTTAGTAATTTAATTTTATTTGTAAGACCGATTAAGGCATTAATAAATGGCTCAGCAGGTGCGCTTAAAACACCAGCCCCTATTTGTCCAATTCCCGCGTTTTTATGAGCAACTCCAGTATCAATAAAAGGAAGAGCCGATTTTTCAATAACTTTTATTACATCAATTCCTGTTGGGGTACCACGGAAATTGAGATACGGAATTTTATAAATATTGTTTTCAGCAGCAGTTATTTCATACATTTTCATAGTATAGTTAACTGCGTCCTTCGTGTTTCCCCCAACGAACTGAACAATTGCAGGGGATGCAGCAATTGCAAATCCACCTAAGCCGTTTGTTTCTGTGATAGAACTGTCGCCGATATCGGGGTTCGCATCTTCCTTTGAAAAACCTTGAAAATAAAGAGCGTCGGGAACAGGTGAAGGACCAGTAAACCATTCATCGCCGGTACCCGAAAGCTGCACGCCAAATTCCGTTCCATTTCTTGCCATAACAACGACGATACTACTATAATCAATATTCCTTGCGGGATCAAGGGAAACTTTTGAAACAGCCATAGAAAGGTTGAGGAAGAAATGATCGTTGCGGTTAATGAATTCAAGCACATCAATTGCAGTGTCTTTGTCATCAACATATTTAACGATTGATGGAGCCAATATTCTATAAAGAAGAGAAGTGGCTGCCCTGTTCCTATTATGAACTTCATCGCCCATGTGAAGAGCCTGGGCAATTATATTTTTAAGATCAATCTTCCCGGATTTTTCAAGGACTTTTTTAAGGGAGGGATAAAGTACATTCTCCATCCATTTTAATCTTTCTATTACATCGCTGCTAAACGCGCCATACCTAAGAACCTTGCCCAACCCTTCGTTCATGGTACCATATGCTTTGTTGCCATACACTTCGTTTTCCAGGATAAAAACAGGCATTGATGGAGAAACAATCCCCGCCATAGGACCGACTGTTGAGTGTTCATGACAAGGGGAAAATTCTATTTTCCCTGAAGCAGCAATTTGTTCTGCCTCTTCTGTACTTGAAGCGATACTTTCATAAATCAAAGCACCTATAACAGCACCCTTCATAGGCCCACACATTTTATCCCAGGTAACAGGAGGACCTGCGTGGAGTAGGAGATTCTTTTTCATTCCGGGGATTACATCAAGGGCTTTCCCCATTCCTATAAGATAGGGCTTAGAATTGAGGATTCTATTTACAGCTTCTTTATTTGCAGATTCAATTTTATCTTTGTTTTCATTTATTACCTGAAACACTTTACTATCGCTAAATATAGGAGGTTTCCAGTCAACCTGGACAGAGTTGACTTTTAAACCATCAAGAGTTTCCTTGAAGGATTTCATTCCAATATTTATTATTTTCAATTCATTTTCGAATAGCTGATTCATTTATTTTTTCCCTTTGCCATAAACTATTGAAATTGCCAATCTACTTGCGGCTGCATTTGATTTCATTACAATGACACCTTCAGATTTAAGTGCAGTAATTACAGAAGTTCTATTCTGGGGATCTTTATCAGTGCCGGTTACAGAGCAAACAAGAGGCAAACTGTATTTACGTGCTGAAGTAATTTCTTTAACTTTCCTTATTACAGGAATGACCTCAACGAGAGGATCCATATTGGAACCATAGCCCAGAACAATATCCAAAAGTATAACTGCTGTTTCCGGATCTTCGGCTTCTTCAATTATTCTTTTGCACCTGGTAGAATAATCAATCATCGGATGAGGTTTTCCGACGGTAAACTCATCATCACCCAGATCAATGATTGTATTCTTTTCACCTACATTAGAATCTTTTAATTTTTTTGAGTTCCCGACAGGAGTATTCGAATAGACGTCGGACAATACCTCATTGCAGATGAGCTGAGTTTCATCGCAGAAAGTTCCTCCGCTGAAGAGTGCCCTTAAGTATTTTTGTTCAGAAGATAATCTTGAAGATTCTTTTTTTGCTATTTCCTTTATGTCTAAATCCTGGTTAACGGAGATTTCTTTAACAGAAGTAACCGGCTGGTTTTGAGCAAGGGCAGCAGAAAGGAAAGCAGCTTCCTCAAGAGTTGAAGCAGCATGAATTTTTGTTCCATAAAGCAATTCCGGAGAGGAGCCGAGAAATACACTTACGACAGGTTTATTTATTTTAGTTACTTCTAATTTAATCTTTTCGATCACCTCTTTTGCGGGGGGTTTAGAGACTAATAAAATTACATCAGTATTAGTATCCTCTGCAAGGGCCTTAAGACCCTGGATAAACATAATGCCACCGACTTCCTTTTTAACATCGCGACCTCCGGTTCCAATTGCCTGCGAAACTCCGCAGCCGGCATTTGAGATAATACAGCTTACTTCCTGCAAACCTGTTCCGGAGGCACCTACAATTCCGATATTTCCACGGTTAACTACGTTTGCAAAAGCAAGAGGTGTTCCGTTTATTATTGCAGTTCCGCAATCAGGACCCATAACGAATAATCCTTTTTCTTTTGCAAAAGTTTTTAATTCAATTTCTTTTTCGAGCGGGACATTATCTGAGAAGAGCATAACATTCAATCCCAACTGTAAAGATTTCATAGCAACATCGCCAGCATATCTTCCGGCAATAGAGATCATGGCAAGATTAGCTCCAGGCAAGGCGATTACTGCACTATCCAAACTTGAAGGATTAAGGTTTTTATCTTCTGACATATCCTTATCAGGTTTCAGCAGCTTGTCAACCGATTTTAACAAAGCAGGTATATCGGCATTCGCATCAGTTTTAAAGACAACAAGCAGATCCATTTCTCCCGCAGCTTGAAATTCAGGGATTAAAAGTCCAGAAGACTTCAGAACGGAGATATTTTCTTTTGTTCCCATTAAAACAGCCGAATCAATTATTTCTTTAAATCCAGAGAGCTGTTTTGCCACAAGCATAATTGAAACGGAATCAAAATATTCCCCTTTTTTTACAACACCACTAATTTTCATAATAAAAACCTTTTCATACCTATTAAAAAACCGACTAACTGATCAGCGCCAGAAGTCTCACCTATTGAAAGAACGGACTCTGTATTTTTTATGATAATATTTTCATCTGAATATAAAACCGCATTAAGTAATTCACGGAATTTATTAAACAAAAGTCCCCGGGAGGCGCATAGAAGAAATGTATTTGTAAAAAGATTGGAGCCAATAGCCTCCTGCCAGATCTGTTTTATTGATTTCTGCATATCCCAACGGCATATCTTTTCAACAAGATTGAGAGCAATTAATATTCCGGAATTAAAATCGTCACCGGCTGGTGTAAGTCCAGGTCCTAAACCTTTAATAAAACCTACACCCATAATAATATTTCCGAATAAAATTTCCTGAACCCCGAAGTCAATTCTTTTGATATATTCAGATTCAAACGAAGAAGTAAATTCTGATCTCCTCCCCGAATCAAGCACGAAAGCAAGACTATGGAGGGGAGATAATTTTTTAACTGAATTTTCCAGAAAGCCGAGATTCCGGATGAAATTATTATAATCAAATTCCAGCAGATATAATGATGGGTCATAAAGTTTACGGGCATCGAATTCTAATTTAGTATCATTGAGGTAAAGGCACCCATCCTCAATTTCAAGGGAATTGACCGACATCGGCACAATTCCCTTAATAACTATATTCAGGGGTCCCGGACCGACACTCTCGCTGACTACGAACACGAAAGTATCCCCGGAAATAAAATTTACAGCCGAAGTAAACTTCGAATGCAATTTATATTTCCCGCTACATAGCTGATTTCCGTAACTTATTAGTTTTATCATATCTGAAAGATGATAGAATTGATCATGGTTTTGGAGGATCAGACGGAGCTAAAATAGCTGCTTTAGCTTTTGCAAGAAGATCAGCAGGCACAGGACGGGTTCCAAGAACCAAGGTGCTTTTTACATTATTATATAATTCTTTGGTTAATGCCCAAGACTGGCAGCCACCTAATTCGTGAGGGATATGAAATCTTTTCACAAGTTTATATTCTTCCATCCATCTTCTGAAACCAATCGGGGATTCGGCAACTACTAATACTTCTTTCTGATTAAGATAATCAAAGTGGTATTCCATTTTAGTAGCAAATGCAAGGGCACCCACTCTTAAACCACGTTTTAGAGTAAATGTGTGGTATGATGTTCCGATTTCAGGATTTACAATTCTACCGTTAACGATTGCGGCGAGTTCACCATCAATCTGTCCGACGATAACATATTCATCCTGAACCCGATAAGTTAAATAGCCAAGAAGTTCAGCATATAATCGTGATGCAACTATATTATAAAAATCCCGATCAAGATGAATCAAGGGTTCAACATGAGGTAAAAGTGAGGGGATTTCTTCCCGACCAACCTGGCGCATAACCATTTTTTGTCCATCTTTAAGGGTAATTACTTTCGCAGGAAATTGCGGCATTGGCGTATCAACCGGGCGCAAGATTTTTTCCATATCATCGATCATTTAAGGTCTCCTAATTGTTTATAAGTTAATGTAATTAAGTTTAAAATTGTGAGGTTTAAAATAGATAATTTTTAATAAATAAGGTGAAAAATAAATTCATTTTATCCCTGAAAATCATCTTTAATTTGAGGATTGTAATTGAGGGAGAGGGACATTTGAGGAAAAAAGCCGGCAGATAAACTACCGGCTCAATCTAAAAATCAAATATAGTTATTTGAGCAGTATCATCTTCTTGACTGAAGAGAAATTAGTTCCAGTGACCTTATCAACAGCTAAAATGCGGTAAAAATAAATGCCTGAGGAAATACTTTTACTAAGAGAAGCCGGACTAAAATCAACAGTATAAAAACCACCAGGCTGATCATTGTTAATAAGCTGCCCCACCAATTCACCAGCTATGTTATATACTTCAAGAATTACTCTTGAATCTGAAGGCAGACTGTAACTTATTTTTGTAGAAGGATTGAATGGATTAGGATAATTCTGGTTCAATTCAAAAATTTTAGGCAAAGAAATCTCAACTTCGATTGTGCTGCTGTAGGCAAATGTATCATCATTATCGATCATTTTTAACCTATACTGATACTTCCCAGTTTGAAGATTCTTGTCTGTGAAGCAATAATATTTATTAGAATTACTTAAATCTGCAGCTTTTACTGATCCGACGGTCACCCAATCAGAGTTATTATCACTAGAGTTCATTTTTTCGATAACAAATTTATCGCTATTCTTTTCAGTTTTAGTTTCCCAATTAAGCTGAATATCTCTTCCATTCAGGGTGTAGTCAATAGCTGAAAGTTCAACAGGCAGAGTAGCACCGCCACCGTTACCAACAACATTACACCAGGTAGTATCCAGCCTTATTCCATCAATTATTAAAGTTGACTGCTGGCAGCCTTCGGCAGTTGCAAGCGGATGAATTCTACTAATATTTAATTCATCACCGCAAGGAAAATCTTTTGCTATTAAAGTCGGTGAGGGTTCAACACAAGAAGAACAAATATCCGGGTCGACATAAAGAGAGACCTGGCCATTTGTTGAAGACTTAACAAACTTATATTTAAGTACCACTAAATATGTCTGGCCAAAATTGTAAGCTGAAGACCAAGTAGGATGATCAGTTCCTTGTTGAGCTATACCAAAATTAAATCCCTTTTTAACATCTTTTCTTATGAATAAAGTTATATTATTAAAAGTTCCTCCTGCTCCATTGCCAAAATGGAAGATAAAGTTTCCTTCCTGGGATGTTGCAGAAATAACATTAATCATAAACGATGTAAATACGTTTCTTCCAATTATAGTTTGAAAACTATTATTATGAAGATTCCCGTCAGTAAGCGCTGTTAAGGTAATAGCGTTACCGATATTTGACCCGAGGTAACATGGATATGAAAGTCCGGGGCTGGTCACCTTAATCGGATGATTTCCCATGGAACAAGCCCAACCACCATGGCCACCAAAATTAGTCCCTGCGATATACGAAAAATCCTCTTTAAATATGGGCTGAGAATTTCCTGCAGTATTAAACAAAACGGAGAGCAATGATATTATTAATAAAGTATATGCTTTTTTCATTATTAAGATATTATGTTAGTTATCAGATAAACTTTTTATTGTAATATTGATAAACGCGCACTGGTTAGATAATATGCGATAATTTTCAATAAAACACTTTGAATTAAATTAGTCTCACAATGATACAATCTGTATAATGTGGGAATTCAACCCAAAGAAAATTAAAATTAAGATGCTATTTTATCAAGGCTATAAGGAGTCCCATCCTACGTATGTGACTTCAATCAAGATTGTTGATCCCCGAATAGAAAAGAATATAAGGTTTAAATCCTCCCGATTTTTTACGATCTTTGCCTATAGATTATCTATAGAGTAAAACAAGTTGGGAGGTTAATTGAGCATCCGCGTGTGTTACTACTCTTGTTGAGGTGGACGAGAATTAAAACGTTATGATGTTCCAGCGCAATGCGTCTTATTGGATTACAGCAGATGCAAGAAGCATTGGCATTGCACAGGGATAGCCACGAAACTAGATCTCAGAGAACTTAAAAAGGATACTGAATTAAGCAATTATTTACTGCTGGCAAAATTGAACCATATGAACAAATTGAATCTTTTACGAGAAAGAAATGAATGAACAATTTCTGCAAATTCAGGAGTTCTCAAGTATCCGAATGATGAATGGGGATCTCTTGTTCCATTAACTTTAGAATTATTTTGCACAAGTTTGTCAATTATTTTCACACCTTTTGAGTTACTGACATATAACTCCGCAAGAAGATGGTTAAGAGCAACCTGATCATCAAGATCGGATAAATTATACCAGTTTCTTCGAATATTTTCCGGAACTTTTAATTTATTACCCAAATTATCCTTTTGTTCCTCTAATATTTTACGGAGGACGTATTTTTGTCCAAGAGGGGAACCAACAGAAATCAAAGTATCAATTTTCAAATCAAGTAAATTATCTATTAAAGCATCATGAGCAATTATTGAACCCATGGAATGGCTAATTAATAAGATCTTTTTCCCCTTATGTTTTTTAAGTGATTCTGACAATCTTTCAATGATTTCCTGCTTTGCAAGGCGCCGTATCCCATTATGGTTAATATAAAAAGTTGAGTAATAGTTTTCGAGGTCTCTCATATTTAGATGGAAAAACAAATCGGTTAATGAAGGATATTTTAAAGATAATACTTCATTTACAACAATCTTACCATAAAATTTATCGAAATACTCCCTTGCTTTTATCCGTAACCTGGATGATTCATTGGAGTTTAAGGCATTTTCCGGCAAATACCTATTCTTCAGATAAAGCGGGCTGGATTTATTCACCTCATCGGGATCAAGAGGAATGGGATGAAAGATATCAGCCCAATAGACCATTTCAAATTCAAAATTTGTTGATGAATGATTAAATTTTTTAAGTCCCTCAAGTATACTTTTTTTCCACCAATCCGTGAGAATTGTTTTGGGAGGTTTATTTCCAAGTCCATGAATCCCGATAATTATTTTCGACATATTATTTGATTTTTTTTCATAAAATAATAAATGTTAAGAATCACTGTTTTAATATACTACTCATGATTACATACCATCATATTTATAATTATTATTCTTGCAATTAAATTTAATTATTATTATAATCAATTGAATGTTATTAATTAATTTCCAAAGGCTTTTATGGATACCATTTTTGACTATAAGGTAACCAAATTGGAATTGGAAATACTTTCCTCATGCTCTCCCCACACAAGTATTAAGGATAAAGAAAAATATCTAAAATACTGCGACATAGATACCATCAATGCAGATTTATACAGGCTTTTTACATTGAGGAATGAGGTGGATATTGCGGAAAATTATGTGAAAAAGATAAAAGATACACAAAGTATTTCATCTTTACATTTTTTCTAACTAAGGTGCTTAAACAAAAATGGCGGAGAGGAGTTCCGCCATATCCAATCAGATTTGCTGAAGTTTCGGTCGTTGCAGAGTAGGACGAAGACACAATAATAAAAAAATCTGCTCCCTTCGAACCCTTGTCAAACCTTGCCTGAAGTTTTCCCTTATACGATTTTCCTGAATGATATTCACGTTTATGTTATAGCCTCAGATTTTCTACCTGGTCTTTCACTTTCAGATTTTACTGAATATTCGGAAACAACAGTTTTAATATATTTCAGGCGATATTGTGCATTCACCTGCCCATTACTCAGATATGATATAACTGAAATAGAAATAACAACGCAAAAACAATCTGTTTAAAGAGACTGAACACAAAATCAACAGATGAAACCGGTTTCTTATTATCATTAAAAATAATCCTGAAGGCTTCCTTATCTCTTTGTTTCAATCTATTAATTAATTCGGTTTCCTGCATACACCAAAAATATTGGATATTTTAATAAGTTAGACGTTACTTTAAGCAGAACCATGCGCAGACCGAAAAATAAACCTCACATTCATTAACCTATGCGAGGTTTTAGGAGAGATAGAGCAAATATTTTAGTTCTAAGTAATGAGACGATAAAATCGGGGAAACCATGCGGAAGAAAAAAAATCTTTATTAAAATAAAGAAGAATCGACAAGATCAACTGACAGCTAAGTATATGACAGATTCACAACTTGCATATTTGAGCATACGAGTTATTTATTTATTGAAAATTACACAACAGAGTAAAAATAGAATTAGTTTGAATCGTGTTGAAATATATTCAACTGGATAAATGTTCTAAATTGAATAGAGATTTTTTAAGATTCAAACATAATAAACAATTATTCACATAAATGAGGTTTTGAATCGGATGGTTATTGTCAGGTTTAGCAGAGACCAGTTTAGCAAGGAATTCAGAATATTAGATTAAAAGAAATAAACAATATTTTCCGGTTCTTTTACTTTTTGAAGATAGCTTTCAGCTTTCTCATTCTGGTTTCTTATAATGAAAAGTATGTAATGATCTGAATTGATTGTATCGATATCATTGTATTGAAGGTATTTGTCTTTATTTATTTTCGTTTTATTAGGAACACACGAAGTTAACATTTCAATCTCAAGCTTTGTCACATCATGTTCGAAAATAGTTTCCATAGATTTCTCCCTCAATCATATTTATTCTTTACCAAATATTCCCAATTTATATTGTCAATACATTGATAAAATAATACCTGCCCAAAGAATGTCATCGTCCATCAATTGATTTGTATTTATATCGATTATTTTTTTATACCAATCTTTGGGCAGTATTGTTTTATAATTTTGAAAACTGATACGTGTTTTCTATAATTATTTTTTAGTACCATTATATAATATGAATGAAATTAGGATTATTATATAGAGCAAAAGGATGAAAAAGGGACTACTACTGAAAACTGGGACAAAATGCGAATATATAATATCCTAAAAGTTAAATATAGGCTTCTTTGAATTTCTCATAATTCAAAATTCGTAATCGGGAACCTTTCTGCTCTATAAATCCTTTTTTTGCTAAGGTGTTAAGTGTACGTGATATCGTTTCTCTTGATGTTCCAGCCATATTGGCGAGGTCATGCTGGTATGGAAGTTTTTTGATCTCTAACTTTCCATGAGTTATTTTACCAATTTCATCAGCTAATTGAATTAATACTGTTGCAATTTTTCCTTCAGAATCTTTCATGCTAAGAGCTTTAATCTTCATATCAGCAACTCTTAGCCTTCTTGTCAATTCCTGAAGCATTGACTTAACAACATCATTATTACTTTTAAGTAGTTCTAAAAAATCATCTCTGTTTATGAGAAATAATTCTGAATCTTCTATAGCTGTAACTGTCGCCGAACGGGAATATCCATCCAGTACAGACATTTCGCCGAATATATCAGATTCATTAAGAATAGCAAGAATAACCTCCCTGCTGTCATCACTATAACAGGATACCTTCACTTTTCCTGTTGATATAATAAATAATCCTACACTTTCTTCTTGTTCGAATAGAATTACAGAATCATGCTTAAATTTACGGTATGATCCCAATTTCGAAATTTTATCTAATTGGGCTTCCCCGAGGTCTAAAAAAATTGGAACGTATTTCAAAAATTCATTATTTTTTTCCATTCAACTTACCACTTCTTCAGCCTGTTTTGTTAAATAATTTTCTATGCCCATTTGTTCAATCTGTGTACATTGTATTTCCGCCCAATCAACATGACCTTCTTCCATTTTAAGTATCTTGATTAGAAGATCAACAGTGCCCTGATCATCAACCTCACAGGCGAGTTTATGAGAGATTCATTGCTCATTCTTAAATTCTAACCGGTTTCGAACGATTATTTAACTAATTGTTGACCATTGAAATACTCCTGGTAATTGTCTTAAGAGTTTTATCGGTATAAGAATAGTTTGCTATTTCCAGCCGTGTATGTAATGCAAGTTTTTCCATAATATTATGAATATGACTCTTAACGGTATAAGCTGATATATGGATTTTTTGACTAATCTCTTTGTTACTCATTCCATGACCAAGGAATTGAATAACTTCCCGCTCTCGCTTTGTCATCCGGACTGCTTCTTTCAACTTGGGTTTGCCTTCCCTTACTGCATGATCAACAATCTGGGAAAAAAGGGAATCAACTAAGAGAGGTGGAAGAACTGTTGACCCTTCAGATACTGTTCGTATCGTGATTAGAAAATCCTTAAGCGATGCATCCTTAAGTATGAAACCATTTGCGCCTGCTTTTACATACTGAAGTATATCAGCCTGTACAGGTGCAAGGTCCATAACTATGATCTTTGCCTCGGGAAATTCTTTTTTTACAATTTCTACAACATGTAAACTGTTTTGACTTCGTAATCCTAAATCTAAAAGAACTACATTCGGTT
>OCTA010000577.1_pt1 | contig 33598 bp, 32 predicted proteins | sample 1538991 | NCBI WGS metagenome assembly OCTA01 (sample SAMEA3539302, study PRJEB22396) | soil metagenome | biome: tundra; feature: field; material: soil | place: USA | collected 2010-05 | depth 0.15 m | reverse complement strand
GGACGAGGGGGCGCTCCGGGACGAGGGGGCGCTCCGGGACGAGGGGGCGCTCCGGCCTTCCCGGGCTCGCTGGCCGTCGGCGGAGCTGGCGGCGACGGGGGAGGCGCTGACTGGCATTACCCGGGCGTCGGTCGAGACGGCGCTGGCGGTGGCCACGCGGAAGGTCTCGGGGGAACTGCGCGAGCCGTTGCCGACCAGGTTCGCGGTGATCGCGATGGGCCGCTTCGGCGGGCATGAGTGTGGTTACGGCAGCGACGCGGACGTGCTTTTCGTGCACGACCCGCTGCCCGGTTATCCCGAGAGACAGGCCGCGGACGCCGCCCACGCGGTGGCGGTGGAACTGCGGCGGCTGCTCGCGCTGCCGGTGCCCGATCCTCCCCTGATCGTGGACTCCGACTTGCGGCCAGAGGGGCGCCAGGGGCCGCTGACCCGTACCCTGGCCGCGTACCGCGGCTACTACCGGCGCTGGTCCGCGCCGTGGGAGGCACAGGCGCTGCTGCGCGCCGAGGCCGCCGCCGGCGACGCCGCCCTTGGCGCGGAGTTCATCGCCCTGATTGCCGAATTCCGTTACCCGGAAGGTGCCGGCCCGGGCGAGGACGGGATTAGCCCCGCGGCCGTCCGCGAGATCCGCCGCATCAAGGCGCGGATGGAGGCCGAGCGGATTCCGCGCGGCGCGGACCGGGCGCTGCACGTCAAGCTGGGCCCGGGCGGCTTGTCCGATGTGGAATGGACCGTCCAGCTGCTGCAGCTGCGACATGCCCATGCGCTGCCCGGACTGCGCACCACCCGGACCGGCGCGGCGATGGCGGCCGCCGTCCAGGCGGGCCTGCTGCCCGCCCGTGACGCCGGCGCGCTGATGACCGCGTGGGAGCTGGCCGCGCGGATCAGGAACGCGATCGTCCTGGTCGGCGGCCGGCCCGCGGATACCCTGCCGGCCCGGCACACCGAGCTGACCGCGGTCGCCCGCCTGCTCGGCTACCCGCCAGGCGACGCCGCGCAGGCGCTCGAGCAGGACTACCGGCGCGCCGCCCGCCGCGCCCGCACGGTGATGGAACCGCTCTTCTACGGATGACGGTGTTCTACGGTTCGTCTCCCGCATCGACGCGGCCCCTCAGGACGCCGGTGACCTGGCCGCCCTGGTCCGGCAGCGGGGATCCTAGCCGGGGCCCCGGCGAGACGGGCGCGAACGCAAGACCGGCATGAGCGCGGCGCCGAGCGCGGCGGCCGCGGCGATCAGGGCCAGGTAGGCCCCGGATTGCCAGCTGAGTCCCGCCATCGGCACGTCGGCAAACCCGATGGCCACCAGGACGAACTGCAGGCCCGCGCCGGCGATCAGCACGGTCTCGGGCGCGACCGGCAGTCGGAACGGGAACTCCTCCCAGCCGGATCGCTGCAGTAGGTAACCCGTCATCAGCACCGCGAGCAGGACCTCGATGACCAGGTAACCGTGCGCGCCCGTCCCGCTGACGCTGGTGCCCAGGTCAGCGAACCCGAACCAGGGCAGGAACAGCGAGACGAGAACGATCAGGGTCGCGCCGCCCGCCGTCTGCTCCACTCGGGTCAGCCGCCGCCAGGCCGGCCGGAACTGGCTGGCGGGAACGTCCGAGCCCGGGATGTACCGGCCGGCCCGATTGTCAGGAAGGAACTGTTCCCCAGGGGTCCTGGGGTACTGGCTGGCCGACGTGCTCGGGATGAACGTGTCGGCCAGGGGACTGGCCTGCGCGGTCGGCGGCGGGAACGGATCGGCCAGGTCCCACGGGTGGGCCTGGCCGGTCAGCGCAGCGCCGCATTGATCGCAGCTCGCGGAGTCTTGCTCGTTCGGGGCCTGACACTGGGGGCAGCTCAACTGCTCAACCTCCTGAAGCTCGGCTGCGGCACCGGGATAAACTCCGTGCGGCTCGTAGCGCAAGAGAACTATTGCCATCAATTTGGACGCCTTTGTCCGGGCGCCGCGCTGATAGACAATAGCCTTGCCGTTGGTGTCAACTGCTACGCAGTACCCTACAGCGGGGTAAGCAATACTGATGGCAGTTGACAGCATAGATAGACGAATTAATTGTCATCAGCGATTACCGCGGTATTAGCACTGGTCATCGTGGGTCCGGGCCTAGCTTCACGCGTGAGAAAAAGCGTCTGGAGAATACTCGCGCCAGTGCATAAGTTGCGCGGCCTAACACTGTGAATTTCCGCCATAGCCCGACATGTCACCCCTGCAGGACGGCCAGCGGAAAACCTGCGACCGGTGTCTGTTTCATGGCCTGCCAGGCCATGGTGGCGAGCCGGCTGATCGTGTCGATGCCGTACTGCTCGGTCGGGTTCCCGGTGGTGAGCACGGCTATCAGGTAGTTCCTTCCGCCGCCCGCGACCCATCCGACGCTGTTGACCTGCCAGTCGCTGTCCGTGCCTTCCAGCGGCAGCCAGCCATTCTTCAGCGCCACGGTGGCCTGAGCCGGGACGCCGCCGCAAACCCCCCAGCGCTGCGCCGGGGTCACGTTCTCCATCAGCGACAAGGCGTAGGCGCGTTCGGTGCCTGTGAGCAGGGAGTTGGGTGTAATCAGCTTCCTGAGCAGGGCAATCTGATCGGCTGGGGTCGTCGTGCTGAGGCCCCATCCCGGCCAGGAGAACCCGCGGCAGACCACGCAGGAGGACAGGGCAGTCTGGCTCAGCCCAGCCGCGTTGTTGAACAAACCGATCCGCGTCGGGCCGCCGGCCTCGTACCACAGGCTGGTCGCCGCGGTGTTGTCGCTGTCTTCCATCATCTCCTGCGCCAGTGACCCGTCGCTGGCGGTCAGTCCGGCGCCGCGGCCTCGCTCGGCCAGCAGCGTCTCCAGGATGTCGAGCTTGACCACGCTCGCCGCCGCTTGCGGCCGTCCCAGCCCGAGGCGCCACGTCCGGTCCGGCCCGACGTCGTAGACGGCGCCCAGCACCGTGCCGGTCCGGGTGGACAGGTACGAGGTGGCCGCGGTCCCGAACGGATCGCGGGACCCCTGGGCCGGTGCGGAGGAGGGGGATCGGAGGGCACCTTGGGCCGGTGCGGGCGCCGAGGACCGGAGGCCACCCTGGGACACCCGGGCGATCGGCGCGGTCGAGGCCGTGTTCGGCTGGCCCGCCGACGCACCGGCCCCCGCAGTCTCGTCGGCCGTGCTGCCCGCCACCGGCCGGCCCCCGGGCGACTGGTCCGCCGCGCTCCAGGCCAGGGCGCCGGAGACGATCGCGGCGATGACCAGCAAGCCGCCGGCCACCGCGAGCAGGCGGCGGGAACGCGTCCCGGACGCGCCCGCCGAGTGCCTGCCTCTGCCCCCGGTCACAAGCGTCCCGGCCTCATCCGACACCCATCCGATCCGTGGCCAGCTTGGCCACCACCTGCTGGGCGAGCTGCAGGTACGTACCCACCCCCACCCGCCTCTCCACCCTCACCTTTCCCGCGACGCCTCGGATTGTTCGTGTTCGTGGATCGTTACCTTCGTCTCACCACGGTTTGTATCCACGATCCTGCGCGAACGGCGCCGGCGGCGACCTGCCGCTCAGTCGGCGGCGGGTTCGGCGATCATGGCGATGCCGATCTCGTGGAAGCCGATGCTGGCGTAGATCCGGGCCACCGCGGCGTCGCTGGCGGACAGGAAGACGGTCTCCACCCCGCGCTCCAGCGCGTCCCTGGCCAGCAGCGCGGTCACGGCCGCGCCGAGGCCACGGCGTCGGTTCGCGGGCAGGACGCCTACGCCCGTTATCTCCGCGACGCCGTCCACGGCCTGGCAGCTGCCCGCCGCGAGCGGGCCGTCCGGGCCGAACGCCGCGACCAGCACTGATTGTCCCGATCTCAGCCGCTCGCACAGGATCGCGATCGTCCCGCCATCGTGGTCCGCGGCGATCTTGTCGCGCTCGGCCGTGTCGGCCTCGCCGACCGCCGTGCCCGGGTGACCGAACGCGACGGCGGGCACGGCCGATATCCGGTCGAGTTCGGGATCCTCGGGAGCCACGATGCGCACGGTGATTCCCGGCGGTAGCGGCGGCGCCTGGGCCGGACCTGCGAGCTCCATGAGCGGATGCGACTGCACCTCAAGGCCCGCATCGGCGGCGGCGGCCGCCATCTCCGGCGCGACCTGCTCGATCCATTCGAAGGACTCAGGGATGATCAGCTCGCGCTGACGGGCCCGGACCGCACGGACGTCGGTCGCGGTGACCGGCGGTCGTGCGCCTCGCCGCGGCCGCGCGTAATAGGGCCACCCGGAGCCGACGGGAACGAACAGCACGAGCGGCCCGCACCTGACGGCTCGGGCCCGGCACCGCGGAACGGCGTCGCAGAAGGCATCAATCCGCTCAATGACCTCGTAATCTTTCACAGCATTACTTACCTTATGGTCCCAGGCGTACTTGTCCAACTGTGTTTGCCCCGGGTTTGCACACGAGTCTGACGCCAAGCCATGGCTGCGGCGGCGGCCGTGTGCTCGGCCGTAAATCCGTTGTACAGGCCACAGCGGATGGGTTACCGTGTCGCCGCATATGGCTGACATGGATCCACCTGGCCCGGGTACGAAACCAGACGCTGATCTCCCGACGAGCCTGACCAGGCTTGCCTTTCACGGCCCCCTGTCCGAGGCCAGGGCCGCCCGGCTCATCGGCCGGCTCACCCAGGCTCACGCCGCCACGGTGCTGGACATCGGCTGCGGCTGGGGCGAGCTGATGCTCCGCATTCTCGCGGCGGCACCGGACGCTATCGGCGTCGGGCTCGACACGGACGAGGGAGACCTGGCCCGGGGCCGGGACAACGCCAAGACCCGTGGCCTCGAAGATCGCGTGACGTTCGTCAGGGCATCCGGTGTCGGCATCACGCGCGGGCCCGCCGACCTAGTGCTCTGCGTCGGCGCCAGCCATGCGCTGAGCGATGCTCAGCCCCCCGAGCACACCGCGGCCGCGCTGCAGGCGCTGCGCCGCCTGGTCACGCCGGGCGGCCGGGTCCTGCTCGGTGACGGCTTCTGGCACCGGCCTCCGGCCGGCGCCGACCTGGCCGCCATGTGGCCAGGCGCGTCCGCCGGCGAGTATCACGATCTGGCTGGCCTGGTCGACCTCGCCGTCGACGCGGGTTTTCGCCCGGCCTGGATCGAGACAGCCAGCCTGCAGGAATGGGAAGACTTCGAGTCGGGGTACCAGTACGACGAAGAGGAGTGGCTCGCGACTCACCACGACCACCCGCGGGCCGCCGGGATCCGCGAGCGAGTGGACAAGCACCGGTCGCACTGGCTGCGCGGCTACTACGGCATTCTCGGAATTGCCTACCTCACTCTGATCCCCGTCGGTTAACTGCCCGCCGAAGAACCCGAGCCCGCCGAAGCGGCCCACGCCGCCTGATCGCCGCCGTACCGGCTGAGCGTCGACGGCCAGGCCAAACCCTGGCCGTCGAGCTGGCCAGGCGGCAGCACCGCCGTCACCGGCCCGCTGTCGCTGTCGATCGTGGTGAGCCAGGCCCGGTCGTCTCCGTCGGCCACAGCCCGGGCCGCGGCCGGACCGGCCGGACGGTCCTGGCTGAGCAGCCAGTGCGCGGTCCGGGCCAGGCTGAACTCGCGGAACTGCGTGCCACCTCGCGCCGCCTGCGCGGCCAGCGCGCGCAGCGCGGCGGCCGCGCACAGGTAGCCGGTGCCGTGATCGAGCAGCTGGCAGGGCAACGCGCCGGGCCGCTCGCCGTCGGCCGACTCGGCCACCGCGATGCCGCAGGCCGCCTGGACGATGCTGTCGAAGCCGCGCCGTCCGCCCCACGGCCCGTGGCTCCCCCACGCTGACAGGCTCACCACCACCAGACCCGGATGACGTTCCGCCAGCAGGCCGGGGGCCAGCCCGAAGCGGTCAAGCGCGTGCGGACGATACCCGTGCACGAGGACGTCGGCGCCGGAGAGCAGCTCGTGCAGCCGGGCGTTCCCGTCGGCGGTGCCGAGATCGAGCAGCGCGCTGCGCTTGCCGGGCAGCCCGTCGTAGGCGTGCAGGGTCAGCTCCGGCCGGTGCGGTGAGTCCAGCCTGAGCACCTCGGCCCCGAGCGCGGCCAGATAGCGGGTGGCCACTGGGCCGGCGATGACCCGGGTCAGGTCAAGCACCCTGATGCCGGAGGCAGGCCGCGCTCCCGCGGCGCGAGAACGGGGCGGCGCGCCGTCGATGGTCGCCTGTGCCACGAGCGGGCCAGCGGCCACGGCCTGGCCCGGCGGCTCCGCCTGCCAGTCCGCCTCGCGGCGTACGGCGGCGGCCACCCCGCCCGCGCCCACGACCAGGTTCTCGACCTCCCGCGCGCCCCGGTCCGCGATGAGCGCCGCGACCGACTCGGGATTACCGGACGTGCCCAGGGCCGCAAGCAGCGCGTCGGCGTGCCAGGGATAGTTCGCGTGCGTCCGCACCCAGCCGTCGGCGGCCGGCCAGAACCGCGAAAGCGGCGCGAAGCCCGCGGCGACCGGCTCCCCGTTCAGCCGCAGGTAGGACTCGCTCCGGAAGGCCGCGGCGAGCTGCCCCCGGTCCAGCCGCGCGGTCGGGATGCCGCCCGCTCCGCGCTGGGCGTGCAGGGCCGCGGCGGCGAGCAGGGCCGTCCCGGCGCAGGCGATGGCCGTGTCCTCCACCGGCAGCGGTGAGGCCAGCCGCCCCCGGTCCCCGGTGACTTCGAGCCTGCCCGGAAGCCGGCCGTCGTCGTTGTCCAGGGATGCCCACGCCTGCGCCAGCAACCGCGGCCACAGTTCTTCCGCCACGTGGGCTATTGTCACATCACGCGGCGCAGACCGTCACCGGCGCGCGCTGACGACCAGGCCGGCCGAGGCGACGCTGATCGGGTCGGCGTAGCTCTCGGACGCGGCTCGTATGGCGTCCTCCGGGTCGGTTCCCGGCCACAGGTGGGTCAGGACGAGCTGGCCCGCGCCGGCCCGGCTGGCCACCTGGCCGGCTTGCCTCGCGCTGGACAGGTATCTGGGGTCGCTCGCCGTGACCTGCCACGGGTACGTGGCCTCGGCCAGCAGCACATCGGCCCCGAGCGCGAGGCTGAGCAGGTCCGGGCTGGGCCCGCTGTCCCCGGTGTAGGCCAGGCACTCGCCATCGGCTTCCAGCCGGAGCCCGGCGTTCGGAACGAAGTGGGGGAGCAGCCAGCTGCGGACACCGAATGGCCCGACGGTCAGCCGATCACCGGGACTGAACTCCCGCAGCGCGATGGCGTCCTCCAGCATGCCGGGCCGGTCCAGGGCCAGCACCGGATCCAGCGCGCCCGCGGGCGCGTACACCGGCAGCGCAGGCGCGGGCTCGTCCCGCAGCGCCCTGCCCCGCAGCAGCGGGTTCAGGTCGGCGCAGTGGTCGGGATGCCCGTGGCTGACCAGCACGGCGTCCACGTCGGCCGCGTCGAGGACCTGAAGCAGCAGGGGCAGTGTCGCGTAACCGGGATCGATGAGCACCCGGAACCCGTCGTGCTCGACGAGATAGCCGCTGCAGGCCAGCCCGGCCGCAGGCCACGCCCCGCACCCGCCGAGCACCGACAGCCGCACCGCGTACCTCCTGAACTCCGGCCTCAGGTTGCAGTCTAGCCAGGCCGCCCCGGGAGCTTGCGAAGAAGAAGGCCCTCTACCCCGGCCGCCGGGCGATCAGGTGCAGCAGGGCGGCGACCTGGCGGTACGGGTCGGTGCGCCCGGCCCGTTCTTCGCAGTCCAGCAGGGCCTGCAGGTCCGGCGGCGGTCCGGCGTCGTCGGCGGCTGTATCGGTGAACACCCGGACCCCGTACCAGGCAGTGACCTCCAGGCCGTGACCCGCCAGCTGGCCGGTCAGGTCGGCGAGCCGGTCGGCGCGGGCGGTGACCCCGATCCTGTTGCGGTAGCGGGCCGAGCCGAACGCCTCCGCGCACTCCGCCCAGTCACCGAGCAGCCCCGGCCGCAGGGCCAGCGCGTCGCCGTTGCGGACCAGCAGCGACACGAGCCCGCCCGGCGCGGTCAGCCCGGCGATCGCCCGCAGCACCGGGTCGGGATCGGCGTGGTACATCAGCACCCCGTGGCAGAGCACGGCGGCGAAGGGTGACACCCCGGTCCGTTCGGCCGCATTCTCGATCAGGCCGCGCTCGACCCGCACCCTGGCCCGGACCCGGGCCGGCTCGGCGGCCAGGTCCCGTTCGAACCGGGCCAGCAGGCCGGCCGAGGCATCCACCCCGGTCACCTCGTAGCCGAGCCGCGCCAGCCGGATGGCCTGCGTCCCCTGACCGCAGCCAAGATCAATGATCCGAACGGCTGGTGGTGGCAGTTCCGCGCTCAGCTGCTTCGCCACCAGATGCTGGCGCACCACATCTCTGAGCTTGCCCAGCCGTGACTGCCAGTCGTTCTCACCGGCGGTGAACGCGGTGCTCACCGCTCACCGCCCAGGTCACGTTGCATCAGGACAGTATCGATCCACCGGCCGTGCTTGCGGCCGACCCCGGCCAGGCGGCCGGCCTCGGTGAAGCCGAACCGGCGGTGCAGGGCGGCCGACGCCTCGCTCCCGGTGTCGGCGATGACCGCGATGACCTGCCGCGCGCCCGCCGCCGTGCACCCGGCCAGCAGGCCGCCGAGCAGCGCGCTGCCCAGCCCGCGGCCGGTGTGCCCGGGGGAGAGGTACACCGTGTCCTCGACGGTGTGGCGGTAGGCGGGCTTGGGCCGCCACGGGCTGGCGTAAGCGAACCCGCGGACGCCGCCGTCCGCCTCGGCGACCAGGAACGGCAGGCCATGGCGCCCCAGGTCGTCGAGCCGCTGCCGCCAGTGCGCGGCGCTCGGCGGGATCTCCTCGAACGTCGCGACGCTCGTCCTCACGTAGTGCGCGAAGATCGCCGCGACCGGCTCGGTGTCCGCCGGGACGGCCGGCCGGATTTTAGGCTGCGGGGCGGCCAAGACGCTTATCCGTTCCGTGCTGTGCGGGAGATGGCTGAGGGGGCCGCGGTTGCCCGCGACCCCCTCAACTCAGCTTAGCTAGCGACCGCTAGACGGTTTAGCAGTCGTAGTAGAGCTCGAACTCGTGCGGGTGCGGGCGCAGCCGGAGCTGGTCCAGCTCGACGGTCCGCTTGTACTCCAGCCAGGTCTCGATGAGGTCCTCGGTGAACACGCCGCCCTCGGTGAGGTAGGCGTGGTCGGCCTCCAGGGTGTTGAGCACCGCTTCCAGCGACCCGGGGACCTGCGGGATGGCCGCCGCCTCGTCCGGCGGCAGCTCGTACAGGTCCTTGTCCACCGGCTCCGGCGGCTCGATCTTGTTCTTGATCCCGTCCAGGCCCGCCATCAGCATCGCGGCGAACGCGAGGTAGGGGTTGCAGGACGGGTCGGGGACGCGGAACTCGACGCGCTTGGCCTTCGGGTTCGTCCCGGTTATCGGGATCCGGCAGCAGGCCGAACGGTTGCGCTGCGAGTAGACCAGGTTGACCGGGGCCTCAAAGCCGGGGACGAGCCGGTGGTAGGAGTTCGCGGTCGGGTTGGTGAACGCCAGCAGCGAGGGCGCATGCTTGAGCAGGCCGCCGATGTAGTACCGGCCGATGTCGGACAGGCCCGCGTAGCCGACCTCGTCGTAGAAGAGCGGCGAGCCGTCCTTCCAGATCGACTGGTGGCAGTGCATCCCGTTGCCGTTGTCACCGAACAGCGGCTTGGGCATGAACGTCACCGTCTTGCCCGCCGCCATGGCGGTGGACTTGATGATGTACTTGAACAGCATGAGCTTGTCGGCTTCCGCCAGCAGCGAGCCGAAGCGCATGTTGATCTCGGACTGGCCTGCGGTGCCGACCTCGTGGTGCTGCATCTCGACCTGGATGCCGGCCGCGAGCAGGTTGGTCGTCATTTCCGCGCGCAGGTCCGCGAAGTGGTCCATCGGCGGCACGGGGAAATAGCCGCCCTTGTACCTGGGCTTGTAGGCGAGGTTGCCCCCAACCTCGTCCTTGCCGGAGTTCCACGCGCCTTCGACGGAGTCGATGTGGTAGAAGCCCTCGTTCGCCGAGGTCGAGAAGCGAGCCGAGTCGAAGATGTAGAACTCCGCCTCGGGGCCGAAGAACGCCGTGTCGCCGATGCCGGTGCCGCGGAGGTAGTCCTCCGCCTTCCTGGCGATGTTGCGCGGGTCCCTGCTGTACGGCGCGCCGGTCAGCGGGTCATGCACGAAGAACGTCATGTTCAGGGTCTTGTGCGTGCGAAACGGGTCGAGCCGCGCGGTGCTCGGGTCGGGCAGCAGCTGCATGTCGGACTCGTGGATGGCCTGGAACCCGCGGATCGACGAGCCGTCGAACATGAGGCCGTCGGTGAAGACGTCCTCGCTGAACGCCGACGCGGGCACGGTGAAGTGCTGCATCGTTCCCGGCAGGTCACAGAACCTGACGTCGATAAACTCTACATTTTCCTCAGCGATGAAGCCGAGGACTTCTTCGGCACTGCTGAACATCAACCCTCCCAGTACAGGGCACGCATTTAGGTTCTCAAGGCACGCGATTCGGACGTTAGACGCCGGCAATTTCCATGCCGTGTCTGGTGTGTTTCACGCAGGTTACGGCTCGGCGCTACGGTCAGGCCTCCTAGTATGGCCCGCCGCACGCCATCTGGCACGCAACGGATACCGTGGTGTCGTGGCCAAGAAATCCGCGCAGCTGACCGCCCCCCCGGCCGAGGGCAAGGTCTCGGCCTATCCCGGCCAGCGGTTCGGGCTGCCCGAGAAGGGCCCGGGGTCGGTGGCCACCATGATCAGGCGCGTGGGGGCCCTGTTCATCGACTGGCTGCTCTGCATGCTGATCGCGTACTGGCTGACCCATTCGCAGTTCTGGACCATCGCGGTCTTCGCGGTCGAGGTCTACATGCTCACCGCGCTGACCGGAAGCACGGTGGGCAAGCGCCTGCTCGGCATCCGGGTGATCCGGGTCAACGGCGGCCCGGTCGGCTTCCGCTGGTCGCTGGTCCGCACGGCGATCCTGCTGACCGTGATCCCGCCGCTGCTGACCGACCGCGACCTGCGCGGCCTGCATGACCGCGCCGCGGACACCATCGTCGTCCGCATGTAGCGACGGCTAGGGCTCCGGCGGCCCGGCCTTAGCGGGCCTTCGGCCGGGGCATCCTGGGCTGCCTGGCGTTCCTCGGGAGCGGTCCCTTGGGGGCCTGCAACGAGGGCTGCAGTGCCTTCAGCCGGTGGTTGATGTCACTGATCGCTTCCGGCTTGAGCTGGCGCGGCAGCCGCATGATCTTCCGCTGCAGCTTGCTGATCGGGACCTGGCCCTCACCGCTGCCGACCTGGAATTCGGTGATCGGCACCTCGTAGGCCACCCGGGCGACCCGCTTCTTCTCCGCCGCCAGCAGGCTCGCCAGCCGGGTGGGGGAGCCCTCGCCGACCAGGATCACGCCGGGCTTGCCCACGGCCCGGTGCACCACGTCCATGTTCCGGTTGGCGGCGATCGCGGGCGTCACCGTCCAGTTGCCACGCATGTTCTCGAGCACGGCGGCCGCGGCGCCGGGCTGCCCTTCGATGGCCGAGTACTGCGCTGACTGCGCGAACCGGCCGAACAAGACGACCGTCACCAGCACGCCAAGCAGGACGCCCAACGGGATGAAGAGACCGAGCGGGCCGATGAGCAGGCCGATGACCACCAAGATCACCAGCGTGGCGAGCCCACTGCCGAGGACGATGGGCATCGCCTTCGGGTTGGACTTATGCACCAGGCCGGCCACCATGCGTATCTGCTTCAGCCGCCCGGCCTTGGCCAGGTCCTCAGCCGTACCCATATTCATGGCCGGGTCAGCGGCCTCAGATTTTCTCGACATGCGTACCATGCTCCGCAGCATACGGTTCCCGCGCCCCGGACAGAAACCCGCCGGGCCTACCCGAAAGCCTCGTTACCCGAAAACGAGCGCGGCCCCATCCGCTCGCTGCTCGATCGCCTGCGCGTACAGCCGGCCTGCCCGGTAGGAGGACCGCACCAGGGGACCGGACATTACGCCGGCGAATCCGAGTTCCATCGCCTCTTCGCGCAGCTCCACGAACTCCTCGGGCTTGACCCAGCGTTCCACCGGGTGGTGCCGCGGGGTGGGCCGCAGGTACTGGGTGATCGTCAGCAGGTCACAGCCCACGGCCCGCAGGTCGCGCATCGCCTCGGTGATCTCGTGGCGTTCCTCGCCCAGTCCCAGGATCAGGTTGGACTTGGTGACCAGCCCGCGGGGGCCGGCCTCGCGGGCGGCGCGGAGCACCTCAAGCGACCGTGCGTACCTGAAGCCCGGCCTGATCCGCCGGAAGATCCGCGGCACGGTCTCGATGTTGTGGGCCAGGACCTCCGGCGCAGCGTCGAAGATCTGCGCCAGCCGGTCAGGCTCGGCGTTGAAGTCGGGGATGAGCAGCTCCACGCCGCAGCCGGGAATGGCGGCGTGGATCTCGCGACACGTCTGGGCGTACAGCCACGCGCCGCCGTCGGCGAGGTCATCGCGCGCGACGCCGGTCACGGTCGCGTACTTCAGCCCCATGGCGGTGACCGACTCGGCTACCCGCCGGGGCTCGCCCTCGTCGAGCGGCTGCGGTTTGCCGGTGTCGATCTGGCAGAAGTCGCACCGCCGGGTGCACTGGTCACCGCCGATGAGGAAGGTGGCCTCGCGGTCCTCCCAGCATTCGAAGATGTTCGGGCAGCCGGCTTCCTCGCAGACCGTGTGCAGGCCCTCGCTGCGGACCAGGTGCTTGAGCTCGGTGTACGCCGGTCCGGTGCGGAGCCTGGTCTTGATCCACGGCGGCTTGCGCTCGATCGGGACCTCGCTGTTGCGGGCCTCGAGGCGGAGCATGCGGCGGCCTTCTGGTGCGAGTACCACCCCTCCAGGGTATGTTGCCCCAACGAACTGCAGAACATCGGCCAGGAATCTGCGCCTAGGACACGGGCTCCGGGTGCCCGGTCAGTACGGCCGGGTCCTGGATCCGGCGCCAGCCGCGGTAGCCCAGGACCTCGGCCAGATGGCCTTGCATGACCGGGGTTACCTCGGCGACGGTGATGGGCCGGCCGGTCTCGGCGGACAGCGTGGTCACCCCGGCGTCGCGGATGCCGCACGGGACGATGCGGTCGTACCAGGACAGGTCGCAGTCGGCGTTCAGCGCGAACCCGTGCATGGTGACGCCCCGCGCCACCCGCGCGCCGATCGCCCCCACCTTGCGATCCGGGCCGTGGTCGTCCCCGGGCACCCACGCGCCGCTGCGTCCCTCCACCCGCGCCGTGGTGACGCCGAACTCCGCGCAGGCCCGGATCATGGCCTCCTCGAGCGCACGCACGTAGGCGACCACATCGAGCGGCTCGCGGAGCTTGATGATCGGATAACCGGTCAGCTGTCCCGGCCCGTGCCAGGTGATCTTTCCGCCGCGGTCCACGTCGATGACCGGCGCGCCCGGATCGCCGAACGGCCGGTCGGAGGCCGCCGTCCGCTTGCCCGCGGTGTACACCGGCTCATGCTCGAGCAGCAGGCAGCTGTCGGGCACGTCGTCGGCCACCCGCCGGGCGTGCACGCGCCGCTGCAGATCCCAGCCCTCGAGGTAGCCGACCGGGACAGCGCCGAAGTCGAGGTAGACAAGCTCACTCACTTTTCCCAGCTTACGCTCGTGCGAGCCGGCTCCTGCCCGGGCCGCGCGCTCACCCAGCCCGCACGCAACATCTAGGCGGTGCCCAGATAGCTTGCAGGCAACCGGGGGACAATAAGGTCGTGATAGACGAGGCCGAGCTGCGGCGGATGAGCCCAGCCGAACGGCGACAGCTGGCCAGGCTCCTGGCCGAACTCGACGAGCCATCGCCAGGCGAGCAGGACCCGCCCGACCCGTACCTGAATGACCCCGCGCTGGGCCGTCAGCGGCGCCTGGTCCTGCTCATCTCGGCGGCCTCCTGCGTGATTCTGGCCGGCTGGATCGTCGTGCTGGCCGCCAAGCTGCCGCACCACTTCAACACCCATCACTGGCGGGCCCTGTGGGTGAACTTCGACGTGATCCTGCTCGCGGCGTTCGCGGCGACGGCCTGGGCGACCTGGCGTAAACGGCAGATCCTGATCTTGCTGCTGATGCTCACCGGCACCATGCTCTGCTGCGATGCATGGTTCGACGTCGGCACCTCGCTGGCCACGAAAGGCATGTGGATCAGCGCCGCCTCCGCGATCTTCGCTGAACTGCCGCTTGCCTTCCTGGCCTTCACCGGGGCGCGTCGCCTGCTCAAGGCCACGGTCGAGGCCGGCATGCCCGCTCCGGCCGTCGCCGGTGACCAGCCTGTGGGCAGCTGGCGTACAGCCGAAGGCGCCGACCGTGCGTCCGGTCCGTCGCTGCGCCGCACGCCGCTCGCCGGCGCCGGGCTCGAAGAGGCGTTTCCGGGTAGCCGCGCGCTCGAGAGGGCCGAGCGTGCCCGGCAGACGGCCGCGCGAGGGGCCAAGTAAGCCGCACGAGGGGCCGGCGCAAAATAATTAGGTGATCGATGAGGCTGAACTACGCCAGATGACCCAGGAGGAGCGGTTCCGGCTGGCCCGCGCCCTGGCCGCCATCGACATGCCGCACCCGCTGATCGATTCCCGGCTGCGCCGGCGCAGGCGGTTCGGCCTGCTGGTCATCATGGGGTGCTGTGCTGGCCTGGCCGGGTGGATCGCGTTCCTCATCCTGGCCCTGCCCGGGCACTACACCTCGGACGACTGGCGGACCGTGTGGGTCGGGCTCGACATCGGCGAGCTGGCCGGGGTGACCGGGCGCGCACGGCGCCGATGTCACAGCCGCCAATCGCGTCCGTCCTAAGGATCAGAAGCCTGGGAAAGCTGACCGCGAGCCAGAGTGTCACACCGGGGCAGGCCGCGGCGTCGTAGAGGGCGACACGTAAGGACATAGCGAAAAGGAAGTCATCATGCGAGTCTTCGTCGCGGGGGCAACCGGAGTCATCGGCCACTACCTGGTCCCCAGCCTGATCGCGGCCGGCCATGAGGTGACCGGCAGCACGCGCTCGCCCTCCCGGGCCATCCGGCTGACCCAGGCCGGCGCCACGCCCGCCATCGTCGACGGCCTGGACCGTCAGGCGGTGATCGCGGCGGTCAGGGCCGCGCAGCCGGACGTGATCGTGCACCAGATGACCGCGCTGGCCAGCTTGCGGAATTTCCGCCGCTTCGACACCGAGTTCGCGGTCACCAACGAGCTGCGCACCAAGGGCACCGACTACCTGCTGGAAGCGGGTCGCCAGGCGGGCACCCGCCGGTTCATCGTGCAGAGCTTCACCGGCTGGAACAACCCAAGGACGCCGGGGCCGGTCACGTCCGAGGACGACCCGCTCGACCCGCATCCGCTGCCCGCGACCACCGAGACGATGGCGGCGATCAAGCACATCCAGGAGACCGTGCCCCGGGCGGTGCCTGAGGGCATCGTGCTGCGCTACGGCATGTTCTACGGACCGGGCACCTCCGGCACCATGCTCGACACGATCCGGAAGCGGAAGATGCCGGTGGTTGGCGGCGGCACCGGCATCTGGTCGTTCATCGAAGTCTCCGACGCCGCGGTCGCGACTGCCGCGGCCATCACCCAGGGCGCTCCAGGCGTCTATAACGTCGTGGACGATGATCCCGCCCCGGTCGCGGACTGGCTGCCCTACCTGTCCTCGTGCCTCGGGGTGAAGCCACCCGTGCATGTCCCGGTATGGCTGGGCAAGCTGCTGGCCGGCGAGCTGGTCGCCTCGCTGATGACCGAGACCCGGGGTGCCTCCAACGCCAAGGCCAAGCGAGAGCTCGGCTGGGCGCCCCGGTACCCCAGCTGGCGGGACGGCTTCCCGGCCTGGACCGCAGGCGGGCAGGAAGCACATGCCAGTGCCGCCTGAACATCAAGGGCCGCCTGAACATCAAGGGCCGCCTGAACATCAAGGGCCGCCGGACGGAGAGGCCGTAGCGGCCTACCAGGAGTTCCGGCCGCTGATGTTCTCGATCGCCTACCGGATGACCGGCAGCGTCGGCGACGCCGAGGACATCGTCCAGGAGGCCTTCCTGCGGCTGACCCGCGTCCTGCGCGACGACGCTAGCATCGCCTCGCCCAAGGCGTACCTGGCCACGGTCACCACCCGGCTGGCGATCAGCTACCTGAGGTCCGCGCGGGTGCGGCGGGAATCCTACGTGGGCGCATGGCTCCCCGAGCCGCTCATCGCGGGCCACGAGCCCGATCCGGCGGAGCAGGCGGAGATGTCCGACTCGCTGTCCATGGCGTTCCTGGTCCTGCTGGAAAGCCTGTCCCCGGCCGAACGCGCGGTGTTCCTGCTCCATGAGGTGTTCGGCTACGGATACACGGAGATCGCAGAGATCACCGGCAAATCCGAGCCGAACTGCCGCCAGATCCTCGCCCGCGCCCGGCATCACGTCGACGAGGGCCGGGCCGGCGTCAAGGGGCCGCGTTTCGAGGCCTCGCGCGAGCAGCGCGACGAGGTGGCCCGGCGGTTCTTCGCCGCCGCCGCGGGCGGGGACATGGCCGGCCTGCTTGAGCTGCTCGCCCCCGACGTGGTCATGGTCGGCGACGGCGGCGGCAAGGCCTGGGCGGCCGCCAGGCCGTTCCACGGGCCGGAACGAGTGGCGCGGTTCATGATCGGGCTCGTCCGCCGCGGGCAGAAGATGGGGGTCAGCGGCGAGCCGGTATGGGTCAACGGCCAGCCCGGCGCGGTGTCCTACGATGCCGGAGGCCGCGTGCTCAACGTCCTTGCCCTCGACATCGCCGACGGAATGGTCCAGGTCATCAGGTCCGTGGTCAACCCCGACAAGCTGCACCATCTGGGCCCCGTCTCCGATGCGGCCCTCCGGGAGATGCCAGGGGGGCCGTCCCCCCGCAGTTAGCACTGCGGGGGCCGTGGGACTTACGCTGTCGGCCATGGCCACCGACTTCACCGAGGAAACGGCCGCCGACGCCGTTATCGAGAGCTTCGCCCAGACCAAGGACCCGCGGCTGCGCGAGCTGCTGACCAGCCTGGTCCGGCACCTGCACGCCTTCGTCAGAGATACGGAGCCAACGATCGCCGAATGGGAGCAGGCGATCGAGTTCCTGACCGCGACAGGCCAGAAATGCGACGATGAACGCCAGGAGTTCATCCTGCTGTCCGATGTGCTCGGCATTTCCATGCTGATGGAGACGATCAACAACCGGAAATCGGGCGGCGCCACAGAATCCACCGTGCTCGGCCCTTTCCACGTGGTGAAGTCCCCCCGCCGTGAGCTCGGTGAATCGATCGATTTCGTCGGGACGGGCACGCCGTGCATTGTCCGCGGCCGGGTCCTCTCGGCCGACGGCTCGCCGTTGCCCGGCGCTCAGCTCGATGTCTGGCAGGCGAACGACCAGGGCTTTTACGACGTCCAGCAGCCGGATGTGCAGCCACGGGCCAACGGCCGCGGCCTGTTCACCGCGGACGATGAGGGCTCCTTCTGGTTCCGTACGATCGTGCCGAGCCATTATCCGATACCGACTGACGGCCCGGTCGGCGCGCTGCTGAACGCGACCGGAAGGCACGCCTACCGCCCGGCGCATATCCATTTCATCGTGACCGCTCCCGGGCATCGCGCCCTGACCACGCACATTTTCGTGGACGGCAGCCCGTACATCGAATCGGACGCGGTGTTCGCCGTGAAGAAGAGCCTGATCAAGGAGTTCACGTCGATCGACGACCCCGAACAGGCCGCCCGCTACGGACTCTCCGGCCCCTTCTCCATCGCCGACTTCGACATCATCCTCCAGCCCGCCCCCACCACCTGACCCGTCCCTCTTTCTGCAGCTGCCCTCTGCGCCTCCCCGGTGCCGCGACAAGGGGGTCGATGTGCCCTTGGTCCCCTTCTTGGGGGTCCGATGTGCCACCGACCTCTTGGCCTGACACTCTCGCGGCCGGCGGCGGCGGCATATTGTCAGTGGGTGGTGACAAGGTGTGCGCATGCCACGGAAGTCCGAATTCAACGCGGGGCGCCTTGACCGCATAATGCGAGAGCAGCATTTCGCCATCTCGCGGGGGCAAGCTCTTGCCTGCGGAATGTCCCGGAAGACACTCGAAGTGCGCGTCGCGCCTGGAGGCTCGTGGCAGCGAGTGCTGCCCGGCGTCTATGTGGCGCAGACGGGCGCGTTGACGCAGGACCAACGGGAGATGGCCGCGCTGCTTTACGCGAGCCCGAAGAGCCTGATCACCGGAGTGGCCGCGGTGAGGCGTCATCACTTGCGATCGCCTGGCCCAGATGTGGTGGATGTGCTCATCCCGTCGAGTTGCCGACGGCAGAGCGTGGCGTTTGTCCGCGTACATCGCACCACCCGAATGCCGGAGCGGCTGTTCACCACCGGCCGGATCCGCTTTACCAAGCCTGCGCGGGCGGTAGCGGACGCGGCCCGCTCGATGACCCGCTTCGATGACGTCCGCGCCGTGGTCTGCGAGGCGGCGCAACGCAAAGCCTGTACCGTGCCGGACCTGCTCGCGGAACTCGAGTCCGGTCCCTCCGCGGGCTCCGCCTTGCTCCGGCAGGCTCTCGCCGAGATCAGCGACGGCGTCAGGTCGGTCGCCGAGGGTGACTTCCGCCAGCTCCTCATGCGTTCCGGTTTGCCGATGCCGCTGTTCAACGCGCGGCTTTTCGACGCTGACGGCACCTTCATCGCCGCCGTCGACGCCTGGTGGCAAGAAGCCGGCGTGGCGGCCGAGATCGATTCCCGGGCTTACCACCTGGCGGCCGCTGACCAGGACCGCACCACCGGACGGCACGACAAGCTGGTCGCTCACGGGATCCTGCCGCTGCACTTCCCGCCCGCCCGCATGAAGACCGACGCGGCCGGCATCATCGGCGAAATCAGGCAGGCGATCGAGCAGGGGCTCCGGCGTCCGCCGCTACCGGTCAAGGGGCTGCCGGCGGCATAGCGGAGGTGCGCGGCTTAGGACGAGGCGAGTTCCGCGGCCAGGGCTTGGGGCAGGGTGGGGTGGCGGAACTCGTAGCCGGCCTCGGTCAGCCGCCTGGGGATGATACGGGCGCTGTTCAGCAGCTCCGCGGCGGACTCGCCCAGGCCGAGGCGCAGCGCCAGGGCGGGGACCCGTAGCCAGGGCAGGTCGCGGCGGCGGACAGCGCTGGCGAGGGCGGCGGTGAACTCGGAGTTCGTGACCGGAGCCGGGGCGGTCAGGTTGACCGGACCGCTGATGTCCTTCCGGTCGAGCAGGAACCGGATCGCGGCGACCTCGTCGCCCAGCGAGATCCAGCTCATGACCTGCTTACCCGAACCGAATCTCGGGCACACGCCGAACCTGGCCAGCGGGAGCAGCCGGGCGAGTATTCCGCCGGCTGGGGTGAGAACCAGGCCGGTGCGTGGGTGCACGACGCGGATGCCCGCGTCGGCGGCAGGCTCGGCGGCTGCCTCCCAGTCGTGGACCACCCGCGAGAGGAAGGCCTTTCCGGCGGGCGCGGACTCATCGACGTCCTGTCCGCCGGTATCTCCGTACCAGCCGATGGCCGAGCCGGACACCAAGGTCTCCGGCGGCGAGCCCAGCCTGGTGAGAGCGGTAGCCAACGTACGGGTACCAAGCACCCGGCTGGCCCTGATCTCCGCCTTGTACCTCGCCGTCCAGCGGTGGTCGGCCACGCCCGCTCCGGCTAGGTGCACGCAGGCACCGAGCCCGTCCAGCTCACCTGGGCTGGACTGGCTGAATCCGGCGTCGGCCGCGCGCGGGTCCCAGCGGACCTCGTCGGCGGACCGGACGGGCCGGCGGACGAGCTTGATGACCTGGTGGCCGTCGCTGCGCAGGCTGGCCACCAGCGCCGTACCTATGAGCCCGGAGGAACCGGTGATCGCGACCTTCATGCGGCCGGGGGCACCCTTGTTACCGTCACTGGCGGCTAGAGGCCTAGTTCTGCTTCGAAGGCCCCTTCTTCGAGCCTGCTCTTCACCGTATTAAGGAACCTGGCCGCGTCGGCGCCGTCAACGAGGCGGTGATCGTAGGTGAGCGCGAGGTACACCATCGAGCGCACCGCGATCACCTCGCCGAGTGCCGGATCGGTGACCACGACGGGCCGCTTGACCACAGTTCCGGTCCCGAGGATCGCCACCTGCGGCTGGTTGATGATCGGGGTGTCGAACAGGGCACCACGGCTGCCCGTGTTGGTGAGCGTGAACGTTCCGCCGGCCAGCTCATCCGGGCCGACGTGGCCTGACCTGGTGCGCTGCGCGAGGTCCCCGATCTTGCGGGCGAGACCGCCGATGTTCAGATCGCCCGCGCTGTGGATGACGGGCACCATCAGCCCGCGTTCGGTGTCGACCGCGATCCCGACGTGCTCGGCGTCGTGGTAGGTGACCTGATCCCCGTCCATGACGGCGTTGAGCTTAGGGTGCACCTTCAGGGCCTCGACCGCGGCGAGCGCGAAGAACGGCAGGAACGTCAGCTTGACGCCTTCCCTGGCTTCGAAATCATCCTTGGCCCGGTCACGCAGCCGGGCAATGGCCGTCACGTCGGCTTCGACCACCGTGGTCAGCTGTGCCGAGACGTGCAGCGACTCGACCATTCGCTGCGCGATCACCTGGCGAGGCCTGGACATGCGCTGGGTCGTGCCGCGCAGCGAGGAAGGAACCACGGTCGGGCGTGCGGCCGCGGCCGGCGCAGGCTGCGTCTCCTGGTAGGTCCGCGTCTCCTGGGCTAGCTGAGGACTCTGCGGCTGAGGGGTCTCGGGCTGAGCGGGCGGCGCGGGCTGGGCCGCGCGCTGGGCCCGGGAGGCCTCGATGACATCCTGCTTGCGAATGCGCCCGCCGACTCCGGTCCCGGTGACGTCCTCCAGGTTCACGGCGTGCTCGGCCGCGAGCTTGCGGACTAGCGGGGTGACGTAAGGCGCGTCGCCGCCGGCCGGCAGCGGCGTGGGCGCCGGGTACTCCTCGCCGGACGCGGCCTGGCCACCTGAAGCGGGAGCAACGGCCGACCCGTTCTGATCAGATGGTGCGGACGGCTGGGCCTCGACGTGCGGAGCCGCCTGGCTCGGCTGGCCGTACGCAGGCGACGGCGCACCGTAAGCGGGCGGCGGAGCGTAGCCGGGTGCCTGGCTGGCAGGCGCGGACGGCGCCGGGGCCGGAGGCGCCGGCTGGGCCGGGGGAGCGTAGTTGGGCTGCGAACCGAAGGAGCTGGCGGCCGGGGCGGGCTGACCCTGGGAGGAGCTCTGCGGGGCGGCCGCGGGCGGATGCGACTCGGCGGCCTCGGCCGGGGGCGAGTCGTCGGCCGAGGCTGCGGATCCGCTGGTCTCGCTGTCCTCGATCACCGCGAGCTGCGCGCCCACCGCGACCGTCTCGTCCTCGTCGACCGCTATGCCGCGCAAGATCCCGGACGCGGGTGACGGAATCTCGGTGTCCACCTTGTCCGTCGACACCTCAAGGAGCGGCTCATCCACCTCCACGCGCTCGCCTTCCTTTTTCAGCCAGCGCGTGACGGTGCCCTCGGTGACGCTCTCACCGAGCTGCGGCATGGATACGGAGACCGACATGATCCTCGTGACTCCTAGGCGTGTACGTGCAGAGGCTTGCCGGCCAGCGCAAGGTGTGCCTCGCCGATCGCCTCCGACTGGGTGGGATGGGGGTGGATGAGCTGGGCCACGTCCGAGGGCTCGGCGTCCCAGTTGTAAATCAGCTGGGCCTCGGCGATCAGCTCGCCGACGTGGCTGCCGACGATGTGAATGCCGACCACACGGCCGGGTCCGTCTTCCTCGGAGATCGCGATGACCTTAGCCGCGCCTTGCGTCTGCAGGATCACGCTGCGGCCGTTGCCGCCGAGGTTGTAAGTGAACTCGACCGTCTTCAGCCCGCGGTCGGTGGCCTGCGCCGAGGTAAGGCCGACCGAGGCGACCTCCGGGTCGGAGTAGGTGATCCGCGGTACGCCGTCGTAGTCAATCGGCGTGACGGGCAGGCCGCTGACCCGCTCCGCGACCATGATCCCTTCGCCGAACCCGACGTGCGCGAGCTGCGGTGTGTTGATCAGGTCGCCGACCGCTGAAATGGACGGGATGTTCGTGCGGCAGAGCGAATCAACCTTGACGAATCCCCGCTCCATAACCACGCCGGCTTCTTCGTATCCGAGGTCAGCGGAGACCGGGCCGCGGCCGACCGCGACCAGCAGCAGGTCGGCATCGAGGGTCTTGCCGCCCTCGAGCGTGACCGTGACGCCATTGTCCGTGTGCTTGACCGACTCAAACCTGGTGCCAAGCTCAAAACGGATGCCACGGCGGCGGAATGCCCTCTGCAGCAGCTTCGCGCTCGCCTCGTCTTCGAGCGGAATCAGCTGGGGGAGCATCTCCACGATCGTCACGTCAGCACCGAAGGAGCGCCACACACTCGCGAACTCGACCCCGATCACCCCGCCGCCGAGGATGATCACCGATGCAGGGACGCGGTCGAGCTTGAGCGCGTCGTCGGAGGTGATCACCCGCTCGCCGTCGATGTCGAGGCCGGGCAGGCTCCGTGGCTGCGATCCGGTGGCGAGGACCACGTGCTCGGCCTCGTAGACGGTGTCTCCGACCCTGACGCTGGTCGGGGATTCCAGCCGTCCCGCACCCTCGATGGTGTCGATCTTCCTGCTCGCGATCGTGGACTGCAGGCCCTTCCAGAGCCGGTCCACCACCGAGTCCTTGTACGACAGCACGCCGGGGACGTCGATGCCCTCGAAGGTGGCAAGGACGCCGAAGGACGCGCTGTCCCTGGCGTGGTCCGCGATCTCAGCTGCGTGCAGCAGCGCCTTGGTCGGGATGCAGCCGCGATGCAGGCAGGTCCCTCCGACCCTGTCCTTTTCGATCAGCGCCACGCGCTTGCCGAGTTCAGCCGCGCGCAACGCGCAGGCGTACCCGCCGCTGCCGCCGCCGAGTACGACGATGTCGTAGCTGCCGATTCCCTCTGCCACCCCTCAAGCCTCCTTAAGTCAGCCTTAGTCGGCTTACCCAGTCTTCATCATTTCACCTGCCGGCGGCCTGGCTGGACCCAACTCCGGCAAGCTTGCCCTCGGCCACGTCCGCCGCGATCTGCACCAGGGTCCTAACCGCGGCCCCGGTGCCGCCCTTAAGGATGTACCCGTACGGGGCGCCGTCATTAAAGGCGGGGCCGGCGATGTCCAGATGAACCCAGCGGACTCCGGCGGGCACGAACTCGCGCAGGAACAGCCCGGCGACGAGCATCCCGCCGCCCCGGTCGGCCGAGACGTTGGCGATGTCCGCGACGGCTGACTCGAGGCCCTTGCGGAGGTCCTCGGGCAACGGCATCGGCCACATAGCCTCGCCGGCCCGTTTGGCCGAGTCCGCGATCTCAGCGGCCAGCGAATCGTCGCTGGCCATCACCCCGGCCGTGCGCGTGCCGAGCGCGACGGTCTGCGCTCCTGTCAGTGTAGCCACGTCGACGAGCAGGCTGGGCCCGTCGGCGCCGGATCGGGCCAGGGCGTCGGCGAGCACCAGGCGGCCCTCGGCGTCGGTGTTCAGCACCTCCACGGTCTTGCCGCCGTAGATGGTGATGACGTCGGATGGCCGCTGCGCGCCGCCGCCCGGCATGTTCTCGGCGAGCGGAAGGTATGCGACCACGTTCACCGCGGGACCGAGCTCGGCGATGGCCTGCACCGCGGCTAGCACGGCCGCGGCGCCGCTCATGTCGGCCTTCATCGTCTCCATCGCCTTCGGCGGCTTGAGCGAGAGGCCACCGGAGTCAAACGTGATGCCCTTGCCCGCGAATACGACGGTGCGGGCGGCGTCGGGGTGGGTGTACTCGAGCCGGACCAGCCGCGGCGGATGAGCGGAACCCATGCCCACCGCGAGGATGCCGCCGAAGCCCTCCTTGGCGAGATCGTTCTCGTCGAGCACCTGCACGCCTAGGTTGTGCGCGGTCGCCGTCTGCTCGGCCACGGCGGCCAGGTCCGCGGGCACCATGTCGGCGGGAGCCGTGTTGACCAGATCCCGGACGAGCGTCATCGCCTCGGCCAGGGTCCTGGCCCGGCCGACAGCCTCCTCGTGCGCGGTGTGCAAGATGTGCTCCACGTCGCGCGCCGTGCTCGCGGTCGTCCGGTACTTACGGAAGGCGTAGCTGCCGAGCAGCGCGCCGAGCGCGACCGCCTCGGCCTCGTCGGGCTGGCCCGCGGGCAGAGCGAGCGCAACGCGCTTGGCCCGGCCGGAGGCCAGATCGCGCGCGGCGGCGCCGGCCGCGCGGCGCAGTCGTTCCAGGTAGGCCTGCCGCTCGCCCTGATCCTGACCGGGATCTTCCGGTTCGGAACCGAGGCCGACGGCGATGATGACCGGCGCCGCCAGGCGCCCGGCCGTGTGAACCTTGGTAAGCTCTTCGAGCTTGCCCGTCGCGCCGAGCGCGGTCAGGGCGGCCATCAGGTCGAATTCGTCCGTGCCCGTCGCGGGAACAGGGCCATCCGCACCCTGGAACACCCCGATGACGAGGGCATCGGCGTCCGTCGTCGTCGGCGCTGACTGGCTGGTAAGCAGTGTGACCGTCATCCTGCTGATGGTAGGGCATGGACTGGTGTTCCAGCCCTTCCGATGACCCTGGGCTCATCGGGCATCACTCTCGTCACGCAAGCGACGCACCCGGCGGTATGACGCCTACCCGCGGCTTGCGTAAATGGCGAATTATGCGCCCAAGCCTCTGTTAGGTTGCACGTGTTCCTAACCGCGGGGGGAAACACCGGCCGAAAGGCGGTTTAATTGTGGGAACACCGTCGGCTGGCGGGGCAGCCGGTATGCGTGTCGTGTCCCCGAGCTCAGGTGTGGTGGCGCGCTGGCCGTTGCGCCCAGGTTTAGTGATCATGCTGGCCACCCTGCTAGCCCTCGCGTTGCGGCTCTTCCCGTTGTCCCGGCCGGGCTACCTTTCCGGGGACACGCAATATGACGACGGCGTGTATTTCGGTAACGCGCTCCGGCTGGTGCATGGCGTCATCGCGTACCGGGATTTCGCCATGGTGCAGCCGCCCGGATCCATGTTGCTGATGGCGCCGATCGCGCTGGTGGCCAAGGTCGCGGGCACGGCGTGGGGGCTAGCTGCGGCCCGGCTGGCCACGGCGGTCGCGGACGCGGCTAATGTGACCCTGATCGGGTTGCTGGTCCGGCACCGGGGCTCGCTCGCGGTCACCCTGGCCTGCGCCGGGTATGCGATCTACCCAGCCGCGCTCATCGCGTCGCAGACCCTGCTACTCGAGCCATGGCTGAACCTGTTCTGCCTGCTTGGCGCGCTGCTAGTGTTCCCGCCCGGCCGGCGTGCGGGGTCGCGCAGGCTGGCCTGGGGTGGTGCCTGCTTCGGCTTCGCCGCCGCGATCAAGATCTGGGCCTTCGCCCCGGCGCTGCTCGCGGGTGTCACAGGCGGCGCCGGCGGCCCGTCGCGCCGGGGCCGGGCCTGGTTTGCCGCCGGGTTCGCGGCTGGCCTGGCCGTGCCCTGCCTGCCGTTCCTCGCGCTGGCGCCGAGCGGGTTCGGGCGTACCGTTTTCGTCTCCGAGCTGGTCCAGTCGACCCACGGCCGGTTCGGCCCGAAGCTGAGGCTGGCCGACATCACCGGCCAGGACGTCGCCGCCAGCCGGGCCGTGCTGGCCGCCGACACACGCGTGTGGCAGGCGGCTTTCAGCCGCGCCCGGTACGTCTGGCTGATCGGCAGCGGCGGGAACACCAGCCCGCGGATCGCCTGGACGTGGTCGCTATACGGGTACTTTGACCAGCACTTCCGGTTGCTCCGCTTCGCCAGCAGCTTCCGCGGAAAGGGGGATGTCCCGCGCGGCGGCCTCTACGGTCGCGCCTAGGCCGCCGACTATTACCGGCGAGAAAAATGGCTCCGCAAGCAACGGAACGCATCCTTCGGGCGTCTCTTAAGAGAGTGCACGTCTTAAGAGAGTGCGCGTCCGCACGATATCGCGATCATGGGGGGTCATGACGCGCCAGCCAGCTGTTGGCCACGTTATGTGACGATACCAACACTAACGGTGGGAGACTGAAGACAGCCCGCAGGCAACGAATTGCGTCCATGAGGTGTCTCGGCATGGCGGCCCCCATAGGCCCATACCGGCGGGACAGCTTTACGCACGGAACCATTCATGATCATCGGGAACAGGCCGATGGCCGTTGCCCGGACCACCATGATCGGGGAACCGTAGGTGACTACTCTTTGGCATCCGGTTCGCAGATCGTCAGCTGCTGATCTGCGAGCGAACGGACCTAAGATACCGCAGGTCACGTACGTTGTGATCGCCCTGGGCGCGGCCTTTGCCGCATTCCTGCGGCTCTACCAGCTCAGCCGGCCCGGTTACTTGCTCGGCATCACCGAATACGACGACGGCGTTTATTTCGGCAACGCTTTACGCCTGGTGAACGGCGCGATCCCGTACCGGGATTTCGCGCTGGTGCATCCGCCCGGGAGCATGTTGCTGATGGCGCCGGTGGCGCTCCTCGCCAAGGTGACAGGCAGCGCATGGGGACTCGGTATCGCGCGGCTGCTCACGGTGGGCGCGGACACAGCCTGCGTAGCCCTCCTTGGCGTTCTCGTGCGGCATCGCGGCCCGGTGACCGCGGGCGTGGCGTGCGGGGTTTACGCCGTGTACCCGGACACGCTCGTCGCCGCGCACACGTTGCTGCTAGAGCCCTGGCTGAATCTGTTCTGCCTGGCCGGCGCGACGCTGGTGTTTGACGGTGACCGGATAACCGGCGGCAGGCGGCTGGTCTGGGGCGGAGTGGCGTTCGGGTTCGCGGCGGCGATCAAGCTCTGGGCGCTGGTTCCGCTGGCCGTGATCGTCTTGTTGCTGATGCCCAGGGCGCGACGAGCGGCGGCATTCGCGGGAGGCGCACTGGCGGGGCTGGGCCTACCCTTGCTGCCGTTCCTGATCCTGGCTCCGGCCGGGGTAATTGACGGCGTGCTGGTCGGCCAGTTCGTCAGGAGCGGCGCCAAGCACCCGCCGCTGTTGCCCAGGCTCACTGACCTGACTGGTTTGTCGCTGTTCTCAAGCCGCCCGGATAGGGCCGCGATCCTCATCCTGCTGGCCATGGCGGCCGTCATTGTTTCCGGTTACCTGGCGGCGTGGCTGGGAGCTCACCGCCTGCCCACCGCACTGGACGGGTACGCCGTGATCGGCCTGGTCGTGGTGACGCTCATGTTCATGTGGCCTTATGGCTATTACCCGCATTACGGCGCCTTCGATGGTCCGTTCATCACGCTGAGCCTGGCGCTTTCCGTCGGCCTGCTGGCGAGTCGTCCGGCAAAGTCCCTGGTGGCGGCGGTCATGGTCAGCCTCGCGGCGGCGGTCATGATCGCCGGGCTGGGTATACGTGAGTTCGGGGCAGAGTCTCACCTGCACGGTTGGCCTCTCCCGGCGGCCACGGCGGATCGCCTGATCCCGCCCGGGTCCTGCGTCATGACCGATGACCCGGCGCTCACCATCACTGCCGACCGGTTCACCTCATCGACCGCCGGCTGCCCGGACATGGTGGACTCATACGGGACCCTCATCGCCATGACCGACGGGCGCACCAGTCACGCCGCACCGCGGACGCTGAACTCGGTCGCAGCGGCGTGGCAGTCCGGGTTCGCGCGGGCCCGCCATGTCTGGCTCGAGACGGGCAGCCAAGGACAGATCCCGTGGACGCACGGGCTTTACGAATACTTCAGCAATCACTTCAGGCTCATCGGGCTCGCCAGTATTCATCCAGGCAGGAAGAACGTCCCGAGGGGCGGACTGTACATCCAAAGGCAGGAATACCCTCAAGGCGCGAAGCCCCCCCATGACAGCAGTCCGCACTCGTGGCCGGCCTAACGGTTTTGCTCCTCAGCGGGGAAGACGTGGCAGCCCGCCGGGTCCAGGCGCAGGCCCACGGTCTCCCCCCGAGTCGCCTTCACGTCGGCGAACACGCCGGTCAGCCGGATACTGTCGCTGACGTCGATGGCGTGCTCGTAGCCGCGGCCGCGGAAGGCGACGTCAGTGACCCGCCCGGACAGGTGCTGGCCATTCGGCCCGCTAGACCCGTCAGATCCGTTCGACCCGTTCGGGCACAGGCGCACGCCGGTCGGGCGGATCATCACCAGCGCGCCTTCGCCGGCCAGCAGGGTCCCGTCCCGGTGCCCGAGCGGCGCGCGGGCGTGGAAGGCGTGCCCGGACGGCGGTTCGACCAGCATCGTGCCGTCCGCCAGCCGGTCGCGCACGCGTACCCGTAGTTCTCCGGCCAGACCGGTGAACCGGGCCACGAACGGGGTGGCCGGCCGGGTGTAGATCTCCTCGGGCGTTCCGGCCTGGACCAGGCGCCCGTGCTCGAGCACGCCCACCTGGTCGGCCAGGGCGAAGGCCTCGGCCTGGTCGTGCGTGATGTACACGGTCGTCGCGGCGGCCTCGCGGACCAGTGCGGAGATCTCGACCCGCATCCGCTCGCGCAGGTCAGCGTCCAGGTTGGAGAGCGGCTCGTCGCACAGGATCAGCCCGGTGTCCGCGATCAGCGCGCGGGCCAGTGCGACCCGCTGCTGCTCACCGCCGGACAGCTCGTTCGGGTACCTGTCCGCGAGCGCGCCCAGGCCCACCCGGCCGAGCATCTCCTGCGCCCGGGTCCGGCATTCCGCCCGGGGCAGGTGCCGACGCCGCAGGGCGAACGCCACGTTGTCCCGCGCCGACAGGTGCGGCCACAGCGCGTAGTCCTGGAACACCATGGACAGGTCGCGCTGGTCCGGCGGCACGTGGATCTTGCCGTCCGCCACCGTCCGGGAGCCGATGGTGATCCGTCCCGAGGTGATCCGCTCGATGCCGGCCAGGCTGCGCAGCAGCGTGGTCTTGCCGGAGCCTGACGGGCCGAGCAGCACCAGGAAGGTGCCCGGGTCGACGGCCAGCGAGACGTCGCGGAGCGCCTCGTTGCCGCCCGGGTAGGTCTTGCCTAGGTTCTCGATCGTGATGGGGTCAGCCACGGACTGCTCCTCCGATCCGGCGCCAGCCGGCCGGCGCCAGCAGCCGGTAGAGGCCGAGCACCGCGCCGACCGAGGCCAGCGCGATGGCCACGGCCAGGACGGCCTGAGCCATGCCGACGCCGAAGTGATAGTTGCTGAGGTTGTCCTCGATGGCGATCGAGGCGGGCGGTGATCCCGGAGCGTAGAGCAGCTGGGACAGCGGCAGCTCCAGGAACACGCCGCAGAAGGTGAACAGCCAGGCCATGACGATGGGCCGGGACACCACCGGCAGTACGCCCCGGGCCCAGGCGACCACCGCGCCTGCGCCGTGCGCGCGGGCCGCGTCCTTCAGCGAGGCCTGCAACTGCGACACCGCACCGACCAGCACGCGGGCGTTGGTGGGCAGGCTCGACGCGCTATAGGCGATGATGAGCAGCGTCACCGTCTGGTACAGGTTGATGCCTAGCCGGGACATGACCGGCAGGTTGTAAGCGAAAATGTAGCCTGCCCCGAACACCACCCCCGGCAGCGCCACGGAGGCGAGCAGCAGGAAGTCCAGCGCGCCGGTGGCCCAGTTGGCTCGCGGGGGGCCGCCCCCCCGCACCCCCCCGAGGGCCGGTGATCCGGCGCCGAGCCAGCATCCGCGCCGCGATGAACCCGCCGGTCACCGTGATGGTCGCGGTGAGCACGGCGTAGAAGAGCGAGCGCTCGAGCGGCCCGATCAGGCCAGCCTGGGCGAACAGGGCCCGGTAGTTCTCCAGGGTCAGCGAGAACGAGCCGCCGTAGTCGGCCAGCAGCGAGCCGCTCACCGCACCGAAGCCGGGGATGCCCAGGGCGACCACGAAGAAGAGCCCCACGCCCGCGCAGGTCCCGATCAGCGACCGGCGGCTGAGCTGACGGCGGACCGCCTGCCGCGTCCGGCCGGAAAGGATCGCGTACGACCGGCCGCGCAGCGCCCGGGCTTGCAGGCTGAGCGGAATCGCCACCGCCGCGACGAGCAGCCACCCCATGCCCGCGGCCAGCGGAAAGCTGGGCGGGAAGTTGCCGATGGCCGCGTACAGCTGGTAGGTGGCCAGGGAGAAGTTCGAGTTGTAGGCGAGCGTGGCGGCCACCCCGAAGTCGCTGATCGACTCGGCGAAGCCGATCGCCAGCGCCGACCAGATGGCCGGGGCCAGGATCGGGACGATGAGCCGCATCGCCTGCGTCCGGTTCGCGCCGTGCACCCGGGCGGCGTCCTCGAACTCCTGGCCAAGCCCGCCCAGCGCGGCACTGATGGCCAGGTAACTAAACGGGACGCAGCGCAGGCCGAGCAGCAGCACGACGCCGAACGGTCCCATGATCGCTTGGGTGACCCAGGGCCAGTCCAGCCCGAGCCGGTACATCACGCCGTCGGGCTGCACGATCCGCTCCCAGCCCAGGGCCGGCAGCCAGGACGGCAGCAGCAGGACCAGCCACATGGCGCCCGGCACCAGGCGGCGGCCCGGCAAGGTGGTGCGGGCCACCAGCCAGGCGATGGGGAAGCCGAGCGTCACCCCGAGCACGGCCGCCGCACTGCTCACCCATAGCGAGTTGACCACCGCCACCGCGGTGGCGCCGGTGATCGCCTGGTGCAGGTAGGTCAGCGTGAACCACTGGCTGCCCTGGCTGAACAGCCGGGGCGAGACGGCCAGCAGCAGGAAACACGCGCACGGGGCGAGGATGAAGCAGGTCAGCAGCAGCCAGAACAGCGGCATGCCCAGCCGGGCGAGGAACCCGGAGGCCGGCAGGCCGCGCCGTGAGGCTGCCTGCCGGCCACCAGTGGTCAGCCCGGCTGGGGGCTGGGAGGTGATCACCGGACGATGTTGCCGTCAAACCAGGTGTTGATGGTGCCCTCTTGCGGGCCCCAGGTGTACGGGTTGATCGACTGCGTTCTGGTGCTGGCCAGCGACGGCAGCGCTGCCAGCGGGCTGACGCCGGAGATGACCGGGTAGTACAGCGAGTCGCCGGTCGGGTCGCCGCTTTGCATGACCTTCTGGCCCGCCGGGGACAGCACGAACTCGATGAACTGCTTCGCCTCGGCCTGCTCCGCCGCCGGGGCCTTCGCGTCGATGCCGATCGCGCTGGGCAGCAGCGTGACCGGGTTCAGGTACGCGATGCCGAGGTTCTTGGCGCCGATCGCGGCGCCGATCGCCGCCGAGCTCTGCACCAGCGCCAGGTTGATCTGCCCGCTGGTCAGCGCCTGCAGGGTCGGGCCGTTGGTCGGGTGGATGACCAGGCCGTTGGCCTTGAGCTTGGAGAAGTAGCTCTCGCCCGCGCCGACGCCGCCGAGGTAGTTCATCATGCCGGCGATGAACGGGAAGGTCGGTCCGGACTGGGCCGGGTCGTTCATGCCGACCTGCCCCTTCCATTGCGGCGCCAGCAGCTCCTGCCAGGTGGTCGGCGGGGTCGTCACCTTGGTCTTGTTGTAGGCGAGCGCCGCCATCAGGGTGACACCGGTCGGGGTGAAGCTCTTGTCGGCGGGCAGCGACTGGGTACCGAGGCTGTTGAACTGGACGCTCGGCTCGAAGCCCTTCAGCAGCAGGCCCTGCGTATCGAGCCCGGCGAACGCGGTTGCGCCGTCCACCCAGAGCAGGCCCCAGTTAGGGTTGTTCTTGGAGGCCTCGATCTGGGTGAGCAGGGGGCCAGTGGAGTTGTCGTCGAGCTTGACGGGGATGCCGGTAGCCTTGGTGAACGCCTTGGTCATGGCCGAGTCGTAGCCCTGAGCCGAGTAGACGACAAGCGTCACCTGGCTCGATGCGGCAGCCGTCGACGACGACGTCGCCGAGGAGCCGGCCGCGGCCGAGCTTGACGAGCTGGAGGAGCAAGCGGCCAGGGCCAGCGTGCACACGCCTGCCAGGCCGGCCATCAGGCGCATGCGGGTGCGCCGGTCGTTGCGAATCATGGGTCCGAGTGTGCATAGCCGATCCGTACGTTGACTGTCCACGAGTTGACCAGCAGATGAATCGATGGTCACGAAATGGCTATAACGGGAGTTAGGCCTATAATCTAACAGTCGTTGCAAACCGAAGGAGGAAGGGTGGGAGTCGATGTGCGGGCGGAGCGGGCCCGAGGGTCACTGGCCTTCTGCTTCCTCGGCATACACTCGCGCGGCGTACGCTTCGAGCGACTGCTCGCACTCGTCAAGCGCCTTCTCGGCCGCCTGCCTGCCGTCGGCGTCGAAGGCGTCCCGATCCCGCACCTTGGCGAACCAGTTGCGCAGCTTGACCAGGTCGACTTCGTTCTCCTCCAGCTCCGCGTAGGTGAAGTGGTTCTCCGTGTATTCCTTTTTCACCTGGTGCAAGAAGTCTTCGCAGCGGTCCACGATCTCCTCGTATTCGTCGTTCCTGGCCGCCTGGAACGCGTTGCGCACGTCGGATTCGCCGGCCAGTACCGAACAGGACAGCAGCACCGCCGTCCCGGACATCTCGATGATCTCTCGCCTGAGCTTGCGCAGGGCCCTTTCTGTGACCGCGTTCGCGGGCAGCGCGGCGGCCGAGTTCTGCAGGTAGATGGCGCCCAGGCTCTTGATACGCCGCCATACGGTGGAGCGCAGCCTGGTTGGCTCGGGTGGTACGCGGTAAATGAGCACCAGCCAGCCCGTACCGTCGCCTTTCCTGGCAGTCTTATCAACGGTGTTCATCTCAGCCGTGTTCTTCCCCGCAGTGTTCTCGGTCACCAGAACATTGTCCCCGACTTGATGGAGGCCCTGTGCTCGTGACCGGCCCCGTGCCTAAGGAGACAGCGTGAACTCGCTTCCCCTCATCCTGACCGTCTTCGTCGCCTGTGCGGTGGAGGCGACCGAGGCGCTGACGATCGTGCTCGCCTCGGGCCTGACCCGCGAGTGGCGCTCCACGTTCCAGGGCATGGCCGTTGCCCTGGTGGTGCTGGCCATCGTGGTGGCCGCGGTGGGTCCCGCGCTCACCCTGGTCCCGCTGGGGGCCCTGCGCCTGGTCGTCGGCGCGCTGCTGGCCATCTTCGGCGTGCAGTGGCTGCGCAAGGCGATCCTGCGCGCGACCGGGCATAAGTCGCTGCACGACGAGGCGAGCGCTTACCTGCGAGAGGTGGCGGCCGCGAAGGCCGCGACGGTCACCTCACGGCGCGGCGTCAACGACTGGTACGCATTCACCTTGTCGTTCAAGGGCGTGCTGCTTGAAGGCCTGGAGGTGGTGTTCATCGTGATTACGTTCGGCGACAGCCAGCGCAATCTCGGGGCCGCGGTGATCGGGGCGGCGGCGGCCGTGGTGGCGATCACGGTGACAGGCATCGCGGTGCGGGCGCCGCTGGCGCGGGTCCCGGAGAACGCGATGAAGTTCGCCGTGGGCATCATGCTCACCTCGTTCGGCGTGTTCTGGGGGGCCGAGGGCGCCGGCGTCTCCTGGCCGGGTAACGACGCGTCCCTGCTCGGCCTCGTCCCCGTGGTCGCGCTGGTCTCGCTCGGCTATACGGTCCTGCTGCGGCAGGCAGCCCGCCCCACCGCGCCGGCCGTGCATCCGTCCCAGGAGGAGGTAGCCAGCTCATGAAGCGGCTCAAGGCGATCGGCGCGTTCTGGTACGACTTCGTGATCGGCGATGACTGGCGGGTCGCGGCGGTGGTGGTGGCCGCCCTGGCGCTGACCGCGCTGCTCGTGCACGCGGCCGGCGTCAACGCCTGGTGGCTGCTGCCCGTCTGCGTGTTCGGCGCGCTCGGCTGGTCCCTGCGCCGTGCCACCGCCGGACCCAAGCCCTAGGAAGCGCCCAGGAAACGGGTGTCGAGCCGGGTCTCGGTGATGCCGGGGTCG
>OCTA010000576.1_pt1 | contig 33650 bp, 24 predicted proteins | sample 1538991 | NCBI WGS metagenome assembly OCTA01 (sample SAMEA3539302, study PRJEB22396) | soil metagenome | biome: tundra; feature: field; material: soil | place: USA | collected 2010-05 | depth 0.15 m | reverse complement strand
AGCCGCGGCGGCGGCCCGAGGCGCGGCCGGCGGTGCGGCGGGCGCCGCGCCTGCGCCGAAGATATCTTGCTCGCTCGGACGATCCCCACCCGCGGCCTGTGCCCAGGCGGGGGACGCAACGACGGGCGCAAAGGCGAGCCCCAAGCCGAGCGCGCCGGCGGCGAGCCGCATCACCTACTCTTGCTCTCGAGCCAGGCCTTCGTGAAGAGGTTCTGTGGGAGCGGATTGGGATCGACCGACTTGATCAGGACCAGCGTCTGGTTGGCCTTCTCGACCTCGTCGTAGAAGCGAATCTCCTCCGGATACCAGGTGTCCCCCTTCTTCGAGGGGCTGTAGATCTTCTTCCACTTGGGATAATAGGACGTGCGCAAAAGACGCCCCGACAGCGCGTACTCCTGGCGCTTGAGGACGTTCTTGGTGTCTTTGTCGATCCAGATGCGGATGACCGGGAACGCCAGGTCCTGGCCGGGCTTTCCGTTCAGCAGGAGCTTCTGCGCCGTGTAGGCGCCGAGCTTGTCGTCGCCCTCGTCGGAAGGGTCGTACTCATCGGCCAGGCGCGACTCGTCGAAGTCCGACCGGCGCGAGTTGGTGCCGCCGATCCGCTCGCGCTCGGTGCGTCGCTCCCATTTGCCGACGGAGGGATCGTAGAACCAGAGGTTCTTGTCGATGCGCAGGTAACCCTGCCCGGCCGACGACTTCGGCTTGGTGAAGAGGATCATGAACTTCTGATCGGAGGAGCGGCGGAAATATTCGGTCTCGTAGACCGTGTCGACCTTGTCCTTCTCCTTCTGTTCGAGATAGGCGGCTGCGCGCCAGTCGCCGTTGTTCTTCTGGCGATCGTCGACCAGCTTGAGCAGCTCGACCATCTGGGCCGAGCTGAGGGCGGCCTCCGCCCGGCGGACGGGCGCGGGCCCCGGGAACAGGTTCAGCATGAAGGCGGCGAGCAGGGAGGCGAGGGTTTGCTTTTTCATGGGGTCATCCGAAGTGGGACATGGCCACGACCGGCCGGAGACGGGCGGCCTTGAGGGACGGATAGAACGCCGCGGCCCCGGTGACGAACGTGATGATCACGATCGCGCGGACCATCAGCGATCCGTGCACGGCCAGATGGAGGTGCGGTGACATCAGGAAGAACTGCAACCCAGTGGGCACCGGAACGTGGGCCGCGTTGAGCCCGGCGGCGACGGCGGCCCCCATGAGCACACCGACGATGGTGGCGAGGAGGCCGAGCATCAGCGATTCGAGCAGGAACATCCAGAGCACCTCACGCCGATGCATGCCGATGGCCCGCAACGTCCCGATCTCGCGCGTGCGCTCCCGGATCGCGATCCACATCGTATTCATGATCCCGATGATGATGATGGCGACCAGGATGACGATCAGCACGTAGGAAATCCCCTCGAGCGCCTTGAGCGTCCAGGTCATGAACGAGATCTCGTCCTCCCAGTTGGTGACGTCGAGCTTCTGCCCGGTCCAATCTTCCCGCGAGACCGACTGGAACTTCATCCAGAAGGCGCGCGGGTCCGGCTCCATGATCCGGTAACCCGCCTGATCGAGTGCCTGCCGCAAGCGGGCCGCGATCGCGGGGATGTGGTCGAAGTCCTTGCGATTGAGCATGATCTGGATCACCCCCGTCGCGTCCTGGTTGATCTGGTAGAGCGCCCGCAGGCTCTCGATCGGGATGAAGCAGTTCCAGGTGCTGAGCAGGCCCAGGCTGTGGGCGATCGCCACGATCCGCACGTCGATGGTGTTGTTGGTGCCGCGGGTGGTGGGCGCCGAGATCGTGAGCGCGTCACCCACCTTGACGCCCAGCTTTTCCGCCTGGTTGTCGAAGAGCAGGATCGTGCCCGGCTGCGCCAGATCCTCGAGCTTGCCGCTCTCGAGCTGCAGCACCGAGGAGAACTTGGGCTCGCTCCGGATGTCGATCCCGGTGATGCCGGCCTGCAGGGATCCGGTGTCGGAGACCAGCTTGGCCCAGCCGCGTCCGCGGTGGACGGCGAACGCCATCTCGGGGACCGTCTTTTGAACGACCGCCAACACCTTCTTGTAGTTGGTCACGACCGGCGCGGCCTGACCGGCCGTCACCTTGTAGAACCCACCCACGTTGACGTGCCCCGTCGACAGCGTCGTGGCGGTGTCGATCATGGTCTCGCGCACGCCGGTGGACAGGCCGTTGAGCAGCACCAGCAGCGCCGTCACCGCCGCGATCGCGGCGCCCAGAAACAGCGTGCGGCGCCGGTGCTGCACCAGGTTGCGGAAGGCGATCGTGAGATCCACGAATAGCTTGGACGACGACATTGGCTACTCCTCCTCCTGCATGGCCTGGCGGGGGGTGACCCGCATGGCGATCCACGCCGGGTAGAAGCTGGAGAAGGCGCTCACGAGCAGCACGATCGCGAAGGCCGCGACGATGTTGCTCGTCCCGATGAAGGGGTAAAGACGCGGCCCCGAGAAGAAGAAGAACCAGACGTCGGACTTGGCGGGGATGCCGATCTTGCCCACCACGGTCACGAGAAGCACGCCGAGGCCGGCGCCCAGGCCGCCGAAGATGAACCCAACGACGATCGATTCGACCACCAGCATCGCCAGGATGAAGCGCCGCTGCGCCCCGATCGCGCGCAGGGTGCCGATCTCCTTGACCCGCTCGAGGGTGGCCATGACCAGCGCGTTGTTGATGATGACCAGCGCGATGAGGAAGATGATCAGGATCGCGACGTAGAGCACGATCCGGATGACGTTGACGAACTGGCCGATGAGGCCGGCGGCGGCCTGCCAATCGATCGCCTTGAGGGTGAGGCCGTCCTGCTTCCCCTGCGCTTCGATCGCGACGATGGTTTCCTTGATCTTCTTCGGATTCTTGAGGATGACGGCGGCGTTGAGCACCACGCCGCGCTCGACCTCGTCGGACGGGAAGACCCGGCTGCGCGCCTCCTCGCGCTGCAGCTTGCCGCCCAGCGACTCGCCCAGATCGTGCATGACCGGGGCCACGCCCGGCGTGGTGGTAGCTTCGATCCTTCGGGGCGCCTTGGCGGCGGGCGCGTCCGTCGCCTTGCTGCCGAACAGCTCGGCCTCGGCGTTCTCGCGGCTCACGTCGTGGGCACCGGCCGCCTTCTGCAGCGCCTGGATCTCGGCCAGCTTCTCGCCGCTCATGAACCCATAGAGCTCGCGGAAGGAAACCATGTCCATGAGGTTGAGCGCCCCCGCCAGCGTCGACTTCTCGAGCCCCTGGAACTCGAAGGTGCCGTAGACGGGGACGTTGACCGACTGCACGTACCCGGAGCGCGTGAACGCCTTGATGGTCAGCACGTCGCCGATCCGCACGCGGTAGAGCTCGAGCGACGGCGCCAGCTCCTTGTAGAAGAAGTCGTGACGCCCGCGGAAGTTGTGGTCGTCGGTCTGGAAGAACGCCGCGAGCAGCTTGCCGACGTCCGTCTCCTGGCTCGCCAGCTCGCGCTGCAGCTTGGCGCGGAAATCCACGGTCTTGGCCGCGTCGAGCTGGAGCAAGATCTCGCGCACCTGTGAGACGTTCTCGCGCACCATCCGCTTCAGATCGGGGTCGGTCGCGATGGTCTCCCCCTCGTTCTCCGTCCCCTCCTTGATCTGGTCGAGCCGGCGCGCCGCCTTGAGCTTGAGCTGCTCCTCGTAGACGTGCTTGGCGAACAGGAAGCCGCGCTTGCCGGCCGGCACCATCGTCCCCTCGACGATCTTCATGCGATCGAACGACTTCTGGAAAGCCTGGAAGTCGGTGCCGATGTAGTTGAGAAACAGAAGATCGGCGTCGGCCGCCTGGCTCGCGATCCGGTTTTCGAGAAACTCGAGCGCCTCGAAGGGCTCCTTGTCGAAATCCTGCCAGAACGCATCCGAAGCCGCGCGGTTGACCGCCGCGCCGTCGGCCGGATCGATGGTGCGCTCGTCGAGCACCGCCTTGGCGTTCTTGAGATCCCCCTGCAGCACCGAGACGATCTGCCGGACGTGCCCCTTCTCGCTGGCGACCTGCAGCTCGGCCTGGGCCCGCTCACCGTCGGTCTTGGCGTCGCGGCGCGCGTTGACCGCGTTGCGCAGCTTCTCGAGCGCCAGATCGATGGTGTTGCCCGAGGTCACGAGAGCCCCACTGATCCCCATCGGCACCACCGACTTGACGTTCTCGACCTTGAGCAGCGACGCCCGCACCTTGGCGAAATCGTCGAGCTGCGAAAGATCCGGATCGCCCATCATCATCCGCCCCATCACCTCCAGCGTGTCCTTGGACTTGGCGTTGTAGACCTGGATATGGCCCGCCACGCTGCCGATCACGCTGCGGCTCATCGAGGCCACCACGCTGTCGAGCAGCGAATTGCCCGCCACGACCAGCAGGCCGCCGAAGAAGATGATGCCACCCACGATGATGGTCTTGAGGCGGCTGGCGAACAGGTTCCGGAACGCGATCTGCGCGACCACGCCCAGGGTGGCGAGCCAGGCCCTCATGCCGGAAGGCCCGTCTCGGCCGCCGCCTGCGCGGGGGTCACCCGATCGACGAGCTTGCCGTCGGCCAGCCGCACCACGGCGTTGGCGTGCGCCATCACGCTCTGGTCGTGGGTCGAGAAGATGAAGGTGGTCTTTTCCGTTCGGTTCAGCTCCCGCATCAGGTCGAGGATGTGCGCGCCGGTCACCGAATCGAGGTTCGCGGTCGGCTCGTCGGCCAGCACCAGCTGCGGCCTGGTCACGAGCGCGCGCGCGATGGCGACCCGTTGCCGCTGCCCACCCGACAGCTCGCTGGGGCGGTGGGCTCCGTATTCGCGCAGCCCGACCCGCTCGAGCAGGGCTGCCACCCGCTGGGCGCGCTCTGGGCCGTTCAGCTTGCGTTGCAGGAGCAGCGGCAGCTCGATGTTCTGGAACACCGTCAGAACCGACACCAGGTTGAAGCTCTGGAAGATGAAGCCGATCGTGTGGAGGCGCAGGTCGGTGAGCTCGCGCTCGGAGAGTTGCCGGGTGTCCTTGCCCGCGACCTCCACGGTACCCGAGGTCGGCGTATCGACGCAGCCGATCAGGTTGAGGAGCGTCGTCTTGCCGCTGCCCGAGGGGCCGGCGATGGCGAGAAAATCGCCCTCGACGACGTCCAACGTCACGCCCCGCAGGGCGGGAACGACGACGTTGCCCAGGATGTAGTTCTTGACCGCCTCACGAACTGAAACGATGGCCTTCATGACGTCCTTTCGGTCTGTCCGTTCCCCGCTTCCGCGTCCGGCGACACCGCGGCAATAATCGACGGATCCCGTGGTGTCAAGCCACGACTTCCTCGATGCCAGAGCGGATCCCAATTCACGTCCCAACCAGCGGGCAATGGATTACATTGGCGCCCGCCAAGCCCCCGGTCCCAGGAGATTTCATGAACAAGCTCTGCGTCTCGATCCGTGCCGTCGTTCCATTTGCGCCGCTTGCGTTGCTGCTCTCCGCAAACGCCTACGCCGCCAACGACAAGCCTGCGGCCGCGCCGGCCGCCTCCAAGATGGCCACCAAGACGGCCGCGCCCTCGCCGGTCGGCACGACCATGGCCGCCACCGGAACCACCGCCACCTGGTGGGGACACGCGGCCTTCGTCATCACGACGCCGGGCGGCGCCACGATCGCCATCGATCCCTGGCTCGACAACCCCAGCGCGCCGAAGCTCGAACATCCCAAGGCGCTCGACGCCATCCTGGTTACCCACGGTCATTTCGATCACGTCGGCAACACCGCGGAGCTGGCCAAGAAGACCGGCGCCAAGGTCATCACCTCCTACGAGCTGGCCAGCCTGATCGGCGCGCAGAGTTCGGAGGGGATGAACATGGGCGGCACGATCACGGTCAAGGATGCCACCATCCACGTCGTCGAGGCGCTGCACTCGGGCGGATTCGGGCAGGACAAGTCGGGGCCGAAATACAGCGGCCCGGCGCTGGGTTTCGTGATCGAGATTGCGAAGGGGCCGACCCTGTACCACGCGGGCGACACCGACGTCTTTGCCGGCATGTCGCTCATCGCCGAGCGCTATCACCCGACCATCGCGATGCTCCCCATCGGCGGTCATTTCACGATGGACCCCGCGGGCGCCGCGCTGGCCGCCAAGATGCTCAAGGTCAAGACCGTCATCCCGATGCACTTCGGAACCTTCCCCGCCCTGGCCGGGACGCCCGACGAGCTGCGGGCCGCCCTCAAGAAGGACAAGGCCAGCGCCAAGGTGACCGTCCTCGAGCTCAAGCCCGGCGAGACGCAAACCCTGCCCCTGAAATAGCGACTGTCCCGAGCTCGATCGCGTGAGGGCGGGCCAGCTTTGCTGGCACGACCTCGTCGCGGGGGGCACGGGACCCTCCCAGGGTCCCGAGTTAATTCGACTCACGGTGGAACGTCCGGGTGCCGACGGCGACGCCGGCGACGGCCAGCGCGAGGGCGACGATGAAGCCCACCGCGATTGAGCCCGAGCCGAAGTCGCCGCGCACGGCCGCGCGCGCCCCGTCGACGACGTGGCTGAAGGGGTTGAGGCGCGAGAGCAGATAGAGCCAGCGCGGCGCCAGCGACATCGGCAGCAGGATGCCGGACAGCAACAAGAGCGGCACGGCCAGGCTGTTGAGGAGCTGCGCCAGCGCGTCCTCGCTCCGCAACTTGAGCCCCGCCGCGTAGGAAAACGACGAGAGCGAGATCCCCAGCAGGAGCACGATCACCAGCACGGCCGCCAGACCCAGCAGCGGCGCGCGCAGCCCGAACACCGTGGCGATCGCGATGAGCAGGACCGCCTGTCCGACCAGCACGACCGCGTCGCGCATCACCCGGCCCATGAGCAGCGCCATCCGGCTGGCGGGCGTGACCCGCATCCGCTCGACCACGCCGTAGCGCATCTCCGCGATCAGGCCGAAGCCGACGAACATCGTCCCGAACATCGCCAGCTGGATGAGCAGCCCGGGAACGAACACCGACCAGGAGCTTCCCGGCGGGAACCCGGGCGTGTGGGTGAGCGGGCGGAGGAGCGGTCCGAACAGCGCCAGGTAGAGCAACGGCTGGATCAGCGCCAGCACCGCCCAGACCGGCTGCCGCCACGACAGGCGAAGCTGCTGCCGAAACACCAGACGCGCTTCCCGCCAGGCGCTCACGACGGCCTCCGTCCCTCGGCCGCCGGCTGGTCGCGCAGCGAGTGACCGGTCAGGGTCAGGAACACGTCGTCGAGGGTGGGACGCGCGATCTGCATCGAGGCGACCGGAATTCCGGCGGCGTCGAGCGCGCGCATGAGCGGCAGCGCCCCTTCCTCGCCGCGCTCCACCGTCACCCGCACCGTCCCGTCGTGCGGCACCGCCTCGCGCACGCCCGGACGCCCCGCCAGAACGCCGCGCGCCCGTTCCGCCTCCGGGCCGACCGTGAAGATCACCAGATCGCCCGAGATCCGCCGCTTGAGCTGGTCGGGCGTCCCTTCGGCCACGATGCGGCCGTGGTCGATGATGAGGATGCGATCGCACAGCGCGTCGGCCTCCTCGAGATAGTGGGTGGTCAGGAAGACCGTCGTCCCCAGCTCGTCGCGCAGGCCACGAATGTGGGTCCAGAGATTGGCGCGACTCTGCGGATCGAGCCCGGTCGACGGCTCGTCGAGGAACACCAGGCCCGGCCCGTGCACCAGGCCGAGCGCGACGTCGAGCCGGCGCCGCTGCCCGCCCGAGAGCGTCTTGATCTGGCGGGCTCCGAGATCGCCGAGGTCCAGCCGCGCGCAGATCTCGTCCGCGCGCCGCCGGGCTTCCTCGGCGCCGAGGCCGTAGAGCTGCGCCTGCAGCACGAGCTCCTCGTCGCACAGCGCGTTCGGGTTGGTGCTGCCGCCCTGGGCGACGTAACCGATCCGCCGCCGCACCCCCACCGGATCGCGGCGCAGATCGCAGCCGGCGACGGTCGCCTCGCCCGACGTCGGCGCCAGCAGCGTCGAGAGCATCCGCTGGGTGGTGGTTTTCCCCGCCCCGTTCGGCCCTAGAAAGCCGACCACCTCGCGCGCCTGGATCGCGAAATCGACGCCGGCCACCGCCTCGACGGCGCCGGTGCGCGTGCGGAAGGTGCGCCCGAGGCCCCGCGCCTCGACCATCGGTTGGTTCGTCTGGGCCGCCATCTTGATCCAGGGTGATTATTCAAATTTGACTATATGCCGTCAAGAGGATTTTTTTGAAGCGCGCCTCCCCTGGGGGGCAGGTCCGCGGGCAGGTCCGGTCGAAGGCTTTTCGGCGACCTCGGGCTGCCCCCGCGCGCGCCGGCCGGCCTTGATGAGGCGACCGGCGGTCTTGCGGTCCTCGTACTCGCCGCGCGCGAGCCGTTCGAGGAGCGTGCGAGCCCAGGGGATTTCAGCCGCGAGCCGGGCCGCCTGGAGATCGTAGAGCTCCTTGACGTGCTCGGGCGTCTCCGGCGGCCGGATCTCCAGGCGGGCGAAGGCGATATGTTTCAGGGCGCCCTCGACCTGCCCGATCCGATGCTCGAGCGCGGCGGCCACTTCTTGCCGGCTCAGGCTGGGCATGAAGCAGAGCGCCGGCATCAGCTGGTCGACCGGCGGGATGACCCGCCACCAGGTGTCGCGCAGCAAGGTCTGGTACTCCTTCTCGCCGTCGGGCGTGAGGCTGTATTGCGTCCGCTCCGGACGCCCACCGATCTGTCCGGTCCCCACGACCTTGAGGAACCGCTCTTTGGTCAGCGTCTTGAGCGCGTTGTAGATCGACCCCGGCGCCACGTTCGCCCACAGATCGACCTTCCAGGAGAGGAGCTCGCGGCGGACGTCGTAGCCATGCACCGGCTGAAAGATGCGAACGGCGCCGAGAACCAAGAGCCGCGTCGACGACATGCTGCTGGCCTCAGCGCCGACGACCGTCGGATTCGAGGACCGTCAGCTTGACCTCGACCACCAGATCGCTGGCCAGGCGCTCCAGCTCGGCGCGCAGGCGCGCCACGTCGGTGGTGGGCGGGACGCGCACGTGGGCTCGCGCCTCGAACAGCATCTCGCCCGACATGGGGGCGCTGCTCCGGTTGGTGACGAGATCCTCGACGTTGACGCCGTTGCTGGCCAGGAGCTGCGATATCTCGCGCACGATCCCGGGCCGATCGAGCCCGACCAGCTCGAACTCCATTCTCCGCTCCGCCGGTGCCGCGGCCGCGCCCGTCGCGGTCTCCGCGATCACCTTGAGGCCGCGGGTCTCTAGCGCCGCCAGCGCCACCAGCGCCCCGGCGACCCGGTCGGACGGCAGCTCGGCACGCAGGATGCCCGCGAACTTGCCCGCCAGGTGGCTCATCCGGCTCTCCAGCCAGTTGCCGCCGTGCGCGGCGATCACCTCCGCCACCTGCTCCACGATTCCCGGCCGATCCGGCCCAAGCAGTGTGAGGACCAAGTCCGTCATGCGGGGGAGAATACTCCCCCGACCGCGGCCGGGCACCAGGAAGCCGGCTTTTCGACCGGCCTGGACGACAACACCGCGCGCGCCCTACGGCGTCGCACCGTGCGGAAACCGGCGCGCGGCTTACGGCGTCGCGCTCGCGTGCGGGACGCCCGCAACGCCCGTCCTCGCTCGACTGGCGCGATCCCGCTGCTCCGGCTTGGGCGTCCGGACCGCGGTACGCGCCGAACAGACCGCGTCCACCAGATACCGTCCGCAAGTGCCCGAGCGCGTCTCCCGACGCTTCCCCGGCCAGCTCGCCTCGACGCTCTTCTCGCGGCAGTCGGCGACGGCCGTGTAGATCACGGCATCGGCCTCCGGCGCCGCGCCCTCGACGGGCGCCCAGCGAAATAGCGTCGCGCCGCCCAGATCGCGGACCGAGCTGCGATCGAATACCAGCCGATTTCCCTGCTGGCGCTCGCAGGCCACGTCCCAATCGCCCGGGGCGACCGTGACGTCGACCCGCTCGACGCTCACCAGGGCCGCGTCCGCCGGCCCGGCCGTCCCGATCGGCGGCCCGGCGACGACGATCACCGAGTCGTCACCCGAGTTGCCCGTCGCCGTCGCCGACTCGACCTGCGCATCGCGCGCGCGCTGCACCTCCCGCCGCCACCCGAAATCGTCGAAGCCCTGTCCCTTCTCTCGAACCACCGACCCCGCCAACATCATCAACCCCGTCACCACGCTCTTCATGATCTAACTGCTCTGCCTTTCCTTTTGTTCTGAGTTATCGCCTCTTGGTTTTCACCTTCACAGCGTCGAGCCGTTCATCGGCCCGGTCGCGAGAATATTGAGCGCCGGATCGTCGCTGCGCAACCTTATGCGTGAAGTTTAACCAGCGGTTCGCCGGGCCGAAACACGCCTGCGACATTGTCGGCGCGCGATCGGTCCGGATCGCCGGCCGGCCGTCACATTGGTGGCGCGCCCCGTCGACGATAACGCGACAAGGCGACGCCTCCACGAGCGGAGATTCGACCTACGACACCGAGATGTCGACGCTGGGTCGGAGCTCGGCGCAGACCGCCAGCACGTCGTGGATGATGTTCTTCTTGAAGGCATCCAACAGCGCCGAATCGCCCGGGCGGTTCTCGTCGACGTTCACGTAGGCCACCTGGGTGAGCAGGTAGTCGAAGCGGGGGGCCCATTTCCGCGAGCCGAGGCGCGCCGTCGTCGAGCAGTTGTCGACCATGTAGGCGACGCCGCGGGCGTGCATGTAGGGGTTGAGCGAGTCGACCGACTCGATCACCGACTCGTTGGCGGCCTCCGAGTAGGGGTGACCCTTCTCGAGGAGCACGTCGATCTGCGCCATCATCGTCGCGATGTAGACGCCCGCCGCGAACGGGTGAACGGGGATCTTCGCCTCGTCGCGCTTGGCCCGTACCGCGGCGCCGACCTTCCAGGTCTCCGTACCGTCGATCTTTCCCATCGGGTGCTTCTTGAGGCGCTCGCCGGCCAGCACCACGCCGCGGATCTCGTTGCCGCTCGACACCTCGTCGTAGATCTCGGCCAGCACCTCCTTCGCCGGCGGATAGGCCGCCGTGTAGGCCTGGTCGAACTCGGCCTTGCCCGCCGTGTCCAGCCCCTCGTAGACCGCGCGGATGCCGCGCTTGGAGATGGTCTTCGAGATCGGCCCCGTGATCGACTCGGCCGAATTGAGGAAGGCCGCCTCTTTGCTCATCCCCTGAGCGATGAAGCGCCGGTAGAGACTCTCGATGATCCCGTGCACGGCGCCCAGCAGGATGCCGCGCTCGCCGTAGATGTCGGACTTGTACTCGGACTCGAGCGTGGTCTGGAAGGTGTACGGCGATCCGAGCGCCACCGACCAGCCGAGCGCGTAGTCGGTCGCGCGCCCGTCGATATCCTGTTCCACGGCGAAACTGGCGTTGATGCCGGCGCCGTTGACCTCTTTGCCCTGCACGTAGAGCCGCCGCACCGACGGCCCCATCCCCTTCGGGCAGACCGCGATCACGTTGATGTTGGCGGGGAACTTCGCGCCCACGTTCTTGAGATGCCCCAGCAGAAAGCCGTGCGAAAGGCCCAGCGTGGCCCCCGGACGCAGGCTCTCGAAGACGCGCGGGAAGAGCTCGCCCTGCGCGCCGTCCGCGATCAGGAGGAGCGCGATGTCCGATTCCTTGATGACGGCGAACATCTCGCCCAGGGTTCCGTTCGACTCCGAGAAGCCCGCCTTGCGCGCGTCGTCCATCGACTTCGATCCGGCCCGCAGACCGATCTTGACCTTGATCCCGGTCCCCTCCAGCGAGTCGCGCAGGTTCTGCGCCTGCGCCGGCCCCTGCGATCCCCAGCCGATGACGCCGATCTGCTTGACGCCGGCGAACGCCTTGGGGAGCAGCGGGAAGAGATGACGCCCCCCCTTGACGATCTGCTCGCTGCGATCGCTCATCTTGACCGTGTCGATGCCGAAGATCTTGGACGTAAAGCTCATCGCGAACCTCCCGGGTGGAGCAGACAAGGTAGCGGACCCTGGTCGTTGCGTAAAATGATTTGATCGCAACTCTCTGTTGCGAGTTCTGCAATACTACGATACCGGCAATACGGATCACCCATGGACTACGACGCGCTCCGGCTTTTCCTGCACCTTTCGCGGACGCTGCACTTCCTGCGCACCAGCCGGGATTGCCACGTCAGCCCGTCGGCGCTGTCGCGCACCATCCAGCGCCTCGAGCGGGAGGCCGGCTGGCCGCTGTTCGAGCGGGATCGGCGCTCGGTCCGTCTGACGCCGGAAGGGACCCGGTTCGCCGAGCATGCCCGCGAGACTCTCGAACGCTGGGACGGGCTGCAGCGGGATCTGCGGGGCCGCCGCGACACCCTCGCGGGGACGATCGTCGTCTTCGCTTCCGTGACGGCCTGCCAGACTTTTCTACCGGAGCTGCTCAGCGACTTTCGACAGCGCCACCCCGACATCCACATCCAGCTCGAGACCGGATACGCCGCCGACGCGCTCGAGCGTCTCGCCGAAGGGCACGTCGACGTCAGCGTGGCCGCGATTCCCTCGCAGGTGCCGCGCGCGCTGGTGGCGCGGGTGCTGCTCCACACGCCGCTGGTGTTCGCGGCGCCCCGCGCCGCCTGCGAGGTCGAGCGCCTTTGCCACCGCCGCCCCATCCCTTGGGCCGAGCTGCCCATGGTGCTGCCCTCGTCGGGCCAGGCGCGGGAGGGCGCCGATCGCTGGTTCCGCGGCAAACGCATCACCCCGCAGGTCTACGGCGAGATCGCTGGCAGCGAAGCGATCCTGGCGCTGGTCAGCCTCGGCTGTGGCGTCGGCGTGGTGCCGCGCATCGTGCTCGAAGAGAGCCCACTGGCCTCCAAGGTGCGGGTGCTCGACGCCGACGGGGGCAGCGACGCCCTGGGAGAATTTCGGGTCGGCGTCTGCACCCAGCGCAAGAAGCTGACCTCGCCGCTGGTGCGGGCGCTCTGGGAATCCCTCGATCGTGCCCCCAAACAAGCCAGGACCTCAGCCAGGACCTAGCCCGGAGCGGCCTGCCTAGGGAAGCACGGGCAGCGTGATCGCGCCTTGCGCGGCCGAGGAGACCGACCCGGCGTACTTCGCCATCACGCCGGTGCGGAAGCGCCAGGGCGGCGCCTTCCAGCCCGCTTTGCGCGATTCGAGATCGGCCTCCACGTCGAGGCGACGCGCGTCGACGTCGAGGGTGATGAGGTCGCCGTCGCGCACGAACGCGATGGGGCCGCCGACCTGCGCCTCGGGCGCCACGTGGCCGACCATGAAGCCGTGGGTGGCGCCGGAGAATCGGCCGTCTGTGATGAGCACGACGCTGTCGCCCAGCTTCTGGCCGACGAGCGCGCCCGTAACACCCAGCATCTCGCGCATCCCGGGGCCGCCCTTCGGCCCCTCGTAGCGGATGACGACCACGTCGCCCGCCTTGATCTCGCGGCGCTGGACCGCGGCGAAGCAGTCCTCTTCGGAGTCGAACACCCGCGCCGGTCCGGTGTGCTTGCGGCGCGCGTGACCGGCCAGCTTTACCACCGCCCCTTCGGGCGAGAGCGTCCCACGCACGATGGCGAAGCCACCCCGCGAACTGACCGGACTGTCGAGGGGCCGAACCACCTCCTGGCCGGCCGTCTCCATGGCCGACTCCACCTCCTCCACGATGCCGGCGCCGCTGACCGTCGGGCTGTCTTTGAGCAGGCCCGCCTCCAGCAAGCGGCGGGCGACCAGCCGGACGCCGCCCGCGCGCTCGAAATCGGAGGCCATGAACCGCCCACCCGGTTTGAGGTCGGCCAGCGTGGGCGTGCGCGCGGCGATCGCGTCGAAGTCCTCGAGCGTGAGCGCGATGCCCGCTTCGTGGGCGATGGCCATGAGATGCAGGACAGCGTTGGTCGATCCGGCCGTCGCCGCGACGGCCGTGATCGCATTTTCGAAGGCGGCGCGGGTGAGGATCTTGCTCGGGCGCAGGTCCTCGGTCACGAGGCGCATGACGATCTTGCCGGCTCGGACCGCGGCCGCTCCCTTGCGCGCGTCGACGGCCGGGATGTCGTTGAGCCCCATCGGGGAGATTCCCAGCATCTCGCCCGCCATCGACATGGTGTTCGCGGTGTACTGGCCGCCGCAGGCGCCCGCCCCCGGGCAGGCGACGTCCTCCAGCGCGCGCAGCTCACTTTCGCTGATCCGCCCGGCCGCGCAAGCCCCGACCGCCTCGAACACGTCCTGGATGCTGACGTCCTTGCCCTGAAAGCGGCCCGGCATGATCGTGCCGCCGTACAGCATCAACCCCGGTCGGTCCAGGCGGGCCAGCGCCATCATGGTCCCGGGGATCGTCTTGTCGCAGCCGGACAGCGCGATGACGCCGTCGCACATCGCGCCGCGCACCGCCAGCTCGATCGAGTCGGCGATCACCTCGCGCGAGATCAGCGAGGCCCGCATCCCCTCCGTCCCCATGCTGATGCCGTCGGAGACGACGATGGTGTTGAACTCGATCGGCGTGCCGCCGGCGGCGCGGATCCCCTCCTTGACCTTGGCCCCCAGCTCGCGCAGGTGCAGGTTGCACGGCGTGGCGTCGGTCCAGGTGTTGGCGACCGCGATGAGCGGCTTGTCGAGGTCGGCGTCCGAGAGCCCGGTCGCCTTCAGCATGGCCCGCGCCGGGGCGCGGTTGATCCCCTTTTTCAGCGCATCGCTTCGCAAGGCCCGCGATTTATACCACGCGGTCCGGGAGGCGCCGGTGGTCGCGATCCGGGTTCGGGATTCCGCCGCCCTGTGCGAGACTTCGGGCATGCGACGGACTTTCCGAGCGTTCCGTGCTTTCCGTGCTTTCCGTGCTTTCCAGGCTTTCGGGCCCGGCGGGTTTCTGGCGGCCAGCGCGTTCGTCGCCCTGCTCGGCTGCGGCGGCGGCGCGGCCCAACCGACCACCGCGAGCCCGTCCTGCTATCCGTCCTGTATCAAGACGCTGCTGCAAGAATGTCCGCTGCAGGGAACCTGCGAGGGGACGGTCGGGCTCACCGCGGCGACCGTCTGCTACGCCAACGGGGTCAAGGTGCGGGACACCCTCATCACCGGTCCCGAGACGGTGCTGGTCAACAACGCCAGCGGGCAGGCCTGCTACACCGTGAGCCAGACATCGGCGGCGGGCACGACGCCGCGCGCGTTCAGCGTCACCGTCAACGGCAACGTGGTCGCGAGCATCACCGACAATCAGACGGCGGACAACACCGCGACCATTTTTTGCGGCGATCTCCCCACCAAGCTCACCTTCCCCAAGGCGGGGGCCGACTGCCAGCCGCTGTGGTGGACCGACGAGCAGCGCTGCACCAGCGGCACCTGCTCGTTCTGACCGGGCTGGTCGGACGGGCCCGCGCGGCCGTCGGTCGCCGCGCGCGCGGCCGCGCGTTCAGGCGGCGGCGTACGGCGCGGGCGGGCGGACCTTGAGTCCGTACCAGGCGATGTAGACGTAACAGAGCGCCGGAATGAAGAAGCAGTAGTGCAGGCCGATCAGATCGGCCACCTTGCCGACCAGCGGCGGGATGATGGCGCCGCCGACAATCGCCATGACGAGGATGCTCGAGCCCTGGCTGGTGTGGCGGCCGAGACCGTCGATCGCCAGGGTGAAGATGGTCGGAAACATGATGGAGTTGAAGAGCCCGATCGCGATGATCGACCACATCGCCACCCCACCGTGGGTCGCCATGGTGAGCAGCGCCAGCCCGCACGCAGCCAGCCCGTGAAGGGCCAGGATCTTGGTGGGCTTGTAAAGCCGCAACGTGATCGTGCCAATGAACCGACCCACCATCGCGCCACCCCAATACAGAGTGACCAGCTTGGCGCCATGCGCCTCTGTGAGGCCGCCGATATATGGCTCCTTGAAGTAGCTGACGAGGTAGTTGCCGATCGCCACCTCGGCACCGACGTAGACGAAGATGCCGATCGCACCCAGCACCAGGCTCGGATAGCTCCAGGCGCTCTTGCGGGACTTGCCGCCCGCGTCGACGGCAGTCGGGGTCACGTCTTCGATCTTGGGAAGCTTGAACAGCGCGATCGCCCCGGCCAGCACCACCAGCGCAGCCGCCAGGCCCAGATACGGGGTCTGCACCGCGCCCGCCTCCGCGATCCGGTACGCCTCGGCCACCGGGGCAGCCATCTTCTTGATCTCGTCGGATGACTTTGCCGCCGTCGAGAGGATGAACGCCGCCCCGAACAGAGGCGCCAACGTGGTGCCGAGCGAGTTGAAGGCCTGGGTCAGCGTCAGACGCGACGAGGCGGTCGCGGGGCTGCCCAGCACGGCGACGAATGGGTTGGCCGCCACCTGGAGCAGGGTGATCCCCGAGGCCAGCACGAACAGCGCCAGCAAGAACAGGCCGAACGAGCGGGCGGCGGCAGCCGGGTAGAAGAGCACGCAGCCAAGACCCGCCGCCAAGAGGCCAATGATGATCCCGCTCTTGTAGCCGAGGCGTTTGACGACGAATCCCGACGGCAACGACATGATGAAGTAGGCGCCGAAGAAGGCCGTCTGAACCAGCCCGATCTCGGCGTAGTTGAGCTCGAAAACCGCCTTGAGGTGGGGGCTCAGGATGTCGTTCAGGCAGGTCAGGAACCCCCACATGAAGAACAGGGTGGTGAGCACCGCCAGCGGCGCTGTGTACCTGGCGTCGCTACCGACCGCGCGCGCGCCGCCGGCGCTCTCGAGGGGGACGATGGGGACGGTTCCAGCCATGTTCGCTCCGGGCGCAAAGGCCTGCGCGGGCGCCGACCATAGCTTGGCGTCCGGTACAGGGTCAAACGGGGCGCTGCGCCGCCCGCGGGACGACTAGACGCTGACGGTCTGCGAGAGACGCGGCGGCGGGGGCGGTGGCGAGTCGGGCAGGACGATGTTGAGCTCGAGCACCTCGCAGCCGCCGCTCTTGTCCAGGTTCACCGTCACGTTCGCGAGATCGATGGTCTCGTAACGGGCGATGACCGCCAGCAGCTCCTGCTGCAGCGCCGGCAGATAGTCCGGGCCGCTGCGGGTCCCGGCGCGCTCGCGGGCCACGATGATCGACAGCCGATCCTTGGCCAGCGACGCCGATTTGGGGGCCCGTTTGAAGTAGTCGAAAAACGCCATGATTGACCTCACCGTTGTCGGGCGGTTATCCGAACAGGCGGCCCAGGAAGCTGCGCTTCTCTTCTTCGATGAACCGGTGCTGGCGCTCTTGGCCCAGGTACCGGAACACCACGTCGAGGTAGGCCTGCGCCACGTCGGTCGTCTCGTCGAGGATCGCGGGCGCCCCCTTGTTGGACGACTGCAGGACCGCCTTCGACTCCGGGATCACGCCGAGCAGCGGAATCCCCAGCAGCTCCAGCACGTCGCCCACGCTCAGCATCTCGCCGCGCTTGACCATCAGCGGCGAGTAGCGCGTCAGCAGGAGATGGGTTCGGATGGCCGGCCCGCCCAGCTCGGCGCGGCTGGTCTTGGCGGCCAGCAGGCCGAGGACGCGATCGGAGTCGCGCACCGACGAGACTTCGGGGTTGGTGACGACGATCGCCTCGTCGGCGAAGTACATCGCCATCTGCGCGCCCTTCTCGATGCCGGCCGGCGAATCGCAGATGATGTACTCGAAGCCCATCTGCTTGAGCTCCTCGATGACCCGGCCGACGCCCTCCGGATCGAGCGCGTCCTTGTCGCGGGTCTGCGACGCGGGAAGGATGTAGAGATTTTCGACCCGCTTGTCGCGGATGAGCGCCTGCTGCAGCTTGGCCTCGTTGCGGATCACGTTCACGAAGTCGTAGACTACCCGCCGCTCGCAGCCCATCACCAGGTCCAGGTTGCGCAGCCCGACGTCGAAGTCGATCGCGACCGTCTTCTTCCCCTGCTGGGCGATGCCGGTGGCGATGTTGGCGCTGGTGGTGGTTTTCCCGACGCCACCTTTTCCCGATGTGATTACGACGACTTTAGACACGTGAGCCTCCCTGTGTGGGATCCATTCAACGGGTGTTCGGCGAAGGTGCCAAATTTTTTGCAACGATTTCCTGCCGCCAGTGCGTCGAGCGCCGGCCCGAGGCGGCCCTTTCTCACAGCGCGGCGATGCGGCACTCGCCACCCTCGAGAAAGATCTGCACGGCGCGGCCGTGAAACTGGGCCGGGATCTCCTCGGCCATGATGTAGGCGCCGGAGATCGCCACCAGCTCGGCCTCCAGCTTCTGACAAAAGATCCGCGCGCCGGCCAGCCCCTGCGCCCCGGCGACCGCGCGGCCGCGCAGCGGCGCGTAGATGTGGACGTGCCCGTCGGCGATCACCTGCGCGCCCGAGTTGACCGGGGCCAGCACCACCAGATCGTTGTTCTGCGCGTAGACGATCTGCCCGCCTCGAACCGGCTTGCTGACGACCATCGGCCCGGCATGGGGCGCGCGGGGCGGAGCCACGGCAGCGGAAGGTCCCGTCGGCAGTGCCACGTCTGCCGATGCCGTCTCCGTCGCCTGGGCCTCGGGCGCTGGCGTTTCAGCCGCGGGCGCATCCGCGGCGTCCGGAGAGCCACCGCCGCGCGTGCGCCCGAGCGCCGGGGGCTGCCAGACGCCCAGACCGGCGTCGGTGACCGCGCCCCGCAGCCCGTCGGGGACGTTGGCCACCGCGACCGGCACCAGCTTGCAGGACCGCAGCGCGCGGACCAGGTCGCCGAAGACCAGCGCCGCCGCGCCGTCGCCCAGCGCGCCCAGATCGACCAGCACCGGCGCGTCGAGAAACAGGTGTGGGAGCTGCGCGATCTTGACCCGCAGCTGCCGTTCGATCAGCGCCAGGTCGGTGCTCCGCAGGCGCAGCACCGTGAGCGACGCCATCGTCCCCTTGAGGTCGAAGGCGTGCCGCCGCGATGTCGCGGACCCCGTGGCGGGCCCGGAAGATGGCAGTGCGGCCGCGGGCGGTGAGCTCATCACCGACCCATTCTGAGGCGCCCCGCCGCGCCGTCAAAAAAACCGCTAGATGCCCGGCCGGATCAGATGTCGATATTGAGCGTGCAGTTCGCTGTGCAGGGCGAGTTCGGCATCCCGTTGTTGGGCCCGAGGTCGCAGAGCTCCCCCTCGCTGCCGTCGACGATGCCGTCGCCGCAGAAGTGGGCGTGCTTGCAGGCCAGCGTGCAGGCGTTGGTATTGGGGGTCGGGGTATAGGAAATGCCATTCGCCGGACCGTTGTCGCACTCCTCCTGGGGCATGTCCGTGACGCCGTCGCCGCAGAACGGTCCGTACTTGCACGCCGTCGTGCAGCCGCCGTAGGCGGTGTCGTTGTTGTTCATGCCGTCGCAGGAGGGGTCCGCCGGCGTGACGCCCGCATTGCCGCAGTCGCACTCCTCGGCCCCGGTCGCCACGCCGTCGCCGCAGGCGGGCCCGCAGTCCGACTGGTTGGTGGAGAAGCCGCTGAGCGAGAGCTGGAAGTTCGACTCCGAAGGGGCGCCGTCCCGGCTGAACACCGCGATCTCGTAAGTGTTCGCCGGCTGGCCGGCCGCGGCGGGCGCCAGGCCCATGGTGGCGGCGGGGATGGTCCGCACGCGGCAATCGCAGTTGGGGTTCCCGGCCGGACAGGTCGCATTGAACGCGAGCTTGGTCACTGGATCCATGCCGGTGGTGCACGGAATGATATCGCCGATGGCGGAGCCCGCTGGAGGCGCTGGCGGGCAGTTGGTCTGACCGGCCGGGTTCGTGCAGGCCATGTAGATGTTGCCGCCCTCCTGCGTGGTGGCTTGCCCGGTCGCATCGACGTGAACCTTGCCCGGCAGCCGCTGGTGGATGCCGCCCAGGTCGATCACCAGCACGCCGTTGATGAACACGAAGGTGTCGTCGTCGCCGAAGAACTGGAGATCGAACTGGCCGGTGAACGCGAACAGATAGCGCGCCTCGACCGAGAACCAGGCGTCGTGGAACCAGCCCTGAGCCTGCGTGATGTAGCCGCCGTTGATGTTCATACCAAACCAGGTGCCGGGGTCCGACGTGACGAGCGGCCCGTAGGCCGGCGCGAAGACGTACTGGTCCCCCTTGCAGCCGTCGGCGGCCCCGAACATCGTCGAGCTGTACCAGTACGGCCAGATGTTGCAGAGCAGCGCCTCGCCGCTGGGCATCGTCCGGGTGGCGCCCGGCGCCAACGAGCTGTTGCCGGTTAGGGTGTAGATGGGGAAGGCGTTGGCCGCCGGATCGATCGGGAAGAACCCGCCCCAGACACTGTGGGGGGCGCTGGAGAACCGATACAGGTTGGTGGCGCCGGCGACCGGGGCCAGCTCGATCGTCGAGACCGCGTGCTTGCTGGCCGTGGTCCCGTCGGTCTCGTAGGCGCCGTCGGCCCACCACTGACCGAAGGTGGTCGCGCTGCTCACGACCGGCGCGGGACCCTTGTACCAAGGCGAGCCGATGTCGTTGCCGGAGTTGACGTAGGCAAGCCCACCCAGCGGCTTCGAGGGGTCCGTCGCGCTGCCGTAGCCGGGGACATGGTTACCGTCGCCACCGTTGTGGCTCCAGTCGGTGAACTGGCAATCGCAGGTGGTGCCGCCCGTTCGCGTGCTGTTGAAAGCCGGTCGACCGTTGGCGTCCAGGGTCGACTGCGCCAGGTCCCAGCAGCGGGCGGTCGAGTCGTTCTTGCGGGCCGGGCCGGACGAGTTGGGGACGCAGTAACGTTTGGCGAACGAGATCGCCCCGTGGGTGGTCGAGGTGACCGAGATCGGGCTTGGAATCGTGGCGCCGTAGAAGAAGAAGTCGGGGTGACCACCGCTCACGCTCTCGTTCTTGAAGTCGCGGTACTTCACGGGCAGCTCGAGGCAGTTTCCCCCCGGGTCGAGACCGGTCGCCGAACAGGAGGCGTAGTCGGGCTTCGGCGTGGCCGTGCAGGTGAACCCGGGTTCGATCTGGCAACCGCCCGTGCCGTCGGGCTTCGGCGCCGAGCAGCCATCGCCGTTGTTCGTGTTGCCGTCGTCGCACTGCTCGCCTGCCTCCAGGTTGCCGTTTCCGCAGCGGGTCGCGCAGAGGTGGGTCGTCGAGCCGGTCCGGCAGACGGGCTCCTTGGTGCAGGTCTTGGAACAGCCGCTGCCGTCGCCATTGAACAGACCGTTCGGGCCCGTGCAGCCGGTCGGGAAGGGCGGCGTGTTGCTGGTCCCGCAGTCGCAGGACTCGTTGCCCGTCTGCATGCCGTCGCCGCAGACCGAGACGGTGCAAACGCTCTTCCCCGTGGTGGGCCTCGTGCAGGTCGCGCCGGGCTCGACCAGGCAGTTCGCCGAGCAGCCGTCGCCGTCGGTCGTGTTGCCGTCGTCGCAGGCCTCGCCGCCGGTGATGATGCCGTCGCCGCAGAGGGGGGTGCACTTTCGCCCCGGCACGCGGCAGACGTAGCCCGTCTCGATCGTCTTGCAGTCGCCCGAGCAGCCGTCGCCGCTCATCGTGTTTCCGTCGTCACAGGTCTCCTGCGAGCTGACGATTCCGTCGCCGCAGATCGAGGTGCTCACGCACAGCGAGCCGGGGGTGGGACAGGTGAAGTCCGCCTCGATCTGGCAGAGCCGGGAGCAACCGTCGCCACTCTTCGTGTTCCCGTCGTCGCACTGCTCGGTTCCCTCGAGGACGCCGTTGCCGCAGGTGAGCAGGATGGTGTCCGAGATCGACACCCCATCGATGGTGCGAGCGACGTCGACGACGCCCCCGTCCTTGCCGGTGGTGCCGCCGCCACCCGTGGTCTCCTTCGACTTGACCCCAGCGCAACCCGCGCCGGCAACGATTGCAAAGACACCGACCAAGGACAAAGCTAAGCGATGAGTCATTGCCATGACGCGCACGATAGCGCCTCTAAATTCCTCCTACGCGGATAATTGATCGTTCGGAAACAAATCGGGGGGATGACCTACGACATGTAGGGCTTCCGCCGCCCCGCTGCCCGCGAGATCGACCGGGCGATCGCCGTCAGCAAGTCCGGATTTTCCGCCAACGCGAGTTTCCGCAGGCGGGGCAACCTCTTGACCGCGAGCTCGATCCGGAGCGCCGTTCCCTTTTCACGGCAGCGACGGACCACCAGCAGGGTCAACGGCCCCCGCCCGCGCGTATACCGGGCCCCCTTGCCCGCGTCGTGCGCCGAGATGCGGGCTTTGACGTTCCGCGCAATGCCGCAGTAGAGCGTTCCGTCCCCGCAGCGAGCGAGATAGACGCTCCAGCTCGGGGAGGCCACTTTAGGGAAGCAGCGTCTCGCCCATCAGGTACTGATCGACACCGCGGGCAGCGGCGCGCCCTTCCTGGATGGCCCACACGATGAGCGACTGACCGCGGGCCATGTCGCCCGCCGCGAAGACGCCCGGCACGCTGGTCGCCTTGCTCTCGTCGACCGCGACGTTGCCGCGCGGATCCAGGCGAACCCCGAGATCGGCCAGCATCCCCTCTTTTTCGGGTCCGACGAAACCCATCGCCAGCAACACCAGATCGGCGGGCCAGATCTTCTCGGTGCCGGGCTTTTCTTTCATCCCGAAGCGGCCGTCGCCGTTCTTCACCCACTCGACCTCGACGGTCTGCAGCTCCTTGACCTGACCCGCGGCGTCGCCGAGCAGACGCTTGGTCACCGTCACGTAGCGGCGCGGATCCGCCCCGTAGAGCGCCGCGGCCTCCTCCTGCCCGTAGTCGAGCTTGTAGATGCGCGGCCACTGCGGCCAGGGGTTGTCGGCGCCGCGCAAGGTCGGCGGCTGTTGCAAGATCTCGAACTGCACCAGGCTCTTGCATCCGTGGCGCAGCGAGGTCCCGACGCAGTCGGTGCCGGTGTCGCCGCCGCCGATCACGATGACGTTCTTGCTCTTGGCGCTGATGAACTGTCCGTCGGAGAAGTTGCTGTCGAGGAGGCTCTTGCAGCTCTTGAGCAGGAACTCCATGGCGTAGTGGACGCCCGCCAGGTTCCGCCCCTCGACCGGCAGATCGCGCGCCGCGGTGGCGCCGCCGCTCAGGACGATGGCGTCGAACGACGCGCGCAAGTCGGCAGTCGGATAGTTCTTCCCGATGAAGGCGCCGATCACGAACTTCACGCCCTCCTCGACCAGCAGATTCACGCGCCGGTCGACCAGGTGCTTCTCCAGCTTCATGGGCGGGATGCCGTACATGAGCAGGCCGCCGATGCGATCGTCGCGCTCGAAGACGGTCACCTGGTGGCCCGCCCGGTTCAGCTGCGCGGCGCAGGCCAGACCGGCCGGGCCGGAGCCGACCACCGCCACCGTCTTGCCGGTCCGCCTGGCCGGGGGCTCGGGGACCACCCAGCCCTCGTCGAAGCCCTTGTCGATGATCGCCGCTTCGATGCTCTTGATGGTGACCGCGGGCTCGTTGATCCCGAGGACGCAGGAGCCCTCGCAGGGCGCGGGACAGACCCGGCCGGTGAACTCGGGAAAGTTGTTGGTCTTGTGCAGCCGCGCCAGCGCCTCGCGCCACTGTCCCCGGTACACCAGATCGTTCCACTCGGGGATGAGGTTGTTGATGGGGCAGCCCGACGCGCCGCCGGGCAAGAGCGTCCCCGTGTGACAGAAGGGGACGCCGCAGTCCATGCAGCGCGCCCCCTGCTCTTTCAGCGTCGGCTCCGGGAGGTGGTCGTGGAACTCCTGCCAGTCGCGCACGCGCGTCTTCGGATCGCGGCCCGGCGGCTCGCGTCGCTCGTACTCCATGAAGCCGGTCAGCTTTCCCATTCGGGGCTACTTCCCACCGAGGCGGGCGGCGTCGTGCGAGTTCTGCTCGAAGGCGGCCATCTCGGCCTCTTCGGGCGACAGGCCCGTCTCGCGCATCTTCTGCTGCGTCTCGAGGACGCGGCGGTAGTCGTTGGGCATCACCCGCACGAACGACGGGATCAATTGATTCCAGGCGGCGAGGATCTCCTCCGCCCTCTTGCTGCCGGTCAGCTGCGCGTGGCGCGAGATGAGCCCGTGTACGAGCTGGATCTCCTCGGGCGCCTCCAGCTTGCCGAGGCTCACCATCTCTTTGTTGCAGCGGCGCGCGAACGTCCGACCCTCGTCGTCGAGGACATAGGCGACGCCGCCCGACATGCCCGCGGCGAAGTTGCGGCCCGTGGGGCCGATGATGACCACCCGACCGCCCGTCATGTACTCGCAGCCGTGGTCGCCGACGCCTTCCACGACGGCGCTGGCGCCGCTGTTGCGGACGCAGAACCTCTCGCCGGCGACGCCGCGGAAGTAGGCCTCGCCGCTGGTCGCGCCGTAGAGCGCGACGTTGCCGATGACGATGTTCTCTTCCGCGACGAAGGTCGCGGAACGCGGCGGGTAGACCACGATCTTGCCGCCCGACAGCCCCTTACCGACGTAGTCGTTGGCATCGCCTTCCAGCGTCAGGGTCATTCCGCGCGGCACGAAGGCGCCGAAGCTCTGCCCGGCCGAGCCCGTGAAGTGGAGCTTGATGGTGTCGTCGGGGAGGCCGGCGGCGCCGTACTTGCGCGTCACCTCGCTGCCGGTGATGGTGCCGACCACGCGGTTGACGTTGCGGATCGGTAGCGACGCCTCGACCGGCTCGCCGCGCTCGATGGCCGGTTTGCACAGCGGCAAGATGGTGGTCATGTCCAGCGACTGTTCGAGCCCGTGATCCTGCGACTCGGTCCGGTAGCGCCCCACCTCGGGCCCCATATCGGGCTGGTGGAGAATCTGCGAGAAGTCGAGCCCCCGCGCCTTCCAGTGATCGATCGCCTTGTTGAACCGGATGCACTCGGTGTGGCCGATCATCTCGTTGACGGTGCGGAACCCGAGCTGCGCCATCAGCTCGCGCACCTCCTCGGCCACGAAGCGCATGAAATTGACCGCGTGCTCCGGGCTGCCCGCGAACTTCGCCCGCAGCTTCGGATCCTGCGTCGCGACGCCGACCGGGCAGGTGTTGAGGTGGCAGACGCGCATCATGATACAGCCGACCGCCACCAAGGGGGCGGTCGAGAAACCGAACTCCTCGGCGCCGAGCAGCGCGGCCACCACCACGTCGCGCCCGGTCTTGAGCTGGCCGTCGGTCTCGACCACGATCCGGCTGCGCAGGTTGTTGAGCACCAGCACCTGGTGCGCCTCGGCCAGGCCCAGCTCCCAGGGGACGCCGGCGTGCTTGATGCTGGTGAGCGGTGAGGCGCCGGTGCCGCCGTCGTGGCCGCTGATGAGGACCAGATCGGCGTGCGCCTTGGCGACGCCGGCGGCGATGGTTCCTACCCCGACCTCGGCCACCAGCTTGACGCTGATGCGCGCCCGCGGGTTGGCGTTCTTGAGGTCGTGAATGAGCTGCGCCAGATCTTCGATCGAATAGATGTCGTGGTGGGGCGGCGGCGAGATGAGGCCCACGCCCGGCGTCGAGTAGCGGACCTTGGCGATCCAGGGATAGACCTTGGAGCCCGGAAGCTGCCCCCCCTCGCCGGGCTTCGCCCCCTGCGCCATCTTGATCTGGATCTCGTCGGCGCTGACCAGGTACTGGCTGTTGACGCCGAAGCGTCCCGATGCGACCTGCTTGATGGCGCTCCGCCGCGAGTCGCCGTTGGCGTCGGGCACGAAGCGGGCCGGATCCTCCCCGCCCTCGCCGGTATTGCTCTTGCCCCCGATGCGGTTCATCGCGATCGCCAGCGTCTCGTGGGCTTCACGGCTGATCGATCCGTACGACATCGCGCCGGTCTTGAACCGCTTGAGGATCGTGCCTACCGAATCGACCTCGTCGATCGGCACCGCGGGCCGATCGGAATGCAGCTCCATGAGCCCCCGCAAGGTCGCCAGGTTCTTCGACTGGTCGTCGATGAGGTGCGAGTACTCCTTGAAGGTGGCGTAGTCGCCGGTCCGGCAGGCCAGCTGCAGCTTGTGGATCGTGACCGGGTTGAAGAGGTGGTACTCGCCGCTGCGGCGGTACTGATACTGGCCGCCGGCGTCCAGGCTGTCCGCCGGGAGCGGGCGCTCCGGGAAGGCGCGGTGGTGGCGCTGCCGGACCTCGTCGGCGATCTCGTCGATGCCGATGCCGCCGATGCGCGACGCGGTCCAGGTGAAGTATTCGTCGACGAAGGCGTGATTGAGGCCGATCGCCTCGAAGACCTGGGCGCCGTGGTAGCTCTGGATGGTCGAGATCCCCATCTTCGAGCAGACCTTGACGATCCCCTTGCCGACCGCCTTGACGTACTTCTGCTCGGACTTTTCGGGATCGCCCGACAGCAGCCCCTGCCGGGCCATGTCGTGCAGGCTCTCGAACGCTAAGTAGGGGTTGATGGCGCTGGCGCCGTAGCCGAGCAGGAGCGCGAAGTGGTGCACCTCGCGCGGCTCCCCGCTCTCGACGACGAGGCCCACGCGCGTGCGCGATCCCTCGCGCAGCAGGTGGTGCTGGACGGCCGCGATGGCGAGCAGCGAAGGGATCGGCGCCCGGTCGCGGTCGTGCCCGCGATCGGAGAGGATGATGATGTTGTTCCCGTCGGCGATCGCCCGGCTGGCGGCCGCCCGCAAGGTCTCGACCCCGGCCTTGAGCCCCGCGCCGCCGGCCGCCACATCGTAGAGCGTGGGGATCGTCGTGCTCTTGAACCCGTGCGAGCCGTTGTGACCGTCCAGGTTGCGCAGCTTCTCCAGCTCTTCGTTGCGCAGCACCGGCGTCGGCAGATTGATCTGGCGCGCCGAGGCCGGCGTCGGCTCGAGCAGGTTCCCCTCCGGGCCGATGGCGGTGTCGACCGCCATGATGATCTCCTCGCGGATGGCGTCGACGGGCGGGTTGGTGACCTGCGCGAACAGCTGCTTGAAGTAGTTGAACAGCAGTTGTGACCGGTTCGACAGCACCGCGAGCGGCGCGTCGTTCCCCATCGAACCGGTCGCCTCGACGCCGTCGTTGGCCATCGGCGCCACCAGCACCTTGAGATCCTCCGAGGTGTACCCGAAGGCCTCCTGACGCCGAAGCACCGTCGCGTGGTCGGGCTCGATCACCGACTGCGGCTTGGGGAGATCGCCGATGGCGACGATGTTCTCCTTCAACCAGAGCCCGTACGGTTCGGCCTCGGCGATCTTCTGCTTGATCTCGTCGTCGCCGATAATCCGCCCCTCGGCGGTGTCGACCAGGAACATTCGACCCGGCTGCAGTCGGCCCTTGCTGACGATCCGCTCGGGCGGGATGTCGAGCACGCCCACCTCCGACGCCATGACCACCAGATCGTCCTTGGTCACGTAGTAGCGGGACGGCCGTAGGCCGTTGCGATCCAGCGTGGCGCCGATGCGGATCCCGTCGGTGAACGCCACCGAGGCGGGTCCGTCCCAGGGCTCCATCAGGCAGCCGTGGAACTCGTAGAAGTCCTTGCGCGCCTGCGACATCGACTCGTGGTTGGACCACGGCTCGGGGATCATCATCATCATGGCGTGCGGCAGCGAGCGGCCCGCCAGCACCAGCAGCTCGAAGGCGTTGTCGAACATCCCCGAGTCGCTCCCCTCGGTGTCGATGACGGGGATACACTTGGCCAGATCCTCGCCGAACAGCTTCGACTCGAACATGCTCTCGCGCGCGTGCATCCAGTTCACGTTGCCGCGCAGGGTGTTGATCTCGCCGTTGTGGGCGATCATCCGGTAGGGATGGGCGCGCGACCAGTTGGGGAAGGTGTTGGTCGAGAAGCGCGAGTGCACCAGCGCCAGGGCCGACTCGACGCGGGGATCGGCCAGATCGGGATAGAACGCCGAGAGCTGGTCGGGGTTCAGCATCCCCTTGTAGATGATCGTCCGCGCCGAGAGGCTGGGGATGTAGAAGTTCCCCTTCTCGGGGATATCGAGCCCGCGCACGGCGTGGCGCGCACGCCGGCGGATGACGTAGAGCTTGCGCTCCCAGGCCTGGTCGTCGGGGATCGACGGATGCCGGCCAATGAAGAGCTGCTTGATGACCGGCTGCGATCGCTGAGCCGTCGCACCCAGCATGCGGTTGTCGGTCGGAACCTCGCGCCATCCCAGGAAGCGCTGCCCCTCGTCGCGAACGACCTTTTCGAAGAGGTGCTCGCAGGCGGCGCGGCTGCCCGGATCGTTGGGCAGGAACACCACGCCGACGCCGTACTGCCCGGCGGCCGGCAGGGTGATGCGTCCCTTGGCCTGGGCGCAGACCTCGACCAGGAAGTCGTGCGGCACCTGCATCAGGATCCCGGCGCCGTCGCCGGTGTTCTTCTCGCATCCGCTGGCGCCCCGATGCTGGAGGTTCAGCAGGACCTGGAGGGCGTCCTGGACCATCTTGGACGACTTGCGCCCCTTGAGATCCACGACGAAGCCGACGCCACAGGAGTCGTGCTCGTGCTGGGGGTCGTAGAGACCTTGACGCGGTGGGCTGGAGTACTCTTTCATGGCCTTAACTTCCGGGAATTACCCAAACGGCTCACTGTAGCACGCTGTAGGCGTTCCACGTGCGAAACCGAGGGACGCTATCGGGGTCCCCGGCGTACCTGTAAGGCCTGCTCGACTACTCCAGCCGGCGACGGACTTCGTCGCGGACGGCGGTGTAGTCGTTGGGCAGGTAGACGGGGGTGTTGCCGTAGCGGGGGTGCGGCACCTCGGGCAGCTTCCCTTCGTGATACTGCACCTTGAACTCGGTGAACTTGAGGCCGTTGGCGGTGCTGATCACGACGGCCCGATCCGACGGCCGGACCTCGCCTCGGGCGATCAGCTTTTCCAGGGCGGCCAGCGCGACGCCGGTGTGCGGGCAATTGAAGAGCCCGGTGAGATCGGCGCGCGCCGCGGCGTCGGCCAGCTCGGCCTCGGAGGCCTGCTCGACGACGCCGTCGAACTTCTGCAGGGTCCGGATCGCCTTCCGGACGCTGACCGGGTTGCCGATCTGGATGGCCGAAGCCAGCGTCGGTTTGGCGGCGACCGGCTGGAACTTGTCCCAGCCCGCCTTGTACGCCAGGTAGAGCGGGTTGGCGGCCGCAGCCTGCGCGACGCAGATGCGCGGCAGCTTTTGAATGAGCCCCAGCTCCTTCATCATCAGGAAGCCGGCGCCGAGCGCACTCACGTTCCCCAGGTTTCCGCCCGGGATCACCACCCAGTCCGGCACGTCCCAGTCGAACTGCTGCACCATCTCGATGGCGACCGTCTTCTGTCCCTCGATGCGCAGGCTGTTCATGCTGTTGGCCAGGTAGACGCCCTCTTCCTGCGCCAACCTGGTGACCATCGCCATGCAATTGTCGAAGTCGCCGTCGACGGCCAGAACCACCGCCCCGTTGGCCAGCGGCTGGACCAGTTGCGCCGTCGACACCTTGCCGCGCGGCAGGATCACCATGGCGCGGATGCCAGCGGCCGCGGCGTAGGCGGCCAGCGCCGCCGAGGTGTCGCCGGTCGAGGCGCAGGCGACCGCGCGGATCGGTTTGCCGTCGGCGATCATCTGCTTGACGGTCGACACCAGCACGGTCATCCCGAGGTCCTTGAACGATCCGGTGTGCGAGACGCCGCACTGCTTGACCCATAGATCCGAGATGCCCAGCTCGCGGCCGTAGCGCTCGGCCCAGAGCAGGTTGGTCCCACCCTCCAGCATCGACACCACGTTCTCGTCGCGCACGTGGGGCTGCACCCACTCCTTCTTGCCCCACACGCCCGAGCCGTAGGGCCAGGTGGTGCGCAGGTACCGCTCGTCGAAGAGCTTGATCCAGGCGGCGGCGCTGCGGCTCTTGAGCGCCTCCATGTCGTGCACCACCTCCAGCAGGTCGCCACACTTCGGACACTTGTAGATGATCTCGTCGAGCGGGTACTCGCCCAGGCACCCGGTGATGCAGCGGAAGGTAGAGCGGGACATGCAGTGGAGGATACGATACATCTTCGCCTGAAATGAGCGCCAAGAAGGCCGTCATCGAGGTCCACAAGTTCGGCGGTGCGTCGCTGTCCGACGCGCCCGCCTTTCGGCGCGCCGTGCAGATCGTCAAGGGGCGTCCCGCGCCGCGCGCGGTGGTGGTTTCGGCGCCGGCCGGCGTGACCGACGTGCTCTTGAGCCTGGCCGTGCGGGCCGCCGCCGGCGATGGCGACAGCGGAGCCCTCGAGGTGGAGTCGCTGCGCCTGCGCTACACCGAGATCCTGCGCGGCGCCGTCGCCCGTGGCGGCGGCAAGGAGGTCGCCGCCGAGATCGACCGCTCGATGGAGGAGCTTTCGCGGCTGCTGTCGAGCCTGGCCGTGCTCAAGGAGCTGACGGCCCGCACCCGAGACTTCATCGTGAGCCGCGGGGAACGGCTCTCGGCCCGCATCCTGGCCGCCGCCCTCGGCGCGCGCGGGGTCCGCGCGCGCTACGTCGACGCGACCGAGGTGATCTTCACCGACGGCCCCTTCGGCGGCGCGTCGCCGAACCTGATCCTGACCGACCTGGCCGCGCGCAAGATCCTGCGCCCGCTGTGCCTGGCCGGCATCGTGCCGGTGGTCCCCGGCTTCATCGGCGCGGCCAAGATCGACGAGCATGAAGACGAGCACGGCGACGGCCACCACCCGGCCCAGCCCGCGCGCCACGCCGGCGACGAGCGGCGCGCGCGGGGGGTGACGACGCTGGGGCGCGGGGGCTCGGATCTGACGGCGACGCTCATCGGCCGCGCGCTCTCCGCCCGCGAGATCTCGCTGTGGAAGGACGTGCCGGGGCTGCTCACCGCCGACCCGCGGGTGGTCCCCGACGCCCGCGTGATCCCCCAGCTGCACCTGCGCGAGGCGGCCGAGCTGGCCTATTTCGGCGCCAAGGTTCTCCACCCGCGCGCGCTGATCCCGGTGGCCGGCCGGCCGATCCCGGTGTTCGTCCGACCCTTCGCCGACCCGAGCGCGGCCGGCACCGAGATCTCGGCGCGCCGGACCCTCGATCGCTATCCGGTCAAGGCGCTCTCCGCGGTCGGTGGCCAGGCGCTGCTGACCGTGGCCGGCAACGGCATGCTGGGGGTCCCCGGAATCGCCGCCCGCACCTTCGAGGCGCTCCACCGCCAGGGGATCAGCGTCTCGCTCATCTCGCAGTCGTCTTCGGAGCAGTCGATCTGTTTCTCGGTTCCCGCGGGGGCGGCCCGACGCGCGCGCGACCGCCTCCTCGACGAGTTCCGCGATCAGATCGCGCGCGGCGAGGTCGACGGCGTCGACGTTCGATCGGGCCTGGCCACCGTGGCGGTGGTCGGGATCGGCATGGCGGGCCACCTGGGGATCGCCGCTCGGGTTTTCGCCGCGCTGGCCGAGTCGGGTATCAACATCGTCGCGATCGCGCAGGGCTCGTCGGAGCTGAACATCTCCTTCGTGGTGGCGGCCAAGGACGCGCCGGCCGCGCAGCGGGCGGTGCACGCCGCCTTCCAGCTCTCCAAGATCGGCGGGGGCGCGGCGGCGCGGGCCGCCTACACCGACGCCGTGCTGCTGGGTTTCGGTCAGATTGGGCGTGCGCTGGCCGGCATCATGTCCAAGGCGGGCGGCAAACGGCGCGGCGGATCGGCGGCCGATCGGCCCCGCCTGCGGCTGGTCGCCGCCATCGATCGACGGGGGTTCGTCTTCGATCCGAGCGGGCTCTCCCCGCGAACCGTGACCGCGCTGGTGGCGGCCAAGAAGGCCGGGCGGTCGCTGGCCGACGGGCCGGGCGGCCAGCTGGCGACGCCGAGCGACGCACTCTCGTTCCTGGCCGAGCATGCGCTCAGCGATCCGATCCTGGTGGACGTCACCGCCGACGAGACCACGCCGCTCATCCGGCAGGCGCTGGGCGTGGGGATGGACGTGGTGCTGGCCAACAAACGCCCGCTGTCGGGCCCACGACAGGAGAGCGAAGCGCTGACCGCGCTGGCGGCGCGCGCCGGCCGGCGGATGCTCACCGAAGCGACGGTCGGGGCGGGTCTGCCGATCTTCGACACCTACCGCAAGCTCGCCGAATCGGGCGACCGGGTGATCAAGATCGAGGGCTGCCTCTCGGGAACGCTCGGGTTCGTGCTGACCGAGGTGGAGCACGGCCGGTCGTTCTCCGAGGCGCTGCGTCGGGCGATGGATCTCGGCTACACCGAGCCGGATCCGCGCGACGATCTCTCGGGCGCCGACGTCGGCCGAAAGGCCCTCATCCTGGGTCGCCTGCTGGGCTTCACGGGCGAGCCCGGCGACGTCGCGGTCGAATCGCTGGTCCCGGCCGCCGTCCGCTCGCTCCCGCGCGACGCCTTCCTGGCGCGCCTCGGAAGCCTCGACCCCGACTGGTCTCGGCGGGGCGCCGCCGCCAAGGCCAAGGGGGCCACCCTCCGCTACGTCGCGTCGGTGACCAAGGATCGGATCTCGGTCGGCCTCCGGGTCGTCGACCGCGCCAGCCCCTTCTTCGGCCTCAAGGGGACCGACAACCAGGTCGCCTTCACCACCGCGCGCTACCGCAAGAACCCGCTGGTGATCACCGGCCCTGGCGCCGGCCCGGCGGTCACGGCGGCCGGCGTCCTCAATGACATGCTGCGCGTCGGCGGCTGAAGCGGGCTTTCACAGCGTTTTCTAAGCCATTCGTCCGATTGCGACGTCGGGGAACCTCGAGCTGGAGATGCCGCAGCTTCGCAATGGCGTCTGCGACGGTCTCTTCATGAGGTCCAACCTTTGCCGGCATTCGTTCGGCACACGATAGACCGGAGACGGACAAAGGCCGAGGCTGAAACGCAAAAAAAACGGGAGGCCGAGGCCTCCCGTTTTGGTGCTGCTTAAGTCTTTAGGGTGGTGCGGTGGCTAGAACCAGGTGAGGGCGGCCAGCTCGCCGGTGAACTCGCTGCTCTTGGTGCCAGCGGCAAAGATGCCGCCGGTGCCGAACGGGTCGCTGCCGACGTCCAGCCGAAGCTCGGGGCGCAGCTCGAAGTTCTTACCGACATCGATACCCAGCATGAGGGTGCCTTCGCCTTGCTTCAGCGTGGTCGGGCCGAGCATCGGAACGGCTTCGACGTGGCTCGCCAGGAACTCACCGCGCGCTGCCACGTTGAGGCGATCGCTGATCACGTAGCGTCCCATGAGGGCTGCCCCGATCTGATAGTCGGCCGCGACATCGTCGAAGGCCTTGATGTAGTCTACGTTCAGGTTGAGGCCGAACTGGCTGTTGACGGTGAGGGCCGCAACCAAGTCGCCCAAGAAACGGAGGTCGCCCGGCGTGGCGGCGGCCGTACCCGGCATCTGCGGCTGACCCTCTTTGCCGAAGTAGGTCGTCGCAATGATGGACAGCATCGGGTTGACGGTGATCGACGCCGAGATACCGCCGGTCTTCCAGGCGTTCAGGTCGGGATCGTTGTTCCACCCGTTGACCAAGCTGGCCTGCAGGGTGAGGTTGTCGTTGATCTTCAGGTTCGCGCGGGCTCCTGTGTGGAGCAGCGGGATGGCGTTGAAGAGCAACGAACGGGAGTAGAGCCAGTTCTTGTTGGCCTCGATGACCTCGGCGCCGGCCGTGGTCGTGAACTTACCGAAGTCGAGAGTGAAGCTGGGCAGTCCGATCGGCAACGTAATTTCGCCGAAGGCCTGCTCGACCAAGAACGTGCCACCGACCGGCGGCGCTACAGGCGAGGAACCAGGAGCCGCGCCGTTGATGATCGTACCAACCGACCCGTAGCCGAGGTCGAGCTGCAACGAAACCACGTCCAGCGAAGCGTTCATGGTGAGCTTGGCCAGCGCCAGCGTGATGCTGTTCGAGTTGGTGTCGAACGCGCGACCTACGCCGAAGGTAGGCTGAACGGACGAGAGCGAGTTCGCGCCCGACGGCGGCGTGAAGTTGTACATGTAGTACGTGTCGACCAAACCGCCGAAGACGAACTTCGGGGTCGGCCCCGGGGCGGCGGGCGGCGGGGTTACGGCAGCGGCCGGCGGCGCTGCCAGGACAGCGGCGGGCGCCGGTGCACCTGCGGGAGCGGCGGCGGGCGCCGCGTCGGCGGCCGGCTT
>OCTA010000575.1_pt1 | contig 33654 bp, 32 predicted proteins | sample 1538991 | NCBI WGS metagenome assembly OCTA01 (sample SAMEA3539302, study PRJEB22396) | soil metagenome | biome: tundra; feature: field; material: soil | place: USA | collected 2010-05 | depth 0.15 m | reverse complement strand
TCCCCCGTTTCTCGACGCTAGGAGTCCACGTGGAAGTTCTGTCCATCCAAGCCGCTGGTACCGGCGCATTTGCGTTGTTGCTCGCGCTTGGTTTCTACGTCCGTGTGAAGAGCGCGCCCGAAGGCAACTCGGCGATGGCGCGCATCGCCCGGTACATCCGCGAAGGGGCGATGGCCTTCCTTTCGCGCGAATACAAGGTGCTCGCCGGATACGCCGCGGTCGTCTTTTGCCTCCTGGCCTGGCGCCTTGGACTCGCGGCGGGCCTGTCCTTCGTCGCGGGCGCGTTCCTCTCGCTGCTCGCAGGCTTCTTCGGCATGAAGGCAGCCACGTACGCGAACGTCCGCACCGCCGAGGCCGCGCGCGGCAAAGGCAAGGCAGCGGCGCTCGTCACGGCGCTCGACGGCGGGGCGGTCATGGGGCTTTGCGTCGCGGGCCTCGGCCTCATCGGTATGGCCTTCCTCTTCGGTTACTTTCCTCACGACGAGGCCTTCGGCCCGATCATCCACGCGTTCGCGGTCGGGGCCAGCTCGATCGCGCTCTTCGCGCGAATCGGAGGCGGCATTTACACGAAGGCGGCCGACGTCGGCGCCGACATCGTAGGCAAGATCGAAGCGAACATCCCGGAAGACGACCCCCGCAACCCGGGGGTCATCGCCGACAACGTCGGCGACAACGTGGGTGACATCGCCGGCATGGGCGCCGACATCTACGAGAGCTACGTCGCCGCGGTCGTCGCCGCGATGGCCCTGGGGATGACGCTGCCGGCCCACGACCTCGCCGCCCTCGCACCCGGCGTGACGTCAGACGTGACCCTGCGCATCCTGGCCCTCCAGCTGCCGCTCTTGCTCGCGACGCTGGGACTCGGCGTCTCGATCGTGGCCATCTTCATGATGCGCGCGATGAAGAACCTGCCCCCCGGTACGGTGCTTCGGGTTGCGCTGCTCTTGCCGCCCTTCATGGTCGTCGGCGTATCCGCCGTCGTCCTTCCGATGATGCAGATCGGCTGGTCGGCCGTGATCACGCTGACCGCTGGCGCCATCGGCGGCGCCGTCGTCGGTCTCGTCACCGACTATTACACCTCGATGACGCCGGTTCGGCGCGTCGCCGAGAGCGCCCTCACGGGGCCCGGGACCAACGTGATCCGTGGCCTCGCCGTCGGCCTCGAGAGCGTCGCCATCCCGCTCTTCACGCTTTGCGTCGTCGGCGGCATCGCCAATCACGAGCTCGGCCTCTACGGCATCGCAATCGCCGCCGTCGGCATGCTGACCGGCACCGCCATCGTCATGACGGTCGACGCCTACGGACCGATCGCAGACAACGGGGGCGGCATCTCGGAGATGGCGGGTCTCGGGAAGGACGTGCGCGCGATCACCGACGAGCTCGACGCCGTCGGCAACACGACGGCCGCCGTCGGCAAGGGCTTCGCGATCGGGTCCGCGGTCTTGACGGTCGTCGCCCTCTTCGCGGCGTTCGACATGGCCGTGAACGCCGAGCGGCGCCTGCATGGCGGCCCCGAGCTCGTGCTCCTGCTGACCGATTCGCGCGTCCTCATGGGTCTCCTCTTCGGCGCCGTTCTGCCCTGCCTCGTGGGCGCGCTGACGATGACCGCGGTCGGCCGGGCCGCCGGAGCGATCGTCGAGGAGATCCGCCGGCAGTTCCGGGAGATTCCCGGCCTGCTCGAGGGCCGCCCCGGCGTGGAGCCCGAGCCGAAGCGCATCGTCGACCTGGCCACTTCCGCCGCGATCAAGGAGATGATCGCCCCAGGGGCCATCGCGGTACTCGCCCCACCGATCCTCGGGTTCGCCTTCGGTCCCGAAGTGCTGGCCGGAGCGCTCGCGGGAGCCCTGGCCGTGGGCGCCACGATGTCGCTGATGATGGCGAACGGAGGCGGCGCCTGGGACAACGCCAAGAAGTTCATCGAGAAGGGCGGCCTCCCCGGTCACGCCAAAGGCTCCGACGCCCACAAGGCGGCGGTCGTCGGCGACACCGTCGGCGACCCTTTCAAGGATACGGCCGGCCCTGGCATCTCGATCTTGATTAAGGTCATGGGCGTCGTATCGCTGCTCATCGCGCCGCTCATCGCGTAGCGAGAGAGCCCAGCGCGTCTCACGGCCTTCCCGCGCGTCTCCCTCGCCACATCCGGGCGTCATCTCGATGGGGACGGGCATCTCCCGCGCCTCATGGTCGAGCCGCGGCCGCGGGGACGCTCAGTATTGAGGTACGGCCGCCAGGAGCGCGTCGAGGAGGGCAGCTTGCTCCGCCGCGGCCGGGTCATGCATGTCGCGAGCGAGGAGCGCGAGCGAACGGGCGTGCATCCGTGCGACACTCCGGAGGCCCGCTGCGCTTCCGCCTCCGACGAACGCCGCGTCGAGGCGCGAGAGGGTCGCAAGCGCCGACGCGTAGGCGATGACGTCGCCGTGGCGCGACCCCGCGAGGCGCTCGACGTTGTCGTCGTAGGTGCAGCGAAGCTCGGCGCCCATGGTGCGCCGGGTACCGCCGTTGCCCAGGTCGTCGAAGCTCGCGGTGACGTGGAGCGTGAACGCCTCGCCGGCCGTCCATGCGGGAATCGTGACGCGGACGACCTCGGCTCGTTCTTCGCCCGCTCGGACGTCTCCGAGAGCGAGCTCGCCTCCCTCGATCTGCCAGCGCGTGTCGCCTCCAGACGCTTCGAGCACGTGCGAAGGCGCAGGAGTCCCGTCGAACGAGAGCACCAGGTTGCCGAACTCCGTCGCCCCCGAGGGGGGCACGAAGTCACGAACCTCTCTCGCGCTCGCGTCGAGATCGCCGTCGTCGGGCGCCACGACGGCGATGGGAACGGCTCCGTCCCCGAGGCCGGCGATCCATTCGTCCGTGGCTTTCGCAGCCTGCGGACCGCGAACCTCGCTCAGCACGAGCACGCGCCGGCGCGTCGCCCGCGAGACCCCGTCGAGGGCGACCTGGAGAGCATGGGCGCGGTCGCTCTTGCGCGAGGCCGGAGACGCCAGCGTGCGCTCGATCGCCGCCATCACGAGCGACCGATGCGACGCGGGCATCGCCGGGACGACGACGCTAGCGCCTGTCGCGCAGGCGGCGTCGACGACCTCGATCCGGTCACGACCTCCGAGCTGGTCGACGGCCGCTTCGGCGAGCGCGCGGAGCTCGTCTCGGCGCCCGTCGATGACGACCGCCACGTCTTCACCCCAGCGTGCGGCGCCCTCGGCCGCGGGTGCCAGCACGTCGACGCGAACGAGCATCTCGCCGCCCCACGCCGGAACGCGGCTGTCGCTGGGGCGCAGCGACACGGCGAGTCCGCGCGTCGCGACGAGCGTGGGCACGCTCGTCTTCGTGAACCGACCGTTCGCCGGGATGAGGAAGCCGAGCGGCGCGCGCCAGGCCTCGTACGGATCGCGAACGACGAGGCGACCGGGCACGTCAGCCGAGTCGTGGAACTCGAGCCCGTTCGCCGTCACGACAGAGGCGCCGTGCCCGCCCTTCTCGGGAAAGACGAGCGTGCCGTCGCGCGCCAGAAAAGGGCGCGAGCAGGCGCAGAGACCGAGAGCCACCAGGCCGGCTCCGCACGCTCGCATGGCCGGCATGATCCAGTGTAGCGCTCGAACGGGCCGTAGACCCGTTCGGGTTCCGTGGGCGTCGCGCTCCGGCTTCCGCGAGCTCGCTTCGGGCTCGCGCGCCTACAGCTCGCCGGACCGCAGCACCGCGGCGCCGTTGATTTCGCCGCGCTTCAAGCGGGCCAAAGCTTCGTTGGCCTCTTCGAGGGGGAAGACGTCCGTGGCCGTGCGAACGGGAATCTCGGCGGCCAGCGCGAGGAACTCGCGCGCGTCGTCTCGCGTGTAGTTGGCCACGCTGACCAGGTTGCGTTCGAGCCAGAGCAGGTCGTACGAAAACGATGGGATGCGGTCGAGATGAATGGCGTTGATGGCCACGGTGCCCCCACGCGCCGTCGCGCGCAGCGCCGAGACGACGACGTCGCCGCTGGGCGCAAACGTGATCGACGCGTCGAGCGGAGCGGGCGGGGCCTCGTCGTATCCTCCCGCCCACGCCGCTCCGAGCGCCAGGGCCCGAGCGCGCTCGGACGCGGAGCGCGTACTGACGAAGACGCGGCAGCCCCAGTGAAGAGCCACCTGGATCGTGAGGAGCGCCGAGGCGCCGAAGCCGTAGAGGCCGAGGACGCCCCCGGGCCGGATACCCGAGCGCTTGAGGGACCGATAGCCGATGATCCCTCCGCAGAGCAGCGGGGCGACAGCCAGGTCGTCGAAGCCGTCGGGAAGGTGAAACGCGAAGTCGCCCCGCACCACGGCGTGCGTGGCGTACCCACCGTCCCGGTCCCAGCCGGTGAACCGCGCCTGCGGGCAGAGGTTCTCGCGCCCGCCGAGGCAGAAGGCGCATGCGCCGCACGTGCTCGCCAGCCACCCGATGCCCGCTCGCTGGCCGACCTTCCACCCGTCGGCGCCGGGGCCTATGGCCTCTAAGTGACCGACGATCTGGTGACCGGGCACGATCGGCAGCGTGCGCGCTTCGATGTCCCCTTCGCAGATCTGCAGGTCGGTCCGGCACACGCCGCAGGCAGCCACGCGGAGCAAGAGCTCGCCTTCGCCCGGCGACGGCACGCTCCGGGTCTCGAGCGCGAGAGGCGACGCCGTGAGGGGCGCCGGTCGCGAAAGGGTCATGCTCCGCGTCGTCATCGCCGCACGGTCCGGGGGCGCGTTCGCACCCTGATCGAGGCCGTCTTTCCCAGAAACTCCCCGTAGTCGTTGACGACGCCCGGTAGCGCCTTCGAGTCGACGGCCTTGAGCGGCTCGAAGGGCGCGAGCGCGACGGTGACCGCGGCCCCCCTGAGTTCGCGGCCCCACGTCCCGGCCACGCTACCGTTGACCAGCACCGTAGGCGACAAGAGACCCCAGCCGTTGTTGACGCTCTGGTTGGCGGCGAGGACCGCGCGGCGATCGCGGTAGCCGACGAGGTACTCGTCGAACGCGGGCAACAGATGCACGCGCGACACCTTCGGGGACCGCCCCGCCACCGCCGCTCCGTGTCGCGAGTACCAGTAGGTCCCGTCTCCGACGACCTCGCGTTCGAGGCGCGCCCTGACCGACTCGAGCCCCTCTCGGGCCTTGCCCACGGGCAGCCCCGACCACCAAGTGAAGTCGGCGAGCGTCGCCGGACCATGACCGCCGAAATAGCGCTCGGCGATCGCGGCGAGCGCTTCGTCGGGCTGAAGGGCCGGCGCAGGCGGCACCCACTCGTCGAGGAGCACGAAGGTGGGCTGCTTACCGTCGCGCGCACCGAAGCAGACGAGCCCTTCCTGGGCGAGGCGCCACAAGACGTGAATGCCGCGCTGGCCGGCCGTGGAGACCTTCGCCGCCTCGAGCACCTCGTAAACGTTCTTCCGTGTTCGCTGGCGACCTCCCTGGAGGGCTCGCACGAGCGCCTTCCGGCTCCTTCGCAGGTCGGCCTCGCCGATGTCGAGCTCGGCGAGGCGGCGCGCGCCCCGGGCGACGATGGCAGGCGTCAGGAGCGCGAGCATCCAGCGGACGTCGGCCGCCGCGACGATGTGGAGCGTGCCGCGCATCGGCCACGTGCGAACGATGCTCTTGTCGGAGAGTGCCCGCTCGATGTCGGCCTCGCGCGATCCCGGCAGGCGCAGCCCGATCGCCCAGAGGGACCCGAGGTAGTCTTGCGCCTGAACCGCGCCGAACGATTGGACGACGTCGCTCGGCGTCTCGAAGGCTCGTAGCGACCGGTGGCCGAGGTGCTGGCCGAGGCGCTGGCGCACGAGGTCGAGTCGGCCGCGGCTCACGGGTCGAGCGGCTTCACGAGGAAGATGGCGTTGGCGCGCGCGATCGGGCGCGAGCGGTCGTCCTGCCACGCCTCGACGCTCATGTTCACGATGCGACTCCCCTGCCTCGTAAAGACGCCCTTCGCGAAGGTGTCGAGCGGGCGGCCGGACCGCAAGAAGTCGATGGTGATGGTCACGATCTTCGGCAGCATCAGCGTCTCCGATTCCCACACCGTGGCGAGGCGCGGCACGCCGAAGTTCGAAGTGCTCGCGTAACAGGGGACGAGCGCGCCGTTGATGTACGGCGCGTCGGTGGCGTTGCCGATGATCTCGCCGCCTCAAGAGCCGGTGGAGCGCGCCCTCGCGGTCCGGCGCGGCGAGGTCACTTCTTCTTGGCCTTCTTAGCGGCCTTCTTGGCCGCCGGCTTCGCCTTCGACCAGACGCCGAGCGTGGCGCCGCCGGGGTCGACGAAGATGCCGATGATTCCGTTCTTTCCGATGTCCATCATCGGCAAGATGACCTTCGCTCCGCCCTTCTCGGCTTTCGCGAGGGACTTCTTGACGTCATCGACCTCGACGTACGGGAGCCACGTGATCGGCGCCTCCGGCATGGGCTGGGCCTGCATGCCGCCGCCAGGCCCCTTGCCCGGCGCAATCATCGTGTAAACGCCGCTCGAACCCATCGACATATCGGTGAGCTTCCAGTCGAACAGCTTCTTGTAGAACTTCTTCGCCTTGGCGAGATCGCCGGTCGTCAGTTCGATGTGGGCAAAAGGATTGGCCATGGTCTCTCTCCGGTGGTTGCTCGCGCGCGAGCGCTCACCAAGAGACCACGTTTTCGTCTCGATCGGCGCGGCGAAGATCGGTCCGAGCACATCAGGATCGCCGCCGGCGCCGTGCCGGGCGCGGGCCCGTGGAGGGCAAATGGTTGCCGCCCCGAACGGTCGCGGCGCCCCACGCGCGCCTACGCGGGACCGGGGGGGGCCCCCGACATCGCGGAAGATCCTCTCGTCGGTGCCGGACGAGCCTACCTAGAACACGGCCTCTTGCGCCGGCCTCTCCGAGCGCATCACGCGCGGCGACCGCGTGGAAGCAGGATCAAGACCCCGGCGACCATCGACGCGGAGAAGAACCACACGTTCGTGACGAACGCACCGAAGGCGTGAATGCCCAGGACCAGCGCGGCCGCGAGCCAGTACGGCCGCCTCGCGAAGAGCACGACGCCGAGGGCGATCTCGCTCGCCGCGCCGGCTTGCGACAGCCGCGCATCGACGGCGACCGACGAGAGTGCCCTCTCGACGATCGCCGGGTACGGCCAGTTCTGCCCGTTCCAGAGGTACTGACTGCGGACGAAGAGCTGACCGCCGTCGAGCCAGTCGGGGTTCAGTTTGAGGAGCCCCGTCGCCACGTAGATCCACCCGAGCTCGGCGAGGAGGACGTGACGCACCCACGTGGGTCGCGTGCCGCGCTGGAAGGGCCCGCCGTCCGAGTGCGCGAGGATCAGATAGAAGACCGACGCGAAGAAGAAATCGTTCAGCGCAAAGAACTCGAAGGCTTCGACGCCACGCGCCAGCGCCGCGATCATCCCGAAGATCCAGACGAACCTCCCGACCACGAGCATCACGCCGCTGACGACGAGCACCGCCTGCAGCACGAGAAGCTCGACGCTTCGGTCGTGGGGGAACCAGATGCGGGAGCGCTCGGTCATTCCCCATGCGAGATCCACGACGTCGTAAACCACCCAGATCGCCGCGAGCACGCGGCGAAAGGTGACCAGCGCGTTGCCGGTGTCCTGGGCGTCGAGCCACTGCGGGGCCCGATCAAGGGCAGTCGAAGCTGAGCTCATGGACCCCGCCGTCGCTGCTGAAACACATCAGGCTCGCGAGCGTCCTGGCTTCGGTGCGGTAGGTGCATCCCCTCTCGGCGCTCGCCTTGTACCAGTCGGCATCGTTGAAGACCGTGTCGAATTCGATGGCAGGTTCGCGATCGTGCCACCGTGCCACGCGCGCGCCTTCGACCTCGAGCGGCGGGTCCCAGCCGACCACGCAGCGGTCCAGGCGAATCGCGAACATGTCCCATGAATACGGCACCCGCGTCGGCGGATGCGACAGCGGGCGGTACCCCGCGTCGAGCTGCGCGAACTGGGCGTGGACCTGCACCACCACGAGGACCGTGAGCAGGGTCACGAAGTAGATGGCGCGAGCGCGAGGCTGCATGGGCGTCGACGTGGAGGATAGCGTTTCGCGCTCCCCCGACGAAGCCGCGTCGTCTACTGTAGCGCGGCTAGAGCCCGCCGATGCTCGTTCAGGTCGTCATCGAATCCAAAGGCCGCGCCGAGCGGCGGCTCATCGACGTGACGACGGGGATCCTCACGATCGGGCGCGCCCCGACGTGCACCTTGCCGATCGAGAGCGCCCTCATCTCGCGAACCCACGTCAGCGTCGACATGAACGGCCATCGGATGCGGGTCACGGATTCGTCCACCAACGGGACGCTCGCCGGCGACCGCTTCGTCCGTGGCTCGTCGACCGACGTCCCCTTCGGCGTGCCGATCGTGCTGGGTGATCACACCGTGTGGCTCGAGACCTCCGATCCGAGCATCGCCAAGACGGTGGAGAGCGCCTCCGAGAAGGCACTGAAGCCCACGATGCCCGCGCCGATGCCCGTGAACTCGAGGGGCCTCACGCTCCAGGGGTCTCGACCGGCTGGCGAGGCGCTCGCCCGGCCCAACGGCGCGGATCCGTCGAACGAACGGGCCGCGGAGCGATCCGAAGAGAGGACGAGGCACGAGAACGTCGAACTCCGGCGCGAGATCCACAAGCTCCTCGTCGACCACCTCGAGCTCGCGACGGTCGAGGCGTCGAAGATCGAAGACCCCTCGCTCCGTCCGAAGGTCGTGAACGCGCTCCGTCGGATCGTTCGCTCCCTCGACGGCCGCATCCCGGAGGGTACGAACCGCGACGCCCTGGTGGGCGAGCTGGCCGACGAGGCGCTCGGCCTGGGCCCTCTCGAGCGTTTCCTCGCCGATCCCAGCATCAACGTGATCATGGTCGTGGATCCCGACACGATCTACATCGAGCAAGGGGGAAAGCTCTTCCGGACAGACGCGCGCTTCACCGACGACGAGCGGGTTCGCGCGGTCATCGAGCGGATCCTCACGCCGCTCGGGCGGCGAATCGACGAGTCGTCGCCGCTCGTCGACGCGCGGCTCAGCGACGGATCGCGCGTCAACGCGATCATCCGGCCGCTCGCCCTCCGCGGGTCCTCCATCACCATCCGCAAGTTCTCGCGATCGCCCCTCACGCTCGAGAAGCTCATCGAGTTCGGCGCGCTGACACCCCAGATCGGCACGTTCCTCACGCGGAGCGTCATCGCGAAGAAGAGCATCGTCATCGCCGGCGGAACGGGCAGCGGCAAGACCACGCTCCTCAACGTGCTCTCGGCCGCGATCCCCTCCGACGAGAGCATCGTGACCATCGAGGACGCGGCCGAGCTGCAGCTCCAGCAGCCCCACGTGGTGTCGCTCGAGACGCGGCCCGCCAACATGGAAGGCTCGGGCGAATACACGACCCGCGACCTCGTGAGGAACGCGCTGCGCATGCGGCTCGACCGCATCGTGGTCGGCGAATGCCGTGGGGGCGAGGCGCTCGACATGCTGCAGGCCATGAGCACGGGCCACGACGGATCGCTCACGACCACGCACGCCAACAGCCCTCGCGAAGCCGTCTCTCGGCTCGAGACGCTGGTCCTCATGGCGGGCATCGAGCTCCCGGTCCGCGCCATTCGAGAGCTGATCGCCCGGAGTGTCCACGTGCTCGTTCAGCAGTCCCGGCTGTCGGACGGGAGCCGAAAGATCACCGCGATCTCGGAGATCGTCGGCATCGACGACTCGGGCGAGATCGAGATCGTGCCCATCTTCGAGTTCCACCGCACGGGCACGGGCCCCGAGGGCAAGGTCCTCGGCGTGTTCCGCGCCACCGGCTTCTTGCCGACCTTCCTCGACGACTTCATCGTGATGGGCCTGGTCGGTCCCGGCGAGGCTTACCTGTGAAGCTCGACGCCGACCGCCAGCCTCGCGAAAACATCCGGCCTGGCCGCGAGGACGAGCATGCGGAGGCGGCCCGCACATCGCTGCTCGAGAGTGTCCCATGATCCCCAAGAACGTCTTCGAAGAAACGCTGCTCCAGTTCCTCGCTCCCGTCCGTCCCTATCTCGACGACCCGTCGGTGAGCGAGATCATGATCAACGGGCCCGACCAGATCTACATCGAGCGAGGGGGCATCCTCGAGCGCGTGCCCGCGAGCTTCGCGAGCCGGGAGGCGCTGCTCGCGGCGCTCCGGAACCTCTCGCAGTACGTCGGCAAATACGTCGACGAAGCGCACCCGATCCTCGAGGGTCGGCTCCCCGACGGCTCGCGCGTCGAGGCTCTCCTGCCTCCCATCGCGCCCGATGGACCGCACGTCGCGATCCGTCGCTTCTTCAAGGAGGCGCTCACCGTGGAGCGCCTCGTGCAGTTCGGGTCGCTCACCGGCGTGGCCGCGGCGGCGCTCCAGGTGATGGTGATGTCGAAGCTCAACATCATGGTCGCCGGCGGCACTGGCAGCGGCAAGACGTCGATGCTGAACGCGCTGTCGGGCTTCATTCCCGACGGCGATCGCGTCGTCGTCATCGAGGATTCGCGCGAGGTGCAGTTCCAGAAACCGCACGTCGTACAGCTCGAGGCGCGGCCGGCCGACGCCAAGGGCCAGGGGGCCGTCAGCATTCGCGATCTCTTCCGGGCAACGCTCCGCATGCGCCCCGACCGCGTCGTCGTCGGAGAGATCCGGGGCGGAGAGGCGCTCGACATCGTACAGGCCATGACGAGCGGTCACGGCGGATGCATGGGGACGCTGCACGCGACGCACCCGCGCGACACCCTCACGCGCCTGGAGACGATGTGCATGATGAGCGACATCGACATGCCCTTGCAGGCGATGCGCCAGCAGATTGGCTCCGGCGTGCAGCTCGTCGTGCAGGTGTCGCGTCTGCGAGACGGGTCCCGCAAAGTGACGCACGTCACCGAAGTGAAAGGCTACGATCTCGAGTCCCAGCGCTACGGGGTCCAGGATCTATTCGTCCGCGAATACCGCGGAATGGACGAGAACAACCGCGTCGTCAGCGACCTCGTCCCGACCTGCGTCGAACCCGGATTCCTGCCGCAGCTCCAGGAGCACGGGCTCGAGTTGCCCGACGCGATGAAAGGGCCCCCGCGGTCGTAGTCGCAGCATCTCTCCGCGTCGCCCGTTGTCTTCACCGCCCGAAGGAGAAAAGAGATCCGCCCCCAGCCGGCGAGTCTTGACGCCCGGAGGAGGACTGTTCATGTGTTCCGTATGAACCTCATGGTCCGGGCTCTCATGCATCAGATCGAAGAGCTGGCTCATGCCCGCGGCTTCGAGCGGGTTCGGGTGCTTTCCAAGGTGAATCATCATGGCGAGCTCGTGATCGGCCTGCTCATTCCGCCTCGAACGCTCGACGAATGGGGCGAACCCCCCAAGCTCACCCGCGACGAGAAGCGGGCCAGCCGCGAGAAGCGCTGACCGCCGTGCTAAGCAGCCGCGCGCAATGACCGCGCCGATTCCGTACCAGCTCGAGGCGTTGAAGACCACGAGCGCCAGGCGCGCGACGGTCGTCATTCTCGGGGCAAGCGCTGCGGCGTTGTTGCTCCTCGTCGGCGTCATCTACGGGCACGGCCGCGCGGTCGAAGTCCCCGTCTGGGTCTCGTGGCTGCCCGCCCTCAACGCCCTGCTGAACGGAACGAGCGCGGTGTTCCTCGTGCTCGCCTACCGCGCCATTCGCCGCCGCGACATTGCGACCCACGCCAAGCGCATGCTCGTGTCGGTGGGCGCCTCGGCGCTCTTTCTCGTCTCGTACATCGTCTACCACGCGGTCCACGGCGACACGAAGTTCGGCGGCCACGGCGCGGTGCGCCCCGTTTACTTCTTCATCCTGGTCTCGCACGTCTTGCTGTCGGCGGTTGCACTGCCGCTCGTCTTCTTCAGCCTCTTCTTCTCGCTGTCGGCGCGCTTCCCCCGCCACAAGGCCGTCTCGAAATACACCTTCCCGATCTGGCTCTACGTCTCCGTCACCGGCGTGCTCGTCTTCGCCCTCTTGCGTCTTTACTCCTAGCGGTTTCTCCCTCAGTCGAGGATGGCGCCGTAGACGATCGATTTGAGCTCGCTGCGAACGGTGAGCGCACTCGAGGGGACCAGCTGCGTCATGAAGACGACGGTGAGGTCCTCGGCAGGGTCGACCCAGAACGCGGTGCTGGCCATGCCTCCCCACCCGTACTCGCCCACCGAGCCGGGGACCTGGGCTCGCACGGGATCTATGCTGACGTGGAAGCCGAGGCCGAAGCCCACGCCTTCGTAACGCACTTCGCTGAACGACGACTCGGTGGCGATCGCCGCGAGATCGGCGCCGCCGGGCAGGTGGTTGGCGGTCATGTGGCGGACCGTTCGCGGGCCCAGGATCCTCGCGCCGTCGAGCTCTCCGCCGCGACGGAGCATCTCCGCGAACCGCAGGTAGTCAACCGCCGTCGACACGAGGCCGGAAGTGCCCAACAGGAGCGTCTTCGGTCGCGCGTACTTGCTGTCGACCGCATCGTCGAAGAGCGTCATGCCCCCGTCGGGCGATCGCACGTAGTTCGAGGCGAAGCGCGGCACCTTGTCGGCGGCTACGGTGAAGCCGGTGTCGACCATACCCAGCGGCTGGAAGATATGGTTGAAGAGGTAGTCGTCGAATCGCTCGCCGCTCAAGATCTCGACGAGGCGCGCGACCACGTCGGTTGCGACCGAGTAGCCCCACCGTGCGCCGGGCGAGAAAGCGAGCGGCAGCTGCGACAGCTTCGCCATCATGTCGGCGAGCGTCCCCGGCCCGTCGCCGATGGAGAGCTTCCGGTACGCGGCGTCGAGGTGCGTCCGCTCCATGATGCCGTAAGAGAGACCGGACGTGTGCGTCAGCAAGTCTCGTACGGTCATCGCGCGGTCGGCCGCGACAGTGACGAAGTTCGGATGTTGCCCGTACTTGTAGACGCGCAGGTGCTCCCAGGCCGGCAGCCACTTGTGCACGGGATCGCCGAGCTGAAAGGCCCCGCGCTCGTGCAGCATCATGAGCGCGACCGACGCCACCGGCTTGGTCATCGAATAGATGCGAAAGATCGTGTCGGCTCGCATCGGCTTCGAGCGCTCGCGGTCCATCTGCCCGACGGGCGAGAGGAACGCGACCTTCCCCCGCCGGGCCACGAGCGTCAGCGCCCCCGCGATCCGCCCCGCGTCGACGTAGCGCGCGCGCAGGTGGTCATCGATGCGTGCGAGTCCGGCGCTCGAGAGCCCCACGGCTTCCGGAGAGACCCGATCCATGCGGCGCAGTTTCGCAGCGTTCGCGCGTCTTGGCTACCTGGGCACGCCTTCCCGGACGGGCCCACCCGCACGCGACTCCGAACGCCTACTTCGACACAACCGCCGCGTCGGCCACCGGCACGAACGTGGTCCCGTTGAACCGCACGAGCAGCAGCCGCTCGAACAAGGAGAAGTCGTTCGGGCCGGTGTCGAGCGCGATCCCCGGCAAGAGGAGCGGCGGCGCGAACCCCTTGAGGCTCGCGGCCTGCTTCATCACGTTCGCTCGCGACAGGTCGTCGCCGCACTGCTTGAGCACCTGGATCATCGTCTGCGCCGCGATGTACCCGTACGTGTTGTTCTGATCGGACGTGCTGAGCTCGGGCAGCGACTCCTTCATGAAGGCCCGCCATTCCTTCATGGCCGGATCGTCGTCCCACTGCTTGTCGGTCGGGTCTTTGAAGTAACCGACGGTGTTGATTCCGACGGCCTTCTCGAGGCCCGCCGGCGTCAACACGGAACCGACCGAGCCCGACACGCTGCTCAGGTACTGCTTCGGCTTCCAGCCGATGTCGTACGCCTTGCGGATCGCTTGCGCCGCGAACTTGGGGGTCGTGACGTTCACGAACGTGTCGGCGCCGGACGCTTTCAGGGTCGCGACCTGCGAGTCGACCGTGGGGTCCGAGACCTCGTAGGTGGCCTCCGCGATGACGCTCTTCGCCTGGTCCCCCAGGCCCGCCTTGAGGCCCTTGAGCAGGTCCTTGCCGTAGTCGTCGTTCTGGTAGAGGACGGCGATCTTCGCGCCCGGCTGGTGGGTCGCGATGTACCTGCCGTAGGTGCTCCCCTCGAGCTCGTAGCTCGGGTTGAACCCGATGGTCCACGGAAAGTGCTCCGGGTCGTTCCATCGCGTGGCGCCGGTGGCCACGAAGAGCTGCGGCACTTTGTTGGTGTTGAGATACGGCTGAATCGCGACGTTCGAGGGCGTTCCCAGCGACTGGAAGATGAACGAGACCTGGTCTTGCTCGACCAGCTTGCGCACCTGCTCGATGGCCTTCGCGGGGTTGTACCCGTCGTCGACGCTCACGAGGTTGATCGAGTGCCCGTTGACGCCACCTTCCTTGTTGACCTTCTGGAAGTACGCGGCCTCCACCTTGCCGATCGTTCCGTAGGCCGACGCCGGCCCGCTGTAGGGCATCGTCTGGCCGATCTTGATCTCGGCGGGCGCCGCGGCGGCGGCCTTGTCGCCGGGCTTTTCGCTCGAGTCGCCGTGCTTGCAGCCGACCGCGACGAAGCCGAGCAACGCGCCACACGCGAGCAGCACCGATCGTGACACGGTCTGTGACGTGGATGGTGACGGAGCGAGCATCATGACCCCTGCTTGGTTGGCTTGGTTGGCTGTGACGTGACCGATCTGGAGTGGCGCGCGTCGATCCAGGCAAAGGCTCGCGCCTTTGCCTTGCGGAGAAGGCCGGAGACGCCGTAGGGCATCAGGTAGACGCTCACGATGAGGACGACGCCGTACACCGCCGACGGCGCGGCCTTGGATACGTCATCGGCGAGGTTGGGAACGAACTGGATGAAGAGCGCGCCGAAGACGGCGCCGGAGATCGAGGCGAGACCGCCCACGACGATTCCCACGAGGAGCGAGATCGAGAGGAAGATCGTGAAGCTGTCGGGCCCGACGAACTGCACGACGAGCGCGCTCAGCGCGCCCGCGATGCCCGTGAGCATCGCGCTGACGCCGAAGGTGGCGGCCTTGGTGAGCGCGGTGTCGATCCCGACCGACGATGCGGCGACGGGGCTATCGCGAACGCCCACGATCACGCGCCCCGTGGCCCCTCGCATCACATTGCGTGCGAGCGCGAACAGACCGGCGGCCACGGCGAGCGCGACGCAATAGAGCCACTGATCGGGCGAGAGCGGCAGGCCGAAGGGCACCGCGGGCTTCTCGAGCGAGATGCCTTGCACGCCGCCCGTCCACGCCTCGATGCCCTTGTACTTGAGGACCTGCGGCAAGACCACGCCGAGCGCGAACGTGGCGAGAGCGAGGTGAAGCCCGTCGAGGCGCACCGCCGGAAGACCGAAGACGAAGCCGAGCGCGAGGCACACGAGGCCGGCGCAAGGGAGCGTGAGGAGGTAGGGGACGTTCCAGCTGTGAATGAGGACGGCCGTCGTGTACGCGCCGACCCCGAAGAACGCGCCATGCCCGAGCGAGATCTGCCCCCCGTAGCCGGTGAGGAGGTTCAGCCCGAGGAGCGCGATCGCGTCGATGACCACGAGCGTCATCTGGAACACCTGATACGGGCTGCCCCAGAGCGGGATCGCGCAAGCCGCGACGATCGCCACCACCGTGGCGACCGACAATGCCCTGCGAGCGACGCCGTCACGCTGCGCCCCGGCGATGCCCCGATCGAAGGCGCCGGCCACCATCAAACCCTCGCCGCCACAGGTTGACCGAAGAGACCCGAGGGCTTGACGACGAGCACGACGACGATGAGCACGAGCGCGACCGTCAACTTCAGCTCCGTACCGATGACGTAGGCGCCCATCAGGTTCTCGAGGACGCCCACGATGAAGCCGCCCACCACGGCGCCGATGGGGCTGTCGATTCCGCCGAGCAGAGCCGCGGCGAAGGCGTAGAGCATGACCCCGGACATCATCGACGGGTCGAGGAACACGATCGGCGCGATCATGATCCCGGCGACCGCGCCTATCGCTGCCGCCAGGCCCCAGCCGAGCCCGAGCATCCGCTCGACGCGAATGCCCACGAGCCGGCTCGACTCTGCGTTGTCGGCCACGGCTCGCAAGACCAGCCCGAGCGTCGTGAAGCGAAAGAACACGTAGAGGAGGCCGAGCATGCCGAGGGTCACGGCGATGACGCCGAGCTCGTGCGACCCGATGTAGTGATTGCCGAACGGCGGCTCCGCGGGGAACGGACTCGGGAACGAGAGGGTCGAGTACCCGAAGATCCACCCGGCCACGCTGTTGAGCGCCACCATCAGCCCGATAAAGACGATGACCACCGAGAGCGCCGGCGCACGCGAGGCCGGCCGGATGACGACCCGCTCGATGACGACGCCCATCGCGAACGACAGGGCGACCGTGACGACGAACGCCACCCAGTAGCTGGCACCCGCCTCGATCAGGGCCCAGGCCGAATACGTGGAGCAGAGCGCGAGCTCGCCCTGAGCGAAATTGACGAAATGGGTGACGCGATAAATCATGACCAGCGCCAGGGCGAGGCTGGCGTAGATGGCGCCGTTGGCGAGGCCGGCGAACACCTGATGCAGCAGTCCTTCCACGTCGGCCTCAATACCCGAGATAGACGCGACGGAGTGCCTCGTCGCCGCGGAGGTCTTTGGGCGGGCCCGCCATGACCACCCGACCGGTCTCGAAGAGATACACCTGATCGGCCAGGTCGAGGGCGATGGCCGCGTTCTGCTCGACGAGCAAGATGCCGACGTGCTCGTCGGCGTTGATGTCGCGCATGATCCGGTAGAGCTCTTCGACCACGAGCGGCGCGAGTCCGAACGAGGGCTCGTCGAGGAGCATCAGCTTGGGACTCGACATGAGCGCTCGCCCCAGGGCGAGCATTTGCTGCTCGCCGCCCGACAGAGTACCCGCTTGCTGGCGGCGGCGCTGCGCGAGCTTCGGAAAGTACTGGTAGACGCGCTCGAAGAGCGAGGCGATCGCCCGCCGATCGCGCGGACCGCGACGGCTGCAAGCGCCGAGGCGCAGGTTCTCCTCCGTGGAGAGATTGGGGAACGTGCCGCGACCCTCGGGCACGTGAGCGATGCCGAGGCGCGCGACATCGGGCGTGGCCATGCGATCGATGCGCGCCCCATCGAACTCGACCGTGCCTTCGCGCGCGATCATGCCGCAGACGGCGCGGAGGAGCGTCGTCTTCCCCGCGCCGTTGGCCCCCAGCACGACGCTGACGCCGGCGGCCGCGACGTCGAGCGAGATTCCGTGCAGCACCGGACCGCGACCGTAGTGAGCACTCAGGCCGGCGAGCGCGAGCAGACTCACGACGCGGTTCCCAGGTACGCGCGGATCACCTCGGGGTCGTTCTTCACCGCCGCCGGAGGCCCGTCGGCGATGCGTCGACCGAAATCGAGGACGACGACCTTATCGGAGACTCCCATCACCATGTTCATGTGGTGCTCGACCAGCAGCACCGTCAGCCCGCGGCGGCCTTTCAAGCCACGAATGAAGCCCGTGAGCTCGTCGATCTCGGCATGGTTGAGCCCGGCGACCGGCTCGTCGAGCATGAGGAGGCGCGGCCTGGCGGCGAGCGCGCGTGCGAGCTCGATGCGCTTTCGGGTACCGAAGGGCAGGTCGCGCGCGGTCCGCTGGGCGACGCTCTCGAGTCCGAGCTCCGCCATGAGCTCCGCGGCCTCGTCCGCGAGCGCACGCTCGGCGCGCAGGGCAGACGCGAGACGGAACGCCTCTCCGAAGAACCGGCGCTTTGCGTGCGCGTGTGCGTGCCCGTGCGCGCCGAGGATCACGTTGTCGGCGACGGTCAGCGTGTCGAAGAGCGCGACGTTCTGGAACGTGCGCGAGATGCCGAGGGTCGCGATCCGATGCGGTGGCTCGGCGAGGAGCGAACGCCCCTCGAAGAGGATGTCGCCCCCGTGAACCGGATAAAGCCGGCTGATGCAGTTGAACATCGTGGTCTTGCCGGCGCCGTTCGGGCCGATGAGCCCTACAATCTCGCCTTTGGCCACGTCGAACGTGACGCCGTCGAGGGCTGTGATCCCGCCGAACTGGACGCGCACGTTCTGGCAACTCAACATCGGCCGGCCGATCCGCCGCAGGGTTCGTCGCGATTGCCGCGATCGTCGCGCTTTTCGCGGCTTTCGCGGTCGGCGGCGCGTTTCACGCGGGCACCGTATCAAAAGTCGTGGGCGCCCGATCAGAAGAAGAGGGCATGGGTGATGCGAGCCCCGATGAATCGGTCGACGACGGGTAAGAGCATGTCGAACGGCACGAAGGCCAGGTTCCCGAACTTGAGAACGTACGTGGAGCGAAAGACCCCCTGGCTCTGGCTGTAACTTTGCGTGTCCGAGGTGGACACCTACGGGCGCGCGTTTGCGGCGGCCATCCTGCGGTTCGAGGCGCCGTTCAACGGGTTCGTGTTCGACCGGGAGCTGCGCCGGTACCAGACACTCGACAAGCAGATCACCACGGGAAACGGCCTCGAGAAGGCGCCCTGCGCGTTCTGGGACACGGTGTCGCTCGTGGCGCCCTGAATTCGTGGGTGCGCGCGGAATAGGCGGCCCCTTCGAGCGTTGCTACCACGCCGAGAGGGATCCTAGGTTTCTCGGTACCGCCCCTGTCCGTGCCTTCGAGGCGTGCGCAGGGGCGTCCCTTTTTTGAGCTCCCATCCGCCGCCGGCCTGCCGCTGGCCGATGTTCGGGGCGGAGCTCGCTGCGCGCGTCGGCGCTCAGGAGCTCGCACGGGTCGAACCCAGTGCTCCGTCTCGGCTCGCGCGAGGATCGGCGGGAGCAGGCTCATTCGAGGACGATCCCGAAGCCTTTCAGCAGGTTCACGGCCTCGGGAAGCGAGAAGCGAGCCTTCTCGACGCGGTTCTCCAAGGGGCTCAACGCGTAGTCGGTGGCGCCGCGAAAGTCGGCGCCGCGAAGATCGCAATTCACGAACTCGGCCATTGACAGGTTCGAGCCACGGAAGCTCGCCTTCGCCAGGTTCGCATCGCGAAAGGTCGTGCCACGCGCAACGCAGTCGGTGAAGGCGCATCCGTCGAGCCGGAGGCCGAGAAAGCTCCCGTCGTTCAGCTGGGAGCTGTCGAAGGAGACAGCCTCTAGCTTACGAGACTGCGACCAGTTGATCCCCCCCAGGCGGCATCCTCGAAAGCGAACCCGCAAGAAAACGCAGTCGATCACCCTCGCCACGACCAGGTCACACGTATCGAACGCGCAGTCGACGAACTTGGCACCGTTCAGTTCGCGGCCCCGTAGATCGCCGTGGTCGAACTTGCAATCTTCGAACTGCGCGCCTCCAAAGTCGAGAGCAGCGCACTCCTTGGCGCCGAACCGAGCATCGCTGGTGACCGCCGACGCCTTCCGTGTGGCCATCACGCCATCTAAGCCACGTCGGTCCATTTCTTCCACGTTCTTGGATCCATTCGCAAGCAACGCCGCCTGGCACGCGCTGGCCGGACGCTTGCCGCAGCCCGGAGCACGTGATCGGCATCGCGGAAAACGCTCGACGCGCCGCCATGCAGTGCGACTCGCACGGCGTGGCGGAGCCCCGCAAACGCCGAGTGGGAAGTTCGGGATAGCGTCACCCGGCGCGACGTGCTGACGTGAAGGGAGACCGTCGCATGCGTGTCCCGCGATCGTTTCGAATCGGGGTCATGGCTACCGCGCTTGGCGCCGCGTGGCCGGCCGCGGCGCGGGCTCAAACGTCCCCCGCCGATGCCCCGGCAACGACCGCGGTCGACCTCGATACGCTCTATCTCCGCGACGGTCGGGTACTCCGTGGAACGATCGTAGCGGTCGTTCCCGACGTCGAGGTGCGGATCCGGCTTCCGGCGGGAGACGTCATCGCGGTGCCCCGACGCGACGTCATGAATTTCATCTACGGGCAGAGCGAGCAGAGCGAGAGACCGTCCCCTCCGACGCCGGCCCCCTCCCCGCCGATCTTCTGGCCGAGTCAGCTGCCGACGACGTACCTGCAACTGCACGGCTCGGGTGCGGCCGAGCTGCAGTACGCGACGCCCGAAGGCGCCTGGGCCACGGTCTGCTCGACACCGTGCGAGCGCAACGTTCCCGCGGAGGGGCGCTACCGCATCGCGGGCCCCGGGGTGAAGCCCTCGGCACCGTTTTCGCTACAGGCCCGGGCTGGCGACCACGTATCCCTCGACGTGCATGCAGCGACGAAGAACGGATTCGTGTCCGGGGTCGTGGTCCTCGCGGCCGGTCCGCCGATCGCGTTCCTGGGCACCATCGCGACGGCCTCGGCATTGAACCCTCCGATCAATGGCGGGGGCCATGGAAGCCCCGTCGGGAATGCCGTGGTCGCCGCCGGGGTCGTGGGTATCGTCGCCTCGATCGCGCTTGGCGTCGGACTCATGATCGCCAACGGGAGCACCACGGTCGACCAGGGCTTTTCTCCCGGGTCCGCTGTGGCGCCGGTGACCACGCCGCCCTTCGATCACCACGAGCCCCCGCTTGCCGGAGCCATTCCGCCGGCCGTGTTCGGGCTCCCGATCGCGACGGTCAGGTTCTGACAGCCCAGCGGACCGCACGCTCAACTTCTGGCCACGGTGGCCAATGAGATCCTCGGAATGACCGAGCTCGTGCTCGACTCGCCCCTGACCGAGGGCCAGCGTCGTATCCGTAGCGGAGCCCCCTGGGGAAGATCACGTGGCCGACAGCATCGGTTCGCGCTCGCCGACCGGCGGGGGCGCGCCGACGACCGGCAGCGACACCCGGCGCAGCGGCAATACCGCGGCCGACGGCTCGGCTTCGACCTGGCGGAGAGCCTCCGCGAGCCGCGGGAGGACCACCTCTTCGGTGTATCGGATCATGTGCTCGCCGCGCACGGCGCACGCGATCGCCACCCGCACGGCGTGCTGTCCGCGCGGCAGAGCGCGCACGAGCAGCCGCCAGAAGAGCGCTCGCCTCGCGCCGCGAATCCCGAGACGATAGATGGAGCGAACCGCGACTTGCACGTCTTCGAAGAGCGGCGTCGTGGGGTGGGCCGGCGCGCCGATGCGGTCGACGAGCACCGCGCTCCGCCGGAAATACGCGTCGGCCTGGTAGAGTCGGGACAGGAGCGCCGCGTAGCCCTCGACGAGCTCGCGCTCGGGCATGGTGGGTCGAAAATTCGGCCGCGAGAAAGCATCGCCATCGGAGTGATCGCGCAGCCGCCCCTCGCGCTCGAGCCTGCGCCACAGGGCCGTGGCGGGGAGAGCGATCAAGAGGCCCGTCATCGCGAGCGGCAGCGGCGCGTCGCGAAGCAGCTCCTCTTGTGCCTCGAAGCTCTCGTGTCCGTCGCCGTCGAAGCCGACGATGAACCCCGCCATCACCTCGATCCCGGCGGCCGTGAGCCGGTCGAGCGCCGCAGGGACGTCGATGCCGATGTTCTGGCGCTTGCCGGTCTTCTTCAAGGCCACGGCGTCGGTCGTCTCGATCCCGATGAACACCGACGTGAAGCTCGCCTCGCGCATCGCTTCGATGAGCTTCTCGTCGGTGGCCAGGTTCAGGCTCGCTTCGGTGTAGAACGTGAACGGGTACCCGGCCTGCGCTTGCCAGCGAGCGAGCTCGCCGAGTGTCGCCCGGACCGCCTTCTTGTTGCCGATGAAGTTGTCGTCGACGATGAAGATTTCGCCCCGGTAGCCCAGCGCGCGCAGCGCCTCGAGCTCGGCGATCGCCTGGTCAGGCTTCTTCAGCCGCGGCACGCGCCCGAAGATCTCGATGATATCGCAGAACTCGCACATGAAGGGACAGCCGCGCGACGTCTGGATGCACATCGAGCGGTAGCTCCCGATGTCGAGCAGGTCGAACCGAGGAACCGGCACCTCGTGAAGCGACGGACGCGCCGCCGGAGCCTCGAGGATGCGCGGCGTGCCGGGCCGCGCCTCGATCGCCGCGACGAGCGCTTCGACCCGACCCTCGGCTTCGCCGAGGAACAAGCAGTCCGCGTCGTCGAATCGCTCCGGCGAGGTCGTGCACGCCGGTCCCCCGACCACCGTCCGCCGGCCGAGCCGCCGTGCGAGCGCCAGGACCTCGTGCAGCGACGGCTCCTGCACGAGCATGCCGCCCGTCAGCACGACATCGGACCAGCGCACGTCGTCGGCCTCCAGCGGCCGAACGTTCATGTCCACGAGCCGGATGTCCCAATCGGGCGGCAACAGCGCCGCCACCGAGATCAACCCGAGCGGCGGCAACGTGGCTCGCTTGCCGATCAGGTCCAGGCTGTGTTGGAAGCCCCAGTACGTGGTTGGAAACTCGGGATGGACGAGCAGCGCGCGCATCGCGCACGCTGTTGCAGGGCGGATGCCAATCGTGTCGGCCGCTTGCGAAACACGCCCGAGCGCGCGAGGCGCTCGAAGCGCGGCCACGCCAGGCGAGCCGAATGCGCGGCCTGTGCGGATCCGACCTCGCCGTCGAGGCCGCTGTGTCCGCCGCTCGGCCAGCGCGCTCGAGGCTGCACCGCCGCGCCTCTTGCAGCTTGCGAACCTCTTTTTGCTCGATGCGAACGCGCCTGGCTGGATTCGAGTCTGTCCACGCTCGCAGGGATGCAGTCGCTCGCCGAGTCCAGCGTGGCGGGGGGCAGCGCGGTATACGGGCCTGGGGCGTGCGACTCGTGGTTCACGGGCGCAGACTTCCGGTCGACGCCGACCTGCATCGCGTCCATATCGGTGGCCGTGAGGAGCGACTCGACGCCAGCCGACAAGGGCAAGGACGGCCATGCCGTGACGTTCAGCGGCTCGGTGCAGCTGCCGGACGCACCACCTGCGCCCAGACCTGCCAAATGAACCTCGAAGAACGCCTCCTCGACTACCAGCGCCGGGTGCGGCCCATCGAGAAAGATCTCCGGGCCTTCGAGGGCGTGCGTCGCGTCGACGTCGGCTACCGCTACGTCGATGGCGAGCGAACGAACCGCGTCGCCGTCCGCCTCTTCGTCGCGGGTCCCAAGGCGGCAAGCGCAGCCAGGTCGCGGAACCTCGCGCCGAAGACCATGGCCGGTCTCCCGCTCGACGTCATGCCGTTCGCGTCGGCGAGGACCGTCGCGCCCGTCGATCTGGTGACGACGGAGCCGGGCCGATTGACGCGGCGCCGATGGACACCGCGGGGCCCTGGCCCTCGCGACGTCTGGTCGACCCGTCGCGAAGCTCATCCCCGTGTCGCTTCGATGCTCGCCCGCGCGTCCACGCGCCGCGAACGCGTCAGCACCAGCCAGGCCGGCAGCGCGACGACGGCGGCCGTCAAGCACGCGATCTCTCCGAGAACCGCGAGCAATCCGAAAAGAAACAGAGCGCGGTTCCTGGCGAGAAGCAGCGACGAGTATCCGATGATCGTCGTCAGCGAACAAAGCGCCACCGCGCTGCCCGTCGACCTCACGGCGCCTTGCACGTCGCGCTCTCCGTCTTGCACGTATCGCGTCATCACGTTCACGGCATAGTCGACGCCGATGCCAAGCGTGATCGGGAACGCGATGAAGTTCGAGAAGTTGATCTTGATCCCCAGCGCCATCGTCGCGCCACCCAGCCAGAGGACGCCGAGCAACAGCGCTCCGATCACGTAGAAGGCCGCCCTTCGAGCTCGGAGCACGACGAGGACGACCACGACGACGCCTAGAAACGAGACGAGGCTCGCGATCGGGGCGTCGCGTCCGATGGACGAGAGAATGTCGCTCGACAACGGGATCGAGCCCGCGACCCGGCCAGCCGTCCCGTCCGGACCGGCCGCGGCGCCCGCCAGGTCGCGCAGTGTGCGGACGAAGAGATGCATCGACGACGCCTTCCAGAGCGCGTCGGACGGTCGCGGATAGACGAGAACGGTGCGCCCGATCGAACCGTCGCGCTCCCGGAGCCCCATCGTGAACGAGTGGGGGAGATCGCTCGTCGCGATGGGCACGAGGTTCGAGTCGCCGAGGAGGCGGTCAATCTGCTCGCGCTTGTCGGGCTCGAGCAGCGAACGAATTTTCGGCGTGAGCGCTTCGCGAATCGCTCGCGCCTCTGCGATCTTGGGCTCCTGCTCCGTCGGGAGCACGTCATCGGCGCCCACCACGCGAGCGACCATCGGCTCGAGCGTGCCGTGGTCTGCCGCATCGCGAACGAGCCTCTCGACGACCCGCGCTTGCTCGGGCGTGTCGCACAGAACGACCGTGGGCGTCAGGTAGTGTCCAAGGATCGCGTCCATCTTGCGACCCCAGTACCCTTCGCCGTTGATCCATGTGTCGGTCCGCCGCAACTTGTTGAAATCGTGCTCTAGAAACGACGAATCGAACCTCGCGACGAGCACCACCGACGACGCGGCCAGAACGGCGGCGACGGCGACGATGGGGCCCGCGCGCCGCTCGACGAAGTTCACGAGGCGCCCGCCGCGCTCGGGCTGCTGCCTCGCGGCGATGGGCTTGCCGTCGTCGAGCCACTTGATGAGGGGCGGCACGAGTAGGAACGCAGTCGCCCACGACGCGAGCATCCCGATGCCACCAATGCACCCGAACTGCCGGAAACCACGAAACTCGGTGACCACGAGCGAGGCATACGAGACGCCGGCCGCGGCCGCGGCCGCGACCGTTCCGAGGCGCGCTCCCCAGACGCCAACGACGAGCGCGTCGTCGACGGAGGCGCCGCGTCTGCGCTCCTCCCGGTACCGAGCGAGCAAGATGAGCCCGACGTTGATGCCGTTGCCGACGATGATTGACCCGAGGAACGCCGTGTTCGAATTGAGCTCAGTGACCCCGAAGACGGGTAAGGATGCGATCGAAAACGCGTAGACCGTCGCGAGAAGGAGCGGCGGAAAGAGGACCAGAACGCTCTTCCACCATCGATAATAAAAGACGATGGCCGACATGACGGCGACCACGACGAGCACCGAGGAGACGGAGAGGTCCGCCTCGAGCGCGTCGAGTTCCTCGACGTTGATCGCAACGTCCGACGCGTACCCCACCCGGAGGCCCGCGGCATAGCGGGCGGGATCGAGGGCCGACACGTCGGCCTTCACCCGGCGCAGGAGCTCGCGGTCTTGTGAGACACCGGTCGTGAACGCTCCTGCCTCGACGGTGAGCATCGCCGCCTTCAGGTCGCGGCTTTCGAGGTGGTCCGCCTGGTCGCGCGACAGCTTCGCGTCGTATTTTTTTTCGATGTCCGAAGCGTCGAGCGACGGGGGCGGGTCCTCCTCCTCGAGGAGCGCTCCCTGCGCCTTCGAGACCTCGTAGTCACGTCGCGCTTCGATGCGTCTCAGGATCTCCTTGAGGTCGGCGAGATCCGCGTAAAGCGGCGCGTTCCGTTCGAGGAAGGCCTTCTCCGCGGCGTTGCTCGATCGCACGTCCTGCACCAGTTCGACGGGGTAAGTGCGGATACGAGCCGCGAGGTCGTCGAGGAACCGCTCTGCCGCCGGTAGGTCCGAGAGATCGGAAACCTGGGCCACGACGCCCAGGAATTCCAGGCCGGGGTTCCGCGCGCGCATTTCGTCGAGCGCGCGCACGCTCGGCGCTTGCTGCGGAAGCAGCTGCTCGATCTCGCTCCGCAGGTGCACATAGAGATGGACCGTTCGAGCCGTCGCAGGGATCGCAAGGGCGAGCGCAACGATCCAGAGAACGAGGCCGTTACGTAGCGACCACTCGACGTAGGCGCGCACCGCGCGCGAGGGGGTACCAGGCGGATTCATGAGCGGGCCTGACTGGGCTCCGCAGGCGGAGAACGTACCCTCGACGACTGAGCGGCGACGGTGCGGGGCGAAGTCGAAACGAGCTGCACCCGCGCACCATACGAAAGGTCTCCCCTCCTAGCGAGTCAGGTACGCGATGGGCAACGCTGAGGACGCCCCAAATTGCGTGCTCGAGCGTGTCGCAGGGACGGTGTCGAGACTCACGATTCCTGCGTCTCTGGCCGGGTCCTGGCGGGCAGCCGCCTTGCGCGGCCATACTGAGCCCGGTGGTTGCCTCGGAGCCGTTTGTTCCGGTGCCGTGCCAGTAAATGATGATCGGGCCGCCCGATCCCGACGTCGACTTGGTCCCCACCCACAGTGCCCAGGTCATTGCCGTGCCGTTCACGTGATGCTCGGCCGCGAACACCGGCGGCGACAACGTGGAGACCAACAGGCCGAGGGCAAGGGCTGTCGTCTTCATTGCGGGATCCTTTCGGATGGCGAGGCCCGCCCCGATTCGCTGCCGCTTGAGCGCAGGTCTCCCATAACTCGCGACATGACTCGCCATCGCTCGAGAGCCAGGTGCCCGTCTCTCGCGACATGAGTCGTCATCGCTCGAGAGCCAGGTGCCCGTCTCTCGCGACATGAGTCGTCATCGCTCGAGAGCCAGGTGCCCGTCTCTCGCGACATGAGTCGTCATCGCTCGAGAGCCAGGTGCCCGTCTCTCGCGACATGAGTCGTCATCGCTCGAGAGCCAGGTTCCCGTCTCTCGCGACATGACTCGTCATCGCTCGAGAGCCAGGTTCCCGTCTCTCGCGACATGACTCGTCATCGCTCGAGAGCCAGGTTCCCGTCTCTCGCGACATGACTCGTCATCGCTCGAGAGCCAGGTTCCCGTCTCTCGCGACATGACTCGTCGTCGCTCGAGAGCAAGGCTCCCGTCTCTCGCAACATGACTCGTCGTCGCTCGAGAGCAAGGCTCCCGTCTCTCGCGACATGACTCGTCGTCGCTCGAGAGCAAGGCACGTTCCGCTCGCGAGATGACTCGTCGTCGCTAGAGAGCACGTTTCCCGTCTCTCGCGACATGAGTCGTTGTCACTCGAAAGCCAGGTTCCCGTCGGTAGCTAGATGAGTCGTCGTCGTTCGAGAGGATGTTTCCCGTCTCTCGCGACATGAGTCGTCATCGCTCGAGAGCCAGGTTCCCGTCATTCGCGAGATGACTCGCCGTCGCTCGAGAGCCAGGTTCCGATCGCTCGCGAGATGACTCGTCGTCGCTCGAGAGCACGTTTCCCGTCGCTCGCGACCTGACTCGTCGTCGCTAGACACCAAGGTTCCCGTCGCTCTTATCATGACTAGTCATCACTCGAGAGCAAGGTCTCCGTCGCTCGCGTCATGACTCGTCATCGGTCGCGTGAAGGTCAAAATTTGCTGCCGCTCCCCCCCCTCGAGTCGCGAGGTCAGGGAATCGCGCCCGGTCCCGCGTCGGTCGGTATCTGCCCGGGGGGATGGCAGCATCCGTCCGCCTCCGCGCACACCATGCCCGTGGGGCACGCGTTGCCCGCTGTACACAGCGGCGCGCCCTGCGGACACGCCACGCCGCTTCCAGCGCAGAAGACCGCGCAGGCTTCGCCGGAGTCCCCGCCGCGGGTCTGGTCGCCGTCGTGGACGACTGCCTGGAAGCGATACGAGTGTCCCGAGATGAGGCCGACCTCGAAGCGCAACTCCGCGCCGAAGCTCCCGCCGCCTCCGCCCCCACCGCCTCGTCCACCGCCTCCGCCCCCGCCCTGGTTGCAGGCCATGACCGCCGCGGGGACGGCGTCGGCCGAAGACCCGAGGTTCCACCCGTTGCCCATCGGATCGGCCTGGGCCGGGGTTCCCATGTTGCCGGCGCCCTCGGTCGCGCTCTTCCATGTGCCGAAGACCGCGATCGGGTCGTAAGGATGGCCCCCGTTCTGCAGGTCGCCCTTGGTGCACGTCGGGTCCGCGGTGAGGTCCGTGACGTAGAGCACAGGCCGAAGCGGTCGATTCACCGAGTCGACGCACGCGGGGTCGCCGGTCTGCGGATACGTGGCCTGGCTGGGGTCGGCCGGTAGCGCTGACACCGGATACGTCGGCGTGGCGCAGCCCAGCGGCAGGGCGTGCTCGTCGCTGTAGTAGACTTCGATGACCGCCGGCTTTGCGCCTCCGCCGGAGGCGGTGATACCGCAGAGGATCGTGCTCTCGTTGAAGCCGGAGGCCGGGTAGCCGCAGCCGTCGTTGCTGCCGCTGGCGGGCAGGATCGTGATGCCGGGGGTGCACATGGCTGCCGCCGTGGCCATGCCGCATGTCGAGCCGATGGGGCCGCCGGAGGCCGCGCAGTTCGATCCGCTGCAACAGAGGCTCGGCGCGGCGGACTGGGGTGAGCACGTCAGCCCGGTGCCGCATCCCCCTGTGGTGTCGCAAAGGCAACCGCGGGTCCCGACGATGCACGTGGACGAGACGCCGGCGCCCGAGCCACCGCTCCCCGAACTGGAGGCACCGGAGGAGCCGCCCGAACTCGACAACCCGCTGGAACTGCTGGTCGATCCGGTCGACGAGTCGTCGCCCGTGCCGAACTGGCCGGGGCCGCCGTCCCCCGGGTCAAGCTGCGCGGAGGAGCCTCCGCAAGCCCATATCGCCACCACGACAAGCGGCAGCGATCCGACGATGCCCCGGCGGCCAGCCCGCGACGTACGTTCAGTCATGATCCTCTTTCTCGCGCTCGCGCGACAATCAAGGCGCGCCAACGGCACACGAAACCACTCACAGGCTGAGTAACCGCTCGGTGGATTAATCAGGCAGGGCGGCTCGCACGGGCCGGGCGGTCCTGGCCGCCCGCGTCATGCCGCCACGGTGCGCGAAGCGCGAACGGATGCCAAGCTGCCTGATAATCCCCGGGATGCGGCACCTCCAGAGCGGAGGGCCCCGGGATCGAGCGCGGCGCACGGGTCAGGCCATGGACTGCATCCGCCGAACCAGCCGCACCGGTATGCCGTGCTTCGGTCGCAGCGTCACGGACGGGAATGGAACGACGCGGGGCTTCGGCAGGACCTCGGCGCCGAACGATCGCGCGAGCGTCGCCAGCAGCAGCACGGCCTCCATCTGCGCGAACGCCTGGCCGATGCAGAAGCGCGGGCCGCCGCCGAAGGGGAAGTATGCGTAGCGGGGGAGCCTCTTACCCAGGTCGCCCTCCCAGCGCTCGGGCCGGAACGTGTCGGGGTCGTCGAACCACCGCGCGTCGCGCTGGATCGCCCACGGGCAGAACCACACCTGCGCGCCGCGCGGCACGCGGTAGCCGCCGAGGTCGACGTCTTCGCGCGCCTCGCGGCCCATCGACCACGCGGGGGGGTACAGGCGAAGCGACTCGGCGATGATCTGCCCGGTGTAGCGAAGGTTCGGCAGGTCGGCGAACGTCGCGGGCCGGTCGCCCAGCACGTCGCGCAGCTCGCGCGTCAGCTTCGCTTCGACGGCGGGGTGCTGCGACAGGAGGAGCCACGTCCACGAGAGGTTCAGCGCCGTGGTCTCGTGACCGGCCAGGAAGACGGTCATGCACTCGTCGCGTAGCTGCTTGTCGGACATACGCGAGCCGTCCTCGTCCTGCGCGTGGAGCAGCATCGAGAGAAGGTCGATCGTCTCGGCCGCCCCGCTCCTGCGGCGCTGCTCGACCACCCGGTAGAGGATCGAGTCGAGCTTCGCGACGCCGCGATCGAAGCGCCGGCGCTGCGGCGTCGGGAGTCGCCTCAGGATCGGCAAGAACAGCTCGGCGGGGTCCGAGACCACCGTGAGCACGGCCTCGAGCGCCTCGCCGACGTCGTCGGCATGGTCGCCGACCTGCGCGCCGAAGAGCGTCTCGGCGACGATCTCGAGCGTCAGGCGCATCATGTCCTTGTGGATGTCGCGGGTCTCGCCGTCACGCCACTGGCGCGCGAGACGCGAGGCGTGCTCGACCATGATACCGCCATATGCCGCGATGCGATCGCGATGGAACGCGGGCTGCGCGAGTCGCCGCTGCCGGCGCCAGAAGTCCCCTTCGCTCGTGAGCAGCCCCTCGCCAAGCACCGGGCGCAGCACCTGCAGGAAGCGGTCCTTCTGGAAGAGCCGGTTCTGCGTGACGAGCACGTCTTCGACGAGGTCTGGATGGCTGACGAGCGTCATCTTCACCGGACCGATCGCCAGCCGCACGATGTCCCCGTGCTCTCGGGCCATCGACCGGAGGAAGCGGAGCGGATCGCGAAGGTAGTCGATCGAGTTCCCGAAGAACGGCAGCCCGTGGGCGAGCGGAGGAGAGGAGGTCGCCGGCGGCGTCCGGCCAATCACCTGCTGGCCCCTCGTGGGTCGGGAGCGCGTGCGCTATCTTGCATGGAGACAGACTCGCAAGGCGTCCCGATGACCCGGAAACCCTGGCCCAGCAACAAGCCGCTCCCCCGGTTCGCGTCCGAGGAGGAGGAGCTCGCGTTCTGGGAACGCCACGACGTCCCCTGAGACGACGAGGCCCAGTGGGAGGAGGTGCCAAGGCCGGTGGTAGCCATCGACGGCACGAAGCCGAAGGCGATCCGGGTCGTGCTGCCGCCGAGCCAGGAGGCGCGGCTGGGGCGGATCGCGCGAGAGCAACGCGTAAGCAAGGCCAAGGCGCTCGAGGCGATCATCGGCGAGGCGCTCGCTGGTCCAGCTCGGGCGGCGCGACGCAAGCGCGCGGCCGGCGCATAGCGGATACGGTCGCACCGCACGCATGCCCGGATTCAGCGCCCTTCCCGTGAATCTCCTGCACGGCCCAGTTTTCGGACAACACGGGGACCTCCGTCGTCTTTTGGATGGGATACCCACGCCGAATGTTCCGTACCCGCCGGATGCGCGGACCGCCCTGGGAGACTTTTTCCATCGTCGCGAGACAATGAACCATTCGCGTGGATCCGGAAATTGAACGCCCTTGTGATCTCTTTCGCGCTCGCCACCTACCGCGTGTTAAGAGATACGGTCGACGCTGTACGTCGGCACGGTCCAATCCCCCGGAGATACCATGGTCCCTTTGCGATTTTCCTTCGGCGCGTTCCTCGTCCTCGGGTTTGCGGCCGCATGCAGCTCGTCGTCGAGCCCGCCTTCGGGCACGGTCACCCCAGGTGGGGACGCGAGCACCACCCCCCCTGCCGACGGGGGGAACCCCCCTGCCGACGGGGGGAATCCACTCGCCATCACAGCCACCTGCGGCCTGTTCTCCGCGGTCGGAGGAGGAGGAGGAGACGGAGGCTCGAGCTCGTGCCCATCGGGCCAGACGTGCTGCACGGTGCTGCTACCGCCTTCGGCCTCCTGCGTCGCCGTGGGCTCGTGCACGGGAGTCTCGAACGAGTGCTCAAAGGGTTCCGATTGCGCTGGGGGGAAGGTCTGCTGCGCTGGCGCGGCCGACGGGGGTACCATGGCCGCCATGACCGATGCGGGGCCGCCCGGCTTGCTGGGCGGGTTCGACCCGTCGATTTACAGTTCGACCTGTCAGTCGAGCTGCACCGCGACGCAAATGCAGGACTGCGCCTCCGACACCGAGTGCGCCGCGGGCCAAACATGCCAGGCGCCGAGCCGTGCGGTCATCATGCCACCGAGCGTCTGCGCGGTGCCACGCCCCGACGCGGGCACGGCCGCGGACGCCGGCTCCCCGCCCGACGCCGGGAGCCCCGCCGATACCGGGACGGAGTAATCACGCAACGGGGCGGCTCTCCGAGACGAGCGCGCCGACGAAGGCGTTGATCGGCGAGTAGTTGCGCATGAAGCTGCGCTTCACCGGGGCGATGAAAACGTTGCTCGCGCGGTCACCGTGTCGCGGGCGGTCGAGCGGCGTGCGCGGTCCGAGACACGCACCTTCGGCGCGGTGACCGAGGAGGTGCGCGCCCTCGTGGCGTGGCTCGACGAGCAAGAGGTTCCCATCGTGGCCATGGAGAGCACGGGCGTGTACTGGAAGCCCGTCTACCGCGCGATCCGCACGCTCAGCCCCACGCGCACGGTGTGGCTCGTCAACCCGGCTCACATCAAGGCGGTGCCGGGGCGCAAGACCGACGTCAAGGACAGCGCGTGGATCGCCAAGCTGCTGATGCACGGGCTGCTCGCGCCGAGCTTCGTGCCCGAGGTCGCGCTGCTGGAGCTGGCATGCTCGGCGACGCGACGCGGTTCCTGCTACGTCCGATGCTCGCGCACATCGGTCAAGTGGACGCGACGATCGAACGGCTCGATGCGCGCATCGCCGAGTGGTTCCGGCCGATGTCCGACGCGGCATTGGCTGGTGGAGAATGGAGTGCGACGGCTACTGACCGGCGAAGCCCTGGTCGTAATACTGGGCCCACACGGCGCATTCCTCCTTGCGGAAAGCCGTCAGGTCCTCGAAGCCGGTGTCGAGCTGGAGCCGCTGATCGTTGCCGCTCGCGTCGGGCCCGAATGGAGGCCACGTTGCCGGGGCGCCGCTGAAGTTCGGATCGCCGGTCTGCGCGAAGTGCGCCCAGAACGCATTCATCGCGTTGCTGACGAGCGTATCGCCGCCTGTCGGGTGCACCGGATCGCCGAAGACGTGGCTCATCTCGGACGCGTGCGACGCGAGCAGGATCGTCGGCTCGATCTGCCACGGCATGTTGAAGTTGTACATGAACACCGGCAGGCCGGCCTTCGCTGCGCGCTGCGCCGTATCGAGTGTCCCGCAGACGAGGTTCACGTCGCCAACAACCCGTCCGAGCGCCACCCGGTAGTCTCCGTTGAACTTCGAGGCGGGATACTCGGCCAACACCTGGGGCGCGAACGAACCGAATCGCTTCTGCAGCTCCGCCGCGTAGGACGCGTCGTCCGTCGGAATGGTCGACGTGAGGATGAAGAGCATGCCCTCGTCGTTGTTGCTCCCGAGCAGGTACGGCACGTGGGCGATCCGGCCGCTGTCGTAGAGCGTGCGCGGCTGGTCCGGCAGGAAACCTCCCGGCCCATCGACGACGACCCCAAAGGTGAATGCGGGAGCAAGGGACGAGGTGCCTTCCGAGAGCTGCGGCGAGGCCGCAAGCAAGCTGCTCACGCTCTGGCTTCGCAAGCACGCCAGGGGGTCGGCAGCGGTGTCGCAGCCCATCGTCTTGGCGAACGCGTCGAGGTCCGGTGCGACGTCGGTCGCCGTCCGTGTCTTGACCCCTCCGACGGTCGTCGACGTGCAGCCGGTGCTCTCGCTGATGGCCCTCGCAAAGAGCCCTTGGTCCCCCGGCGACGCCACGTGGTAGCAGACGTCGATCGCGCCGGCCGATTCGCCGAAGATCGTGACGTTTTGGGGATCACCTCCGAAGGCGCTGATGTTTCGCTGGACCCATTGGAGCGCCGCGCGCTGGTCGAACAGGCCCTGATTGCCGAGGGGCGACTGCTCCGCGGCCAAGGCCGGGTGCGCGAAGAACCCCATGACGCCGACGCGATAGTTGACCGTCACCAGCACGATGTCGTGCCTCGCCGCGAAAAACTGCCCGTCGTACCAGAGCTGGGTCGTGGTCGGCACGTGGTCGGAGGTGGCACCCATGATGTTGGCGCCTCCGTAAAACCAGACCATGACGGCAGCCTTCGCGGGTGAAGGCTCGGGCGCCCACACGTTGACGTATAGGCAATCCTCGCTGGTGCTACCCGCGTTCTGTTGATTCGGGCTCTGCGGGCAAGGGTCCGCGAACGACGTCTCGTGCCGCGGCGTCGTCCACGGGTCATTGCGCTCGGGAGCCTTCCAGCGAAGCGGGCCGACTGGTGGCTTCGCGTAGGGGATCTTGAGGAAGCGGCGGGCGCCCACGCCCCCATCGGATCCGCCAACGAGATCCCCCCGCACGACACCGTCGGGCAGCGTGACGATCAGATCGTTTCCAGCGTCCAGATCGTTTCCAGCGTCGGGCGTCGACTGACCCCCGCTGGAGCTGCTGCAACCGGTCACGGCCAGCAAGAAGAGGAGGATCGCGACGAGCGGCGGGTGGGGTACAGGAGAAACGCGGGCGCGAGTCGTGGTCGTCATGGCGAGGGTTTGAGGTGGTTTCCTGAAGGAGGTTCCGCAGAGGTGCTTGGTCGCCACGAGCGGTCGGGAGCTCGCCCCGAACCCTAGCAAACGCCGGGGAAATCAGGGTGACCGACGGGTCTTGAACCCGCGACATCTGGAGCCACAATCCAGT
>OCTA010000574.1_pt1 | contig 33676 bp, 25 predicted proteins | sample 1538991 | NCBI WGS metagenome assembly OCTA01 (sample SAMEA3539302, study PRJEB22396) | soil metagenome | biome: tundra; feature: field; material: soil | place: USA | collected 2010-05 | depth 0.15 m | reverse complement strand
GATACGGCGACCACCGAGATCTACACTCTTTCCCTACACGACGCTCTTCCGATCTCTCTCCTCCGGGGAGGCGGCGCGCGTTGCGCCCGGCGCTGAGCTGCGCGTACTCGACATCGTGGATCTGCCGGCACTCCAGACTGTGGTCGCCGAGGTCAAGCCGCGGGCGATCTTCCACCTTGCGGCGCAGGCCAGCGTGGTGGCCTCGGTGCAGGACCCGGGCCGTGACTGCGAGGTGAACGTACGGGGCACGCTGAACGTGGTCGAGGCGGCGGGAGCGTGCGGCGCCTCGGTGGTGTTCACCTCGACGGGCGGAGCGCTGTACGGAGACGAGGCGCCGATGCCCACGCGGGAGGACCGGATCCCGGCGCCGCTGTCGCCGTACGGGGCGTCCAAGTGGGCGGCTGAGGCGTATGTAAAGACCTGGTCGCTGTCCTCGGGCATCCCGCACGCGGTGTGCAGGCTCGGCAACGTCTACGGGCCCCGCCAGAGCCCCCACGGCGAGGCGGGGGTCGTAGCGATCTTCACCCACCAGCTGCACACGGGACAGACGCCGAAGCTCTACGGGCACGGCTCGCCGACACGCGACTACGTGTACGTGGCAGACGTGGTGGGCGCGCTCCTGTCAGCGTCGGGGCGCTCGGGCACCTACAACATCGCCACGCAGGTGGAAACCGACGTGGCGAGCGTGTGGAGCGAGCTGAGCAAGGCGGCGGGCAAGGAGATCGAGCCGGAGCTGGCCGACCTGCGCCCCGGCGAGCTGGAGCACAGCTGCCTCGATGCCAGCCTGGCCGAGCGCGAGCTGGGCTGGCGCGCGGAGGTTCCGATCGCGGAGGGGCTGGCGCTGACCTACGAGGCGCTGGTGGCGGAATTCAAGAGCCGCTGACGCGAGAGCGGTAGGGCCGCAGCCGGGCTCCGGGGTGCTGGCGGGGCGGCCGTGCGGAGCTCGGACAAACGTGCAATTCGCTCAGTAGGGCTTCGGGGAGCGGGTCCTCGGGCCGAGAGAACATGTATGAGGCTTGCCCGCGGGGCCGCGCTTGCGGTCCTGATCACATCGGCGCTCGGCTGCGGCGCCACACCGGCTCTGGCGCTGGCGGGCGTCCCCGGCGGGACGCAGGCGCCGTCCTCGCCGAAGGCTGGCGGCATCGAGTTTGGCGTGCCCGCCAGCGTGGCTCGCGTTCGCCCGATCATCAGCATTCTGAGCGTTCCCACGAGCGCCACCGCGGGACGCCCACCGAAGGTGACCCTGCGCCTGGACGAGAGGGGTGTGGGCACGGTCTACGTGCAGGTGACCGTCACCAACCTCGCCACCCGTCGTGCTGCGGTCGCAGTGAACATGGGCTGGTCGCACACCGGGCGCACTCTCACGGTCAAGTGGCCTGCCGGCGCAGGCCTGCCGGCGGGCAGCTACCAGGTGAGCGTGGCCGCCCACGATCACCAAGGAGGAACGCTGCTACGACGGGCACACAGCTCCGGCGAGGCGACCCTCGCGGTCAGGGCGCTCGCGAAAGCGCCGGGCGGCCCGCCGCCAACGACTCCCGCGCCCGTGCCTGCTCCGGCGCCCGAAGCGGGAGTTCCCACCCCGGCCGAAACCGCCGCCGCGGGCGCGGTCTTCCCGGTCGCCGGAGCCCACAGCTTCGGCAACGCCGAAAACCGCTTCGGCGCGCCTCGCGGCGGTCACATCCATCAGGGCCAGGACGTGCTCGCCGCCGAAGGCACCCCAGAGCTCGCGCCAATGGCGGGCACGATCGAATCGACCAGCTACCAGGCGGGCGGCGCCGGCTACTACATCGTGGAGCACACCAGCGTGGGCTTCGACTTCATGTTCGCCCACTGTGAGGCGGGATCGTTCGCCGTGAGCGCAACCCAGGCGGTGACAGCGGGGCAGGCGCTCTGTGCGCTCGGCCAGACCGGCGATGCCACCGCACCGCACCTGCACTTCGAGATGTGGGTGGGAGGTTGGCAGGCAGCCGCAGGACACCCCATCGACCCCCTGCCCTACCTGGAAGCGTGGGACCACACGGGGACCGCCGGTTGAGCTGCGCGCGCCCCGACGGGCCCGGCGAGCAGGTAGCATCGGACCGATCGAAGATCGGCCAGCGGCGAGATAGCTCAGTTGGTAGAGCACACGACTGAAAATTGTGTGCTGCCGTATCCGAACGGCGGTTCCCCGCGACGAGTCTTCCCTGCAAATGAGCTGTTTTCGTGGGTGTCGCCGCGGCTCCTCTTGCGCTTGCGAGGGGCCTTTTTGGGCGTTCCGTCCAAAACTCCGTCCAAAACCCCCCCTGGATTCCGCTCCTCGGACTCCTCGGAGGGCGCGTTGCCGTTGCGATACAGGTGCGTGCGCGCCTCGCGCATCAGCCTGTCGAACTCGGCGCCGTGCACGCGATTGACCCGTCTCTGCAGCTTCGCGTAGACGTCCAGGGTCATCGTCGAGTCGGCGTGCCCGACCTGATCCATCACCCACTTGATGTCGAATTTGTTCGCCAAGAGCGCGATCGAGATGTAGGTGCGGCGCATGGTGTGCGGGGTCACGTGCGGCAGCGGCGGCAGACCGCGAGCGCGCATCCGTTCATCCGCGAGCTTCGCCGCGTCGGCGACGATCTCTCCGACCCGCTGGCGGCACATCCGCCCGCCACGAGCGTTCGGGAACAGGGGGGCCTCGGGCCCGCTGTCAAAGCCGGCGCGACGCAGCCGGTCGATGTGCTCGATGATGACCTCCACGAGATCGTCGGTCATCTCGACCTTCCTGATCCCGGTCTCGGTCTTCGCATCGGGGATGTCAAAGCGAGACCCTTCCACGCCGTGCAGGACGAGCTGGCCGATCTTGATGTCGCACAGCTCGCTGGCCCTGACCCCCGCGCGTCCGAGGGTGCACACGATCGCACGGCGCCCGACATAAACCCCGGCCGAGCGACCGAGCTTCTTGCAGTGAAAGCCGACCGTCGCTTTGGAGAGCCCGACATGTGCGGCGACCTGCGGCTGGCGTAGCCCCTCTGAGAGGGCGCGCGCGACGGCCGCCTCCGAGGAGCCCGGCGGGGCTTCACGGTAGGCGCGGTGGTAGTCGGCCAGAGACGGGTCCTGGCTGAGCGCCGCGTCTTCGCAGGCGATCAGCTCGTCGCGCTCGAGGAACGTGCGCTTGGGCTTGGGGACCTTCACCTTCAGGCGCCGGCCGTGCGCCGGGTTGGCGGGGACATACTTGTCCTCGATCGCCTCGTCGAGGATCGTGCGCAGCGTGTCGAGGAACCGCTTCAGCGAGGACGGCCCGATCGGCTTGATCTTGCGGTTGCGCTCGTCGCGCAGGTCCGCTCCGGCGGCGATCGCCTCAGCGATCTCCTTGGCCTCCTTGAGCTTGTGCGCCTTGAACTCCAGGCACAGATCGCTGTCGATCTCATCCAACAGGAAGGGCCCGAAGAACGGCAGCAGATGGCTCAGCCGCCAGCGGTAGTCCTTGTAGCTGGCCTTGCCGAGTGCCTTCTCGCCCAGCACCCCGTCCTTGTGCGCCTGCAGCCAGTAGGAGGCGTACTCGTGAAAGGTCGGCATCCGCTTCACGGGGGCCGGCGCCGATCGCCGCGGACGCTCCCACACACCGGCCGCGACCTTCGCGATGATGTTCCGCAGCTCCGTCTCGGCGGTCCGTTGGGTCCATCCGCCATGGCAGCCGCAGTCGCACGCGCGGCGTTCGTGCAGCAGCACCGTTTCGCGAACGCCGCTGGCGGGAAACCGCAGACGGAACGTGATCGTCCCGTCTGCTTGGGGTTCCGGGGTGATGCTGCCGGTGGAGGGCCTAGCCATGCGCTCACCATCCTCTCGCGCGGTTTGTGAGGTGCGTCATGTCGCTCGCCGTGCGGCCGGGAAGGATCTGGCTCACGCGGCGACTGTACTCGGCGGGCGTGCTCGCGCGCTCGCCCCGCCGGGATGTCCAAGCGGCGGCGTAGTCGCGAAACCTCACGACGCGCGCCTGGACCCAGCGTGCCTGTGGAGAGGCTGATTACTAGGCTTGGGGTGCATCGGGGTACCTCCCGGTGTCAGGGCCGGGGGCGTTGGCGCGCCGCCCGGCCGCTTCTTGCTTGAGCGGGTGATGATACCTCGCGGCATGGCAGCAGCTCGACGCCGAAGAGCTTGGCTCCGCCGCGCGGGCGTCGCCGCGTCGGGGTCCGCTTGACCTCGTGCTCGTCGCGGCATTGCAGCGCCCGCTCGACCCGCTCGAGGTCGAAGCGCAGCCGGCCGCGGGCGCCGCCCAGGCGGACGCCCCCGAGCTCCCGGGCGTGCGCGTACACCCAATCGCGATCGACGCCGAGCTTCTCCGCGACGCCAGCCGCGTCGACTAGGCGCGCCGGGCGGGTCGTACCGCCATCCTGTGACAGAAGCTCGGCGACTCGCTCCGCGATCAGTGCGATGTCGCGCGGGTCAAGTCTGGGGATGCTCGAGCTGGCGTCGTATGGCGAGGCGGAGGACGGGCTGTTATCGCGCACTCTCTATTGTCGCGCGCGGTGGTCTGGTACCCCCCAATTGATTTGGTCCGCGCGATGAGTGGGCGGCTTGCTCCCGAGGTGGCAACCCGGGTCGTGTGATGGCGAGAGGCGGACTTGAACCGCCGACACCGCGATTTTCAGTGGTGGGGCGACCAGCCCGACTCGCCCTGCGAAGGCTAGCTAAAAGGCCCGCGTTTGCGCGTTTGCGGGCATTTCGCCCGGCCTCCGGCGACAATGGCGGATCAAGCGGCCCGCCGAGATACCGGCGGATACCCGAAGATGCCGGGGGGTTTGGGCCGACGAGCAGGGTTTGTCGGCCCAAACGAAAACGGGGCCAGTCGGGCGGATGGCGAGAGGCGGACTCGAACCGCCGACACCTCGATTTTCAGCGACGCGCAACTGGGGCCTCGATCGGCACGAATGTCCTGCAAATCGGCGGGTCGCGCGACGTGTGCGCTGCGCCTCGATACTCGTGGTTTGGGGTGGTTCCGGGCGGATTAAGGACGTGGCGCGCGCGCCACGTCCTTTTCGCGCCGGGCGGTGTCGGACCCCAGCCTCCGGGGATACAGCGCCCTCCACGCTGCAGATGATGCCGGTGCTTGGGTCGAGGCCGTCGCTCCTTCCGCGAGCATTTGTATTACGTGGATGACAGATAGAAGAAGTGCTCTACCTCTTCCGCACGGATTCGAGCCGACACGCCGTCAGGGGACTACGTGGCTGGCCCACATCGAGGACCGGATTTGCGCTCGGGAAACTGAATAATGTTGCCGTCAGACCGCCCTGGCACAACGAGGGCGTCGCCCACGGTGGCACCGTCGAATGTCCGAAGCAGATCGTCCAAGGTCGCTGGGTCTGTGGGCGCGGCCAGGATGAGGGCTGCGAGCATCCGGACCTTGGTGGGTCGTGCGTGGCCGGCTTGGTAGACGGCATCGCAGAGTTCGTCAACGCGCTCGTGTAGGGGATTGGGGATGCGCTGCCCGAGAGGCTTCGGATCGGCCTCCGTGAGGCGCTGATTGGGCTCGTAGCTGGGGGACATGTTCCGTCCGCGTCCAAAGCTAGCTTTGATCTAGCTTTATGACTGGATTTAGCAAGCTTCTGGCATACATGTTGGCAGCAGGAGGCCCTCACGAGCAGCTTGCTCGCGTCCGCTGGCCCCTGCACGTAGCTCTCCGAGAGATGTCGGAGCGGGCCGGTCGTCGGGGCGAGCTGCGGATCCTTGACTTTCTGATCGCCTTTCGCGCGTCGCCCGATGTCGGCGTCTTGGCTATTGGAGCGGACGCTGCGCTTGACGAGCTCGTGCAAGCCGGAGTTCTGAGGCCGCAGGGTCAGATGCGTGGCGCAGTACTTGTGGTGGATGAGAACGCCGTCATCGCACTTCGCCGCGAGTTGATGATGCTGCCGGCAGAGCGGGTGCGACTCCTTCAGCGCGCTGGCGAGCGCTGGGCTGCCCTCGCCTCAACTGCGGCGAAAAATCGCTCTACTGCTACGCGATCATCGGTGTCTACCGTTACATCGTCAACGCCGAAGCGGGCAAAATGCTCGCTCGCAGGCATCGCCTGACGAGCTTCGAGACGTCGCCGTCCCCGATCAGGGCCGCCCGCCAGAACCCAGGATTTGACTTCGTAGCGTCGGCGCCGGTTCTCAGCTGAGTTGGGCGGCCAAGTGCCCTCCCATCGACCGTCCGAGCCTGATCCCTCCACGAACGTCCAGTCGATACAGCTGATGCGCTGCAACCGAGCGATCAGCTGTGACGGCGATGCGTGACGCTCCTCAGCCTTTGAGCTCATTGCCTTACGGACGACCGTGCGAAGTTGCTCGGGTATGTGCGGCGCGAACACAAACGCCGACTCGGGTAGCGCTCGCTGGCCCTTGGTAAGGCGTGCGTCAACGCGAGCCGGATCGATGCTCGCGTAGTCAAACGGCCCATTCAGCATCTCGAACAGCGTCATACCCATCCCGTAGACATCTCCTGTTATGCCCATGCGCCCGTCGACAGGCCCAGCCTCGGGCGGCGTATAGAGCGGCGAGCCCTCGATGCCCGCGACCTGGCCGTCCGACTCCAGTCTTGCGGCCGAGCCCCAGTCACCGAGCCGGGCATACGTCCTTGATGCGTCAAGAAAAATGTTCCCCGGCTTTACGTCACGGTGGATCACCAGAAGATCAGGCTCGCTATAAACAAACGCAAGCGCGTCAAGAACCTGCATGGCGAGGCGAATGGCCTGGTGGACAGAGAACCGATAGCCCTCATCGAAGGCTCTTGCGATGCAGCGGCCCTCGTAGTAGATCGAGACGAAGGTGATCGCATCCTCGATCTCATTGTCGTACTGGGCCTCCAAGACCTCCGCCACGTGATCATGTTTGATGCGGTGCAGGAGTCTTGGCTCTCGATGGGCAGCGGCGTCCTCCAGTCCGAGCGTCGAGTAGGTCTTCTGAACGCACTTCCGTCCAAACACCAAGTGATCGGCTTCGTAAACCTCCCCGCTCGTTCCACCCTTCAGCGAACGCAATATCGAATAGCTCGGCTTGTCTAGTCGCTCCCCGCGTAGGGCCATCAGGTCTCCTCAGCGAGCGCGGCGGCAGCAGCGAGACTACGCCCGGCCTTCCAGTACTTGCCCACGGGCTTGGTGACGCCCACCACGAGATCCTCCAGCTTGCCCCGGCGAGCTACGCCGAGCCTAGATCGCGCGGACGTCCGGTGCAGCATCTCTACGGGAATACCAGCACGCACGCACCCGAGACGTACCAGCGTCTCAAGGGCAACACGAGGTGCTATGCGCGTATAGGAATCTTTGTAAGTCTGCTCTGGCATCAGGATGCGGACCCGGTCCGGTCGCACCTCAAGAAGCGTCCGGTCGATGTCGGCCTGCATCGCCTGTAGGCGCTCAGTCTCCTCAAGCACTGCGGCGGTCACCAGCTTTTCGTGACCGTCATGCTCCAGCGATCCCTCCGAGGCTACTGCCAGCAAAACCTCATCCTTGGAACATGCGACCCCGAGAGTTCGCCCCATGTGCCGGATACTACACGCAGCGCGAAGTGCTCCACTTCTTGGAAAGCGCCATCGCCGAAGGAGCCTTTAGCGTGACCAGGACCGCGCTGTCGCGGTACTGCGTGTCGTTGGCGGCCTTGCGCACGATGCGGACAACGTCCTGCACGCCGATGACCTCGATCTGGCCGCCCCGACGTGTTGCTTCGCCGCCCAGGCGCGAACTCGCTGCTCGTGCTCGCCGGCCTTGCGACCGGAGAAGCGCCCAACGTAGAGGCGAAGCTGCACCTGATTGACGCGGTAGCCGTAGCGCTTGGCTGCCTCGGCGACGACGCGCGTCCGTACTACCTCGTCGTTTAGGAGTCGGGGCTCCTCTGCGATGCTGACCAATACCTTGTCCCTGACGTCTACGAGCTGGGCGGGGATCTCGCCCACGATCTCGCGGCTCAGCCCGAACTTCTCGATGAGCGATTTCCCGTCGTGGTCCTCCGTGTTCCAGAGCTCGGCCTGGCATGGCCATCCTGGGCGTCACCGACACGGACCTCGCCACCATCGGCGGCGAGGGAACGCTCATCCTCGCCGGCGAACGCAAGCCGAATCCAGTGCGTCGAATGCCCCGCCATAGGGGCAGTTACCGACACGCCCGGTGTCGCCAATAGCGTACGGGTGTGAGCGCCACGGAACCCGATGAGCAGGCCGACCCCGGGACGACGAGAACGCCTCACCGAAGGGTCCGGATGGCGCTGAGGCGCTGGCGGCTGTGGTGGCGGTTTCAGCTGCGGGTGCTCCCCAGGCGCGGCCCGCTTCGCCGGGCACGGCTGCTGCGGAGCACGGACGAAGACGCGCCGCTTCGCCGTGAGCAACTCGCTGCCGGGCGGCTGCTCGGCCGGGGCTACCTGGCCTTGATCAGCGGCCGTGAGCGGACACGGATCGAGCGCTCCCGCGCACCGGAGCGCGTGCGGCCGCTGCGCACGACGCTCAAGCTGCTCAAACGCCAGCGGGCACTGCTCACCGGCCTGATCGCGTTGATCGTGATCGGCTCGCTGCTGGACGTTCTCGCGCGTGAAGTCGGCCCGGAGGTCGCGCACGCGCTCGGCATCGGGCGGTGGTTGCGCGCAACGTTCACGCGGCCGAGTGCGGAAACGCTTCGGATCGTGCTCGCAGCCGCAGCCGGCGGGACCGCGACGATCCTCGGCCTGGTCCTGTCGATCAGTCTGATCGCGTGGCAAGCGACCGCGGACCGCTACCGCAGCACGAGCATCGTCGCTTTCCTGCTGCGCGAGCGGCTCGGCTCAGCCGTCGTGAAACTGCTCGCGCTGGGCTTCGCCTACTCACTGTGGGTGCTCGCGCTGTTCGAAGTCTCCGGGCACCGGCCCTACGCCTCGACAGCACTCGCGGTCGGCCTGTCGACCGCGGCCGTCCTGTCGCTGATCAGCTACCGCGAGTCAGCGCTGCTCGGCTACCTGCCCGTCAACATCGCCCGCAGCCTGAAGGAGGAGATCATCACCGAGCTGGAGCGCGCCAGACGGAGGGGCGCCGGGCGTTCTGTCGAGAACCGCAGCCGCATCATCCTCGCCGCCGATGTGCAGATCTTCGCGGACCTCATTGCCCGTCTGCTCGCGGAGGGCGATCCGGTTGATCTCACCGCGTGCCTCGGCGCGCTGGGGGACGCGCTCGCGTACTACGCGCTCGTCAAGCCCTCGTTCCTGCCCGACAGCATGATTTTCGAGCGGCGCAAGGCCCGCCTTGGCCGCGGCGGGGAGGGCATCGAGGAGTCGATCCTCAGCAAGGGCCTGATGAACCCCACGAGCGATGTGCCGGACCACCTTTGGTTCGAGCGGCGCGTGATGGAGCTCACTCAGACGGTGGCGGACTCCACGGCGTTGAGTCGCTCAGAGGTCGCCGAGACCCTGTTCGGCCTGTGGGCGACGGCGCTGCAGTACTCCTGGTACCTAGAGGACCCCGACGCGGTCGAGCTGGTCCTCGGCGAGATCGCGCGGTTCGCGGAGGACCCAAGGGTCCGCAAGAGCCAGGAGCTTGCCGGGGCGCTCACGAACACGCTGTGGCTCACCGTCGAGGCCGTCGGGAGGGGATTCGCCACCACGTCCGAGGCGATCGTCGACAGCGAACCGTGGAAGAGTGCCGGCACGCAGGAGCTTCCGTGGCTCGCTCGCGAGGACGCACGGGAGCTTGCACGGCAGGTCCGGAGCGAGATCCTGATAACGGGCGGGATCGTCTCGCCGCGGTGGGCGATGGTTGCCGAGGTGGAGCGCATCCGCGGCCCGCGTCTTGTCGAGCGCCAGCGGGGGCTGATCGCGCGGACGGTGAGTATCTGCGTGACCCAGCTGCGCGAGGTGTCCCCGGGCGATGCTCTCGGCGCGCCGACGCTCGGGCGGATGACGATGCGGATCCTGCTGCGGATCCTCCACCACGGCCTGATGCTCCCTGACACGGGCGAGCTCGCGCCGCTGTTGATGCGTGCGAGCTACCTCGCCGAGGGGGAGGAGGCAGAGGACATCCGTAGCGAAGCAGCCCGCGGGGCGCGTGTGTTTGCTGGGGCGCAGGAGTGGAACGCCGCGGACGCGTTGCTTGCTGTCGCCGCGAACAGCGCGCGGTTCGCGATCAGCCGCGAACCCGACGAGCAACGGAAACTGATCATTTCGTTCGACAGTCTGTTCACGGTTGCTGCCGTGTACGGATGGGGTGAGTTTCATCAGCGCCCGGATCGACTCGCCGCCGCGGCACGGTACATAGCCGTTCCGTACACGAACATCGATGCGCTCGCGGGGCTGATCGAGCAGCACGGCCTGTTTCGGTTGATGCTGCCGGTCCTCACGTACGCAGGGTGGTTCGGGCCGCTGAAACGGGCAGTAGCGGGGTTGCCAGACCGCCAGGTGTTCGACGGGGGCATCGGCTACAGCCTCGAGAAGGGCCATCCATCGCGGCTGATCGCGAGGGCCGACATCATGTTCGGCCCGGCCGAGTGCCTCGCGCACCTCGTCGAGGCGCTGCTTGCCGAGCGCGAAGAGCTGCGGCCTCGTCTGCTTGCGGCGCTCGATGGCGTGCTGCGAGCACGGGAGGTGGAGTGATGAGCGCGCGGCGGCGGGCGCGTACGTTCTTCGGCGGCGACCGCTACGCCGCGTTCGCGCTACGCCAGCAGAGCGAAGCTGATGGCTCGTTCGCGGGCGGCGATGTGTACGTCGCGGCGCGCGGAGTGTCGCAGAGTGTGATCCCCGGTGTCGATGAGGACACGCTGATCGTCCGGGGGACGAACGAGGCGGAGGCCCAGGAGGTCGCTGAGGTGCTGCTGGCGAGGTTCTCGCAGCGCGACCTTTGGGCGCAGCCGACGATCGCGATGGAGCTCCAGAGCTACGTGACGCAGCTCATCTACCAAGGTGAGATGTTCGTGCGGCTGCACTTCGACCGGTCAGGGCCGGGCGAGGCGTACTCGCTATTTGGAACGGACTGGCTTGCGCCGGAGACGATGCGCCGCCGCCGCGCACGCGGCGGCAGGGTGGTGTATGAGCAGTACGTCAGCGTGCGCGCGTTCGAGGGCACCAACTACGTGATCGAAGGCGGGCCTAGGGAGCACCTCGCGGAGTTTGACGCCGAGGAAGTCCTGCACCTGCGCTGGCCGCTGGCGAAGCCCGACGGCAAGCGCTCTCCAGCGGCGGCGGCCCTGCGGGCCGGTGGCAGCATAGGGCGTCAAGCAGGGCGGATGATCCTCGTGGCGCAGGCTAACGCGGAACCGAACGAGACATTCCTGCCGATCGCCCGCGCACGCGCCGGCGCATTCAGCGATGCGCTTGAAAGCGAGCAGGTCGCCTCCGCGAGGGTGAAGGACATGCTGTTCTACCCCGGCGCCTACGAGGCGCCTATCTTCCCGTGGGTCGAGCACGCGAGCGAGTACTTCCTGGCAGATCGTGCGCTGCGCTCAAGGGTCGCGATCTGCCAGCTACGGAAGTACCTGTTCGAGGCGTTCAACGAGCAGGTACTCACCCGGTGGACACGGCTGAACGGGTGGGGCGAGGTGAAGATCGGTCTACGCCGGGACCTCTTCAGCGAAGGGGACTGGCTCCAGATGCGTGAGGAACTCAAGAACGGGACGATTGGCCTCGACGATGTGCGCGCCGCGATCGCGGCTGAGAGCGAGAGCGACTGACCGAGCCGTCAAGAGCGGCCTCTTGAGATCCGCCGCGGGTTCTGCGCTGATCGCGCGATTCGACAACTGATGCGGCCGGACGGGCGTCGGTAGCCCGCCCGACCCGAGCACCGAAGGTGTGCGCCTTCGATGCCCAGGGCCACCGTAGCTGTCTACGGGTGGGGTGGGGCCTGTGGCGCTCTGGTGGGATGAGAACCGCCGCCGCTAGGGGGGCAGCGCCGTGGCAACACAGCACCAACAGGCGACCGCAAACGCGCCGGCCGCATCGCAGCAATAACCCAATTTTCAGGGGCAGCGCAGGCGGAACGCTGATAAGCCGCAGCGCACACTGCTACTCCTCCGTGAGCAGCGCGTCATCGACGTGACGTTGTTGCTCGATCCAAGCGATCGACGCCGCTAGACGCTGAAGAAACTCATCGTGCCGAGTCGTCTCGCGTTCTACCCGACACCCCAAGCCAAACCCTCGGCGGTCGCCGAGATCGACCCTCAGGGTTGCGGCGGCGTCGGGTTGACGCTCGATGGCCGGCCCCAACCGGGGCTTTCAAACGAACCGCCTCCCATGCCGGGACAACCGCCCGCAGGATCGTTGATCGGTCGCATCGACCGTGTGCTGGGCGTCAAGCTCCGCGTCGCCCCGAGCCGGTGAGCCACCTGCCCCCGCGAGCTCGCTACGCCCCCAGCAAGGCCAGGGCTACTTGTTTGCCCGACCGCTGGCTCCGGACCCGCGGCTTCTCATGAGCCGCCGGGAAGCGCGTCGGTTAGCCAGTCGGGTGCGAACAGTCGTCGATCGAACGCCCTCACCACGTTGTAGAAGTGGTGAGAGCCGGTGTAGACGGAGAGCAGCCGGTCGGCCTCTTCGGGGCTGACGGCGTCCAACACGACGCCTGCTGCGGCGATGCGGAGATCGGCATCCCGCGACCACAGTAGTTTCCACGCCTCGTTCACCGCGCCCGGTATGTGCGCGAGCTGCTCAACCGACCATCTGCGGAGTGCGTGGACCTCACGCAGAGAGGACAAGACCGCGAGCTTGTCCTTCTTGTAGGCGAGCCGGAGCGCTGTCTCGGCACCGAGGACTTGCAGCTTGTCGTCATATATCTGCCCGGTGAGCTTGACGACGGTGGCGGTGTCGTGGTGGGTGCCGAATCGCGCAAACAGACGTAGAGCTTCGCCACGCAGATCCTGGTCTCCGCTATCCGCGAACTGTCTCGCGATGCGGACGTCAGCACGACGCCCGCTAGCTACCAATACCTGCAGTGCGGCGCGGGTGTACTGCCGCTGCGTGAATTGCCCGACTTTCTCCTCGGGGCTCCACGACTTCCAGATCTCGTCGACTTTCTGCATCGCAACGGCCTGCTCGGCATCAGTGAGCGGCCGGTCGAGCGTTGCCTCTGCGGCCGTGACGGCGGCAGCCCGAATCGATGTGCGTTCGGCGTCTCTCAAAGCGGCAAAGCCGGTCCGTAGGTCACGCCTGATGTTGCGCTCAGCCCACTCGGCGTCCCGCAGCCCCAGCGCCTCGTAGCAAGCCGGGCCATTCCGGGAGATCCACTGGATGCCGGCCCGCAGCTCCTCCAACGGCAAGGTCATCGCCGTCTCGGACTCCAGCGCTCGCTGCTCGAGAAATGTCGTCAGGTCCGCGGGGTCGCCATCTCTGCTGTCGGCGGCGAGCCGATAAAGCTCCAAGTCGACAGGCAATCCGACGTCAAGCAGGCAGCGAATGACCGCTAGCCTCACCCGCGGCGAACGATCTGCCTCAATGATCTTGCGGGGTAGGCTCGCGCTGAGCAGCCCCTTTGCGTTGACCATACGCAGCCCGGTGAGCCTGACGTCTTGAGCGGGGTTTTGCAGCGCCGCCAGAACGAGCTCCCGACGGACTCGTCGTACGCTGCTGAGCAGGGCGGCCTCGACCTCTGGTGAGCGTGCGTACTCGTCCTCCATGTAGAGCGCCATCACATCGCTTGGCTTTCTGCGCACGTCGAGCATCGCCAAGGTCTGTGTGACCCCATGGCGATCGCGCTCGACCAGCTCGGGGTCCTCGAGTAGATCTCGAAGGTCCAGCTCATGGCGCTCGCGAATGAATTCCAGCGCGCTTTGGCGAAGCGTTGCGTCATCGGAGGACAGGAGCGGTCGGAGAAGCTCGCGAGCGCGATCGGCCGCTGCTGGAGCGCCCAGCTTGCCGAGGATGCTCAGTGCGTGGCGCGGTGTTGGGGGGCTCTCGCCGCGCCTGACGAGTGAGACCAGTAGGTCGATGATTTGGAGACGTGATAGGTCGCGTATCCAGTAGATCCCGGGGGCGTTCTCGCCCTGCGTGTTGTGGAGGTAGGTCTCGAACAGGAGGAGTCGCTCGCGCTCGCGGAGGATGATCTCGTGGCGTTGCGCGAACAGCGTGTTTGCAAGGTGAACTCCGACGGGGTCTGCATCGGCCTCATCGACGGTCAGGCCCGCGATCGCGAGCTCGGCGCGCCGGATAGAGAAGCTGTCGGTTGGCGCGCCGCAGAGGGCGGCTGACGCACTCTGCAGTGCATCGCTTGCCTGTTGGGTCGCGGCCGCATCATCCTCGTCGGTGTGCACCGCGGAAGGCGCACCAGAGGTTCCCTCCTCGGACGAGGTTGGTCCCGAGTCGGGGTTGGGGGTGGGCACAGGCGGCAGGAGTCCCCAGACCCTCGCCTGCTCGACGATCCTGTTCGCGATCGACTCCGGGTCGTCGAGCGGCAGGGGTTCGTAGACCGGGTTGATGTTAGAGGGCAGCTGGACGTTCTCGGCCTTGAAGACTTGGAGCTTCTTCTTGAGATGCTCTTTCTGCTGGGCGATGCGGTACTCGTCGACGACGTTCCCGCGGGGTTTGAACTCTCCGTTCTTGGTCCGATCGTCGGGGGTCGCCAGAATGACCGCCATCTCAGCATTCAGGAAGAACCATTCGACCTTGTCGTTGGGATTCGACTCGATACCCGGGGGGAGCAGCTCGTCGCCGACGAGGACCGGTCGCAACCCGAACCGGCGTAGCAACTTCGCGACAGGCCTCGCGACCTTGTCCTGGAACCGCTCGGAGTAGCTCAGAACAATCGTGGGTTTGCCATCGATCACCGGCTCAGCTTACGCTCTGGTCTCCCGAGCTTTTCGGAGCGTGCGTGGAGCCGAGGATCGTCGGGCGTCTGTCGAGAAGCTGGGGAAGTAGTCCTCGGTCGATTCCGTCTCGACTAGAGTTGTTGTATGACTGGGTTGAATCCGAGGGCGGGGTCTGAGACTGCCGGCTGGATCGATCGAGTGACGTCTGACGCGATCCTGCGCCGTGTCGCGGAGCTGAGCGGGCTGGCGCCGCAGATCAGCTCAGTGGCGGCAGGCGTGGCTGAGGCGCAGGCGTAGCCTCGGGGTCCGGTGCTCCACGTACCCGAGGAGATAGGACCCGGAGACGGCGAGGCCGCTGTGCTTTGCGGAGTCGTCGTGCAGAACGGGTCGGGGTGGGTCCTCGTGTCGGGCTCGCTTCTGACGGTTCCCGAGGACGTAGCTGTGATGAGTCAGTGCGAGTGGCGTGAGGTGCAGCCGCACGCGAAGGCGCGCACGGATCATGTTGGAGGGATCGAACCGGGCGCGACGTTTTGCGAGGAACCGTTCGATGGTGTCCACGCGATCAGGGAGATACTCGACTCGGCCGAGTGGCAAGCATTCATCGAGGGCCTTCAGGAAGGCAAGGTTGGCGCGAAAGGCTGCCCGTCTTCGGTGTCGATCAGTGCTTCAACCCCGACGGTCCTACTTGGGCAGGGCGGGAAAGGCGAGGCGTACGATGCCATTGAGGGCGCTTGCCGCCCGGTGCGAGGGGTCGTGACTACGCTCGAGTTGCCGGAGATGCCGCAGACGGGCGACACGTGGGAGCTTGAGATGCCGGAGGATCTCGACCGAGGTCCCGAGCGAGGCCAGCTGTGGCACGAGCGCCATCTGCTGCATTGGCCAAAAGAGCTTCTCGGAATCGACTGGGTGGGGAGTTCAGAGTTTCCGCCGCCGGCGCGATTCGTGATCGGCCGCACGATTTCAGAGGCGTGGATCGCTCGTATCAAGCCGGGATTCGAGGAGGAACAGCTGATCATCTCGATTGCCTGGGAGGAGGAGGTGGTGGATCCTCTGGGATGCTCGGTGGTGCTTCGTACCGAGAGCATCGGCCTGCCGCTGTTGGAGCGGAGGGTGGCCATAACCGAGCTGCCCGGCGGCGGGGAAGCGGCGTCCGAGCCGCGCAATCTCGGGTGGCGTGAGCGGACCCTCGATGTGCGACTGACTCGAGGCTCGCGTCGCACGAATTGGGGGCTCAAGTTGATGAAGAGCTCGGGTGAGCTGCTCGACGAGCGGCCGGTTGCGACGAGGGTGGAGGAGATCAAGATGGCGCTCCACGTAAATGGCGGAGAGGAGCCGGCGTCAGTGATCCACATAGGCGACAAGCGGCCGGTGCCAACGAATCCAGAGACCGATGCGGCGATCAAGGCGGCATCGGAGATCGAAGAGTCTGCGCGGGAGGCCGCAGGGAAGCGTCGGTTGTCGACTGCCGGCGAGCTCGAGAGCTACCTTCGGTGGCGGTTCTCCTGCCGCCAGGGGGACCTCCGAGGGTTTCGTAAGCGGCTCACGCCAACCCTGCCGAGAGCCCGTAAGACAACACGCCTTGCGTTCGCTAGGCCCGCAGTTTCGGGATCGCCACGCGCCAGAACGTCATGTCCTTCTTTGTGGCCTCGAGGTACTCGTCCTGCGGCCCCGTGAGATGGCTGTAGTCGATTCCGGCGATGTTCATGCCTGGGTCGTTATCCAGCGGTGGCGCGTCCCAAGCCTCGTGCATGTAGGTGCCGGCGGTCCGGCGTGTCTCGTGTACCAGCGCCGCGTACTTCGTTGAGACGGCCGTCGATTCCGTGCTGATCTGGGCGAGATAGTTGTTCAGCGCCTGCTGGACGGTGTGCAGGGCGTCCGAGATCCGCAGGCGTTCTTCGCCCCCGATCTCTTCGTGGCCGGGCGTCGGCGCCCGTCGGCGTCGGATGACGTAGGGGAACTCCTGGTAGGAGACGACTGCCGAGTAGGCGTCGGCGTAAAGCTTCTGAAGGCGCGCGCGCTCAGCACGGACCCCGTTGACGGACGCTCGATGCTCTCGTGAAGCGTCGCTGACAGGTCGTCCTCGCTGATCGCTTCGAGCGCCTCCACGACCGCGGCGCTGGGATCGCTGGTCGTGCTGCCATCCGGCAGCGCCCATCCGTCGGCGCTTTCCTCGATCCCTGCTCTATCGAGGAGCCGCTGCGCGAGGGAGGGGCTGAGTGTGACGGTGACATCGCTGGTGAGACTCATTTCCTTTGATCCTTTCGATATTCGGGGAGGGGACATACGGTGTAGCTCGACCCTCGGCGGGAAGTCAAGTCTTTCGTCCGGTTTCGGCGCGAATTGATAGTCAACCTCGAGCCAAACCACGGTCGTGTGCCGAGACTACGGCGAGCTGCGAGTTCGGCAGTGCGCCGTACAGACGGATCGGAACACATGCCCTCTCCCGGCGCCTGGATTAAGCCAGGACTACAGAGCTGCGGGTCGACTTAGGCTGTGAGAAAACCCTCCATGAGCTCCTCAACCCCACGGAAGTCCGACGCCCCTGCCGACGCTTCTGACAGCGACATCGAGTGGGCTTACTTTTTCGCGCCGTTCGGCATGGTCCTGGTGGTGGGGCTCTTTCTGTGCATCTTTAGCGTCCCCAAGCACGCAGACGGCGGCGTCGTGGAGAGCATCGCAGCGGTCATCGTGGCGCTAATGATCGCGCTGAATGTGTCACCAGCTTTTCGCGCCAGGCGAGAGGACGACTCCGCCGCTCGCCAGCGAATCGCGTCGGGGTCTGCGGGCATGACCGCTGTTGGCGGTATTGGACTCCTTGGCTGCTTCCTCGCGGCCAGCCTCAACACCTACAGCCGGGAGTTCGTCTGGCCGGCGGCGGCGTCTGTCGTGGTGTATCTCGTGGCCCTAGCAGTCACGCCGATCCTCGATCTCGACGACGACTAGCGCTTGCGGTCCGTCGCTGCGGGCGGAGCGTGAACGTCCGCGATGCGCTCAGCGCCAGCGCCGGACCGCGCTCTGCGCCGTGGCGTTCGTCTTTGGTGCGGCGGGGACGGTGAGCTACTAGGCGTTCCACTGCGCTTCGGGCTCAAGATACGTCCCGAATTGGACCGCCTGCACAGAGACGGTTTCCGGGAGAAGGTACACGACGCACCCACTCTCACGGGATTCGGGGAGGAGCGAGTATTCACCGAATCGAAATTCCCCACATTGCGCCGCGGTTGAGCCGAGCCACACGTAGGGATCGAAGTTGTACGTCAGGCCGTCGGACCCGATAATTTTGGTGAAGCCGTTGGCGTCGCTGCTGATCGTCCCGTAGCTGTTGTTGGTGAGGTTGAGGAACACGGCAAGTGCCCGGTAGCCTTCCTTCGGCGTCTGGCCGGGTCCGTACTGAGCGGCAACTGGATCCTGCAGCCGGGCTGACACCTGGAGTGCGTCGCCGCGCTCGTGGACCGTGAGGACAGACCCGATGGGCGCCGCCGGCAGTCGCGTTTGGATGAACGCTTCTAGGGCCTCCAGCGCGCGAGGGTAGCTCGGACCGCCCTTGAAGCACTCCGTGGCGGTGGCGCCGTGCAGGCAATCCCAGCCGTCCACGGTCCATGTCTCGGTAGTGCCGGCCGTGTGCTCGACGCCGCCGCCCTTCTGGAAGGTGTGCACGACTCGCTGCGCTTCGCCGCACGACACCCGCCCCCGGCGCACCACAATGGAGAACGGCGTGCCGCGTACGTGCGTGGGCGCACACCGGCTCGTCGCGCGCGGCGCGGCCTGCGCAGCCCCGCTCGCAAGGAGCCCGAGCGTTGCGAGCAGAGCTAGTGCGACCGCCTGTCTCACGAACGTCCGGGTTGCCCGCTGCATCGTCGGCACCATATTCGTCGGCTCCGACGCCTCTGAGGCTGACAGGTTGGAGTTACGCGCCGCCGAGCTTTTCAGCGCGGTCCAGCATCCTTTCGCGGTCGTGATGTCGGTCTCGGACACGAGGACGTAAGCCGCCACGTGACGCCGACCTTGGGCGCGATGCTCACGTGGTTCGCTCAGCGCAGCGCCGCCTCGCGCTTGGCTTGCACGTCCGCGGCCGCGGACGTGACCGGCGCCCCTTGGTCCGTGTGCAGGGCGGACTCGTGCCCGGTCGCGCGTCCGTCGAGGCCGGCAACTGGACAGGGCATCGGCCTCGAAGGCGACCGGGCACGAGTCCAGCGTAGTAAGCAGCCGTCGATCGAAGCCGGACCAGCGCCGACCCCGGTCCGCGGCGAATCGCGTGGTCGGGCGGATGGCGAGAGGCGGACTCGAACCGCCGACACCTCGATTTTCAGGACGATGGCTCAGAGTCGGACGAGTAGGCCATTTGCAGGGGTTTTGTAATCGGCTGGCGCGTGGAGATACCGTTGGATTCCTGGATTCCAGGGGATTCCGGCGGGTTTAGGACCACGGGTGGGGGTGGCGGTCCTAAACCCCTGCGGGGCCGCGGGGAGCCCCGGTCGGGCGATGGCGAGAGGCGGACTTGAACCGCCGACACCGCGATTTTCAGTCGCGTGCTCTACCAGCTGAGCTATCTCGCCGCGGGTCGCAATGGTATCGGGTGCCCGAGCATCCGATACCTACAGGGCGGGTAGACACGCGTTGGCGGGAGCTCCTGGCAGGACCTGCTCGGCAGGACCGTGGATGGCGCCTCTGGTGGTCCGATGCTCGGTCGGCGTGCCGACGTGGGCGAGGCTGGGGCCGACCGGCCGCACGGCTTCACCGCTGATCCCGCGTCAGATTGAGTACGGAGCGCGTACGACTGCGAGGGCATTCGTCAGGACTGCGCCTGCAGTTCCTCCGCGGACGGCGCGATGCCTGGCCTGTCCGGTGGCTGCGTGAAGCGGAGCGGGTTCCCGAACGGGTCGCGTAGCGCGCAGTCGGTCCCGTAGAAGCGCTCTGTCGGCTCCTGCGTGAACTCGACTCCCTTTGCCAGCAGGCTCTCGTAGGTACCGCGACAGTCCTCAGTCGCGAAGATCACATCGCCACCCGCGCTCACCGCTCGCCAGCGTGTGCCGCGCTACCGTTTCAGGCAGGCCAATGAAACGTCTACCGTCGTACGATCACGGCCACCGTCGCGCCATGGGCCGTGTGCGCTTTGGTGTCGGTATCTGGTTGCTCGCCCTTGCCGCCTATCTGTGCTACTCCGGCTTCTGGTGGGGAGTGCTGCTGATTGCGCCAGCGGCGCTGCACTTCTGCCTCGCCTACCGCCTGCAGCGCTGCGTCCAGAGCTAGCGTGCGGCACACCTGTGGGCGCGTTCAACGCGCGGGCCGAAGCTCGCGCGGATCGCCGCAGCGTCGGTCTCCCGTGTTAAGGCGCTGGCTCACGGCGTAAGGGGTAGCGGGGGGCCCTTCGCGGCGACGAATGTGGAGATCACCGGCGTGCCAGTCGTGGCCATCTACATCCCGAGCGAGGGGCGCTACGTGCCTATCCCGCAGTTCTTGGTGAACGCCGCCAATGTGATCGAGCAGCTCATCATCACGCCGTTCATCCCCTTCGTGCGCCCCGACGCTGACTGATGGCGCGCGTATCCCCGAAGAGGTGGAGCAGGCACCCACAGAACCTTTCGCTTACGCGCTGCACCACACCTCGAAGGCGCCATAGGCGACCTCAGCCACATACACGTCAGCGGCGCCGAGCAGCTGAAGATGTCGGGCCTGGGCCTTGGCCCTGCTGAGGCCGGGCTGGACGACCGCCACCCGCAACGTGGGCCGGCGCCTGCGCACGACATCCTGAAAGGCGAACAGCGCCGCATCATCGCCGACCATCAGGCCCGAATGACCCTTTTCCTGGCGCTGGCGCTCGCGACGGATCAGGTTGGCGACCATCGCGTCGATGTGCTGGCGATGGTGTGCGCTGCGATGCGCCTGCCCGCAGACCTCATAGAGGTCGCTGACGCGCGCACCGGGCTCGGCTTTGGAGGAGTACTTGCAGTGGACCAGGTGAACGATCACACGCTCGCCGTCGTCCCTGAGCGCCACGAGGTCAGCGACCTCGCCCGTGCCGTCATCGTCGATCACCACATCCCACTCTGCGAGCGAGATCAGCCTCTCCGCCGCTCGGGCCTGGACAGTCGCCGGGTCGCGCTGCGCGCCCTGGGACTCGCGCTGGATGTCCACCCCCTCCCAGGAGAATGCGACGATCTTGTCCATGTCGATCGGCGCCTGCTCGCGCTGCAGCTCGTACAGCACGGCACCTTCGACGACGACCTCCTGCTCGAACCAGACGGTGCTCCCTTCGCGATCCAGGAACTCGCTGAGCGCCTGCGGCTCGGAGCGCTCACGGACGATGTGCGCCTCGCCGTCGAGGGCGCGGTGGACGAGCGCTCCGTCGTTGACGGTCGCCTCATAGGCGAGCGCGAGGTCTCCGACGCGCACCTCAAAGGGGATCGCTCCCTCCTCGGAGTGGTCGGTCACGACCAGCTCGGAATCGATCAGCAAGCCCTCCGTCCCCTCGATCTCGACCTTCACGCTCTCTGAGACCTCCGCATAGGCGATCCACGGCCAATCGATAGCCAGCGGCGCCAGCGGCGGGCGCTCCTCAAGCGGGCGGGGTCGCACGAAGCTGCGGAAGAGTCCGTCGAGGGAGATCGACTCGTCCTGGAGCTTCGTCCCGAGCCGCTGGCACCACTGCACCCACTCAAGGACCGTGTCTGCGGCCTGCTGGCTCCAGATCCTCCCCTTGCGCGCGGCCCCCAGCGTCACCCGCTTTCCCTCCTGGTAGGCCACGACGAAGATGTTGGTGTTCGACTTCGACTGGCGCTCGGCGTCAGGGAAGCCCTCATACACGTCGGCGCCCACGTGCATCGAGAAGCGCCGGCTGCGGTTGCGCAGGTCGATCACGCCCACGTTCGTCGGCGTCGGCCGCTGCAGGTCGCCGAGCGCCCGGTAGACCCGCTCGCCTTCGACTCTGCGCACGTCCTCTCCGCACACCGCCTGCGCCAGATCTTCGTGCAAGCTCTCAAGCTGCGACGTGTTGATGTACAGCAGCGATCGAGCGCGGTCCCAGTAGAGGACATGCAGGTGGTAGGCGACGTCCTGGAGTGACTGCATGTGCGCCCACTTCACACCCGTTCGCGCCTCTACCACCATCCACACGACCTGCTCGCTGGCGTTGATCGCAGGCGGCGAGATCACCCGCTCCGCTGCGAAGCGGTCCGCCAGACGCCCCGGCTCCCATTCAGTGCATGAAGTCTCATAGACGACGGTGCTCATCTTCGGTCGCAGCACGTGAATGGAGAGGCCCTCCTCTTCGGCCTCGCCAAATCCGGCCTCGAACTCGTCGAGTTCGCGCACGTCCTCGATCGCATCCCCGGCAAGCCTCTCGATCACCGTGTCCCACTCGCTGCTCTCGGCGTAGAGGGCGCGAAGCCGTTCGTCATAGCCGGGGTCCGGGCGCGCGACGACAGCGGTCGCAGTCCCGAGGTCGGGGCGACTCCGCGCGAAGCGCCCGATGAACTGGAGCGCGACGCCAAGGCTGCGATGCGGGTCGTGCAGCGCGGCGATCTTCAGCTCGGGAAAGTCGAAGCCCTCGCCGAGCATGTCAACGCAGATGACGATCCGGCTGTCTCTCCTCCTAATCGCCTCAAGCGCCTCGGTCTGCTCGCGCCTTGGCAAGGCGCTGTGCAGGACGCGCGGTGCGAACTCCGGCCCCAGCTCCTCGTAGATCGGGAGGACGTCATCGCGGGCACGCCCGATGCGGCTTACGCGGGCCATGATCAGATGGTCAAGGCCCGCAGCGCGATCGGCCCGCAGCTGCTCGATCGCCGCCTGCGCCACGGCGCGGTCGGGATTGGCAAGCGCGAGGACGGAGACGTAAGAGATTGGCTGGAAGTAGCCAAGCGTCCGTGCGAGACCCAGCGGGAACGAGTAGATCACCCGACCGCCCAGCCGCTGGCCGTCCTCGCGATATGGCGTCGCGGTGAACTGGAGCACCGGCTTGCCGGCGAACGCGTCGCGAATGCGTGCCCAGCGGAGGGCACTGACATGATGCGCCTCATCGACGAACAGGTGAGAGCAACGCGCGATCAGCGCCGCCCTCACCGCCTCGCTGGAGGCGTCAAGGGCGTTCGGGGTAGTCACGAGCACGTTGCAACGCTCGACGAAGGAGCGCATAGCCGCAACGTCCGAGAAGTGATGCTCGATGCGCCCCACGACCGGACCCGGCAGCGGCGCATCGAGGACGCCCGCCGCGGGCAGCACGCCGTAGGTCTCGAAGGTCTCGGCGATCTGGGTCCGCAGCCTGTCCGATGGCACTACCACCAGCAGCCGCTCGGGTCGCTCGCTCGCGAACAGGGAAACCATCGTCTCGGTCTTGCCCGTGCCGGTCGGCAACACCACCGTCGCGGGCTCGCTCGACCCGGTGGACCACTGCGCTAGCACCGCGTGCAGAGCACCTGCCTGCGGGACGCGCAAGCCTGGCGTACCAGCGTCGGGATCCTCGGTCCGCAGCATGAACCGCCCGACAAGCCCTGCCCGCACCTCAGCCGGGTCGGAAGGTCGCTCGCTCGTGACCCAGTGAAGCTCCTCAGGCGCGAACGGGCTTGGCAACGCCTCCAACAACGCTCGCGGAAGCTCAAGGCCAACTGATCCAGGGGGTGACGTGCCTCGCTGGCGGATCTGATGGCGCGAGCCGTCGCCCACGACCGCATACCACGCGCCGTCCTCGGCCTCCAAGCGCGCCTCGCAAGTCCTCGCCATCAGCTGACGCGCGCCGTTGTCATCGACAAGGTGACGCTGTGAGAACCGGGGCGGCAGCGTGATGCGGTGCTCGGTCATGCCTCAACACTGACCGATGTCCCGGATGCGCGGCGGGTGCACTGAAGCCCTGCTTAGAGACACCGTGTGACCGAATTCACCTGCGCCCCCTCAAGCGCTCGGCGGAGTCGGTCACCGGACCGACGAGAGAGAGCGCCGCCAGTCGCGGTAGATGTCGGGTTGACCGGCGCGCTCCCAGAGACTGTGCGTCGCCCCGGTGAGGCCGTCCCAGCCGCTGCGCACGTCCTCCTCGCTGAGGAGTGCCCAGCGGAGCGCCTCCTCCTCGGCGCCTGCGATTAGCGACCGCGTTCCTGCGCTTCGGCGATCGACGGCACCTGCGGATCAAGCCACTGCGCCAGCGGATGCACGAGCACGGCGACGCCGTAGCTGATGACGCGTTCGACCCGGATCTCCCGCTTCTCGCCCGGCCTCACTTCTTCTTCGTGGGCTTCCTTAGCGGTCGCACTCTCGACGTTCTCGGCCACGACGCCATGGAGGACGTACTGCGCACCTGACCTGAAGACTGGCCCGCCGCTCAATCCACGTGGTGCCGAGATGCTCAGCTCGGCAGCGCGGTAGCGATAGCCCATGAAGCTCTCGTGCGAGAAGAAGCGCTGGAAGTGGCCGACGAAGCAGCGCGGGGTGGGCATCGGCGTCCGGCCGACGACATCCTCGGGATAGCCAAACGCCGTGAACTGCTCGCCGAGGTCAATCTCTCCCATCGTCATCCAGAAGGGCTCGGCAGCCGGCGCGTCCTTCTTCGCGATCAAGAGCGCGATGTCGGCTGTGGGATGGGTCGCGACCGACTCCACCCAGACGAGTTCCGCCTCGCCGGGGGCGATCAGGCACAGGGCCTCCGGCTCTAACTCGCGCACGCAGTGGGCTGCGGTCAGGTAGTGCTGGCCGCTGCGGTAGGCGCACGCCGTGCCCAGGAACTCGAAGGGCTGCCCTTCGCGCTTGAGGAAGACAAGGGCCGTGGAGTTGGGGGGCGTCACCGGCGCATCCTCGCAGCCGCACTAGGATTCACATTCACCAAGCGGCTTCGGCGGACGAGTGACGTGAGCGGCTTCGATGAAGCCTGTTTCGATCCCTTCTTCTTCGCCCTCTTCAGTGGGACGTCCCGACACTTCGGTAGCGGCGACGTGGTCCCAGAGCGTAGGTCCGTCGTAGATCGCGCAGTCGAGCGCCAACGTTTGCCCGTTCTTCAGTCCGACGTCCCCTTCGGTGCCCTTGCGCGGCTCCCAATTTAGGAAGAATGGTTCTTCGACGCCGCGGACGCGGACGGTGTCTTCAGTTGGATAACCTTCGAGGCCCGGAGTGAGCCCGTTTTCGTCTTCCGACGTTGCGGCGTAGCGCACCTTGAAGAGCGCTTGGAAGCTAAAGGCGCACTGCCTTCCGCCCGCGATGACGCCGTTGGCACTATGACACCCAATGAGCACGCCTTGTCCGGCGAGGGTCTGTCGGTCAACGCGATTGGGTTCGTATTCGCTGACCAGCGAGCCGGGCAAGCGATACAGGATGTGACCGCCTCGGATCGCATACGCGAGCGACGGCTCGGAGCGCAGATAGACGGGGACCGTCGACTCGATGGTGACGGAGTCGGAGACGACTGGAGGGGAAGCGTCAATCGATGAGAGGGCGCTGAGGAACACCATTCTCTTGCCGTCTTTGTGCGGTAGCAAGACGATGGCACGGACGCTATCGGCCGCACTTTGAGGGCTTGCGCCGCTCGCGCTGTTATCGACGAAGCCGCTGATGCGGATGGTCTCACCAGGATGTACGGCGAGGGGGTCTTGGAGTGGGCGCAGGTTCTCACCCGGGCCTACTTCCTGAGCCCCGAGGAAGCGGCGCTCGTCCGGCACTCCCTCCGGGACGCTCCCATCGGGGAAGACGAGCGCATCGAGCGACGCCACCGGCCCGGTGCTGCAGATCGCGGGCACCGAGCAGACGAGGGCCCGTCGGGGTGGAAAGAACCCCGTGGCGCTACTCACGCTGCCCAAGCCCGGCGTCTGCGAGTCCCACGCCGATGTCGAGGCCGTCGTGTGCGTTGCCGGCCGCTCCCGGCGAGCGGTGGCGCCGGACGTCAGCGACCCAATCGCGCCGGCAGCCACCAAGACTGCGGCGATTGCGTACAGCCCCACGGTCGAGGTGCGCCGAGGCAGCAGCACTGCAAGGACCACACAGACGATCCCCAGGGCGAGGGCGGCGTGCTGCCACGAGAGGCTGATGAAGGAAACGACTGCGACAGCGAAGCCAACCGCCGCGATCACGGCCTCCTTGACCGTGGCGCCCGGCTCTTTGCCGGAGTCGCTCTGTTGAGGCGGCGTCGGTCGAGCCGCCTCTCTTTCTGTCTCGGGCGCCGGCTGCGGTTGGTCTTTCTGATCCACGCCGCAGAGCGTATGCAACGGGTGTCTAGGCTAGGCGGCTGAGAGCGCCGCCCTAGCGGTCTGCAGCGCATCTGCGACCTTGCCGCTCATCTCGTGCCGGCCGTCGAGCGCCTCCGCTTCGTCTAGATCCCAGCGACGCACCACCCTCAAGCCGGGGCGCGGGGCCGCCTTCTGACGGTTGGCGGCCGTGAAGTGCCGGTCGAACTCGGCGCGATCGTCAGGCGAGGCGAGTCCTTCCTGGATGAGCCAAGCCCAGTACCCATCCCATTCATCGCGCTTCACGGAGATGGTCTCTTCAATCTTGGCTTGCCACAGGGCGATGTAGTGCTCCGCGTCGATCGTCGTGGTCGTCCAGGCGTAGCCGCCCTCCATGTGCCCGAAATGGAAGTTGGGCGTGACCTGCCACTCAGGAGTCTCGGCCAGGGCTTGGAGAGCCGCCACAGCCGCCGGGCGCGTGTAGAAGGCGCGGGCCTGCGAGAGGGTGTCCGCTGGGTACACCGACAGCTCGATGCCGCCGTCGACTGGGAAGAGATAGGCGCGCGAGGCGGTGCCGGGAAGCTCCGGGAGATCGACCGTCGGCCCCCACTTGTCTATCCGCGCCTCTTGTCCCGTGGCCTCGGCGAGCAGCGCTCGCAGCCTGCGCCTGGTGCGGAACTCGTTGCCCCGAGCCAGCCCCAGCGTGCGGTACGGGCCTAGCTCGGCAAAGTGATCCTCGACGTAGGCCAGGAAGTCTTCGAGCACCGCGCGCTCGGCTCCCCCTGCCAGAGCGCGCTCCGCGATGCCGGTTACGTCGCCTATGACCTCCGGCCAGGTCACGACCTGGCGCTCCTGGCCTGGGGCGATGACGACCCCTGCGCCTGCGAGGTTCAGCTCCCGGGCCTGGGCGTCGCTTGCCTCGGCGACCTTGTTCTCCACGACCATGACCAGGGCGTCGCCGTACTCGATCACGGCGTCGAGGACTTGCTGGCGGTCGGACTCTTTGACGATGACCTCGTCGCTGAGCGGCTGGTTCGGGGCCAGAAAGACCGAGATCAGCGGCACCTGATCCTCGGCGCTCGTCTCGACCCGCACGGCTCGGCGCTGGGTGTTGAAGACGGCTGTCGGCAGCTCGTACAGACGACGCCCCGGAGCCGCCCGCGCCAACCAGGACTCGTGGGCGATCGGGGAGAGCCGCAAGACAAGCAGCAAGGCCCGTGTGAGCTGGTTCTCATGGTTCGGCGGCAAGCGCTCGAACGGCTCGAAGAAGTTCAGCGCATCCCGATCCACGGCTCTCCAATCAGCTCGGCAGTCGGGCCACGGCTACCGCGCGACCCCGTCGCACTCCGGGGCCGAAAGCTACCGCGCTTCTCGCGCATTCGCGGCCTCGTGCTGGTGAGGCCGGCCCTGCCGTTAGGCTCCGCCGATCATCCAGTCTCAACGGGGAGCAACGCGTGACGCAAGCAGGCTCGGTTGGTCGACCAGGAGGGCGCAGGGATGCCTGAGCTGCTCTGGGAAGGGAAGTACGACGAAAAGGGTCGGCGCCTAGCCCCGCCACGCGTCTCGCTGCCCTTCCAGACGGTCGAGACCGTCAACGAGTCGGCGCAGGAGCGGCAACGCTCGCTGGACTTCTTCGCGGGGGAGCGACCAGCCGACTGGCGCAACCGGCTCGTCTGGGGCGACAAGAAGTACATCCTTCCGTCGCTGCTCGATGAGTTCGCAGGCCAGGTTGACCTCATCTACATCGACCCGCCGTTCGCCACCGGCGCGGACTTCTCGTTCTCGGCTGCCGTGCCGGAATCAGATGAGACGATCGACAAGCAGCCCAGCGTTATCGAGCAGAAGGCGTATAGGGACACATGGGGCAAAGGCCTCGACAGCTATGTCCAGTGGCTCGCCGACGCCGCGAGCTATCTCGGCGCTCTCCTGTCGCCGACTGGCAGCATCTATGTGCACCTCGACTGGCGTGCCGTCCATTACGCCAAGGTGATCTTCGATGAAGTGATGGGCGCCGACAACTTCAAGAACGAGATCGTGTGGCGCCGAGCGAACACCCACAACGACCCCGGCGGATACGGGCGCATCCACGACACGCTGCTCTACTACCGCCGACCCGGTGGCATCTTCAACCCGGTCTTCGGTGAGTACCGCGAGGAGTACCTCAAGCAAGCGTATCGACACGAAGACGGAGATCGCCGCTACCGGCTCCTGCCGCTCCACGCGACGCACGTGTACAGCAGCAAAGACGACAACACGAGGCGGTTCGGCGACAAGGTGCTGCGGCCACCGCCAGGCAAGTACTGGAGGTGGAGCCAGCAGAAGATTGATGACGCGCTTGCCGACGATCTGATCGTCATCTCCAAGAACGACATACCCCAATACAAGAAGTACCTTGACGAAGCGGAGGGCGTCCCATTGCAGTCACTGTGGGACGACCTCAAGATGATGAGCCGCTCTGAGATGGTCGGCTATCCGACGCAGAAGCCGGAATCGCTGCTGGATCGCATCATCAGCTCGTCCTCAGAACCAGAGGCGCTCGTCCTCGACTGTTTTGGTGGCTCGGGAACGACCGCCGTCGTGTCCGAGAAGCTCGGACGGAGGTGGATCACCTGCGACCTCTCGCGGTTCGCTATTCACACTACCCGCAAGCGGCTCCTCGACGCCGCTGATCTCAAGCCCTTCGTCGTCCAGAACCTCGGCAAGTACGAACGGCAGCAGTGGCAGAGCGCCGAGTTCGGCGAGTCGGCGACGAGTCGCACTGACTCCTATCGCTCCTTCATCCTCGACCTCTACCACGCCACGCCAATCACGGGGTACTCGTGGCTGCACGGCCTCAAGCAAGGCCGCATGGTCCACGTGGGTACGGTCGATGCGCCCATCACCGTGGGCGACGTGCGCCAGATCGTCGTGGAGTTCCGCAAGGCTGTAGGCACTGGGAAACAGGCTCCGAAGTCGCAGAGCGTGGACATCCTCGGCTGGGACTTCGCCTTCGAGCTGAACGAGATCGCCCGCCAAGACGCCCAGAGGGCGAACATCGACCTGCGTCTCGTGCGCATCCCCCGAGAGGTGCTCGACAAGCGGGCCGTCGAGCAGGGCGACATCAAGTTCTCCGAGCTGGCAGCGCTCTCGGTCGGTGTGAAGAAGACGGGGCGGAAGGTGCGGATGACCCTGGACGACTTCGTCATCCCCCTCGATGACGTGCCGGCGGACGTGCAGAAGACGGTCACGCACTGGTCGCAGTGGATCGACTACTGGGCCGTGGACTGGGACAACAAGGACGACACCTTCCACAACGAGTGGCAGGCCTACCGGACCACGAAGTCCCAGGATCTCATCCTCACGACCGAGCACGAATACCCAGAGCCCGGCGAGTACGCGGTCGTCGTCAAGGTCATCGACATCCTCGGCAACGACACCACGAAGACCATGTCGGTGAAGGTGGCGGGCCGTGCCGCGTAGGACGGCCAAGGTGGAGGGCCAGGAAGACCTTCTCACCGCGCGCGTCACCACCGCGCCCTGCGTCCCAGAGATCCGCAAGGCAGTCACAGAGTGGCGCGAGAAGAAGTACAAGGGCGCGACCGAGACGACCAAGGCGCTCTTCAACTACTGGTTCTCGACCGATCATCGCCGCCCCGATGGCCTCGCCTTCCAGTACTACCCGGCGCAGCGCGAAGCCTTGGAGACGCTCGCTTGGCTCTACGAAGTGGAGAAGGTGCGCCGGCATCGAGATCTTGTGGAGCGCTTCGCCAAGGTGCCCGGCATCCACGTCCTGCAATACGACGACTTCGCCCGCTACGCCGTCAAGATGGCGACGGGCTCCGGCAAGACGAAGGTCATGGCCCTCACCGTCGCGTGGCAGTACCTCAACGCCGTCGCTGAGGGCAGCGACGAGTATGCGAAGACGTTCCTCATCATCGCGCCGAACGTCATCGTCTTCGAGCGCCTGCGCTCCGACTTCGGCGGTGGGCGCATCTTCAAGACCGACCCGATCATCCCGCCGGAGCTGCGCATCTTCTGGGAGATGGACTTCTACATGCGCGGCGACCCGGAGCGAGCCAGCTCGCAAGGAGCGCTCTACCTGACCAACATCCAGCAGTTCTACGAGCGCGCTGGCACCTCAGATCCCGACGAGCCCGAGGTCATGACCGACGTGCTCGGCCCGGCGCCGCCTACGGGGAGCGGCGTGGTCGAGGACTTCGATGACCGTATCGCCGCCCGTGGCGAGCCGGCGCTGGTCATTAACGACGAGGGCCACCACCTCCACGACGAGGAAAGCGAGTGGAGCCGGGTCATCCGCCGTCTCAACGACGAGAGCACCGCGGGCGTCCTCGCCCAGCTCGATTTCTCAGCGACCCCTCGCTACCAGAAGGGCGGTCTCTTCACCTGGACCGTGTTCGACTACCCGCTCAAGCAAGCCATCATCGACGCGGTCGTCAAGCAGCCGATGAAGGGAGTGACCGCCGGGCTGGATGAGGCCCGCTCGGATGTGGCGAGCGTCAAATACCAGGGCTACCTCACGGCGGGCGTCGAGCGCTGGCGCGAGTACCGCGAGCAGCTGAGGCCCCTCGGCAAGAAGCCGGTGCTGTTCATCATGCTCAACAGCACCGCTGAGGCCGATGATGTGGGCGACTACCTGCGCGTCAAGTACCCGGGGGAGTTCGGCGCCACAGACGCAGGCGACCAGCAGCTCCTGGTCATCCACACCGATCGCAGCGGCGAGGTCTCGAAGAAGGATCTGGACGCGGCACGCGAGGTGGCCAGGTGCGTGGACGAGGGGCAGAGCCCTGTGAACGCGATCGTCAGCGTGCTCATGCTCCGCGAGGGCTGGGACGTGCAGAACGTCACGGTCATCGTCGGGCTCCGGCCCTACACCTCGAAAGCCAACATCCTCCCCGAGCAGACGATTGGACGTGGGCTGCGGCTCATGTTCGGTGATCGGTCCTCGACGTATGTCGAGCGCGTCGATGTGATCGGCAACCCGGCGTTCCTCAAATTCGTGGAGCAGCTCGAACGCGACGAGGACATCGCGCTCGACACCTTCGACCTCAAGGACCCGGTGGTCATCACGACCATCGAACCCGATGAGAAGAAGCTCGCCCATGACATCACCATCCCTGTGCTGAGCCCCATCCTGGCCAGGAAGAAGACGCTCGCCGAGGAGATCGAAGGCATCGATGTCTCGAAGCTCGCCTGCCCCCGCTTCCCCAAGAAGGAGGGCGACACAGCGGCGCAGCAGTTCCACTACGACGGCGTGGACATCATCACCTTGGAGAAGCTGGTCGAGCGCGACTACACCATCCCCGAGCCCCAGACTGCCGAGGAGGTCATCTCCTACTACGCCAAGCGCATCGCCCAGGATGTGAAGCTCCCGTCGCAGTTCGCGGCGCTGGTGCCCAAGGTCCGCGACTTCCTGCGTGATCGTGCCTTCGGAGAGACCGTCGATCTCACCGACAAGGCCATCATCCGTGCCATTGCCACGAGCGTCGCCCAGTACGTGACCGTGAAGACTTTCGCCACGGTCTTGCGCAGCCTGGTGGTCGAAGAACTCTCGCCGACTCTTGAACACCCTGGCCGCGCGCTCTCAGAGACCGAGCCCTTCCCGTTCTCGCGCCCCACGTTCGAGGCTACGAAGACCGTCTTCAATCTCGTGGCCGGCGACAACGAGTTCGAGCGGCAGTTCGGCCAGTTCCTCCAAGACGCGAGCGATGTGAGGTCATTCGCCAAGCTTCCTCGACGCTTCGGCTTCACGATCGAGTACACCGACAGCGCCACCAACCTCCGCTACTACGAGCCGGACTTTGTCGCGGTCGACCTCGACGGCGCCCACTACGTCATCGAGACCAAGGGCCAGGAAAACATCGACGTCGCGCACAAGGACCGGGCGGCGACGATCTGGTGTGAGAACGCGACGCTTCTCACGGGCGTGACCTGGCTCTACCTAAAGGTGCCGCAGACTGAGTTTGGCAAGCTGCAGCCGCAAGTCCTCTCAGACGCGATGCTCGCGTTCTCTGTGCCCGTGTAGTCGGCCTCACGGACGCTCTCAGTCGCCGCGACCGAGAGCGTCCGCGGGCCCGTGAATGCGCAGGGGAGCGTCGTGTACCGCCCGTACAATCAAAGACCTATGCCGACTGACACCAAGACACCTCCCGAGGCAGGTCGCAAGAAGACTCAGCCATGGCTTCGGGCCTTCGGGCTCGCGAAGGCTGGGAGTGCCTACGAGAGCGTCATGCACATCTCGCAGGCTGAACTCGACGCGGTGCGGGACTCGGTGGCCTCGATCACCGAGGGGCAGGTCGCCGCCGAGAGGTTCGCGGGGCCGAATGTGCTGGCCAGCGCCCTGGAGGGCTTCCTCCCCGCCGCGCGCCTGGCCGAAGACATCACCGCTGTCAGCAGCTCTCAGATCGTAGGACTCGGCAAGCACTTGGCAGAGCAGCTCACGAATACCTACGCCACGGACGTAAAGACCTGGGAGGACGCGGGTGTCGCCCCCGGCATCGCCGCGAGCATCAAGGCGTCGGTGGCCGCTGCAGCGTGGGCCGAACCTCGTGTGAGCATCCCCATCGAGCTTGCGGAGATCGACGCGATGAACAAGAAGTTCGCCAAGCAGCTCGGCGAGCTGGCGACACCGTGGGAGGGCAATCTGCCCACCGCGCTCGTGGACATCGGCGACTCGGAGGCTCTCAAGGCCGCCGAGGCGCTGGTGGCGGACGCCGAGCGGGTCGCAGCCCTGGCGGCAGAGGCGATGGGGCCGACACTGAGCCACCTCGACCACATGAGCGCTCTAGAGTCCGCCGCAGCCGAGCAGTACCTGCGCACGCCGCTCGCGGCCAAAGGCTTCCTCTCGTCGGACAGGCTGGCGTCGATCCTGGGCGAGTCGAGCATCCTCGCCACCACCAAGTTCGCTGATGCGGTCCTGGCCCCGCTCGCCAAGCAGATCGCCTCGCTAGGCGAGATCACGCTGCCCCGCATCGTCCTGCCGGGTGATGTGGCCGAGATCCTGGAGCGCGAGAGCGTCCTCGACACGACCATCGAGCGCTTCGCCAAGCGCTGGGAGAGCACCGCCTTGTGGTTCCTCTTGTCGATCCTCAGCGTCGGGCAGCTCGTCACTCTTGCCGAGATGGAGCGCGAGGAGATCGAAGCCGTCCTCCTTGATGCGCTGGAGGTCGTGGTCACTACGGGCATCTTCACCGCCGCCCTCGACGCCGCCGTGCGCAAGGCCGACTACATCTCGCCCGACCAGCGCGACGACCTCCTGCACGGCCTGGAGCACGCGGAGCGCGGCGAGTTCGTCCATGCCGTCCCATCGCTGATGACAGGCTTCGAGGGAGCCCTCTGGAGCACGGCTTGCGCGCTCACGATCGTGGATGCCGAGCGTCGCCAGCTCGCGGGCAAGCCCCAGGCGCGCGGAGTCGTCCGCATCGAGCCGGTGGTGCGCAAGCTCCCGGCCAAGCAGGACTACCTGACCTTCGTCTGCAGCCGCGTCTTCGGCAACACAGGCAATCCCGTGCGCCACGGCGAGCAGAGCGACCGGCGCCGCCAGGCCCTCTTCGCCGTCGTCGCTATCGCTGGCTGGCTCGACGCGTTCATGAAGGTCTCGGCGCACGACGCCTTGGGGCGGATGCTGAGCGACGCCCTTGGCTCGCGCCGCGTGTGACGCAGCCCTCGGCCAGCGCGAAGCGCTCCAGCGGAAGAAGCGACTTGCTGGCGCTGTGCGACGAGATCATGGGGCGGGCCTTCGACGCCGCCGGGGTCGAACGTCCGATCGATCCAGTGAGCAGGCTGGCCCACGAGATCAAGGCATCGACAGACGAGGCGGCCCAACACTTCCTTGGGGAGCTTCGCAAGCACTGCACGATGCTCGTGG
>OCTA010000573.1_pt1 | contig 33677 bp, 30 predicted proteins | sample 1538991 | NCBI WGS metagenome assembly OCTA01 (sample SAMEA3539302, study PRJEB22396) | soil metagenome | biome: tundra; feature: field; material: soil | place: USA | collected 2010-05 | depth 0.15 m | reverse complement strand
CGCCCGGCTTCTACGCTTTGATCGCCGCGCAAATTGAGAAAACGAATTTGCTGGGAGGTGTGCAGCTCCGGGCTGTCCACTTCGTCGCTGCCGATGAAATCAAACTGCGCGCCGGCCGCCGCCAGCGCCGCCGCCAAACCGAGCGCGTAAGGCCGGTCGCGGCCGGCCGTCAGCAGGCTAACTTGCGAATTGGTTCCGCTCATCGAAGCTGTTCCAAAACAGCCGTCAAAACTTCCGGCAGCGGAACCGCAGTGACGGCGCGCTGATCCAGGCCGCGCTGGAAGAAAAACTCCGCCAGCAACGGCGAGGTGATTTTTCTCATGATCCCGTAATCGTAAATTTCATGCGGGCTGGTGCAGTTGAAGATCGTCACGCAGCGCACGCCCAACCCAAGCGCGAAGTGCATCGGCAGACTGTCGCCGCTGACCAGCAGCCGGTGATTCGCCACATCCCCAAGATGTTCGAGCAGCGTCGCGCGTTCCGGCAGCACGTTCACCGTCAGCCCTTTTTTTTCCAGTTCGCGCTGGAGTTCGGCGTAGTAAGCCCAGTTTTTCATCGGCCACACCGCGCCGGCCTTCGGTGAGATGGCGACATCGCCGGACAAATTGGTGTGGACCGGTGCGGGCAGCAGATATTTTTCGCCTTTGAACTGGAGGCCGAGGCCGGCGAAAATCAAATCCTGATAGGTGCGGTGGTTTTCGAGTTTCAGCTTGTCCGCCGACGCTTTGCCGAACCGGCTGATGAGGCTCAAATCAAACCAGCCGCGCGAATCGTCGGTATAGACCAGCGCGCCGTTCGCATCGGTGTAAGCGCCGAAAAGTTTTTTGAATTTCAACTGGGGCAGGAATTGCGCGACCTCCAGCGTGTCCTCCAGATTAATGACAAGATCGTATTCGCGGTCGCAAAATTGCGCGCGGTGTTCCCAGGCAACGCTGCGCAAAGTTTTTGTCAGCCCGTCCAGCAGCGGAGCATTTTTTGCGGCAGTGACCCACGACACTTCGCCGGTCAAATGCTTCAGCAGCGGCGTGGTGCGCACAACATCACCCGTCGCGCCGAGTTTAAGGATCAAGGTGTTCATGTTTGAATATAATCATGTCTGGATGAATCAGGGTTCGCCGGCGAGATCGCCTTCCGGTCATCGTCGGTCATTTTTGGCATGAGCGGTCATACATGAATTTGTCCCATTTGCGCCCGGCCAGGGATCGCAACATTGGCAGGGAAAATTGGGCACGCCTGGCAACATTTGGTCCCAATAAACTTTCAATCAACTTATACTTCCAGGCCAACGGCGGCGGAGAAAGCACGCCGCCCAACTCCCTGGCCAACTCATGCATCCGGCTGACGAGTTCCTTGTTCACGGGATAAAAATAAACCAGCCGGTCTTGAAGAAACTTCACACACGCCGCCCTGGACTGTTCGCTGTCCTCAAGTTTTCTGAAATGCTCGATACAGCGGCGCATGGACTGGAACGTCGCGTCCTGCACGACCGCCGATTTCTTCCATGCCTCGCTGAAACTTCCTTGATTGCCAACGCGCCAGTAACACCTTGCTTCCTGAACGAAGCGGATTCTTTCCGCAGCGGCAACCACACGGCTGAAGTATTCGCCGTCATCATCCGGTGATCGAAGATCCCACCACGGGCCAGCCAATTCTGTAAGCTTTCGACTTACAAGCCAGGAGGATGATTGAAAGTAAGTGTTTCCGGAGAACTTGATGAAAAAATACTCCAATGGCGTCAAGTCCCGGCATAAGGGGCCGTGAAACAACTTCGCTTTCTCCGTCCGATAATAAAAGGTCGCGAACGGGCAGGAAAACAAGACGCGATCGCTTGGATCACGTTCCCGCTCGCGAAGCTGCACGCTGATCTTGTTCGGAGCGAGCAGGTCGTCGTGGTCGAGCCATTGAATATAATCTCCTTGGGCGTGAGCGAGCGATGCGTTCCGGGCGGCCGGGCCGCCGGCGTTCGACTGGTGGATGATTTTCACCAAGGCCGAGGCAAAAGTCCTGGCCACCGCCAGTGTTTTATCAGTGGAGCCGTCGTTGACCAGGATGATTTCCTTGCGGGGATAGTCCTGGCTGATGGCGGATCGCAAGGTTTGGCCGATCCACTTTTCGGCGTTGTAAGCCGGAATGAGTATTGAGACGAGAGGGTTCATGACACGGCCTTGACTTTCATCGGCGTGAGAGTCTTATTTTGCGCGCGATAGTTGCGGATGATCTCCCACGCTTTGGCCAGCGCTGGCAACCGGAACCACCAGCAAAACAAAACATAGCTCACCATTCCCAAACCAATCTCCAGGACCAGTTCCAGAGCTATGTGAGACAGATGGAGGAATTTGATGGATTGAATGCAGATCCCCATGAGCACCGCGCACCCGATGTAGGGGAGGCCGTCGCGCAATTGCGCGCTCATCGGATACTGGAGCAATTTGCCGCTATAATAGCAATTTAAATAGTAGCAGATGAACGAGGCGAAGATTTGGCCGAAGATAAACGGGTAAATGCCCAAAAACAAAAGAGGGAGAACGGCCACGCCGATAGCTTTCTTGATTAATTGCAAACGAAGATACTCGCTCGCATGGCCTTGGGCGAGAAGCACGCTTAGATTAATCGCATGCATCGGGTAGAGCACCCAGACTCCGCCTAGCAGTTGCAGGAAAGGGACGCATGGATCCCATTTTCTGGTCAGCAGCGCCAACACCAGCGGGTGCGCGACCACGACCAGCCCGACTGCCGCAGGATAGCTGATGAAGGCGAGCATTTCCACGGCGCTTTTCAAGGCCCTTCTCAGCCGCTCGGGATTGTTTTTGATGGTGGAAAGGATGGGAAATGCGACGCTTCCAAGAATGGACGAAAAGTTGGACATCGTCATGCTCCACAAACTGTCGGCCCGGGAATAAAAGCCGAGCATCGTCGGCGTAAAAAGTTTGCCGATGGCGATCACGTTCAAGTTGCTGAACAGACTCTCGGAGATCGTCGCCATCAAGACTCGAGAGCCGAAAGGCGCGACCATTTTGATGGCAGCCCACTCAAACCAGACACGCGGACGCCAGACGGCAAAAGTCCAAAGACTAAACAATCGCGTCATTTGTGCGGTGAGCGATTGGCCAACCAGACTCCAGACCCCGAAATGGTTTACCGCCAGCAATACGCCCACCGCGCCAGAGGTCACGGTGCTGATCACGCTGACTTTGGCCAAGCTCTTGAACCTGAGCTGCCTGACCAGCAAGGCGCTGTAAACCAGTCCGCAGGAACTAATGATGAAATTCAAGGATAGAGTCGTGATGATGTGCAGCAATTGCGGTTCCTTGTAAAAATGCGCAACAAATGGCGCGCACAATGACAGCGAGACGGCGCAACAAACCCCGACCACGATGTTGCAGAAGAAGACGGAACTGCAACAGGCATCATCCGCATGCTCGCTCTGCACGAGCGCGTCGGAGAACCCGCCATCAATCAGCACCTGGCCAAAGCTGACGAACACCATCACCAGCGCGATCAACCCAAAGTCGTGCGGGGTGAGTATCCGGGCCAGGATGATAGAGATTACAAACTGCGCCGCCTGCGTGGAGTAGCGTTCCACCGCCCGCCAGCCGAAGCCGGAAATCGCCTGTTCTCTTAATCCTTCCTTCATCTTACTGTGCTGAAGTCGGAGTCATGAGCCGCCATGAAATTTAACATCATAGTCACCCCTGTAAAATGCGCTGAGATTTCTCAGATAGCGGTCATATTGATAGTGTTTTCGGCAGAGGTTGAATTGAGCTTTCTGGCATTCATTAAAGTTGATTGGGTTGTCGAGGTGCTCAATCATGGCGGGCAGTTCCCGGCACATGTGCTCATAAGTGGAAAATACCGCCGGCAGTTCCGTAAACTCCTTCGGGAAAAAGTCGTCGTTGTAAACGGCGAAACTGATGCCTCCCGAGAATACTGTTTCAATAAAATAGAAATCCAATCCTTCGCCAAAAGTAATGGCCCATTTGGCCCGTTCGATGGTCGCCTTGTAATCGCCATAGGTTAGGTTCTTGATCACCTGAATGCGGAGACTGGGCAATCGGGCTTGAACACCTTCCAGAATAGTTGCGCTCATGGGCTGCTGATCCGGCGAGGCGATCATCAGATTTTCCTTTTCCGCGTAAGCGCACCGCCGATACCGTTCCGGGCTGCCAAAAACCGATAGATTGTGCATGCTGACTTTGTATTGACGTGAAAGCGCTTCGGTGCAATAACGAACGTGCGCTGTTGTCATGGTCACATTCTTGGCGATGTGCTTGAGTGCGTCCACGGATTCCGGCCCGGGCATTATCAAGATATTCTGATTCAGAATATTGATATGGAAATTTTTGATTTTCTCCAGGCGGCGCCGAGGACCAGCGCCCAACTCCGCCGGGAGCGCCGGCACAAGCAGTTCAGGCACGTTGATGATCAGATGCTGCAAATTGTTGAAATACGAAAACACCTGGGACAAGCGAAAGACCGTAATATTGTTTTCAAACTGCGTATGGCGCAAAATCAAAGGAATCGAATTCAGCGTTACCATGATGAACTGGTAGGAGGCCAGTTCGGGCAGCTTTTTCGCCTCCTCAAACATGGAAGCAATCGAGAGCAGTCCTCCGCTGATCCTTTCCTTGCCGGTAATCCAGTCCGCGCCATCCACGATGTAAACGATCAGCTTGGCGCCTTCGGGGTTGTATTGCTTCGCGATTAGCGAATTCTGCGCCCGGCGAATGTGAAGCTCCCGGACAAATCTCCGGCGCTGGCTCGGTTGCAGCAACAGCCGGCCGCAGGTCAAGAGCAGCGGTGGACAATGCTTTCCCAAAAATGTTGAGGAGAATTTCAAGGGAAGTTACCCGGGCCGGGTTACTACATACAAAATACTGCCTCGTAAAATGGCCAGCCGATCGAAGTTCTCCGCGCCAAAATGAGCCGCCCCCAATTCCGCGACGCTGAACCCGGCTTGCTGTATCCGCTCCAAAAGCCCCTTCTTCGAGTAGAGCCGGACGTGATCGTTCTGGCCGAATCGTCGCCACGCTTCCGCTTCGTCGGTGACGGACGGATCCTCATCCACCTCCTCTACATCCAACGCTACGGGCACCATTACAATCCCCGATCCGCCAGGTTTCGTGATTCGAAACAACTCCCGCAGCGCCTTACGGTCGTCCGTGACATGCTCCAAGACATGGGAACAGATGAAAAAGTCAAACTGACCGTCGCGATAAATGCGCATGTCCATCAGATCCACTTGGTCGTCCACATTCGGCATGAACAAATCCGCCGTCCGATAGGTGGCCGGATGATTGCGCAATTTCTTTCGAACACAGTCGGAAAAACAGCGCACCGGCGCAAAGTCCACTATCCCAATGCCCCCGACTCCATAATCCTTTGCCAGTAATTCGTCCAAATAGAGAGCGTAGAGCCGGTCCCGATCCGTGGCGCTGCAGAAGGGACAGGAATAGTCCCGATAGTTGCAGGTTTCCAATTGAAAGGAGAATCCTTGCTTCTGCATGCTCTCCACCGTTCCCGGATGTGTCGCCGCGAGCGGCAAGAAATGGCCGACGCGCTTGCCACAGACGTTGCAGCGATGCTTGCCGAACAAAGCTTGCGCCTTCCACAGGGCAACGCGGAACTTTCGCTGCAAATAGCGTAGCGCACGGCGCAAGAAGCGGCCGATGGAGGATGCGACGGTAATCGGCGGAGCGTCCGGGACTGTTGGCGGGTTGATCATCATGATGGGTTAACGTAGAAATTCGCCATCCATGAGCTGCGGCAAGCGGCAGGCCGCTCGACGCCGCTCCAGATCGCGGCGTTGACGGTTCTGGATTTGATCGGGCTGACAATCATAAACATTGGCCGGGCATTCTATTTGCCACATCAAATAATCCAGGAAATACAATTAATCGGCAGTCCCTGATTTTCGCGACAATTGCTCAGCCACGGTTCTGATGATTCTTCCTGGATTCCCATAAACCACCACGTCGGCGGGAACATTTTTGGTGATAACCGCCCCGGCGCCCACAATTGCCCCGGCTCCGACCCGAACACGGTCAATAATGATTGCGCCAATGGCAACCCAAGCCCCTTCTTCTACAGTCACTCGGCCGCCCAGTCGCGCCCCCGGCCCAATGTGCGCGCCGTCGCGGATCACGCATTCATGATCCACGCTGGCCCCGGTATTGATAATGCAGTTGCGACCAATTCGTGTTCCCGGATTGATTATGACTCCGGCTGCGACCACGGTGCCGGCTCCGATTTGTGTTTTGTCCGCAATGATAGCAGCGGGGTGGATGGCAGACGCAAACTTAAAACCAATTTTTTCCACGAACGACGTCATATTCAACCGCGCCCGACAATCGCCAAAGCCAAATACGAGATGGGTTATCCCAGATTGGAGCAGAGCGCCAAACTGTTCTTTGCCTCCCAACACTTTCAGCCCACAAACTTCATGGCCGTGAAACGCGGGATTAAAGTCATCAATCATGCCGGCGATTTCAAAGCGGCCGTCCAACCGCATGATATTGGCCACGACAAGTGCGTGGCCCGACGTTCCCCAAATGATTGCCTTCTTCATCTGTTCGGCTGTAGTTGTTTCGCCAGTTGCTGCAAGTCAGGTGAGGTTTTCTTGCCGGATTGCATCCTCCGGAGAAACGTGCCGGTCATCCGGAAGCAATGTTTTCGCCGATCTGCTTTTACCCTTGAAGTTGGGACAAATAGTTTCAATACACTCACAAATACGCTCCACATCCTGCAACGCGAGCGCGTCGTAGATGGGCAGAGTCAGGATTCGCCGGGAGACCCGTTTTGCCGCGGCCAGCGGGTCATTGATCGAGAGGCTGCGATAACACGCAAAATCGCTGACCAGCGGATAGAAATAGCGCCGGGCGAAGACGTTGTATTTCTGAAGCGCCGCGTATAAAGCGTCACGGCTCATGCCAAACGCCTGTTCGTCAATTTCCACCGGGAAATACGCGTAGTTGTAACGAACATTGTCGGCGGGCAATGATGGAATTTGAACACCGGGAATGGATGCCAGCCGGGAACGATAAGTTGCGTCTATTTGTTTGCGTCGGCTGATGATCCCCTCCAAGTGGCCAAGCACCTGCAATCCCATCAACGCCTGGACTTCATTCATCTTGGCGTTGGTTCCGGCCATCACCACCTCCAGTTCGTTTTCGAAGCCGAAATTCTTGAGATAATCAAACAGTTTTTTGAGGTTCGGATTGGAAAACATTAACATGCCGCCCTCAAGCGAGTGGAATAGTTTGGTGGCGTGAAAACTGAACATGCTCAAGTCACCGTAACTGCCGATGGAACGACCATCCACCGTCACGCCGAAGGCATGGGCGGCATCGTAAAGCAGGAGCAGTTTATGACGCCGGGCAATGTCGGCCAATTCCTGCAATCGGCAGGGGTAGCCATAGACATGCACGGCCAGGATGGCGGTCGTCCAAGGGGTGATTGCGGCTTCAACCTTTGCCGGATCCAATGTGTAGTGCTCCGGCTCGATGTCCACGAACACCGGCCGGATTTTATTCCAGTAGAGCGCGTGCGTAGTGGCAACGAAGGTAAATGGAGTGGTGATGACTTCGCCGGACAGCCGCAAGCCTTGCAGCGCAATTTGCAGGGCCAGCGTGCCGTTGTTGAAAAGGCAGAGATTCTCTGTATCAAAGTAGTGACAAAGCTCTTTTTGAAAACGTTGCAGCACCGGCCCATTGTTGGTCAGCCAGCCGTTGGTCCAAATCTCCTGCAAACCCTTGGAAAATTCATCAAGAGAAGGGAGGAACGGGCGGGTGACGTAGATCGGTTGTTCAAAAGGTTTGGGCATGATTTGGTTGCGATATTAGGTGGTCGTTGGTTGGTTGGAAGAAGAGACGTTCGACGGCTTCCAGGGTCAGGATGGCATTGATTTCCGCCAGCAAAATTCCGCGGCCACGATCCGTTGGTCGCTTTTGCCATTGACCTCGGCGATCTGGCGGACACCGCTGCTCTCCAGACCCAGGCACGCCATCGTGCGCGCGAGCTGGATGATGGAGTCCAAAATTCCCTCCAGACCGATGCCGGCCGGCCCCAGCAGGATGGCCATGACCTTGGTCCGGACGATCCTAAGCCCAATGGTAATCACCGTCGAACCACCGATGATGGCCGAGGACTTCAAAATCTGGCGATGCGAGGAATTCTCCATGCGAATGCTTTAAGAGGCTTTCCGGGGAGATGTCCGTCGATCAACCCGCGTGCCCGTTCCGATACAGGCTCTGGCTTCGACCAGCGTTGATGAGTGTGAAAACAAGTTCGTCATGCTGCACTTTCCGCTCTCCGGTCGGCCTGAATAAGGCCGCCAAATGAATTGTTGGTCGAGTCTTGCCGCCGACGATATCAGGGTTCATTTTCTCACTCCAATCACATAACACAAGTTTGAAAGCGCAAGTCTGCTGCTTTGCGAAGAGAGACCTGACGCAAATCGGGCGTTCTCGGAGCTAAGTTTTCGAGCAGGCTCGAATGTGCCTTGGCCGCTGTCAGCCGTAGCGCCGAGTTTTGCTATCAACACATACATGGTGATGTCGCCTTTCAACATAAAACTCAGATTGGCACGGGAATCTCCAAAATGGATCCCTCCGGGATCTTTGTGAACCACATCGGTGTTCAGCCATCCGGGCAGCAGGCTGCGGCTCGCGCCGATGTGCAGCTTGCGGGACGGATGCGCGTCGAAGTAAGCCCGGATTTTGCCGCCGCGAATGGCCCGCCAATAAAGCTGCTTCACGTCCAGCATGCTGGCGCGAATGGCCCGGATGAGGCCGACTATGAAGCCGGACCGCTTGACAAATTGTTTTACTGTTTGCATGAAATTTCCTGCGCGCTGCCTGGTTGACCCGCTTAAGTCATTGAAAAAATGGGAAATATTTCTTTGTGTATTTCAGCCCGGATATTCGGACGCCGATCTTTTTTGCCGGTATGCCGGCGACAATCGCCATCGGCTCGACATCCCTGGTCACGACGGCGTTGCTCGCCACCACCGCGCCGCGGCCAATCCGCACGCCGGGCAAAATGGTCACGCGCGAGGCAATCCACACGTAATCCTCAATCACCACGTCGCCGCCTCTCGAATCATGAATATCGGAGTTTGGATCATGTTCTAAAGTGAAAATATTCGTCTCGCGGGCGATGTCCACGTTGTCCCCGATGGTGATGGTGCCGATCCGTCCATCCAGCAGACAACGCGCATTCACGATGCAGTTGTCGCCGATTTGAATTTGTCGCCGGTTCAGCGAGGAATTTAAAATCTCCACATTCAACAGGATGTTCGAGTCCTTGCCCAAAACGAGATAAAACCGCGCGAAAAAATTTCGGACGCCGGCAAACGGGATTTTGTTTAACAGTTTGTTGAAAAGATACAACCGCAGGCTCTTGAAAAAGCCTTTGATTGCCGAGGCGAATGTTGTTTCCGCATCCGTGGGTGACATAAAATTTACCTCACGATTCCCGATGAAATATGTTTTTGCGCCAACTCATTTCCATGATGTTGGCAGGCGCGCCTCACTTGGGCAACTCTCGGAAAAGCAGCCGCTCGACCGCATCCAGCGTGAGCACCGTATTAATTTCCTGGACATAATTGCCGCGTCCGGCGATGTGATCTTGCACCATGCGGGCGAGAAAGGTCGAATTCCAAAACGGACTTTCCGTTTGCTGACAGCCCGCCATCGTGTCCCGCACATACGCCGCCAGCTCGTGGCGAAACCAGCTTCGGTAAAGCAGATATTTGTGGAGTCCCTGAATTCCCAGCGCCGATGCGCAGGTTTTGAATAACGGATCCAGAGGCGAAAGCCGGCTGGGCAATCCTTCGACGAAAAGATAATCCAGCTTGAATGTGACTTTGCAAAACACCCGCCTGGCCGCCGCACTCAAACCCGACGCCTCGCCCGCGTAACCCATGTCCGTGGGAATGCGGCCCAAACTTGCGTTGTGGTCGTGAACCACGCGCAGTGCCAGTTGCGGCGAGCGGCGCAATTCTTCGGGCATTTGATACGCCAGCGCGACGATTTCGTTGTCCAGATACGGCGTGCGAAAATTCAGTTGCGAGCGGCAAATCACCGGGCTGCCGAAAATGTTCCACGGAATTTCCTTGAACGCGGCAGCGGTCACCCGATGCCCGCGGCTGGTGGCAAATTGCCGGGCGCAGTCATCCACGGACTTCAAAAAATCCGGCCGAACAAAATCCGCCGCCAGCCTGCGTGGCTTGAACGTGGAAACTTCCCGGAGAATTTCGCCGCCGAACGCGCCGCCCAAACGCACCGGCGTCAACGCCCGCGCCAGCCGGTTCAAATAAATTTCATGGGCACCGATCGCGCCAAAATAGCCGTCGCTGATAAAAATTGTCCGGTCGGCGTGTGCGGCGAAATTGGAAAAAAAGTCAGACCCAATCCGCAGAATGTGATGCTCCAATCCGCACGCCTGCGCAACCCGCGCAGCCAGGCGGGCGTCCAGCGTCGTGGTCTGCGCACCGTCAAACGTGTAACAAACAGGCATTGGCTCCGTCGCCGGACGACAGGCCATAATCATTCGCGTGTCCAGCCCGGCTGTCAGCGACAGTCCGATTTGCGACTCCGACGCAAAATAGCGCGGCAGGATTTTGTTGAAGGTCTCTGAAAATTTCGATTGAAAATCTTCGGAGTCGAGCACCGGCTGCGATTCCCAGGCCGCCGGCGAAAAATATTTTTCCCGCGCGCACTCGCCGTCTGAAAATTTCCACAACGAGCCGCCGGGCAGCAGGCTGATGCCGCGAAACAACGTGCGGCCTCCCAGCGTGCTGCCATAGGCCAGAAAATGCGCCACGCCTTCCGGGTCGAATTCCCGCAGTTCCGGCAAAACGCGAAGCAGCGCCTTGGCCTCACTCGCGAAATAAAACGCATCGGCGGTTTCGTGCCAGTAAATCCGTTCCATGCCGTAGCGGTCGTTGAATAAGAAGACTTTCCTCTGCCGCCGGTCAATCAGCAGGGCGCTGAAAAGGCCGTTCAGCTCCGCGAAAAATTTTTCGCCGCGTTCCTTATAAAGGTGAATCAAATAGTCACCGCCTGTGTCCGAAAACCGGTGGCCCTTTTGTTTCAGAGAACTTTTGGTTTCCGCCGGGACAAAACATTCGCCGCAAAAAATCAGCACCAGGTCCTTTTGCTCGTTTCGAAAAATCTGGCCGGCGGCGAATGAATTTTCCTGGGCCACCCAGCCGGCGGCGACGCCATGTTCCCCGGCGGCAAACGCGCCCGTCAGGTAAAAACGTTCGTGCCGCATGGTTTCCACCATCGCGTCCACGAGGTGCGAATTTTCGGGGGCGGGTTTCCGGCTGATGATGCCTGCGATTCCGGGCATGGATCAGTGGGTGCTCCGCGCCGGGAGATTTTCCTTTTTGGCGATAATCGCGGCGAGCTTATCCACCAACGGCAAATCGGCATCCGAAAATTTGCGCGCAAACAAGAGTTCGCCCGGGCCGTGATGGTCTTTGATGGTGACTTCGTTTTGCGACGCGAACAATTCGAGGTGCTTCTCGCCTATCATTTCCGGGTGCGCCTGCGGGCCGCGCGGCAGCCATTCTTCATAATTGAGATTGCGCCGCCGGCGTGCCCCAAACGGCGAATTCCCGATGATCGTGTGAATGAACGTTTCCTCCGGCGCATGGATGTTTCGGCAAAACTTCGCCAGCGCTTGATCCCGCTGCGTGAACTCGTTGATGTATTCGCACGCCTCGCGCGACAAGGCCCACCAAGTGACGCCCGAATACGGTTCCAAATTTCCAAACGTTTTTCGATAATCGCGCTGCGCCAGGCCAATTTTTGCCAAAGCTCTGAAAACAAAACGCAGCACCGGGCGAGTGGAGGGAAACCGCAACGTGTTCAGGCGCGACAGTGGTTTGCCCGGCGCGGGCATTTTCATCATGGTGATAAATTCGCGCCCGCGATTCTGCTCAAAAAATTTGTGGATGTAGTCCCGGCTCCGCAGCGGAAACTCACTGCCGCTCAAGAGCACAAAGTAGTCGTGGCGTTGCGGCGCCGCGAGTGCCAGGCGAATCAAAAGCAGGATAGCTTCGACGCCGGAAAATTCCGCCCAATAAACGGGAATCCTTTGTTCGGTAAAAAAAATGTTCCGGCCGCGAATCGCCTGAAACGGCGAGAGCGGAACCTTGGCGTCAATGTGGAAAAAAAATGAGGCTTCCTCGCAATCCAAATGCTCCACGATCCGTTGGATGAGCCTCGGATTTTTGTAGGCAAAGACGATATAGGCGATCTTCATTAAATTCCGCGCTGTCGCAAATTGGCGGAGAGGGGAAGGATTTGAACCTCCGATGCGGTTGCCCGCATAACGACCCCGTGAAGGGCTGTTGCCTTAAGCCACTCAGCCACCTCTCCAAAATTTTAGTCTTCGGCCGCCACGACCGGCACGGGCTTGCGGCCATGCCGCCAGGCATTCCAGCGGTTCCGCGCGCCGACCAGCCGCTCGCGCAACTGCGGTGGAATGCGCTCGCGCCACGAGCGATGCAATCCCGTTTTGAGCGCCAGTTCGCCTCGCAAGTTGAGCGGCACAAAATAACGGGGGCAGTCATGGCTTTGAAAGCCAAATTTTTCACGGAACGCGCCGAGGCTGCTTTCCGTCCAGTCGCCGTAGTGCAGGTGAAAAATATTTTTCTGGCTCGCAATCTCCACGGCCTTGGCGATCAACGCATCCATCACATTCTTGTCACGGTCGCCAAACGTGGCGAGGATGTGGACGGTGCGCAGTATTTTGTTGCCCTCAAACAACTTCATGAAACCGATCAGCCGGTTCTCGTGATAGGCGCCGATGAAGATCGTGCATTCCGGAAACGAGCTTAAGTCATCCTTGACCGTCGCAAAATCTTTTCCATAGTGAGCGAATTTCCGGCCCTGGCGCAGCGGCGCTTCGTCATAAATGATCTTTACGCCGCGCACAAAATCGTCGTCCAGTTTTACCGAGCGCAGTTCGACACCGCATTTTTGCGCCTTGCGGGCCTTGTTGCGCGCCTTGAAATTCAAGTTTTTCCACCACTCGTCAAAGCTTTTGAACGTCAGCACGGATGCACTGGCCGGCTCGCTTGGGAAGGGAAATTTTGGCCGTTCCACGTGCGCTTCCTGCAAAAACGTCAAAATGTCTGCCGCCCGCGCCCGTTTGATTTCGGCGATAAAGGCTTCCGGATTTTCCAAGTATTCAAACCACTCGTGCCGCAATTTGGCGATATTCAAAACTCGCCCCGACACGCTGATTTCGGTTTTGCCAATCAACATTTTGGATTCCTTCAAATTTTCAAACGGTGCGAATAGTCCGCAGCCATTGCTCAAACATCACCAGGCTAAACAGCAGCTTGTGGTTGTCCTGCCGCCGCGACTGGTGGTCGGCCAAAAGTTTTTTCACCGGCGCCGGCAACAGCACCGAATACATCAGCGAATGTTCGTCGCACAACAAGTCGGTGATTTTTTCGGTCGCCGAGCTGTTGAACCAGTCGTCCACCACGTTGACCGCGAAGCCGCGTTTCTTGCGCTTCAAAATTTGCGGCGGGAGGAATTTTTCGCAGACGCGGCGGTGCAACCATTTGCGTTCGCCGCGCCGCACCTTGAAACTTGCGTCCAGCCGCTGCGCGTATTCCACGACGGTGCGGTCCAGATAAGGCACGCGCGCTTCGAGACTGTGCGCCATCGAAAGCTTGTCGGCATACATCAGCAATTCGTCCGGCAGCGAGGAACGGATTTCCAGCAGCGAGAAGCCGCCGAGTTCATCCAGCTTTTCCATTTGGGGCAGCAGCGACTGCCAGTAATCCACCAAGCCGGAAGTCTGCGCGCCGGCATCGCGGAAAAGACCGTCCACCGTCTCGCCCGGCACGAGTGAAAAAACATTTTGATAGCGCTCCAGCCGGTCGGCGATGCCCAGCGAATGCACGCCGCGCTTCAACATTTCATTACGCGGCAGTTTGGCCACCAGCGCAGCGGTGAGCGCTTGCAAACCCTTGGGCAAACCGCGCCAAAGTGACCCGTAATGCACGCCGAGATGACGTTTATAGCCGCCGAACAATTCGTCCGGACCCTGGCCGAGCAGCACCACTTTCACATCCTGCCGTGCGCGCTGGCAGACGAAATACATCGGCACGACGGACGAACTCGCCACCGGTTCCTCCAGAAAGCGCACAATGTTCGGCAGCGATTTCTCAAATTCTTCCTGATCGAGCATCACTTGATGGTGGCGCGCGCCGAGGAGCGAGGCGCTTTCGGCGGCATCCACCAGTTCGTCGTCCGCAAAGTTTTTTCCGTAGCCGATGGTGTAAGCCGGCCAGTCGCGACCGTGTTCGTTCATCAGCGCGAGCAGCAGGCCGGAATCCAGTCCGCCGCTCAACAAAATGCCGACCGGCACATCGGCCAGCAGATGCCGCTTCACCGCGCCGCGATAAAGCTGGAACAGTTCCTCCGTGGCGTCGCGATCCGACGGCATTTTTGCGAACGGCTCCGGCCTGAAATTATACCAGCGCTCTTCGCGGCACTTTCCGTTTTCGACGACGAGCATCGAGCCGGGCGCAAGTTTGCGGACGCCTTGAAAAATGGTCAGCGGCGACGGCGTGTAGCGGAACCGCAAAAACAAATTCACCGCCGCCGGGTCCACTTGCGGACGCGATTCGTCCGCTGCGAGCACGGGCCGGATTTCCGAACCGAAATTCAGTTTGCCGTCCGCGATTTTGTAATAGATCAGCTTGATGCCCATTGCGTCGCGCGCCACGATGAGCTTCTTTTTCTTCACGTCCCAGATCGCCACGCCGAACATGCCATTGAGGTGGTTGAAGACGTCGTTGCCCCATTGCTTGTAGCCGTAAATAATGACTTCCGTGTCCGAACTGGTGCGGAATTTGTGGCCGAGGCTTTCGAGTTCGGCGCGCAGTTCCTTGTAATTGTAAATCTCGCCGTTGAAAACGAGCCAGACGGATTCCTCCGCGTCGGACATCGGCTGATGGCCGCCGGACAGGTCAATGATCGAAAGCCGACGAAAGCCGAAGCCGAGCGAGCGGTCGAAAAAATAGCCGTCGTCGTCCGGGCCGCGATGAAAAATCGTCTGCGCCATCCGGCGGATCGTGTTTTGATCCACCGGCTCGTCGCTGGCGATTTTAATATGTCCGCAAATGCCGCACATTCAGAAGTTGATAGTTGATAGACGATTTTCGCGCAGGTAAAATGTCAGCGCGCATTATCCAATTTGAACACAATTAGATTTTCAAGTCCGCACCTGGCGCAGTGTTGTTGCGGATGACGTTGCTGCCTTCCTGGTTCCGGCCTTTTTGGATAAAAACCAAGTTGTGGTAGAAATGCAGGGATGTGATGTGCTGGTCATGGTAATTGGGAACATAGCCCGGCTTAATGAATTCCTCGTGGTTCAGGCCGTCCACAAGTCCTTTGAGCAGGCACATGGTGGTTGACGCGCGCAGCAGGTCGTCGCTGCTGCCTCCGGCCAGGGGCCAATAGGCAGTTTGTGTGTCTTCCACGGCGTAAATGCCGTCGTCAGCGAGCAGCGGGAACAGCACCTCAAAACTTTTGAGAACGTGCTCGTTGAGGTGGCTGCCGTCGTCAATGATGAGGTCCGGTCGGCCTACTTCGGCGACAACTTGCCGGAGCAGTTTTTCGTCCGACTGGTCGCCGCGATAGATGCGGATGCGTTTTTCCGCGTGCGGGCTTTTGTCAAAATAATCCAGCCCCACGATTTGGGCGTTGGGGAAATACCGCCGCCACATTCTTAGCGAACCGCCGCCATCCTCCGGCTTTTCATAGCCGCCGATGCCGATTTCCAGCAGCGTGATTTTCTTGCGGCGCAGAGCCTGGAAATGCCGGGCGTAGTGGGCGGCATAAAAGTGCTCGCCCCATTTGTCGGTGCCGTAAATCACCGCCAACCTGGGCAGGTTGCGCCGGAACACCAGCCCCAGCGGTTCGGCAAAATGCTGGCGCAACGCCCTGCGCCGCTCGCGCGATAATCGGCCTTGCAGCCAGCGCTTGAAATTCAGGAAAAAATCGTTTTTGTCGCTCATAATCCAACAACCCGGTGGCGTGCGTGCCGGTTCATTCAGTTTCGTGTTCCGACGTGTCGCGCAAATAAAACGCCAGCGCGCGGAACATCTGCGACTGCGCCCAGCGGTGCATCGGGACGTTGTCCCAGCCCAAAATTAGCTTGCGCGAGCGGAACGAGCCGTCGGGCTTGATCCAATTTTCCAAGATTCCGGCGACGACAGTTGCCAAAGTTTTTTCAAGCTGCGGAAAATTCTTTCGCAGCAGCAGGCACAAATTGATGCACTCGGCGCAGTCGTAAAGCTCGCACTTGTAAACGGTCAACCGCGGCGCTTTTGAGAACGGGCGCGGCATGCCGTCCTCGCCGAAAAGATTTTTTAAATAATAATCCACGCCCTTCGCCAACGCTGCGAGAATGCGCAGGTCGCCGTTCAGTCGGTGAATTTTCGCCAGCGCCTTCATCACGAAACAGGTGTGGAAATGATCCACGAAATCGCGCACGCCATCTTTGGCATACGGCCACGAGCCGTTGGCATTTTGCGCGGCCAGCACGAAATCCACGTTGCCGGCGGCGATCTTCAGCCACTCCTCGTTGCCGAAAAATTTCGCGGCGCTAACCAGTATCGTGGCTCGGTAGGCGGAGGCGTTCACGACGTTGAACTCTTCGCCAGGCATGTAGGAGCAAGTATTGCCGCCGCCAGGAAATGGCTTGTCCTTGATGAGCGTCGTCGCATATCGCACCGCGGAGGCCATGATTTCCTTCCACTCGTCGCTCGGACGAAGCTGGTTGACTTGGAGCAGCGCTTCAAAAACGTAAGGTGTAGTCGTGATAAACGGAAGATCCGCCTTGAGCACTCCGTTGCGCGTGACCCAGTCGAACGGATAGCCCCAGCAAAATTCCGCAAAGCCCGGACTGCGCGATTCCTTGAGCACATCCAAAAAGTGAACCGCTTGATCAAGATATTTTGGTTCGCCCGTCACCTCATGCAGAAACGCAAATCCCATCGCGTAATGTGCATCGGCAATGGGTAGGCGCATCGGTTGATGAAATAGCCGGCGCGCGGACGGGAAAAACGCCTCGCAAAAAATCATCGGCGCAACCGCCACGGTGCCGAGGAGTTTGTTTTTGTAGTAAAGCCCCTTCGCCCGGCGACCCGCCGGACCGGCGAAAAAGGATTGATGGTCCCACGAAACTTCGCCGTAGCTTTCCAGCCAGCGAACAAAATTTTCCAGAGTCTTGGAAATTTGGCCGGCAGCCGGCGTATTGGTTTGTGCCGGTTGCATCAAGGTTGTTTTGCCTGTTTAGTTTCCAATTTGAAATTGTCCACCTTCTTGCCACGGAAAAGTGAAGTCAGGATGGTTTTCAATTTTTTCATCTGCTCGGCGCGATGAAAGCGCATCAATTCCGGCGACACGGCGCGTTTCATCCGCCGCAGCGCCGCCGAAAAATAACCACACGCCACCGCCAGCCCGCCAAACAGCAGAGGTTTCTTGGTCATCCGGTAGGTGAAGCGGAAAACCTCCCAGATTGGCGAGTTACCGAGGTAATAATCTTTTTTGCCGTAGGAAAAAAGCGCTGCGAGCACGCCGCACTCCGCCGTGCCGAGCGAACGATAATGATTAAAACGCTTTTCTTGAAACGACCGCGTAGTCCAGCCTTTCATCCGCGCCGTCGTCACGGCGATCCAGTCAATGCCGCCGGCGCGGTTGGGAACGTAGCCGCCAATGTCCTCCCAGCATTTCCGGCGGAACAACTGGCAGCCGCCAGCCACATGATTCTCGCCCTCGAAACTATCCTTGGCCGAATCATAACCGTTCTCGATGAATGGCGTTCCGGCCACGCCGAGTTTTGGATTTTCCGAAAATTTTTGCATCAGAAATTCCAGATAATCCGCATCGAACGAAAGGTCCGAATCCAAACAGCCGACGACTTCAAACTCCAGCGATTGCACTCGCTCAAAACCGGCGTTGAAGGCGTGGACTTTCCCGGCAAAGTTGCGATCCATGTGCTGCGGACGATGCACCACTTCGATCCATGAATATCGCCGCGCATAATCATCAGCGATTTCCCCCGTGCGATCCGTTGAGCCGTCATTGACGATGACCCAGCGCACCGGCGGCAGTGTTTGCGCCACCATCGAGTCGAGCGTTTTTTTGATGAACGATTCCTCGTTGCGCGACGGCGTGATAAGCACGTATTTCATGAATTTTGAGCGGGCACTTCGCGGGGATGATAAATCTGCTCGAAGATTTCGTCCATGATTCTTGCGGTGAGCAAAATCTCGCGATACGGGATCGGCGGCGCGCTTTGGTTCCGGATGCTCAGATAAAAGCGTTCGATCAATTCCTTCATGCCGGAATCCTGATGCAATTTGCCGTTCAGAAAATTGAAAAAATTGACGCGCGCGTTGCGCCAATGCTGCCGGGCGTTTTTCAGCGGCGGGACAAAATAGGTCAGGTAACTTTTGTAAGCGCGATTTTCGTGACGGATCAAACTCCCGCTGGCGTGATCCACTACGAGGGAATTCACCGGCCCGCAAATGCGCAGTTGATTCAGGCCGGGCTTGAGCTGCGTGGAAAAACAGAAAAACGCCGTGGTGCCAGACGCGTCGCGGATCAGCACGCGCAGTTCGTCCAGAATTTCCTCGCCGCCGAGCTGGCGCAGTTGCGCGCTCTGATGCGCCGAGGCGATGACTTCCACTTTGTCGTCGAGAAATTCACAAAGCTTGGCAATGCCGTGGCTCAAAATGTTGTGGAGCAACTGGCCCGGCAGTTGCCGCACCCAATGCTGGCGGTTGCCGAGCAGCGGACCGACGTAGCTGGCGTCGCCGAGGTCGTAGGCGAAATGACTTTCCAGATGCACTGGTTTTCCGCCGAGAAAATTCTGCGCCACCAACTGGCGCATTTCGAGCATCTCCAAAGTGAATTGCAAATTATGCCCGGCAGTGATTTTCAATCCGCGATTTTCGGCGAGGCGAATCAACTCCTCCGCTTCCGGCGCGGTGACGGTGAACGGTTTTTCCAGATAAACGTGGCTGCCGGCTTCCAAACATTGTCTGGCCAGTGAAAAATGTCCCTGCGGCGGAGTCGTGATGTGAACGACATCGGGCTTGGCGACGCGCAGCATTTCCGCCGCGTCGGCAAAACAGGCGGTGACGCCGAAGCGCTCGCCTAGCTGGCCCGCCATGAGCACTTCGCGGTCGCACAGCGCGACGACCTCGCAGCCACCGATGCGCCGGGCGGCCAGCACATGCTGGTCGGCGATCTTTCCGCAGCCGATGATGGCGATGCGAAGCATTTTTGGTTCAGATGTAGCAGCCGAGGTGACGAGGCTCAAATTCTATTGGAATATTTATTAAGTCAGAGCCTCCTTGCGGCGGCTGCTACTTTTTAATGGGAGGCTACATCGTATTGAGATAGAAACGCGGTCATGGCCTGATCCATGTTCACCCGCGGTTTCCAGCCCAATCGTTCATGCAGCTTCTGATTGGAAAAACGGTTTCCCTTCCATTCGGCGGCAGCGCGGCGGCGATTGAAAACCGGCGGGAGCTGGCCGTGGCGACGTTTGGAAAAATTTTCCCAAAGACGACACATTCCATCCGCCACAAAAAACGGCATGCGAATGGAGAAAAGTTTTACCTTCGTTTTGTAGGCCGACAAAAATTCTCCGCTGGTAAGCAGTTCGTCATCCACGACGTTGAAAATCTCGCCGTCCACGCCCGGCCTCAATCCGGCCAGAACAATCGCGTCCGCGCAATTGTCCACAAAGGTCAAAGGAAGTTGATTAGATCCTCCCAAGTGAATAAAGAATCCAAAGGTGTCAATGCCCACGCGGCCACTTAGCGCTTTTTTACCCGGACCAAACACGGCGCCCGGACGGAGGATCACATAAGGCAGCTTGTGTTTTTCGCCGTATTGCCGGACGAGTTCTTCCTGTTTGAGCTTGCCGAAACAATAGGCGTCATGCCGTTCCTGCGGCGCGTCTTCGAGCGGACAAGATTCATCAAGCAGCGCGCCGCGTTCCATTTTCAAGTTGGAATACACGGTGAAAGAACTGACATTTACAAAGCGCGCGACGCGACCGTGCTCCAGAAAAGCGTCCATCAAATTGCGCGTGGCGAGGGCGGAATTCATGAACGCGCCGGCAAAGGATTTCTCCATGCCCGCCGCCAGATGATAAATGACCGAAACGCCCTCCGCCGCCTGCCGGCAATCCTCGCGGGAGAGCAGATCACCGGAGATAATTTCGGCATTTTTTCCAGCCGGATATTTTTCGAGAATTTTTTTCAGGCGGTCCAGCTTGCTCGACGGGCGGACGAAGCAGCGGAGATTGGCAAAGCCATATTCGAGCAGAATCTCAACCACCTTCGCGCCAATGAATCCATTGGAGCCGGTGACCAAAATGCGGTCGGCGGATGAAATGATGCAGGTCGAATTCATTCGTCTTCAAAATTGGATGGAAAAGAATGGGACTTAAATGGTCAAGCCCAATCAATGGGTGAGGTTAAGCGAATGGCAGACCGCAGACAGGTTGCATTCCGTCTCCCTGGAGAAGCGATAACAACAAATCAAGTTGCAGCCGATCAAAGCCGCCGTTTCAAATCTCTGACGCGGGCTGGCGGCGCCAACCGGAGGAGATCATTGAGTCCCGGGCGGGTGCGCCTGCAATTCGGACGGCGGAATGACCGAGTTGGTTCCGGTTCCCGTGCCCGTGCCGATGCCCGTGCCGGTGCCCGTGCCGCTGCTTGACACCAGCGGATGTGGATACACCAGCGGCGCATAGCCGGGCTTGGGGGTGCCGGCCACCACGGTTTGCGGCGATAGATAACCCACCAAAGTAGAACCGTATCCCTGCAAAATTGTGGTAAAATTGTTTCCCCAGACATAAACAGGGTCAAGCACTTCATGCGGCCACGATTGGCTGTGCGTGACAGTATTGCTGGGTATACCGCTGCTCGGATAGGTATCCATTATCAAATCACCTTGTCCATAACCGGCTTCATCCAACGTGGCAAACACCTGTCTGATTTCGTATGAATCGCCATTGGTAAGAGGCATAAACACATTTAGATTTATGGTGGTTCTGTCATTTCCGAGATATGAAACCGTGATGCCCAGACCTAGAGCAATGTCGTAAATCACAAACGGAGCCGTATTGCTCAACCATTGGTTTACCGCCCAATTCTTATTTGTGTCCACCACCAGCGGATAACCGTAATAGTTATTGGAAGTCCCGTTTATTGTTCCGCTGTCAAACAAGGTTGGATTGTTGGAATCCCAAGCGCATAACCCATTAACAGTGCCCCAAGGTGGATATTGCCCAGCAATTCCCGCCAGACGATAATCGGACAGTTGCACACCGGCCACGTAATTTCCATAAATCACATTGCTCCATACTAGCGCCGTCCCCCCGCGCACTTGCACCGCCTGACTGATCGCCGCAGTGCTGTTGGTGATGGTCACAAAATTGTTTTCATAAACCTCATAATGCCGCATCGAACGCGAGCGCCCGGTGGAGTCAAGACCATGCGAACCAACAGCCAGATTGGTGACGTTGCAATAGCGAATCACCACCCGGCTGCCAGCAAAACCATCCATTATGCCATACAACAAATTAGTCGGCCCGGTAAAGTCGCAGCTCTCCATGTATAGTGCGTTGGTGGTTCCCCAATCGTCCGGCGCAGCCCACGAACCGTCTCCATACGGCACATTGTCAAAGTTTTGCATCTGCACGTCACAAATGCTAAACTTGGTATTAAAGGTGCAATGGTCAATTACGCCATAAACCCAACCGGTGATAAAATAAACATATTCATTGATGCCATTGAACTGGCAGTTATCCATGCGAAAGGCGTGACAAGTGCCGTTTATGTTCATCAAGGTGTTGCCAGAACCACCGCCGGAAATATCCGGCGGCCCCGCTTCAAAGTCAAACCCGCTCAACCGGCAAAAGCCGTTGGAGGAGGTCGTCCAACTTATGAGCGAACCAACAATGTTGTTCGTAATGATCGTCTGACCGATGCCCGCGCCGACCAACTGAATGTCTTTGGTGATGGTCAGAACACCCGACCACGTAGCTGTTCCCGCCGGCACAATCACCCTGTCGCCCGGCGAAGTGACAGCACAGGCGGTCTGGACGGAAGCCAGCGAGCAGTTGGCTGCCTGAACGTCGGCGGCCTCTGCCCGGTCAAAAACGTTGAAAAACAGAACAGCTGTTAATATAAGGCACCAAAAAGCTTCAAGCTTCGCGGCGAAATAACTGCCCGTAAAAGGTCGGATCGAAATTGGCATCGGCGTCATAGTGAACTAAATTTTTTACTATTATGGAATTATTAAAGCAAAGCGCGTGCCATGTCAAGACCAAGTCCACCAATATGCATATCCAGACCCAACTGGCGCAGACCAGCCAATTTTCAAGCAACAATTTATGAACTTTGCGATTTTCAGGCGATTTCTCGGCCGCTTCAAGATTTCCACTGGACGGTAGGCGTTCGGCTCATTTTTGGGCAGGGCTGATCCATTTTCAGCTAAAACTGATGGGGTCATTTGGCAAAGGTCGTCAACCTCGGGTTAGCATACTGCACGCATTACCGACTAGGATCGCCTCTGCCTTTAGGATCTAAAGACATACGGCTGTTCCGCACCGGCAAATTGAGGCTTCGAATAATCCATGGCTATGAGAAAAAACCGAAATAGACGGGATCGTGTCCATGAAGACCCGAATTCCGTTCAATTGTAAACAACAAAGCAGCCAGATAGGCAAGTCCAAAGCGGCCCAAAATCGAAATCGTAAATGAGCCTTTGCCGTGCTTTTGTATGTGCAGCGCAAAACATTGCGAGGACAATCGCGAGCCCCGGCAAGCCAAGATAGGCGATCAGACTTATCACCAGCAACCGTCTGTGATGGGAGGGATGCGCGGTGCGATCCAGTTTCCGCGCGATGGAGTAATCCAGCAAAGATGTAAACAGGGTCAAGAAAATGCAGGGCATGCTCCAACCCAGACAGAACGCAAGGCTGGGCACCTTCAGAAACCATTCGTCCGCGCTAAAATTGCACAAGCAACTTCTAATGGCACTGGCGTTTGTGTGAATCTGCAGCCAGCCGGCCAGACTGTGACTGTCGATGGCGGCAATCAACGTGGCCGCACTCAAGACAATCGTCAACTGGATGCTGCGTTTCATAAGGATCTGCTGCTTTGTGGGCACCCAATCAGGCTTTTGTCTGGTTCAGGCTCAATGACAACTTCGGAGGCCGACTCCGCCGCTCGGACACGCACGGGGTAATCTATGGCACATAAAAAAAACAGGAAGAAAGGAACGGTGTGGGTCCTAAAGGCGGCTTCCGTCCAATTGAAAATGAGGAATGTAATCAGATACGCGAGGCGAAACCGGCCAAAATTGAAATCATTGATCAGTGTCCGACGCGCCTTTGCATACGTTGCTACAATCAGGCCGAGCGTGAGCGCCATGCCCAGCAGGCCCAGTTGGAGGTAGATTTCAAGATAACCGTTATGCGCCTCGTTGAAGTTGACGCTGTGTGAATCATACATGGAATTCAGTTTTTTTGCTTCATCGCCCAGCCAAAAGCTTTCAAAACCGGCTCCCAACACCGGATTGAGGTCCGCTTTGAGCAAAAACTGCCAGACCTCGGTTCGGCCCGTGAGCGTCGGATCTTTGCCCAACTGGTTAATCACAAGGTCTTGAACTCCAAACAATCCTTCCGCTACTGCAAAGATGAGCACACCGGCCACCAAATACGCGTCGACGCGCCGCACATTCACGAAAGGGAGACCGAGAAACGCCACTACGCCAATACCAACCATCACACAAACCAGAGAGGTTGAACTATGCGCCATATTCAGGAGCCAGCCGATCATTGCGAAAAACCCCAGGCACAGAATGAGTTCCTTGGTCCTGACCGGACCTTTCTCCCACTGCCTGACTCTCAAAAAATGCCAAAAGAAGAAGAGGCCCTGCATCATGCAGAGACAGCCCAAGGCATTCTTGCCCAGACAAATGCCATTATTCATCCCTTGTCCAGTCCAATAGGAATAGCTGCGACCCCATTCAGGAAAATACTTGATGAACAAAATCGAAACCGGAAGCCATATATACGCGTTTCTTTTCATTAGCCGGGTGAACGCTTCAATCGGGTCCGGTTCCGTGAGCAGAATGAGCACCATGACCGGCTGGCCGAACAATTTGACCCAGCGTTTGACGGCGACGAATGGATAGTCGGACCATAAAACGGCCAGAAGACAATAGGCCAGATAAATCGCGACCCATTGGTTTTTCCGGATGAACTCCGACCAGTTGACCTGTCGCTGGTGGAGGACATAAAGGCCGGCGGCAATGATCCCAAAGAAAAATACCGCGTCCACCGGACTGCCGTCCGCCACCGAGGTGCCGCCCACATGCAAGCCGAAAAGGTCCAGCCATTCTGAAACGAACCGTGTCCCGCTGATGAACACCCAGAAGAACGGAATCCAGAGGGCGCTGGTCACGTTGGGCTTCTCTCGAATATCGCGGCGGAACAGCCAGGCGATGACTGCTAGACACACAACAGCTGCAACAATGCGAGGCATTAGTGATTATCGGTGAATTAAAAAACTACAAAAGAAATTGCGAACATTGTCCGGTCCACAAGGCATTCAGGACTTCGCCTTTGAGCAGAGTGCCGCGAAACACCCCCTCGGCCATCAAATTCCACTGCCCTTATCAATACCGCCCTGCAAAAAAACTTCGGTGTCGTGCGAATTCCTGCGGAGCAACCCAGCGACCAGCCACGTCTTTACTTTGGCCACCGCATCCGGCTTAAAGTTGGTCGGTCGATTTTTCACCAGCTCCGCTCCGCTATAAGTCACGAAATCCGCCACAATCATGCTCTTTCTTAAACTCTGGTTGAATGAAACCTTGAACTTAAAACTGGAAATAGATAAACGGAGTTGAATCGGTCGCTCCGAAGCAAACGATCACGAAGAGCAAAGCCCCGTATGCAAGCCCGCGCGCAAATACGGGGCGTTTTGGAAAATCGACGGACCAATTGGAATCCTTGGGCACCACCAGATGGACCAGAACCACGGCGGCCAGCGCCGCCAAAATATAGGGTGAAACAAACTGGGTGCCGTCATGACTCCAGGTTGCGATCCGGCTCAAATACTGCCAGGCGGCGGTCCATGAGTGTTCGCGGAAAAAGATCCAGCCGACCAAAACCACACTCAAGGTCAGGACACGCGCAAAAATATTCCACCCAAGCTGTAAGAAGCGATGCTCCGCGAAGTCCGCGAGCGGGTTCCAATGGCTCCAAGCCCGGTGGATCGCCAAGGCGACGCCATGCACCCCCCCCCAAAACACGAAATTCCAACTGGCGCCATGCCACAGCCCGCAGAGAAACATGGTAGCCAGAAGATTGACATAAGTCCGCGCCGCGCCTTTCCGGCTGCCGCCGAGCGGAATATAAAGGTAGTCACGGAACCAGCTCGAAAGTGAAATATGCCATCGGCGCCAGAATTCGGTGATGCTAAGGGAACTGTAAGGCATTTGAAAATTTTCCATGAAGTGAAACCCCATCATACGGGCGCAGCCAATCGCCATGTCCGAGTAGCCGGAGAAGTCGCAGTAAATTTGAACGGCATAGCCCAGGACCCCCAGGAGCAGGGTGGCGGCATCATAGTTCCCGGGAGAGGCGAATATCATGTCAACGTGCGGGGAAATCTGATCGGAAATGACTATCTTTTTGACCGCACCCATTGCGAACTGCGCGAGACCTGATTCAAACTCCAGTATTTTCGCCCGCACCCGTTCGGCGAACTGTGGCAACAGGCTGGCGGCGCGATTGATGGGGCCGGCCAGGAGCTGTGGGAAAAAAGCGACAAACAGCAGGAAATCGCGGAGGCTGTGGCAGGGCTTGATGTTGCGGCGGTAAGTCTCAATCGTGTAGGTCATGCTCTGGAAGGTAAAGAACGAGATGCCGGCCGGGAGGAGGATGTCGAAATGCCAGCGTGGCACCTCAAATCCCAGGACATTCAGGCTGGCCGAGGCATTGGCGAGGAAGAAATTAGAATATTTGAAGAAAGCGAGCACGCCGAGGTTCGCCACGATGCTGACGACCAGCAGAAGTTTGCGTTTTCGTTCGTTCTCCATCCGGCCCAGGCCGACACCCACAAAATAATCGGTCAATGAAGTCCCGAGAATGAGGAAGCCACACGGTATGCTCCAGCTCATGTAGAACACATAACTGGCGGCCAACAGGAACCACTTCTCCGAGTTAAAGTTGCGCAGGCAACTTCTGACGCCAAGGACCAGCGCAAAGAACAGAACGAATTCGAAGGAGGTGAAAATCATGGCTGATGGGCGTGTTGCTTGACCCAATCAAGGAAGGCTTCGGTGGCAATCTTTTGTCCAAACACATTCATATGGACGAGGTCGCAAAAGTTCTCATCCGAGGCCAATCCGGGCAATTGATCAAGGCGCAGCCATTCCGCGCGTGGAGCCTGGTGTTGTGCATCTGCCAGGGCGGCTTCAAACTTGAGTTTCAATTCCGCCGGCATGAATTTCTTTGAGTAGGAGGCGGATACCGGCACCACGACGACAATGGTGCGCCCCCTTTGACATCCATACTGTAACATCCTCAAGAAGGCGAGGTGCTTGGGACCATTGAACGCCCGGCTGCCCTGGAAAGCCGCGCTCTCCGCAGCAAGTTTGCCGATGATTTGTGACTCGGACCAGTCGCTCACCTTCTGTAGTCTGTAGTTGTCAACGACTTCCTCCTTTCCAACCTCCAGCGTTGGACTCGCCTGTGTCCCGGATGAATCAGCCGAAGGCTTGACCAAATCCGCCACTTTTTCATGCAACCTTCCCATGATGCCTCGCGACCGGCCCAGAGTCGGGAATAGTGTCCGGAGCCACGTCATCGGATACTGGCTAAGCGCGCGTTTCGAATACTGCCAATCCGCGTGGATCGCCAGCAGGGTCTGGATGGCCTGGCTGATGGGCACGATGTTTGCGCGAAAATCGCAAACGTCGGCCTCGTCCAAATCATACGTTGACACCACGATGTAGGTGGTTTGAGCTTCCGGAACCTTTTTCTGGAACTCCTCAAACTCGGCGGGTGAACCGCCGGCGACGCCCCACGCCTTGATTTCCGTGTGAGTATCCTCCGCGATTTCATTCCAATTGATTTGGTAATCCGCCAGCGAAGAGCCGGCCCGAAAAGCCGGAGCTTTGCCGTTCGGATTTCCGAATATGAGAGGGTCGCTGACGTTCGTGTGAATCTTCAGCCAGCTGGCCAGCAGATGACTGCCGGTTGCGGCAATCGCCGTGGCCACAATCAAGATAAAGGCCAACTGGCGATTACGACTCATGGAAAAGCTAGAGGGAATGATGAGAGCAAGTCGCTCAAGGTTGACTTGACATTGGACTTCCTTTTAAGCGCGAAATGGGCAGACAGGAATTTAATCAGTCTGCGCAGAAGCAAGCCCCGAATTCATGCCGGCGTGGGAAAAGTGACCTCTTTGCCGGATGCTTTCAGCCTCGCGCCGTTGCCACCGAAAATTCCCCGATTTTACCTGCAACGTAATCAATCATCGCGTCCGGGATCTCGGGGTAAATCGGCAATGAAAGAATCCGCGATTGGTTCGCAAAGGCGACCGGAAAATCCTTCGGCTTGTGTCCAAGATAGGCGTAGGCCGGAAAAAATGGCAGCGCCTTGGGATAATTGAGGACGGTGGCAATGCCGGCGTCGGCCAGATGCTTCTTCAGGGCGTCCCGCTTTTCCGTGCGGATGACGTAGAGGTGATAAACGTGATCGCGACCGGCGGCGACTTTTGGCGTGATGAGGTCGCCGATGCCGGCCAGCAATTCGTTGTAGCGCGAAGCGACTTTGCGCCGGGCTTCGGTCCATTCTTGCAAATGCGGCAGCTTCACGTTCAAAACTGCACCCTGCAAGCCGTCCATACGGCTGTTGATGCCTTCCATGACGTGCTCGCCCTTGCCGCCATGTCGCGCGAACGTGGCGCACCAGTCGGCGAGTTGGTCGTCGTTCGTAACAATCCCGCCCGCGTCGCCATACGCGCCGAGATTTTTTCCAGGATAAAACGAGAACGTCGCCGCGTTGCCAAACGTGCCGACAAGTTTTCCTTTGAATCGCGCCAGATGCGATTGCGCGCAATCTTCGATCACCCACAGCTTGTGTTTTTTGGCGATGGCCATGATCGCGTCCATGTCCGCGGGTTGGCCGTAAAGATGGACGGGAATAATGCCCACCGTGCGCGAAGTGATTTTCGATTCAATCTGCGCGGCATTGAGGTTGAACGTGTCGTATTCCGTGTCGGTGAAAACCACTTTGCCGCCGGCCTGCGTGATGGTTTCCGTCGTGGCAATCCAGGAATGGGCGGTCGTGATGACTTCATCGCCCTGCTTGATGCCGAGGCCGCGCATGGTGATGTAAAGCGCGTCCGTGCCATTCGCGCACGAGACGCAATGCTTCAAACCGAGCGTTTCCGCCCAGAGCTTCTCGAACTTATCCACGTGCGGACCGCGGATGAAAGCCGAGTGGGCAATGACGTCCTGGATGGCCGCGTCAATTTCCGGTTTGATCGTCAGGTATTGGGCGTGCAGGTCAACGAATGGGGTTTTCATAAATTGGGATTCAGCTTTAAAAACCGCAGATGGACACAGATGAATGCAGATAGCAATTTCGTCCAATGCCTTTCCAAATCTGCGTTCATCGGCGTTTATCTGCGGTTAAACCGCCGTTTTGTTTTAGAATCCACGCAAGAATTTCGCAGGATTGCCGGCGTAAATTCCCGGTTTGGTGATGTCTTTGGTCACCACCGAGCCGGCGCCGATCACGACATGATCGCAAATGTTCACCGCCAAAATCGTCGAGTTGGTGCCGATGCTGACGTGGTTGCCGATCTTGGTCGAGGCCCACAGCTCGCGGTTCCGATTCGCCGGCCCGCCGGTTTTGAAAAGATCGTTGATGAACATCACGCCGTGCGAAATCACGCAGTCGTCGCCAATCGTCACCAAGTCGCAAACAAACGCGTGCGACTGGATTTTGCAGCGCTTGCCAATGACCGCGCCACTCTGAATTTCCACAAACGGCCCGATGAACGTGCCATCGCCAATCGTGCAGCCGTAAAGGTTCGCCGGCTCGACGACGGTGACGTTCTCGCCAAACGTCACGTTCACGATGCCGGTTTTTTTAATTCGCGGTTCGCCCATAAAATTATTTTCCGTTTCGGGCAGTGGCTTGTTCCAGAATGGAAACCACCGTGCGCGCGTGCGCCAGCCCGGTCAGCGGCGTGGTTTTGTCTTTGATGCAGTCCAGAAAATGTTGCGCCTCGACCCGCAGCGGCTCCACAAAATTGACCTGCGGAAGCAAAATATCGCCGCTGCGATAATTGAATTCCGACGGACGCGGATGATCGAAGTCCATGTTCTCGCCCAGCACCGCGCGCCGGTCAATGCCCTTGTCGTAAATGGCAATCTTGTCCTCGGCCACGTCGTCATACACGACCATTTTCTTGGAACCCACGACGATCATTTTGCGAACTTTCTGCGGATCGAGCCAACTGACGTGAATGTTCGCCATGATTTTGTTTGGATATTTCAGGCTCAAAAAAACCACGTCGTCAATGCCGTCCTGCATGTAAGCCATGCCCTGGCGCGAAACGGACAGCGGCGCGGGATCGCCCAGCCAGTATTGGATGATGCTGATGTCGTGCGGCGCGAAATTCCAAAGCGCGTCAATGTCCGAACGAATGCGGCCCAGGTTCAGCCGCTGACTGTAAACGTAGCGGACCTCGCCGAGATCACCGGCATCAATCAATTTTTTCACGAACCGCACGGCGGAGTTGTAAATAAACGTGTGGCCGACCATGACGACCAAATTTTTTCCCTTGGCACAACGGGCGAGTTCGTCCACTTCTGCCGCCTTGGTCGCCAGCGGTTTTTCGACAAAAACATTTTTTCCGGCATGGAGCGCTTCGAGCGCGAGGGCAAAATGCGTGCCTGCCGGCGTGGCGATGACCACCGCGTCAATTTCCGGGTCAGCAAGCACCGCCTGATGATTATCCAGCGCCTTGCTGCGCGGAAAATTGGTTTCCACAAACGCGCGGCGTTCCGGGCTGGCATCCACGACATATTTCACGGTGCAATTTTTCAGCGCGGAAAAATTGCGAAGCAGGTTCGGTCCCCAGTAACCGCAACCAAGCTGGGCGAGGACGAATTTATTGTCTTTCATATTATTTCCTTCGTTTGATTTTTCAGTTTCAAGCGGCCAGGCATATTTCTTCACCGTCACCGAGCAGCTTCTCGACAAATTTTCCGCCGGCGGCGTTCTGCTCAAAAATCCGCACGCGCAAGGCCGGCAAATTTTCTGCGTCGCCGGCAGATTTGATTTTGATCTGGCCGGCGGCAGTTGCCTCAAAAGTTGCCGCCCGGCGTTTTTGGAACCACCCCACCGTTTGCGATGCCGTGGCGAACCACGCGCCGTGCGTTTTAAATTCGTCCAGCAGCCAGCGGTAAGTGCCGTCCCACAAACGCTCCGGCGCGATGCTGCGGTCGTGCCAGTTCACCGTCAGCGCGCCTCCGAATTGAACGGCATCGGCAATGAGCGGACGAGTTTTTTCCTCCGCCTGTTTCGGCGACAAATTCAGATACGACGGATAAAACAACGCGGTGTCCATGACGTGCATCGGCAGTTCGAGCAGATTTTTTGTGGTCAGCGGCTTGAACACCTGCGTCGTGCCGGCGCGATAACCGACGGTGTCGTTGTAGCCCACGGTGGAATCGTAAGTAAATCCGGCCTTTTCCAATTCCGCGTATGATTGCGCGCCGAAATAAAGCCAGTGCATCCGCACACCATATTCCGTTGCACCCGCGAGTTCGGAAATGATTTTTTTCTCCTCGCGTCCGGCAGCCGCATCGCGCCAGGCATCAAGGCCGTGAACACCGATTTCTTTGCCGTTTTTTTCGAGGCCACGCAAAATATCTTTCAGGTCGGCGGCGGCGTAACTCGCCGCGCGTTTCGCCGGCCGATGGCCGTTGGCGTCGAGGCCGGTCTCGCCTTTTTTCGGGATGACAAAAAAAGTCGAGGCCGCGCCGTTTTCAAGGGCGATGTAACGGTCAAACTGACACCAAAAATCCTTGGCAAGGCCGAGGTGGACGAACGGCAATTTCAAAACCGCGAGCCAGTTGGCCGCGAACTGGCCAAAAGTTTTTTTGCCGCGCGCCACGTCCATCACGGAGCCAAACGTGGCGCGATACAGAAAGCCAAACATCGTGTGGTCGAATTTGTGATTGCGGATGCCGACGTGATCCACGTCGTGTGTGAGGCAGGCGATGAATTCATGGCCGGCGGGTCGCGGCGGAATTTCCACCAGCGGCAGTCCGTGACTCACGATCAGATTGCGCAAAAAAGTGATGTGCCGTTCCAGCGTGGGCACCGCGGCAAATTCTGCTGGCTGGCCGGCGGTCAGCAAATGGCGAATTTCCGAAAACAAATTAAAACCGACGCGCACGGATGTTTTTCCATTTCCCTGGCTGCGCCGAAAAATTATTTTCTGCGAGGATTGGTCCAACAATCGGCGGCCATAAATCGGCATCTCAATGTCTTCGTGCTGGAACAAACCCGGTTCCGTTTTTGACTCGCCATTTCCGCTGGCAGTCTGGTCGAATGGAATCGTCTCGCCGGAAAAAATAATGACCAGTGAGGCCGCGTCAGCCGGAACCTCGCGGCTTGCGCAAAGCAAAATCTTGGCGTGCGCGCCGGCAACGTGAAACTTCCACGGCGTTTTAAACAGTTCAAAAAACTCCCGCACCACGGCATGATCCGCTTCGCTGGCACATACGGAAATCATGATTTTGTTTCGCCGTCCGGCGACAGCATTTCCCCGACGCGCCCGAGGAATTTTCCCCGGGCATGGCTCCAGCATTCGCGCAGATAAACGGATTGGCCGCGCTGAGTGACTACCCGCGCGTCCGCCGGCTGGCGATAAACGAATTCCAGTTGCCGTGCCAGATCGTCGGCGTCGCCCAGCTTGAAATAAATCATGTCCTCCGGCCCGAAATAATCCGTGATGCCCTTGGCGCGCGGCGAAATCACCGGCTTGCCCAACGAGAGATATTCAAAAATCCGCGTCGGCGTGTTGATTTCGGTGAAGGCGTTGTTGCGATTGGGAATGACCCCGACGTCGCACGTCTGGATGGCGGTGACGATTTCGTCCAGCGATTTCGCGCCGAGATAGCGAACCGAGTCGCGCAAACCATTTTGCCCCACCGAATCCATCACGCTGGTCAAAAACGGGGTCGTGGCACCGTAAATCCACAATTCGGCCGCCGGCACTTTTTTGCGAAGCGCCCGCAGCGCCTCAACGGCAATGTCCAGGCCGTTGCGTTCAACAATCGAGCCGTGAAACATGACGACAAACGGCTTGGCCGGGTCGCGTTCGCGGTAATCAAGGCAATTGCGGTATTTGAAAACCCGCTCGTCCGGGACGTTCATCAAGACCTGGATTTTTTCCGGCTTGCAACTGCGGGCCGAAAAAATTTCCTTGCACGCCTGGTTCACGGTCAGGACGTGATCGGCAAAGGACACACTGCGCTTTTCCAAAAATTTCAGCAGCCGCACGCCGAGGCTGTTTTCCTTCAGCCCAAAAATCGTGACGAGCAATTCCGGCATGGGATCGTGCAAATCGAGGATGACGCGCGCGCCCAAAATTTTCGGCAGCAACGCGCTGAACACCAAAAAATCCGGCATGTTGTGCACATGCACCAAATGGTAGCGACGCCCCACGCGCCACCAGGACAGCAGCATGAACGCGCTCGCCAGAAAACTGAAATACTGGATGGCGTAGGTCATTTTGCCCGCGCGACGGCGGCGCAACGGAACGCGGTGGATGCGGACGCCGTTCAGCATTTCCAAGCCCGGCTCGCGGCTGTCCTGGCGGAGACAAATCACGTCCACGTCCATGCCGGCGAGTTGCAGCGCCTCGGCCTCGCGACGCGGACGCGGGTCGCTGGCGTAATAGGAATACAAAACCACGGCGGCGCGTTTCCCGCGCAGGGAATTTTTTCGCGCGATTTCAGTGTTCGACTCGAATTTGAGCGTGCCATTTTCAGGAACGGACTGGGCGGCGGCTTCCACACACGTTTGGCGATACCAACCGGCGACGTCGCGCGGCAGCACGTTCCAGTATTGGCCGCCATAGTTTTCCTTGATGTATTTCAGGAACTGTTCATACCACGCCGACGGATATTCCGCCGCACCCGGTTTTTTCCGGTCGAAGCCCAGATAATCGGGGTGGACGTTGAGCAGCGCCATACCGCCGTGCTGCACGATCCAATCGAGTTTTCGTTTCCAGATTTCGGGCGACGATTCCTGCAATACGAGAAACATCGTGGAATCCTGCGGCAAGGTGTAGGGCATTTCCACGTAACCGCCGCCGCCGGGACGCGGAACCCAGAACGGAAAAATAGTGCTGACACCCTCGGGCTGCGGTTCGAATGGATCGGTGTCAAACGTGGAGGCGTCATACTCGATGTCGAGGCCGTTCAGACACTCGCGGTCATGGAGCATGAAGCCGGAACGAAAACCGCTGGCACGCCATTCCTTCAAATAGCCGTTGATGCTGCGGGCATTTTCGG
>OCTA010000572.1_pt1 | contig 33686 bp, 35 predicted proteins | sample 1538991 | NCBI WGS metagenome assembly OCTA01 (sample SAMEA3539302, study PRJEB22396) | soil metagenome | biome: tundra; feature: field; material: soil | place: USA | collected 2010-05 | depth 0.15 m | reverse complement strand
CCGCGCCGGTGGCGCCCCCAGTCCCCGACGAGCCCGCGCTCCCACCGGTGCCCGCCGTCCCGACCGTTCCGGCGGCGCCCGTGCCGTGGCCGCCGGCGCCCGCGCCGCCGCTGCCCCCCCCGCCCGAGGACGAGCAGGCGGATAGCACCATCGCAATCACAAAGGAACCGATCGGGTGTCGAGCCAACTTCATAAGCCTCATCCTCGCCATTGCACCATCGCCCCCGCCCGACCACAAGTGGCGGAGTGTCTAGCGCGAGGCTCTTTCCATCGACGCGACCGCGAGCCGCGTCCGCAGCTTCCAGATCGTGAACGGCCGCCGCCCCCGGCCGAGACGGACCTGACGGAAGAACACTGGCCGGCCGTGGGCCGCGATCCCCACCAGGGCCAGCGCCGCGACGACCGCCGCCACCAGTGGAAGCAGCGGCGCGAGCAACACGAGGTCGAAGATTCGTTTGCGCATGAACCCCATTGTCTCCGCGCCACGGGGAAGCGACCCGGCTTCCGATACCAGCGGTCGACCCGGCCAGCCAGCGGTCGATCGGGCCGGCGGAACGGTCGGACCTCGCGGCCGGACCGTTCGCGGGCAGCGAGTGTCTGTTCGCCAAGCGGAGCCGACCGTTCGCAGCGATGTCTCCCTCGCCCGCCCCCGGACCGTGGTTTCTCGAAGGAGAAGAACGGAGGCGACCATGACCTGGCAACGATGGAGGCAACACTTCGAGAGGAACCAGAACCGTCCGCTCCCGGCGATCGGACTACCCCCTCGTCTGCCCGACGCCCACCGGCGCGCGTTGGCCTGGTCGCTGGCGCGCTTTCAGGTCGGCGAGGCGGGCGAAGGACGGATCGCGCGCGACATCTGGCGGATCCGTCTGCGCGGCATAGACGACGACTATCGAAATGCCCTGGGTCTCTTCGTCAAGGAAGAGGGGCGCCACGCCCGGATCCTGTCCGAGATGGTCCGGTGCCTCGGCGGCACCCTGCTGGCGGGGAGCTGGACCGAGCGGCTGTTCGTGGTGGCCCGGCGCCTCCTCGACGTCCGTCTCAAGCTCCTGGTGTTGCTCGCCGCCGAGGTCGTCGGAATCGGGTTCTACGGTCTCTGCGCCGGCGCTTTCCCGAGCGGCCCGCTGCGCGCCGCGCTGGAACAGATCCGCGACGACGAGCGCGCGCACCTGCGGTTCCACCGGGATTTCTTCCAGACCGAAGTTTCGCCCGGTTGGCGCCGTCGGGTCTTCCGGATCGGCTGGACCCTGATCGGATCGGCGGCCTCGCTGGTGGTTCTCCTCGATCACCGCCGCACCCTCCGCACGCTCGGGGTCCCGATGGCCGGCGCGGCGCGGTCGCTGGCGCGACTCGTCGGCGAAGCCGGGAGGCTCGAGGTCCTCGAACCGGCGCCAATCGCCTTCGGAGCGACGACGTCGTGAACGCGCTCCCCCAACACGTCGGCATCATCATGGACGGGAACGGGCGCTGGGCCGCGCGGCGGCAGCTCGGGCGGGTCGAAGGCCACCGCGCGGGGGCCGAGGCGGTGCGCCGGACCATCCGCGCCGCCCGCGAGATCGGCCTGTCGACGCTGACGCTCTACGCGTTCTCGGCGCAGAACTGGGCCCGACCGGTCGCCGAGGTCGCCCACCTGATGGAGCTGCTGAGCACGTTCCTGCGTGACGAGCGCGACGAGCTGGCCCTGCGCGGCATCCGTCTGGTGACCATCGGCGACGAGAGCCGATTGGCCCCGCCCATCCGAGACCTGCTCGACATCGTCAAACGGATGACCTGCGGGAACCGGGAGCTCACCCTCTGCCTGGCCCTGTCCTACGGGGGCCGCGAGGCGATCGTCGCCGCCGCCCGCGCGCTCGCGCGGGCGGTCGCGGGCGGGATGGACCCCGACGCGATCGACGCGGCGATGTTCGAGGAGATGCTCGACACCTGCGCCCTGCCCCCGCTGGAGCTGATCATCCGCACCTCGGGTGAGCTCCGGCTGTCGAACTTCCTGCTCTGGGAGGCGGCATACGCGGAGCTCTACTTCACCGAGGTGCCCTGGCCCGACTTCGGGCGGCGCGAGCTGGACGCCGCGCTCGCGGCCTTTGCCCAACGCCGGCGCCGCTTCGGCCTCACCGAGGAGCCGGCGATCCGGTCGCCGGCGGCGAGGGCCGGTCCGTGATCCAGACCAGGCCCACCAGCGCGGCCAGGAAGGCGAGCGCGGCGCTGGCGATCATGAGCGTCCGGAAGGCCGCGACATAGGCCGACTCGAAGGCCGCGCGCAGGGGCCCTCGGAGCGCTCCGTCGAAGGCGGAGAAGTCCGCCGCACCGAGCCGATGGCGTTGCCCGTCGACGGCGGCCAGGACGATCGGGGATAGCGACAGGCGAGCCAGCGCCCCGTCGAGGGTGTGATTGAAGCGCTGGACCAGCAACAGACCGAGCGCCGCGATCGCGAGCAGCCCCGCGGTCCTCGCGACAGCGTTGTTGATCCCGGAGGCGACGCCCGCGTGTCGCGGATCCACGGCGCCCATGACCGCGGCGGTGAGCGGCGCGACGGTGAGGCCCATCCCGATCCCCAGCACGACGATGCCCGGGAAGAAGGTGCGCCAGTAGCTCCCCCCGAGCGCGGGGAAGGCCAGCAGCGCAAAGCCGGCGGCGGCGAACAGCGGTCCAGCACAGAGCAGCGGCCGCGGCCCGATCCGCGCGGCCAGCGCGCCGGTCTTCCGGCTCATGGTCGAGATCAGCAGGACGAACGGCAGCAAGGAAGCGCCCGCGGCCGTGGGCCGGTAGTGCTGGACCTGGATCAGGTTGAACGGCACGAAGAAGAGCGCGCCCCCGAGCGCGGCGTAGAGCAACAACGTGAGCAGGTTGGCCCCCGCGAAGGTGCGCGACCGAAAGAGCGACAGAGGGACCATCGGCGATGCCCGGCGGGCCTCGACGGCGACGAAGGTCGCCAGCGTCAGGACCCCGAGCAGCAGCGGAGCGAGCGTCCGCTGAGTGCCGAGCCCGGCGGGCGGCCCGCCGATCCGGCCCGAATCGACCAGCGCGTAGACCATCAGGCCCAACCCGGCGGTGGCGAGAGCCGCGCCCGCGAGATCGAGTCGCGGCGACGCGTCCAGATCGCGCGTCTCCTGCACCTTCCGCCGGGCGAGCACGACGACCAGCGCCGCGACCGGACCATTGAAGAAGAACAGCCAGCGCCAGGAAGCGTGGGAGACCACCCAGCCGCCGGCCACCGGACCGAACGAGGCGGTGATCGCGGTCCAGGCCGACCAGGTGCCGATCGCGGCGCCGCGCGCCCGTTCGGGATAGGCCGCGCTGATGAGGGCGAGACTTCCCGGCACCGCGAGCGCGGCGCCCACGCCCTGGACGGCGCGCGCGGCGATGAGCAGCTCGACGCGGGGCGCGAGACCGCAGCCGGCGGAGGCGGTCGCGAACAAGACGATTCCCGCCGAGAAGACCCGGCGGCGACCCAGCCGATCGCCGAGCGCGCCCCCGACCAGGACCAGGGAAGCGAGCAGCAGAGCGTAGGCCTCCACGATCCACTGCACCTCGGCCACGGTCGCCCCGAGGCTTCGTTGCATCACGGGCAGCGCGACGTTGACCACCGTGCCGTCCAGGAAGGCCATCCCCGAGCCGAGCACGGCCACCACCAGCGACCAGCGCGGATCCGGGGCGGCCGACCGGCCCCGACCGCACGCCGAAGAGGGAACCGCAGCCTCGAACATGGTTGGACCATCGTCCCTGTCGCAGCCCGTAGCAAGAGTCGGACGCAGCGGGGTAGGATCTAGTCGCCGGCGGTGATAAGCCTTGCGCCTCCTCAGTTCGAAACGGGCTTGAAAGCGTAGATCTGGGTATTCGAGGCGACGAAGATCCGCCCGTTGGCGACGATGGGCGCCTGGATCGACGTCACCGCCGACATCGCCGTCGGCCCGCCGTCGAAAACGCTCACCCCGCTGTCGCCGTCGACGCCGTGAAGCTTCTCATCGTTCCCGACCGACCAGACAATCGTGTTCGCTCCCCCGCCGTCCGTCTGGCTGACCGCCGGCGAATAGCTGGTTCCCGGTCCCCCGCACCAGGCTACCGACAACGTCGGTGGATTCGCGGCGGCGATCTTCAGCGCCGTCAGCCCGCCCGTCTGCCCGTTCGGACACGTGGCGCCCACCCCCTTGAATACCAGATATGTTCCCTTCGACGTCGTGTACGACGCGGCCGCGTCGATGATTACCGAAGTCGACGCCGCGACCTTGGCGAGGGGCGCCGCGTCCATCCCGCCCAAATTGGCCCGATCGAGCAGGTACGCGTAGTGGTCCTTCCCCATCGCCACGACCAGGTTCGACGGCGTCGCCCCCGGCGCCTTCACCAGGATCGGCGAGGTACCTCCCAGGTCGGCGTCGACGTCGTCGAGCGCGACCCAGTTTCCCGCCACGAAATAGTCGGTCGTCGTCGCCATCGCCGGCGGCGGCGGGCTGGTCGGGAGCTTGAATACCGCCTCGCTGTCCCCCCAGCTCCCATTGCTGTCGCCAGAGCTGGTATTCCCAGCGGCGGCGGCCGATGACTTCGAGTTCCCCGTCGCGAAGAAGAGCGATGTCCCGTCCGACGCGATCCCGCTCGATCCCCAGATTCCACCCGCGATCGCGCGAGTGGCCCAGGCGCTCACCGCCGGCTTACCAGTGGTCGTGATGCCGACCACCCAGCCGTGATAGCCGCCGCAATCGCCCTCGTGCCCGCCGAACGGTATGAAGACCTTGGCTCCCAGCAGCGTCATGGCCCCCCGTTGATTCTGTAGCGTGGAATCGAACGCCGTTCCGTCCGACGAGGCAGTGCTGTTCAAGTTGACGGGCCATCCGCTCCGCTCGTTGCCCGTCGTCGCGTCGAGCGCGTGCACCCTGTGCTCGACCACGCGCGAGCCGCTCGACGTGTCGACCGCCATCGCGTCGAGATAGATCGTTCGCGTCGTCTCGTCGATGACCGGCGTCCCCGTGATCCCCAAGCTGGGTGTGATCCCCCCGCATGGCAGGTCTCCGCCCGCACCGGAGCCCAGATTGCTGGCGGGCGTCCCCAATGTCTCCGTCGACTTCGTCCACACCTGCGCGCCGGTCGTCGCATCGAACGCGTAGACGTTGTTCATCTCGGTCGCGACGATGACCAGGTCCGGGTTCGCGCCGGTCCCGGCCAGATAGAGCGGTTGCGCGTAAACGTAGCCGGCCACGTTCGCGTTCGCGAAGGTGGCGTCGAGCTGCAATCCGCCACCGCTCGTCCCCGCGGTCCCCATCACCGCCGCTTGCGTCAGCGCCGGATCGATGTAGAGACCGTCACGTGCGAGGTCATTGTGATGCTGCAAGACAGAGGCGCGCCCACCGGTACCGGATGGGCTCTTCGAGGACGAGCATCCGAAGGCGAGCAAAACGAGTCCCATCGGGAGAAGGCGGCCCATGGCTTGCTCTCTCTTTATCAGAATCAGAACGAATCTGGCGGGGGCTGCATGTAGAGTCGCGCACCTGCCGTAGCTAGTCCTTGATCGGACGAACCAGCGTCCAGTTGACGGGGCCGTGGCAGGTTCGACACGGTGGCAACGTCCGACCGGCGTCGATGCGGAGCGGGGGAATGGGATGCCCTCGGCCTTTCGTGCAGACGCCCGTGTAGTCGCCCTTCGTCAACGTTGCGGATCCGGTGTGCGGCACGAACGGCAGGTTACCGGTGCTGGGGGCTAGGGGTCCAGGGGTCCAGGGGTTGACTGCTGCGGGGCCAAGGCGGATCGTGGATTGCGGTAGGTGGACGATGCAGGCCCCATCGAGATTGTTGAACCCGGTGTCGCTGGTCGCGCTCGCAACGGCTGTCGCCGCTTGCAATGGCACCACGCTGCCGGAGCGTGCGCCGTCGCCCGGTAGCGACGGCGGTGCGTTGACCTGCAACGCGCCGTCCACGGAAACGACGCTCTTCGAGAACACGTCCGGCGAGGTCGTCGGGGGACTCTTCGTTTTCGGCGGCCGCGTCTTCTTCTCTTGGAGCAGCGGGCTCTCCAGCGTCCCGCTGGGTGGAGGTCCGGTGACCCCCATCGCCACCGGCGCCACCGGCGTCGCGATCGTCGGTGGCACCCTGTACACCACCGCCGAACATCCGGTCGGGGCGCCCAGCTCCGACGGGAAGCAATCGAGCGCGCCCGCTCTTTACGCAACGCCATTCGGCGGCGCATCGGCGGACGCAGGCGCGCCCGACGGCGGAGCCGCCGCGCTTGTCCAAGACAACTTCGGGGCCGGGCCCACGGTGACAGACGACGCTTCTCTGTATTTCGCGAGCGGGGCGTCGGGCACGGTCTTGAAGATCACGCCCCCCAGCACCACGCCGGTGACCCTGACCTTCGCGGGCACGCTCTCGATCCGCTCGCTCGCCGTGGACGCGACCTATCTATATGCAGCCGTCGGCGATCTGACGACCTCGCCCGGCAACGGCGCCATCGTCCGGATGCCGAAGTCGGACGCGGGTGGCCCCACCGATCGCCTGCTGACCCTCCCGGGATTCCCAGACGATCTGCTGGTCGACGGCCAGGCGCTCTATTGGATAGACGAGCCCGCCGTGGGCACGTTCGGAAATTCCCGCGTCGTGCGCGCCGATCTCGACGGCCAGAACGAGACCGCCTTGGTCGACGGCAGCAACAGCGTCGACAGCCCGGGCGAGATCGCCCTCGGCCCGTCCGATCTCTATTTCACCACGGGATCGCTGGGCCGTCTGCCCAAGGCGGGCGGACCCATCGAAACGTTCGTCTCCGATCTGAGCGGCGCCGGTCTCTTGCACGTATCCGGGGCCGACGTCGTGTGGGTCGACAACTACAACCGCGCCCTTTCGTCGACCTCCTCGACGCCGATCGAGGCGCTGTGCGCCGGCGGCTCCGCTCCGGCAGATGCAGGTCAAGGCCCGGCGCGCTAGAACGGGGGCATGACCAGCTCCCTTCGAAAGGCCGCCCTCCCGATCGCCGTCGTCCTCGCCGCCGGCGGCCTGTTCTGGCGGTACGCCCGCGCCGGAGACGGCGTCCCCCTCCCCTCGCCCGTCACGGACAGCGCGCCGGCGAAGGGCAAGGCCGGCCTCGAGACCGCCGTCTTCTCCGGCGGATGTTTCTGGGGCGTGCAAGCCGTCTTTCAGCACGTCAAGGGCGTCGCCGACGCGACCTCCGGCTATGCCGGCGGCGCGGCCTCGACGGCGAAATACGATCTCGTCAGCACCGGCGACACGGGCCACGCGGAGTCGGTCAAGGTGACGTTCGATCCGGCCCAGGTCTCCTTCGGTCAGCTGCTGAAGGTCTTCTTCTCGGTGGCACACGATCCGACCGAGCTCAACCGCCAGGGGCCGGACGAAGGCACGCAGTACCGGTCGGCTCTCTTCTTCACCGCGGCGGATCAAAAACGGGTCGCCGAGGCGTACGTGCAGCAACTGGATCGGGCCAAGGTATTCCACGGTCGGATCGTCACGCAGATCGTCCCGCTGCAGGCGTTCTACCCGGCCGAGGGCTACCACCAGAACTACGCGCGGCTGCACCCCGACAATCCCTACATCGCGATCAACGACGCCCCGAAGGTGGCGCACCTCAAGAAGCTGTTCCCGTCGCTATACCGCGGCGACTAGCGCTCAGCGGCGGAACAGGTTGAGGCCGATCTCGAGCACGATGAGCAAGACGATCGAGATCTCCAGCCAGACCAACCTTTTGTCCCGGGCGATGTCGGTCACCAGCTCGAGGGCGTCCTGCACGCTCCGCAGCTTCAGCTCCAGGGCCTGGTGGCGATCCACCAGATCGAACTCGGCGCGCAGTTGCTCGTAGATCTTCTCGGCACCCGGATCGTCCCAGGCCGCGTCGGGCTTGTCGAACAGGTGCAGCACGGAAAGCACCTCGCTCCGGGTTCCGATGGCGGCGCCGATGAACCGATGAAGTGCGCGCGTGAAGATCGGCATGGTGCCGGTCTTCTCCAGCTTGTCCACCAGGCGATCGGTCTCGGTGAACATCTGATCGACGATGCGCTCGTAGTATTCCATCGCGGCGCTCTGCGCGATCGACAGCGCCACGACGCCAGCCCGCTCGAAGGTCAGCTGATCGACCACCAGCTCGCCGCCCTCGATGTCGGGGCGCGCGCCCGCCACTTCGCGCACCGAGAACTCCTCGGTCAAGACCTGTGCGTCGCTCAGCCCGGGTAGGGCGCGCCGCAGCCGGGCAATCTCCGTCTCGCGCGCCGGCTGGCCCATGTCGTGAAACACCAGGGCGCCAGACGGGAACATGAATACCGTCCCCCCTGCCGGCGCCGGAAACCAGAGCCGGTGGTGGGTGCGCTTGGCCTCCGGGTAGAGCAGCGCCAGCTCCTTGAGCGGGAAGTTCTCGACGAAGGCGAGCGCGTGGAAGGTGTGGACGGCGTTGGCCACGGCGCGCCCATTCTGGCCCGCCGGAGGCCGGTTTCCAAACGCGCGCGGGCGGGTATCAGCAGCGTCAATTGGCTGACGAGCAGGTGTTTCAAAAACGCGTGAAACATCATGGAAACACTAAGGAAACTCGGGTGCGACATTCGCACAGCTCGAGCGCGTTTTTTGTTGCCCGCGGGCAGACCTGCGGGCACATTGCCACACACGTCGGGAACCAAACGATGCTGCCACACACACACCAAAGGGAAATGACCATGAAGACGAAATCGAACGCGGGACTCAAGGTGACTACGGGGATCAAAGCGGGCGGCTTATACACCGCGAACCACACCCGCTCCGGCCTGCGCGTTAGGACCGCGATCAAGGCGGGGTTGGGCATCTGGCAGAACAACCACAATGCGCGCGGGGTCGTCGCGGCCTGATCGCCTCGACTATCTCGGGCCGTGATTCACAAGCCAGCGGTCGACCTCAGTTAGCTTCGTTTTTGCGGGGGTCCGGCCGTAGTCCGTCCTCGCTTCTTGAGCGAGGACGAGGGCGCGCATGCGATCGCGGTTCGAGTCCCAGAGGGCCCGCGCCAACGCGAAGCTGGTTTCAGCGCGCCTGGAGGGTTCGGTTTCCTGGGCAGCCCGAATCTTGAACGCGCGCTCGAGCGGCACCAACGCGCTGGCTGGGTTCCCTTCTGCGAGATGGCTAACACCGATACCCGTCAGTGCGTAACCGAGGTTCAGGTTGTCCGGCCCCAGCTCCCGCTCCCAGACGACGCGTGCGCGCTGAAACGCGAGGCGCGCCTCTTGATAGCGTCCGAGCGCGTTCAGGATCTCACCGCGGTTGTTGAGCTCAGTGGCGATCGCCGGGTGTCCAGCGCCCAGTGCTCGCTCCTGCAATCCGATAGCTCGATCGATGTGAATGAGGGCCTCATCAGCTCGACCGAGTTCTCTAAGCGCGAGGCCGAGATTTCCTTCGGATATTCCGACGTCCGGATGATCTGGGCCGAGAGCCTTCGCTTTGAGCCGGAGGCTCTCTTTCATGAGCTGGACCACCTCCTCCTTCCGACCCTGCAAGGAGTAGACGCACCCGAGGTCATTGAGCAACCACGCCTGCAACAGCTCGTGCCCGCCCAGCCGCTCGAGCACCGATTGGGCCGCGGTCGCCCACCGATCGGCGTCGTCTAGGTGTCCCTCTTGGAATCCGACGACAAAAACCAGCAGAGCCGCAGCCTCGGCGCGAAGCTCGTCGTGCCGTGACGCGTCCGCACGCCAGTAGGCTTTGACGATGGTTTTCTCCGCGGCGGAGGGATTGCCCGCGCTCATCATCATGTTGCCTTGGAGGAGGAGAGTCTCGGCCAGCAGCGGTTGATACCCGAGCGTCGTCGTCGCGGTAACGAGCGATGGCGCATCCTTCAACGCCTCCTTCCACCGTCCGGCATCGAAGCGCGCCTTAAGATCTGCCACGCGGGTTCGTAACTCGTTCACCTTGGCGCGCGTCGCCGGATCTTCCGGAGGCTTGACGACCGCGCGCAGGAGCGGAACGTTGGTGCAGCGATCGAACGTGCCGAGCGCGTTGGTGGCACTCACCGCGTTCTCGACCACCTCGCCCGTCGCCTGGCTGAAAACGTCGGTCAAGGCCCGCAACCCGTCCCGCCGTTCTTGCAAGCAAGACATACGCAGGTCGAGCACCTCCGCCGATTGCTCACCGCGGAGCTGGGTCGCCTCACAGGTCTCCTTGTACATGTCGGCCCAGCGTTGCGCGTAGCCCGTCAATGCCCGACTGACGGTCGCGAAGACGTCGGGCGCGTAGCTCTTGCCCGTCTGTAGGAAGGCCTGGCGGATCTGGGCATGGCGGAGCGGTACGGCGCCGTCGGACGGCGGCAGGTCCCAGATGCCGGCCAGCTTCTCCGGGCCTGCGACGCAGACCTTGCGGTTCTCGGTCAGCAGCGGGCGCGCGGCCACGGCCAAGCCGGCGGTGAGGGCGACGGCGCCGCACACGATCGCCCACCGGCGCCGCTTGACGGTCGGGTTTTTCCCGAGCGCGTCGATGAGGTCCTCCATCGACGGCCAGCGGTCGGCAGAATTCGGTCGCAGGCCGCGCAGCAGGACCTTGCGCAGCCAGAGCGGCACCTTGGAATTCGCCGGCGCGTTGCGGACGTCGCCGCGGATGACGTTGGTCGCCAGCGCGTTGATCCCGTCGCCCGCGAAGGGCCGCTCTTTGTAGAGCGCGTCGTACAGCGAGATGCAGAAGCTGAACTGGTCGGTGCGCGCGTCGGTCGCCAGGCCGCGGAACTGCTCGGGCGCCATGTACGTGGGCGTCCCCATCATCGCGCCGGTTCGCGTGAGGTGCATGTCGAACGCGCCCGACACCGGCGTCCCAGCCTCTATCGCCGCCGCCCCCTCTTGCAGCACCCGGGTCACGCTCTCGCCGTCGACGCCGGGCGACGAGCTGAAGATCGTGATGGGGATCGGATCGGGCGGTGTTCGCGGTTGAGCCGGCTTGTCGCTGGCCTGCCGCGCCAACCCGAAGTCCATCACGCGGGGTTGGTTGTCGCGGCCCACCATGACGTTGTCGGGCTTGAAGTCGCGGTGGACCAGGCCCTTGTCGTGCGCCGCCGCCAGCCCATGCCCGGCCGCCACGAACACCTTCAAGATCTCCTGCCAGGTCCGCGGCTGCGCCTCCAGCCAGTACGTCAAGGTGGTTCCCTCGACGAACTCCATCGCGATGAAGACCTTGTCCTCGAAGGTCCCCACGTCGTAGACGACCACCACGTTGGGGTGCGAGAGGCGCGCGATGGCCTGCGCTTCCCGCAGCGTGCGCTGGCGCCCTTCGCTCAGCGTGACGCCGTTGCCGGGCTTGATGCGCAGGAGCTTGACCGCGACCTTGCGCTCGAGCTCCGGATCGTACGCGCCGTACACCTCGCCCATTCCGCCGCGCCCGACCAGACCGAGCACCACGTAGCGCCCGATGATGGCGCCGCGGCCGAGCACGGCCGGAACGGAATCGGGTATGGGACGCCCGGAGCCCATGTTAGGCGCCCCCCGCCAACATCAATTCGAACTTCGGGTACATCTACGGCCTGTCATCCCAGAGCTGGCAGACCGCTGGCATTATAGGCGCCCCCGCAAATCTTCGCTCGATCGTCGGGTTTCGCCGCTGGCTCGGGTGCCGAAAGTGAGCCATGTTCGCGGCACCATGGTGCCTGCAAATGGTCCCGCCGATTCCGAAGCCTGGCCACGTCTCGACGTCGGAGGCGGCGTCGAGACCAGCCAGTCGCTGCTCCTGTGGGGCCAGATCCTGGGCAAGACGCGTCTCGCGCTCACCCCGATGGTGAATCATTGGTGGCAGGTGTCGCTGCGGGTGTCGGCCCGGGGCCTGTCGACGAGGTCGATGCCCGTCGGCGACCGCCTGCTCGACATCGAGCTCGACTTCATCGATCACCGCCTGGTGGCCCGCACCAGCGACGGCGGCATCGAATCGCTGAGCCTCTGCGACCAACCGTTGTCGGCCTTTTATTCCGAATACACCCGCCGGCTGGCAAAGCTGGGCGTGACGGTGGCGATCGATCCCATCGCCGTCGAGATCTCGGACCGCGTGCTCCTCGATCGGGACCCTCGGGTCTGTCGCTACGATGCGGACTGGGCGAATCGATTCTTCCGCGCGCTGATCCAGGCCGATCGACTGCTCGAGGAGTTTCGGGGACGCTTTACCGGCAAGGCCAGCCCGGTGCACTTCTTCTGGGGCGCGGGCGATCTGGCCGCCACGCGCTTTTCGGGACGCCCGGCCCCGCTGCACCCCGGCGGGATCCCCCACGTCGCCGATCGGGTGATGCAGGAGGCGTATTCGCAGGAGGTGAGCAGCGCCGGCTTCTGGGCGGGCGACGCGCGTTTCCCGGAGGCCGCATACTACGCCTACGCCTATCCGGCGCCCGCCGGGTTCGCGGAGGCGGCCGTGCGCCCGGCGGCCGCGCGATACGAGCCGGCGCTGGGCGAGTTCGTTCTGCCGTACGCGGCCGTGCGGAGCGCCGCAGATCCGTCGGCGCAGGTGATGGCCTTCCTCGAGAGCACCTACGTCGCGGCGGCGGATCTCGCGAAGTGGGACCGCGCCCGGCTGGAACGGACCTGAGGTCGCGAGACACCTAGCGTGTCGTCTGGGTGGTCGTTCGCCCGGCCCGCCCGGAAGAGGTCGAGGATCGCGCGGGGGGCGCCCGCCGCAGGGTGCGGAGCTCATCGAGGTGGTGCGAGATCCAGCTCGTCCCCAGACGCTGCGCATTGAGCGAGCGCAAGTCGGGACGTGTGTCCAGGTAGTCGATGATCTCTTCCGCCGAAAACGGCGGCAGCCCTGGGCGGTGGAGGGCCTCGAAGACGGCTTCGATGAGGCGATAGTCCTCGTGGTACTCCAGCGTCAATCGGTGACTGCCCGACAGGTCGCGCCCGCCCGGCCGACGCACGTTGCCGATCGAGAATCGTTCGGGCCGATCCCAGATGAACGGCGTCGTGTGCTCGCGCTCGAACGGGCGCGCCCCTTCCCGCCAGGCCTGGACGAGCGCGTCGACCCGGATCACCTCGACGTCGTTTCCGTCGGGCCAGCTCGCCGGGTGCAAATTGCTGACGAAGGCGTAGCGCGGATGGTGGAAGCGAAAGCACCCGACGACCGCGTCGATGACGCGCGGATCGACGAGCGGACAATTCGACGGAATCTTGACCACCGCATCCGCGTCGAGCGCGCGGGCCACCTGCTGGTGGCGGTCGAGCAGATCGATCGGATGGCCCGAGAGATAGGGCACCCCCATCTCGATGCAGAGGGCGCGGATGGGATCGTCGCTGGGAAGATCGCTGGTCGCGACGACGACTTCATCCAGCTCCTGCGCGTCCCGCACCCGCTCGAGCATCCACTGCAAGACCGGGCGCCCCTGGATGGGCAGCAGGACCTTGCTGGGAAGGCGGGTCGAAGCGAGACGTGCCTGGACCACGCCGACGATCCTGCCCCCCCAGGCCCTCGACATTCTTCGGCTCGACCCCGCGACAACCATGCTCCACGGTCTCTCACAACCGGAGCGCGGTGATCGAAACTGATCTGTATCAGTACGGCAACGGTCTCCGTTGTTCGTGACGCGGTCGGTTTGCGTGAACGTCGTCCAGCTGTGACTGCGCGGTCCATCGCCAGCGGGTAAGGGATAGCCACGCGTCGGAGGCATTCCGCCCCCGCGCTCCAAGTCGAACAGGGAGCTCATCATGAGGAAGAACTTCGCTATCGAAATGGCGATCGTCTCGCTGGTTTCGGGCGGGCTGACGTCGGCCGCGCGTGCGGCGGATCAGACCGTGCCCGGGGCGGGGAACGACGACGCCGCCCGGCTGGCTTCGTCGTCCGCGCTGGTGCAGTCGGCCAGACAGCTCATCTCCAACCGGATCTCCAGGATCGGCGATCGAACGCTGGCCAGGAACGTCTACGAGCTGGTGGAGAATCGGCAGGTCTGCATCCGCCACCGAACGGCCGAGACGGCGGCCAGCAAGCAGGCCATCGTCGACAAGCTGAGCGCGGCGGGGCTCTACGCCGCCGCCGACGCGGCCGTGTTCCCGGGCGGCGCGCTGTCGGGTGTGCTCCCCCCGGTGCTCGACGCCGGCAGCGCCTGCCCGCACCTGCCGCAGCCGTTCTTCTCGGCGCCCGGCAGCGTGTTTGGTGGCCACCACTCGTATCCGGGCGGGCTTGCCATCCACGAGAGCTTCAACGACATCAGCGACACCAGCTTCGCCGCCAACTACCGCCGCGTCTACGGGCATCCCGGCGGCAACGGGCTGCCGACCATCGCCGATCCGAACGGCGAGCGCGGCGGCAACGATCGCGTCGACGTCGACATCGACGAGGACATCATCGTCGCCGCGCCGCTGCTGCACGACTGGGGCAAACCGATCGTGTTTCAGTGGAACGCCGACGGCACGGAGTTCGCCGAGTTCAACTTCGGCGGCAACGGCGCGACGGACAACTTCGGCGCGGCCGGCGATTCCCGCACCGGCGCCCACCACATCATCGGCGTCGCCGAGTCGATGGCGCGCGGCCTTCCGCCCAAGTTCGTCATCACCCAGGCGTCGGCCCACTCGAGCCCCACCTCGGGCAACGAGTACAAGGTGGTGAACTGGTTGCGCGCGGCCGCCATCATCGCCGGCATCGATCCGGTGGCGAATGGTTACCTGCGCGTCGACGGCGGCGGCCTGCTGCGGCTGCCGGCCGTGCAGCATCTGGGCGAGGTCGACCTCAACGCGGCGACGCCGACCCAGGTCAATGCCCCGGTCGAATACCAGCTGCACAACCTCTCAGACGCCGACTTCACCCAGACCGGCCCGGCGGTCTCCGTCGCGCAGATCCTGCTCGCGACGCTGGCGCCCGCCTTCGGCTTCAACCCCAGCGATACCGCCCGTTACAACAAGAGTTACCGCAACCCGGCGCTCTCACACCTGAGCGCCGAGCGCCTCTACATGCTGTACACCGCCGGCGGTCTCGCGGCGGTCCGCGCCCAGCTCACCACGTTGCGCGCCCACGGGATCATCTGACAGAGGTACCTGGGCGTGCCGTCGATCCGAAGGCGCGATCGGCAGCCGCGATCGGCAGGCGCGATTGCCGGCACGCCCGGGAGCTCCATCGGGGGCGTCTCAGAACCGCGGCAGCTCCACCACCGAAAATCCGCACTTCACGCGGGTCGGGAACACGCCTTTCGGGTAGCTGTAGACGAGGAGGCGACCGCGCTCCTCGCCCGGATCGTACGATTCAACCTTGTCGGTGAGCGCGTGGACCACCGCGTCCCGATCGATGAGGCTCGGCAGCATCGCGTCGGGCCCGGCGTCGAGGTCGCAGGCGTCGTACGAGAAATCGCGTCTGACCCGGGCGTCGTTGCGGATCCTCACCGTGAGGTAGAGGAGCCGCTGCCCATGGGCCGGAGCGAACCCGCCGCCGTCGCCCATCGGAAAGCTGTTGGGGCCGTCCTTGAGCCGGCGCACCGTGATGGTCCATCCGTCGGCGCTGCGGGTCGCCGGGACGTCGTAGAGCACCGTTCCGCACGAGGCGAGGGTCAGCGCTGCCGCCATGAGCCATCGCAGATTGCGCACGCCCGACGTTTGTAGGACAAATAGCCCGGACGCGCAATGAAGCCGAGCAGGCGCAGACGTTCGGACCACATCTGGAAGGGGGGAATCGTCTGCGCGTCGGCGGTGGCGTGGCTCGCCCTGGGCAGCGGCCTCGCGCGAGCGGCGAGCGCCGAGCCCGAGACCGACGTTCCGCAGGAGATCCGACCGGGCTTCGACCACCTGGAGCGCGGCGAGGACGCGAAGAAAACCTACGACGTCAACACGCTCGACATCATCCACGTCGAGTCGACCTCGGTCGGTACCGTCTGGGACACCACCACCACCTGGTGGCGCCCCACCCGCGGGGTCTACCGCCACGGGATGACCTACTCGGACTTTTACGGCCTACTCGGCCGCCTCGATCTGGCGAAGCAGGCCTCGAACCGCCACGCCACCGGGGAGGCGCTGTTCTGGGGTGGCGTGGCCGCGATGGTGGGCGGTGCCGTCCTCGGCATCTACGAGCTCGAGAAAAAGCGGGACACGGGCGCGCTCGTCGGCGCAGGTCTGGTGGTCGGCGGCTACATCTCGCTGAGCGTGGGCAGCGCGCTCACGGGGCCGGCCCTACCCGAGCCCGTCGCGCAGGACATGGCGGCCCGCTACAACCGGGGGCTCGCGCAACGGCTGGGGCTGTCGGCGAGCGGAAGCTTCTGATCGCGCACGATCGGTACCTGACCGCGCAGTCTCGAAAGCCTAGTGGTCGTAGTGGTGGTCGTGGTCCCGATCTCGGTCGTGGCCATGCTCGCGCTCGTTGTGGCCGTAGCCGCGGCCCCCGTACTCGGGTGACCGTCCCCGGTAGTAGCACCCCGAAAGAAGGGCGGCGGCGGTCAGAACCATCACCCCGATGCTCGCACCAATCGTGCGCAACCCCCGCGCTGGCTGTCGGCTCGATTTCATGGTGTGCAACCTGGTCACGAACGGTCGAAACACAATCGAGTCGGACGCGTCCATGACGCGTCCCGCACCGCGCGCCGGCGTGTGAAGCCGCCCTCGGTCAGTGCGAGCCCGCGTGTGCCAGGACGAACACGCCCCACAGGCACAGCACGATGCCGGCCGATCGGGACAACCAGCGCGTGCGCGGCGCCAGCTTCTCCAGGGCGACGTAAGCCGCGATCAGGAAGACCCACGGAAGGCTCATCACCCCCACGGCGAACAGGACACCCATGAGCGCGAAGCAGCAGCCCAGGCAGTCGACCCCGTTCCGAAGCCCCTCGCGGAACGGACCCGCCGGACGCGCGCCGCCCGCCAACATGCCGCCGAGCGGCGAGCGACAGCGGGCGAGACAGGCGTTCTTGAGCGGGGTGAGCTGGAAAAGCCCGGCGGCGACGAGGATGCCGCCGCTGAGGCGCGCGCTGGCGCTCACCATCATGGGCGTGACCAGCGCCGCCTCGAGCAATCTCCATTGCAGCAAGGTCGCGAGCGCACTGAACGCAAACCAGGCGAAGAGATATCCGCCCGCGAACACCGCCGGCCGGCCCCGCGTACGGCCGTAGAACAGGATCGTCGGCAGGGCCGACGGCAGCATCATCGCCGCCATCATGAGCGCCCACATCACGAACACCAGCGCCAGATCGACCGGCCGCCAACCCACCATCCGCGGCATGAGCACCATGTCGCCGGCACGGTCCATGTGCCGCATGCCCCAGTCCATCCACAGCAGGTAGGCCCACGACAGAACCAGCACCGCGGCGACGCCGATCGACACCACCGCGAGACCCTGTCGCGTCCGCGGAAGCTCGGGCGTCATGGCGCGGGGGACGCCGGGCTCAGGCCGACGCGTACGCGAACGGAGAGTAGAAGCCGTTCTTGTCGCTCACCTGCAGCTCGAGGCCGTGGTCCTTGAAGCTGACCTTGGTCGACTTCGCGACGGTGGCGGTGAAGCCCGGCACGGCCGTGAACGGATGGTTATTGATCGTGACGTCGGCGCCCTGTTGCCCCACCATCGCCGCGATCTCCGATTCGGCGATACCCGGGATCGACAACCGCCGCTTCTTGCCGTCCTCTTCGTACCGGATCGGCACCGCCTTGACCCCGAGCACCTCGGCGATGAGCGGACCGAGCGCCGAAAGGTGTCCGCCCCCCTTGCCCGAGAACACCGCCGCCAGGGCGTCGCGCTGCTTTTCGTCGGCGCGCTCGTCGACGTACAGCGCCACCTTCCAGCCGCCCTTGAGCATGTGCCCCGGCGCGTGCGCCGCCAGCACTGCATTGAAACCGTCGAGCACCGCGTCTCCGTAGCGGCCGGCGGTGACATGCCAGGCCAGCAGCACCGTGCAAGAGCCGGTGGTCGGTGCGCTGGTGAACACGCACGGACAGGCCGTGTCGCAATTGCACGCCTCGAAATAGGTCCCGGAAACCTTCCATTCCGTGGTCATCGCCGTCCTCCTCGTCTGGGTCTGGGTCCGATCCGTATATCACGCGCGGATGCGGCGTTTCCACGGTTGCGCTATACGCGGGCCTGGGGAGAAATCGGGGACGCAGGTCTCGGGACCGTGGTCGTGGGGATCGTCAGACCGGCGCGGGATGTAGACTGGGCGATCATGAAACTCGCGACGACGGGACCGGAGGCATTTCCGCTGGGCCTCGGCTGCATGGGGATGTCGGGCGTGTACGGGCCCTCCGATGAAGCCGAGAGCGTGCGCACGATCCAGACGGCGATCGAGCGGGGCGTCACCTTCATCGACACCGGCGACTTCTACGGCATGGGCCACAATGAGATGCTGGTGGGGCGCGCCATCGCGGGGCGACGCGATCGGGTGCAACTCTCGGTGAAGTTCGGCGCGTTGCGCGGGCCGGACGGCGGCTGGCTGGGCACCGACACGCGGCCGGCGGCGGTCAAGACATTCGCCGCCTACAGCCTCAAGCGGCTGGGCGTCGAGGCGATCGATGTCTACCGCCCCGCGCGGCTCGATCCGGCCGTACCGATCGAAGAGACCGTCGGCGCGATCGCGGATCTGGTGAAGGCCGGCTACGTGCGCCACATCGGGCTGTCCGAGGTCGGCGTCGAGACGATCCGGCGCGCGCAGGCGGTGCACCCGATCGCCGATTTGCAGATCGAATACTCGATCGCCAGCCGCGCCCCCGAGGCGAAGATCTTTCCGGCCCTGCACGAGCTCGGGATCGCGGCAACGCTGTACGGGGTCTTCTCGCGCGGCCTCTTGACGGGGAGCAAGGTCGGTGGCAAGGGTGACTTCCGCGCGTTCTTACCCAGGTTCGCGGGCGAGCAGCGGGCCAAAAATGACGAGGTCGTCGAGAGGCTACGCGCGTTCGCGGCGAAGCGCGGAATGACGCCAGCCCAGCTCGCGATCGCCTGGGTGCGGGCGCGGGAGCCCGGGTTTCTACCGGTGATCGGCGCGCGGACGGTGGCCCAGCTGACGGATGCGCTCGGGGCGGTGGCGGATCGGATGTCGCTGTCTGCGGAAGATGTTGCGCGCGTCGAGGCGATCGCGCCGACGGAGGCGATCGGCGGGGCGCGGTATGGCGCCGACGGAATGCGCGGGTTGGACAGCGAGCGGTAGCGACCTGATTTCGATTTCAGGGCGCGGGCATCGCGCTCATGCTGCAGGTACCGGTGCCCGCGTCGCCCAGGACGCAGGTATTCATCATGGCGCAATCGGCTGGCACCGCGCAGCTGGTCTTGCAGGCGCCAGTGGCGCTGTCGCAGGTGTAGGGGTCGCAGGCCGTCATGGGACCGGGCATGCACACGCCCATGGCGGTGCAGGTGGAAGCGGATTTCATCTTGCCGCTGTTGCCGTCGCAGCTGGCGGGCGCGCAGACCGTCCCCGCGGGAGTGGTCGCGCAGGCCCCCGCGCCATCGCACGCGCCGGTCGTACCGCAGCTGGAGGCGGCCATGGCGACGCAGACCGCCGCCGGATCGGCGGTTCCCGCCGGCACCGGCGTGCAGGTTCCCTGCTTGCCGACGATCGCGCACGAGCTGCAGCGCCCGCACGACGCCGATCCGCAGCAGACCCCGTCGGTGCAATGGCCGCTGATACAGGTGGCGTTGCCTGCGCAAGCCGCGCCGTTCGGCGAAAGGTTGGTGCACGAGCCCGATGGGCAAGTGAAGCCGGCGACGCAATCGGCGTCTTTCGCACACATGGTCAGGCAGGCGCTTGGGCCACAGGCGTAGGGGGAACAGCTGGCGGTCGTCTGTTTGCAAGCGCCGGCGCCGTCGCAACTGCCCGGATGCATCGAGGTCGTGCCGCTACAAGACGCCGCGCCACAGGGCGTGCTCGACGGTGCTGAGGCGCAGACGCCCGCGCCGTTGCAGGTGCCGTCGAAACCGCAGGGCGGAGCCGGCACGCACCGGGCATGTGGGTCCCTTGCCGCGGCCGGGACGGGCTGACAGGCACCCGCACCGCCCGGAACATTACAGGAGGCGCAAGTCGCGCAGCTCGCCGATGAGCAGCAGACGCCGTCGACGCAATTGCCGCTGTCGCACTCTGCGCCGGCGCCGCAGATCTGGCCCAGGCGCTTCTTGCCGCACGAGCCGCTGTTGCAGACGTTGCCGGGCGCGCAGTCGCTGTCGACGGCGCAGACAGCGGTGCAGGCGGTGCCGTTGCAGGCGAAGGGCGTGCAGGTCTGGGTGGTGGCCGGCTTGCAGACGCCGGCCCCGTCGCAAGTGCGGGCCAGCGTGGCGGTCGTCATCCCTTTCGGGCAAGAGGGACCGGCGCATTGCGTGCCGGCGGCGTAGAGCTGGCAGGCGCCGCCGCCGTTGCAGAAGCCGGTGGTGCCACAGCTGGCCGCGCCCTGGGCGGTGCACTGCCCGGTCGGATCGGCGACGCCCGCGGCAATCGCGGAGCAGGTGCCGGCACTCGCGGCGAGCGCGCAGGACATGCACTTCGATCCGCAGGCCGTGGCGCAGCAGACGCCCTGGGCGCAGATGCCGCTCCCGCATTCGGTTCCGCCGGCGCAAACGGCGCCCGTCGGCTTGAGCCCGCACGAGCCGGCGACGCAGGTCGCGGGTTTGGCGCAGTCGGCGTCGGCGCTGCAGGCCGACTTGCATGCCGCCGCGCCGCAACCGAAGGGGAAACAGGAGCTCGACAACGGGGTCAGGCAGGCGCCGGCGCCGTCGCAGCTGGCGGCCGGCGTGAAGGTCGTGCCGGCGGCGGGGCAACTCGCGGCGGCGCAGGCCGTGCCTTTCACGTACTTCTGGCAGGCGCCGGCCTGGCATTTGCCGTTGGTGCCACACCCTTTGCCCCCCTGGTCGACGCACGACGCGGCGGGATCCGGCATGCCCGTGGGGATGGCGGTGCAGGTGCCTATCGTGCCGGCGAGCGCGCAGGACTCGCAGGCGCTCGCGCAGGCGGTGACGCAACAGACGCCTTGCGCGCAGTTGGTGGACTGACACTCCGACTTGGTCGAGCAAAATGCGCCGTTGGGCTTGAGGCCGCACGAGTTGCTGGTGCAGACCTTGCCGGACGCGCAGTCGCCGTCGACCGTGCAGGCCGTGAAGCACCGGGCCCCGTTGCAGGCGAACGGCGCGCAGGCAATCGCGTCGGGCGCGGCGCAATTTCCGTTCGGGTCGCAGGTGGATGTCGGCGTGTAGATACCGGCCGCGCACTTCTCGGTCGCGCAGGCGGTTCCGGGCGTGTACTTGTGACAGCCCCCGCTGCCGTCGCAGGTGCCGTCGGTGCCGCAGGACGCCGCATGCTGATCGCTACATACCCCACGCGGATCGGCGCCGGCGGCGGGGCTGGGCATGCAGGTGCCGCGTGACGACGCCAGCGCGCAGCTCCGGCAGGCCCCCTGGCAAGCGTCGGCGCAGCAGACCCCATCGACGCAAAAGTTGCTGGCGCACTCGCCGGCCGCCGCGCAGTCCTGTCCGTTCGATTTGGGGCCACAGCTTCCGCCGACGCAGCTATGACCAGCCACGCAATCGCCGTCGGCGGCACAGCGGGCCGCGCAGGTGCCGTCGGCACATTGATACGGGTCGCAGTTGCGCACCCCTTGCGGGCGGCAGGTCCCGAGGCCATCACAGGTGCCGGCGGTGTTCAGCCGATCGCCGCTGCAGAAGGGCGCGAGGCAGATCGTCTCGGCCGCGTACCTGGCGCAGCCCCCGATCCCGTCGCAGCGCCCGGTCTGCCCACAGCTTGCCGAGGCGCTGGTCGCGCAGATCCCGTGGGGATCCGGATCGTTCACCGCGATCGGCCAGCAGGTGCCGATCCGCCCGCTCTGGTCGCAGCTGACGCAGGCGCCGGTGCACGCGACGTTGCAGCAGAATCCGTCCGCGCAGAAATTCGACGCGCACTGCGAGCCGGCGGTACAGACCGCGCCGACCGGCTTGGGCCCGCAGCTGCCGTTCACACATTTGACGCCGCCCGCGCAGTCGTTGTCGGACGCGCAGGTGGCGACGCAGGCGTTCGTGCTCGGGTCGCAGCCAAACGGCGCGCAGATGGTGGCCGGGCCGGAGGTGCAGGAGCCCTGGCCGTCGCAGACGCGGGTGTTCTTGACCGCGGCGCCGTCGCAGGTGCCCGGAGCGCAGGTCGTGCCGGCGAGGGTGCTGCGGCAAGCGCCGCTTCCGTCACAGGTTCCGTCGAGCCCACAGCTCGAGACGTCCGAGATCGGACAGCTGGCGGCCAGACGCGGCGCGACGCCGGCGGGGACAAGCCCGCAGACGCCGGGCGAGCCCGGCGTGTTGCAGGCGTTGCAGGTCTCGGTGCAAGCGCTGTTGCAGCAGAGGCCGTCGACGCAAAAGCCACTCGCGCAGTCGCCGGGGCAAGCGCAGGCCAGGCCGTTCACCCCGTGCCTCGAGTTCGCGCCGCTACACACCACGACCGGCACGTCGACCAACGCATCGGTCCCAGGCGCGGGCGAATGACTCGAACAGGCCGTCACCCCGAGAGAGACACCAAAAACCACCGCGACCACGCGGCCGCGAAGGCTCGTCATGCTGGAGAACCTAAGACCAGCGCTCACATTCACAAGACCGAATCGCCGCACGGCTAGCCGATCCGATCCGATCTGGTCCGATCTGGTCAGGTGGGGCGGAGGCGGGCTCGCGCGAGGTCGTCGGCGGCCCCGCGCTCGGCGATTCGTTCCAGCAGCTGCCGGAGTCTTCGGATCGCCGGCTGGCCGACCTCTTTGCCGAGCTGGCGTTCAAAGGCCGCGTGGAAGCGGCGCCGGGAACCCCGCACTCCGTCGACCGGGAAGAGATCTTCGTCGCGCTGACCGGCGAGGCGCGGGTCGAGATCGGCGGGCAGGACCTGGGTCTGGCGCCCGGCGACGCCCTGATCGTCCCGGCCGGCGAATCCTTCTCCCTCTACAACCCCGGGGCCGCACCCTTCACGGCGCTGGCCGTGCTCCCGGTCGGCGGACGCGCGCTGCTGCCCGGCGGCGAGCCGTTCTCCCCGCCCTGGGTGCTCTGACGCGTCTCGGGCTCTTTGGATCGTGCTAGAACTTCCGTCATGCGACAGATGGCGGTCTGGATGGATCACGATGAAGCGAAGGTCTTTCACGTGGATGCGGCGACCTTCGACGAGAAGACCGTTCATTCCCCGAACCACCACGTGCACCGCCATCCGAAGGCGGAGGAGACGCGGACCCACAACCATCCGGACGACGAGCACCGCTTCTTCCACGAGGTCGTCGGTGCGCTCGCGGAGGCAGACCAGATTCTTTTGGTCGGTCCGTCGGTGACGAAGCTGCACTTTCTCAGATACGTGCAGAAGCACGCCCCCACCCTCGAGCCGCACATCGTCGGCATCGAGACGGCCGATCATCCGACCGATCGCCAGCTCATCGCCCACGTCCGCCAGTATTTCAACGAAGGCCCCGCCCGGCGCGGCACCCCCGCCTAGCCGTCGGCCGCACGGCGATAGGCTCTGGGTGACCGGATGTCCCTGCTCATCTACGGCGCCAACGGGTACACGGGCGAGCTGATCGCGCGGCGGGCGGCGGCCCAAGGGCTGCCGGTCGTGCTGGCCGGGCGGAGCGCCGGATCGATCGGGGCGCTCGCCGCGGATCTGGGGCGGCAGGAGCGGGTGTTCGCGCTGGACCGGCCCGAGGCGGTCGACGCGGCGCTGGCCGGAATCCGGGTCGTGCTCAACGCCGCGGGCCCGTTCTCCCGAACCGCGGCACCGCTGGTGGAGGCCTGCCTGCGCGCGCGTGTCCACTACCTGGACATCACCGGCGAGCTCGGCGTCCTGGAGGCGATCTTCGGCCGCGACGCCGAGGCGCGCGCGGCCGGGATCACTTTGCTCCCCGGAGCCGGGTTCGACGTGGTCCCCTCCGATTGCTTGGCGGCGCACGTCAAGCGCCTCCTGCCCACGGCGACGCATCTGACGCTCGCGTTCCGGGCGCGCACACGCCTATCGCGCGGCACCGCCACCACGTCCATAGAGAACATCGACGGAGGCGGCATGATCCGCCGCGGCGGCGCCCTGCAACCGGTCCCCAGCGGCTGGCGGACGCGCGCGATCGACTTCGACGACGATGGCCCGAACAAAGCCATCACCATCCCGTGGGGCGACGTTGCGACCGCCTACCACACCACCGGAATCCCCAACATCGAGGTCTACCTGGCGCTGCCGGCGGCGATGCGGACTGTCCTGCGGCTGGCGCGCTGGACGGGACCGCTGTGGGCGTCGGGGCCCGTGCAGCGCCTCTTGAAAGCGCGCGTCGCCCGCGGCGCGCCCGGTCCGATCGCCGCCGAACGCGCCGCCGGCGAGACCCGCCTGTGGGCCGAGGCGCGCGACGAGGCTGGGGGCGTGGTGCGCGCCCGACTGCGGACGGCGGAGGCCTACGAGCTCACCAGCTGCACCGCCGTCGAGCTCGCGGCCCGCGCGCTGCGGGGTGAGCTGCCACCGGGATTCCAGACCCCCGCCGGCGCCTGCGGCGCGGATTTCATCCTGGAGTTTCCGGGGAGCACGCGCGAGGTTGTCGGCTAGCTGTTCGCGCGCGAGGACGTCGGTTAGCGGTGGATGAGGCGGCCCGCCGCGCTTCGGCGACGCCCGCCCCCCGGACCCGAGGCTCAGGCGTCGAGCTTGGCGCGGGCGCGAAACTCTGCGGTGGTGTTGGCGTGCGGAAAGGGTTCGTTCGGTACCGGCAGGTCCAGCGCCGCGCAAAGCGGACCCCAGCCGTCCTCGACGCGCCACTCGAGCAGGCGCCTCGGCGGCGCGTTTTGTCGAACGACCTCGGTGTTGCGCGCGAAAGCGGCCTTGGCAGCCGACTCATCCAGGAAGTTGGGCGTGAAGCGCTGCTCCAGCACCGCCGTGATCATCGCGCGCCAGGGGAGGTTGTCTCCGGGCGCCGGGGGTCGTCGAAATCCCTCCAGGATCGTACGGTTGGCGCTGCCCCACCAGCTGTCGGGATCGCGCAGCGACAGGACGATGAGCGCGTCCGGAAAGACCTGGCTTACCTCTGGCCAGAACGCCGAGACCGGCCAGTCCACCGCCGCCGGGTAGCCCTCGAGCAGCTTGCGGAAATCCACCGGCTCTCCCTTGGCCGCCGCGTGCCACTGGGGGATGTGCGCGGGCAGGCCGAACAGATCCTTCATGTGGTAGCAGGGGCCGCCCAGCAACCGCTCGAGCGCCAGCTTCAGCGAAAACGTTCCGGTCCGGCCCAACCCGGCTCCAACCACCCGAAGGTCCGTCATGGGGCTCCTTTTACCCCAATAGCGCCGCGCGAAGTGTGTCGGCCAACCGGCGCTCGTACCGACCTACTGCAGATCGATCTTCTGGACGCCCCAGTAGCCGCTGGTGAGGTAGAGCGTGTTGTCCTGGCGGGAGACGCCGTTCGCCCACCAGCCGAGGGTGCGCGTGAACTGCCGGAATTGGGGCGCCTGACCGTCGGTGAGCTGGTAGATGTCGACGCCGTTCGGGCCCCAGCCCGAGGTCAGGACCGCGCGATCGCCTTCGACGTCGAGCAACCAGCCCCACCCATTCGCGCTCTGCGAGACGCGGTCGACCGGCGCCGCTGGATTGGTCAGGTCGATGGCGTGCAGGTTGACCGTGTAGGCCCCCCCGGTGGTGGAGTCGGCGTACTGCTCGCCCGACATGTACGCGACGTTGCCGCGCACGAAGGTCGAGCCCACCCAGCCGTCGAGCGCCGTCGTCGAGATCAGCTTGGCGACATCGCCCTCGACGCGCACGACGTTGAAATCGTCGCGCGCGATGTTGCTGTCCCAGCGGTAGTCGATGGCGTAGAGCAGGTTCGGATCGTCGGGCGACCCGCCCACCAGCAGGCCGGGGACGTTGATCTTGGCGCCGACCTTGGGGTGTTTGCGATCGGTCAGGTCGATGCGGTCGGCGTAGTAGCGAACCGTCCAGCTCTGACTGTCGTTCGACGGCCGCTCGAACCATTCGTAGTGGCCGGTATAAAGGACGTTGCCGACCACCTGCATGTTTCCCCACCAGGCCTGGGCGTCGTCGACGATGGTCGTCGACGCGATCGTCGGCGCGTCCGGGTTCGCCAGGTCGACCACCCACAGGGCGCTGTTCGAATCCAGAGTGTAGCCGTTGGTCGGGTCGTAGATCGGCTCCCAGCGGCGAAAGGCCAGCGCGTTCCCCTCGACCTGCACGGCTTCGTTGCCCCAGAACCAGTCGTAGTACCAGCAGCCGTACCAGCCCCAGCCGTACCAGCCCCAGGGATCCATGGGGAGCTGGACCTTGCCGCGCAGCTGGACGCCGTTCGACAGATCGACGACCTGGATCTGTTCGGCGCGCCCATAGCAGGTGGAGCTGGTGGGATCGGGCGCCGGACCGGTCGGCCGGCCGGTGTTGTCGCAGACGGCCGGGACGCGCACGTTGGTCACGATGTACGCCAGGCTGCCGTTCATGAACACCTGGGCGTTTACGCCATCGACGCGCACCGTCGGCGTGGTCCCCAGGTCCGACGTCTCCTCGGCGTTGGCGATCGGCAGCAGGCGGACCTCCGACCAGGAGACGTCGTTGTCCCACCAGTCGCTGGAGATCTCGGCGATGTTGCTCCCCTCGGGCTGGGCGGTGATGACGTTGCGGGCCAGGGTCAGCTCGGCGGTGATCGCGGGGGTGGTGCGGTTGCTGTAGTCCACGACCGAGAGCGACAGATCGGACAGCGACACCAGCCGGTTCTTGACGAAGATCCCGCGCTCGACCCAGCCGCGCGTGAGCGCCGCGCCGTCGGTGGCGATGCTCGAGGCGGTGAAATCGATCAGCTGGAGGCCATCGTTGTAGGCCCCGGTGGTGTTGTTCCAGCCCGAAAACGGCAGCACCACCAGTCCCTGCGTCGCGTCCATGGTGAACGCCTTGAACGTCCCCGCGGCCGGCGTCCAGGCCCAGCCCTGCCCGAAGGTCGAGGTGCCGATGAGCTGCGGCGCCGACGGCGTCGTGACGTCGAGGTACTTGAGGGAGACCGAATCGCTGTTGCCGGATGTGGATGAGCCGTAGTCGCTGCCCAGCGCGAAGAGCCTCAGGCTGGGCGCCGGCAAGATGTTCCAGACCGTGCCGGGGATCGAGAGCGTCCCCGCCAGCGCGGGCGCCTTCGGGTTGGTGAGATCGTAGACCTGGAACGGCGTCGACTGATTGGTCCCGTAGTCGTAATACCCGGACGGCGAGAGGTAGAGGCGGCTGCTGTCGAAGCGGGCGGCCGCGCCCCACCCGGTCGACGGAATGACCAGCTGCGACGCCAGCACCGGCGCGTCTGGATTGCTGAAGTCGCCGATCGACAGGACGTAGCCAACCGTGCTGTCGCAGTAGCCGTAGCTGCCGGCGGCGCAGCCGATCACGTGGGCCGTGAGCCCGTCGGAGAAGTCCAGGTTCCAGCGGCCGTTGTCCGCGCCCCAGCCCTGGACCTGCCCGTTCACGGTGAGCGATCCGCGCTGCACGATCTGGCCGCCCGGATCGGAGATGTCGAGGTAGAGGAGCTGACTTAGGCCGCTCGGGTTGCCGCTGGCGGCCGGCGGGGCGTCGTGCGCCAGCAGGATCGAATTGGGCGTGACGTTGAAGACGCCGGTGTAGCCCGGGAAGTCGACCTCGCCCACCGAGGCGATGACGTTGTTGGCGAAGCTGACCGACGACACGATCACCGTCTCGGTCGAGGTGCCGGCGGTGCCGGTGTCCCAGCCGTAGCTCACGCCGTAGTCCTCGCTGACCGCGTAGATGACGTCGCCTACGACGCGGTCGTCGCGAACCCAGCCCCCCAGCTTCGCCTCGCCTAGGACCTTGATGTTGGTGGGATCGGTGGCGTCGAGGCCGCGCACGATCGAGCCGTAGAACGGCGAGCCGTCGGCGAGCTGCCCGTACCAGTCGGCGACCACCACGATGGCGACGCCGTTGCGCACGACCATGTCGACCGGCGACCCGTAGATCGGCGAGCGGCCCAGGAGCGCCGGGTGATCGACGTCGGTCACGTCGAAGACCATGAGGCCGCGGTAGCTGTTCAGATAGTAGAGGCGATCGCCCTCGAGACGGTAGAGATCGGTCTCCTCGACCGTCCGGGTCGGGGTGGTGGTGGTGGCCGTCGTCGCCGTGGGCGCCGTGGTGGGCCCCGCGCCGTTGCTCACCCCGTTGAACGTTTGGCTGGCCCCGGACGAAACGCCGGTCCCCGCCGGCGGCGCCGAAACGAAGGTGGTCTGCCCCACCAACCGTCCGGTGGGCTCCGAGCTGCCGCAGGCCGCGGCGGTGGTCAAGATCAGGGTTAAGGCTGCGCGCTTCATGCTGGGACCTCGGGGTTGAGCGCGCTAGCTCTACGCAAGCGCGGTGCCAAACCCGTGGCCGCGATTTCCCGATCTCGGACCGCATGTTCCGCGGCCCAGCGGCGCGCCGGCCTCAAGAATCGGGCCGTCGACCCTCAGGTTTTCGAGATCACCCCGACAGGTCCGGCCCCCCGGGCGCGGCCGGCCGCCCCGTCCATCCCCGATCAGGCCAGGACCCCGAGCTCACATTCGACGACCAGATCCGCCACGATGAGGCGGGCCCGTTCGAGACCGGCGCGTCCCGGCGTCTTTGGAAAGCGCAAGAGGCCGACGGTGCAGTAGAGGTAGCGGCTCCCGTCGCCGGCCGCGCCGATGTCGGCGACGAACCTGGCGGGAACCACGGCGGCATCGTGACGGACCCGGCACGCCGCGAGCTCCAGCATCTCGGTCAGGCTCGCGAGGTCGACGGGCGGGATGGTGAAGACGACGATCGTGTGCGGATCGACGATCCGGACCGTGACCTTCAAAGGACGCCGCGGCTACCGGCCATTCGCGAGCGTGGCTCTCTTGAGACCTTCCAGGGGGCCGAGCGCCTTGTTCTCGAGTCCCTTCGAGGAGACCGAGATCCCGAGCGTAACGGCATCGCCGAAGCACGGGAGCATCACCAGACAGGTATCCCCGTGCCGGCAAAATCAGGCGGGCGGCCGCGCGTAAAATCGCCGGCCAGCGCTCAGGGCGGCGCGACGCAGGTGGAGCTGGTCGGATCGCAGAGCTGGGCGGATGGGCAGTCGGTGGATGAGAGGCAACCGACGCAGTGGCCCACCGTGCGGTCGCAGTGGCGGGTGGGGTCGGCGCACTGCTCGTCGTCGACGCAGGCGACGCAGCGGCTGAGCGACGGATCGCAATGAGGCCGCCCGGCGGCGGTGCAGTCCCCGTCGCCCGCACACTCCGCGCAGATCCCGTCCGCCGGGTCGCAGGCCTGGTCGTCGGGGCAGTCGGCGACCGAGAGGCAGGTCTGCAGACAGCGACGCGTGCTCGGCTCGCAGAGGTACCCGGAGCCGCAATCCTGCGCCACGCCGCACTCGACACAGCGGTGAAGGGCCACGTCGCAGCGCGGGCGACCGGCGGCCGTGCATTGCCCGTCCCCGACGCAAGCCACGCACTGCCCGGAGGACGGATCGCAGTGCAGCGAGCTCAGGGAACAGTCGCCGTCGGAGGCACACCGGGCGGTGCCCGCCTCGGCGTCCCGGTCGTCGAAGCGAAGCGTGACCCGGCAACCCACCAGCGCCAGGAGCAGCGCCCCGAGGCCGATGCGGCTCATCGCCCCGACTGGGTCGAACCGATCAGTCTCGCGCGCTCGACGAGGGCGCTCTCCTTGAGCGGGCTCTGCGGGAACCTGGCCAAGAGCACCTCCAGCAGGTGCACGGCCTCCCGCCGATCGCCCGCCCCTTCCGCCTTGAGGGCGGCACCGAAGAGATCATTTTCCGTCGCGAGCGTCGACGCGGGCACATCGACGGGAGCCGGCTCGCGAACCGCCGCGGCGCGGGGTGCGACCGGCCGTTTCGCCTCGGCCCGAAGCGCGGGCGCGGGGCCCGCCGCCGGTGCGGTCGAAACCGGCCGCTCGGCGCAGTCCCCCGGCCAGCGACTCCCCGCCTCGACCCGGGACTGCCCTCCAAACGAGCGAACCACGACCACCCCTTCGGTCACCGAGACCCGCGTGACCGTCCCCCGCCCGCACCCGTCGACGCCCGGCACGATCGCGACCCGGAAGCGCGTTCCACGCACCTCCACCTCCGCGTCGGGCGTCGCGATGACGAAGCGCTCGGCGGCCTTCAGCTTGGCGACATGCACCTCGACGGCCCCGCTGCCGAGCCGCAGCCAGCGCTCGACGTCGGCGCGCACGAGCTGCAGATCCGAGTGCGGCGCCACCTCGATCGCGCTGCCGTCTCTCGTCGCGAGCGTGACCGAGTGGCCGTCCGTCCGCAGATGCTCACCGGGGTGCCATTCCTGACCGGACACAAGCGGCTGGATGGGGCCACCGACCGCCATGACGGTGGCGACGGCCGACCCCTCGGCCACGAAGGTCGGACGCGGACCGGCGGGCGCCACGGACATCGGTCGCCTCCGAGGGATCAGCGTCCAACCGACGAGGAGCGCGATGCCGACGACCGCCGCCGCGGCCCCGATCGATCGGACGATGCGCCGCCGCCGCCGTCGCACCCCGCTGTTGCGAATGACACCCGCCAGCGCCGCCACCGCGTCCGCCGGCGGCGCCGACGGATGCGGGCCGATGCGTCCCCGGGCCGCGCGCAGCATCCGGGCCACCAGCTGGGCATAGCGAGGCTCGGTCACGGATCACTCCGATCGAGGATCTCGCGCAGGCGCAGATCGTCCGCGACGCGCCCGTGAAGGTCCCGCCGGCCCCGCACCAGACGACTCTGGGCGGCGGCCGCCGAGATGCCGCAGATGTGAGACACCTCTTCCAGAGAATAGCCGCAGACGTCGTGCAGGACGAAGGCCCAGGCGCGATCCGCGCTCATGCCCGCCAGGTGCTCCGCGATCCGCCTCAGCCCCTCGCGAAGGTGGGCCGTCGCGGCGGTCCCGCCGGTCTGAGGCTCCTCGGTGAGCTCGTCGTCCTCTCCCAGCGTCGAGACGAAGATACTGCGCTCGAGCCGGCGCCGCCGGATGTGCTTGTAGACGACGTTCGCCGACACCGCGGAGACCCAGGCGTCGAGCGGGCACTCCCCTCGGTAGCTGGGCAGCGATTCGATGAGCTGAACGAGCGCGACCTGGACCAGATCCTCGCCCTCGCTGTCGAGCCGCCCCAGGAGGCGGCGGACCGTCCGATCGACGACCGGCTTCACCCGCCAGTAGAAGGCCGCCGCGATGCCGTCGTCGCCCCTGCGGAGAGCCCCCAGAATTTCGTCGTCGCTGTGAGACGCCCGCCGCACGGCGGGTTCCTGGCCGGCCCCACCGACGACGGTGAGGGCGGGACGGCGGGGCGAACGAAAGGCGACCATGCTCTGTAGGGATAAGAGTACCCCTGGGTCCCGCAAAGCAGGCGGTCAGAAACGGGACAAGATTCCCAGCTCGAACACCAGGCGCTGGTGGGGGATGGTGGCGATCTGCCGCCCGGCGACCACGATGTCGGCCGCCGTCAGGGTCTCTTCGAGACCGCCGCCGAAAAGAACGGCCGTACCCAGGGACAGCCCGTACCCGATCTGTCCCAGGAGCTCGCCCCCCAAGGACCAATAGCCCTGGTCATTGTTGGGCGCAGTCGAGACCCGGCTATCTCGCGCGACCTCCTCGTGCAAACCCAGCAGGTCCAGCTGCGCACCGAACCCGAGCTCGCGGGGGCGTCCCAGGGCGGGGCTGGTCCAGGCACCGCCGAGCGCGACCGAGGCGGTGCGGGTGATCGCATCGGCGCCATCGATGGTGGCGACCCGATAGCCGAGCCCGGCCCGCAGCGCCAGGCGAGCGGTCATCGATCGACGCACGGCGAAGCTTCCACCCAGGGCGTCGACGTCCAGCCCCTCGGCGCTGTCGACGATGGTGGTCAGGTTTGCCTCGATCGCCCAGCGGGCGTGCGCGGCGAGCACCGCCGTCCCCGATACGGCGACGTCGGCGGCGATCGGCGACGACCCCGTATCGACCGGCCTGGGCTCGCCCGGAGAGACGGTGGGGAGCTCGACGGCGTCGCGATTTCGGAGCGCCACGCTCCCCCGACTCTCCTCGAGCATCGAAGCGATGACCAGCCCCAGCGTTCGACCGCGCTCGGCCGGCAGATCGTGCGCGCTGAACACGACCGTCCGCGCGATCCAGTCGTGCCCGCGGATTCCGGGCGGAGCCACCGACACCCGCACGTCCGTCGTCAGGAACTCGGCGTCGTGCCAGGTCAGGACGACCACGGCGTTGGCGCCCTCGGCCGAGGCATCGGCCGCGAGGTCCCGATCGTCGGGCAGGATGGGAACCAGACGGACGACGCTCTGGGCGCCCGCGGGCATGGCCTCGATGCAGGTGGCCGCCGCCACCCGGGTCATGGCGACGCCATTGGCGTTCGCGGCTACGGCAACCAGCAAGACGATGGGAGCGGTCATCTCGACCTCGAGCGCGACGTCGTGATCCATCCCACGACTGCCTGATCCGAGCGGCAAGAGGGCACCTGTCGACGGTGGACAACAAACTCGATCGACGCAAGCCCCCCGAATAAATCGATGATGATTTCTCGGCAGCCGATGCACGAAGGCCTATATCGGGTTTCGTTCACAACGGAGACTTCACTATGAATGCTCGACGGTCCATATCTTGTTTGAAACGAAAAACTGCGCCGCAATGGATGGCTTCGACAATCTTGGCCTGCCTTCTGGGGGCCCTGTCGGCTTGCGGGAGCACCACCAAGACCGGCGCCAACGGCGCCGCGTGCGGAACGGCGGGCCTGCAGTGTTGTGCCGCCAACAGCTGCCAGGGGGGAGGCTGTTGCCTCGCCGGCCTGTGTATCGCCAGCGGCTCGGCCTGTAGCGGCAACGGGACGACCGGAACCTGCTCGGCAGGCTCCTGCCAGAACGGGGCCGGAATGGCCTGCGGGGCGGTCAATCAAACGTGTTGCGGCGGCGCCGGCGCCGTCGACGGGGGGGGCGGCGGCGGTTTCGCAACTTGTACCGCGTCCGGCACCCGTTGCACGGGAAACACCTGCGTCGCCTGTGGAAGCCAAGGGGCGGGTTGTTGCGCCGGCGGGAACGCCAACAGCTGCGAGTCCGGTCTTTCCTGTCAGGCGGCGGTCGACGGGGGCGGAATGGGCGGCGGCGCCACCACCTGCGAGCCGTGCGGCGGCAGTGGCCAGGTCTGCTGCGCCGGTGACGCCTGCAGCGCCGGTCTCGGCTGCGCCAACCCCGGCGGGGGCGCGGCCAGAACGTGCATGAGCTGCGGCGCCCTCAACGGCGCCTGCTGTCCGGGAGCGGTTTGCCAATCCGGTGGCGAGTGCGCCGGCGCAACCATGGGAACGGGCGGGACCTGTGCCCCGTGCGGCGGCGCCAACCAAGCCTGCTGCGGAGGCGGCGGCTTCGGCGGTGGCACCACCTGCAACTCGGGCCTCGGGTGCACAGCCGCGTCCGACGGAGGTGCCGACTCGTGCCAACCTTGCGGCGCGGCGGGCCAAACCTGCTGCACCGGCGCGGGTGCCGGGGGAGCGTCGTGCAACACCGGCCTCGCGTGCATGTTCGGCGGCGGCGGTGGAACCTGCCAGGCCTGCGGCGGCGCCGGTCAATCCTGCTGCGGCGGCGGTCCAGTGGCGATGAGAACCTGCAACACGGGACTTGCCTGCGGTGCGACCGACGGGGGTGGCGCCCCGATCTGCCAGTAAGGAACCGCCCCAAATCGGGCGGGCAAGCGACCATCGCCCTTGCCAAGTTTCATCGCGAGGGTTTAGGAATTATCCAATGCGCGCGGCAAGCTTGTTGGTGGTCGGGATCGGCGTCGTCCTTCTCACACCGGGATGCGGCGGTTCTTCGGGAGGCGGCGGGACCGGCGGGACCGGCGGGACAGCGGGACATGCGGCCGGCGGGACCGCAGGCCACGCGACCGGCGGGACCGCGGGC
>OCTA010000570.1_pt1 | contig 33803 bp, 31 predicted proteins | sample 1538991 | NCBI WGS metagenome assembly OCTA01 (sample SAMEA3539302, study PRJEB22396) | soil metagenome | biome: tundra; feature: field; material: soil | place: USA | collected 2010-05 | depth 0.15 m | reverse complement strand
CGGATGCTTTGAATGCGGCGGCACCGGCTATCGCGGCCGCACCGCCATCCACGAGCTGCTGGACCTCACCGAGAAAATTCGCGAAAAGATTCTGGACAAGCGGCCCACCTCCGAGATCAAGCGCATGGCGCGCGACGAAGGTATGACCTTCCTGCGCGAGTCCGCCGTGGAAAAGGTGCGCAAGGGCGTAAGCACGTTGAAAGAGATTAATAAGGTGACATTCATAGAAGGCTAATTGGAGGGCGGCCAATCTTGGCCGCAGCCGGCTTTTAGCCGGCGCTCTTCGACTAACATGAGACTCCCCGCCCCCATTGCCGCCATCTTGCAGGAGCCGCCGCCCACCATGGCCTTCGAGCTCTCTGAAGCCGGGATCTCCGTGGCGCGCCTGAGCGCCAAAACCGAGCTCGATTTTCGCCCCCTGAAGCCCGGCGTGCTCGCCATAACGCCGCTGAAGGACAACGTCGTCCTACCCGACGAGTTGTCCATCGCGGTGCGCGAGCTTGCGCCTCAAAATGGAAATCGCAAGCGCCGCGATGTAGCCCTCATCCTGCCGGACTACAGCTCGCGCATTGCCGTCCTGGATTTCGACAATTTCCCTTCCGACACCAAGGAGCAGCTTTCGCTCATTCGCTTCCGTATCAAAAAGAGCGTCCCGTTCGATGTCGAGTCGGCGGCCATCAGTTACTTTGTGCAACCGGCGGAAGGCAGGAAGTTCGACGTCGTGGTGGTGGTCGCGCCGCTGGAGGTGATCTCCCGCTACGAAGCGCCGTTTCGCGCGGCTGGCATGAACCCCGGCCTGGTGACGACGTCGTCGCTGGCAGCGCTCAACCTGGTCGAGGACGGCGGCATCACCGTGGTGGCTAAAATCACGGGACGCGTGCTGACCGTGATGGTGCTCCAGCATGGCCGCTTGAAGCTGGTGCGCTGCCTGGAAGTGCATGCCAACGACGTCGCCGAAATCGCCGCCGACTTGTACCCGACATTTGTTTATATCGAAGACAACATTGGAGCCAAGGCCGAGCGCCTGTTGCTGTGCGGCTTCGCGGAGCGCATGGAAGCGGCCCGCCAACAGTTTCAGAGCGAACTGGGTGTGGAGGTGCAGCCCGTGCGTTCGCCGCTGGCGCCGCCCGGCGAAAACAATGCCGGCCTACTTGGCTATTTGAAATCCGTGGGGCAGACCTCCAGGTCTGCGCGGGTCCTCCAGGACCCGCTCTTGGATGCTGAATCATGAGAATCCCCATCAATCTCGCCAGCCAGCCCTTCCGCCGCGACCGCGCCGTGCTGGTCGCCTCGGGAGCCTTGGGCATCCTGCTGATCGTGCTGTTGGTTTTCCTGCTCTCGCTGAACAGCCTGGAAGGCGTGCAAGTCGCCGAAACCCGCAAGGAGATCGCGCGGCTGGAATCCCAAATTCGGTCCGTCTCGGCCCAACAGGCGCACCAGGATGCCATTCTGCGCAAGCCCGAAAACGCCGAGGTGCTGGAGCGCAGCCTGTTCCTGAATGCCCTGCTCTACCGCAAAGGCATAAGCTGGACGCGCATTTTCGCCGACCTCGAGAAAGTAGTGCCGTACAACGTGCGGATCATGGCCATTCGGCCTTCGGTAAACGGACAGAATCAAGTTTCGCTCGACATGACCGTAGGCTCGGAAGGGCTGGCGCCGGTGATCGAGCTGTTGAAGAATCTGGAGAGTTCGCCGAGTTTCGGCGCCGTGTACTCGCACAGCACGCTGCCGCCGACTCAGACCGACAAACTGTACCGCTGCCGCGTGAGCGTGAATTATGTCCAAAAGCTTTAGCGTTTCGCCGCGTCTGCTGGCGGTGGCTCCCCGCATGAACGTGCCCCTGAATCTCAAGGACCCGCGCGTCCTGGTGCGCGCCGCGCTGGGAGTGCTCGTCGTAGCCAACATCGTCGCGGCCCTGCTAGCCTTCAAGCCGTGGGGTGGCTCGGCCGAAGACCTGGCCCGCGAACAGGTCAATCTGCAGCAGCAGCTTACCTCCATCGAGGCCCACCGCGAGAAGACCAAAGCCCTGGTGACCAAGGCCGAACGCGCGCGCCAGGAAGGCGACGGCTTCCTGGCCGAGTACACCACGGACCGCCGCACCATTTTTTCTACCATCTTCGCGGAGTTGGATCGCGTGACCCGCGAGGCTGGCATCCAACCCCGCCCCTCGTCTTACGAGCTGGATCAGGTTGAGGGAAGCGACACACTCTACCAGATGGATATCAGCGCGGCCTATGAGGGAAGTTACGCGAGCCTTACTAAGTTCGTCAACCTGCTCGATAAGTCGCCGCGCTTCCTGATCATCGAAAGCCTGATGGCCGCGCCTCAGCAATCCAACGCCGGCGACCTGCTCAGCGTCACTATTAAGTTGGACACCTTCGTGCGCGAACAAGCGGGGAACCCTATATGACACTGGGCGCGGACCGCAAGAAACTCTACTTCCTCGGCGCCTTGATCTTAATAGGCGGCTACTTCTTCTATAGCAACGTGCTGTCGGGGCCTTCCAGCCCGGAGCCCAGCCGGCCCAGCCCTGCGGCCGCGCGCGCCAGGCCGGCGCCGGCGATTGTCCCGCCGGTTGCCGCGCCGTCATCCGAAGCCCAGGCCGCCCCCCGCCGCACGGCCACATCGTCGCGATCGAGCGAGGAGTTCCGGCCGTCGATGAAACCGAAACGTCCCGAAGATCGCGTGGACCCCATGTCGATCGACCCTACTTTGCGCCTCGACCTTTTGGCCAAAGTCCAGGCCGTAAACATTGAGGGCGGCCGCCGCAACCTGTTCCAGGTCGGCGCGCCTCCGTTACCGCCGGAGCCGACCGTGACGATGAAGCAGGATGCACAGGTCGCCCAGATGGGCCCGCAACTTCCCCCTGGTCCGCCGCCGGCGCCTCCTCCGCCGCAAGCTCCGCCCATCACCTTGAAGTACTACGGCTACTCCAGCGCCCGCGGCGACAATCGCAAACACGCCTTCTTCCTCGATGGCGAAGATATTCTGGTGGCCGCCGAAGGTGAAACCGTCAAGAAGCGCTACCGCGTGGTGCGCATCGGCGTAAACTCAGTAGTAATGGAGGATACCCAATTCAAGCACGAGCAGACCCTGCCCCTCCAGGAAGAGGCCGCCGGATGACACCCAGCCCCCAGCCCCCAACCCCTAGCCCCCAGTCCCGGCGCGGCGAATCCGGCTACGCCATGCTGCTGGTCTTCCTGATAGCGGCCATGATTGCCGTGGCGCTCTACAACGAACTGCCGCGCGTGGCCTTCGAAGCCCAGCGCGCCAAGGAGCAGTTGCTGATCGAGCGCGGCGAACAGTACAAGCGCGCCATCCAGCTCTTCGTGCGCAAGATCAACCGTTATCCCGCCACCATCGAGGAACTGGAAAGCACCAACAATCTCCGGTTTCTCCGCAAGCGCTACGTGGACCCCATGACGGGTAAAGACAAATGGCGCTTGATTCACATCAATGGCGGCGTGCTCACCGATTCGATCATTCCCAAAACCAAGCCGGGCCAACCGGGCCAGGACCAACAGCAGCCGGCCAACACGAACACCTTCATCGCCGAAGGCCCGGTGATGGGCGCCACCAACGATCCGAACCAGCCACAGATTAATCCGGCTTTGCGGCGGCGCCAAAGTGACGACCGGCCAGTGGTGACGCAGGAGGCGCCCGAGACGCCGGAGCCGGACGCCAGCGAGAACACCGGCGATAGCGACAATAACGACAATAACGACAATAGCGACGAAACCCCGGCGCCGGGCACACCTGGCGCCGCCGCCGGCATTCCGGGGATGCCCAATCAGCAGACTCCCGGCATGCCTCCCGGGCGTTTTCCACAGCCGGGCATGTACCCGCCTGGCGCGTACCCTGGTCAGCCCGGCTACAACCCAGCGATGGCCAATCAACCCTATGGGATGACCGGTGGGATGCCCGGCACGCCGAACCAGATGCCCGGCATGGGAGGCGCTAACCAAAGCTCGAGCGGCGGTGTGTATGTGGCGCCCTCGCTGGGCCAGCCAGCCAACGTGAATACCGGATCGCCAACAGGCTATCCAGGACAGCCGGCGCTCCCGGGCCAGCCGGGTGGGTTTCCAGGCCGCCCCGGCGGGTTTCCAGGCCGTCCCGGCGGGATTCCGAACCAGCCGGGCGGCGGGTTTCAGAACCAAGCGGGCCCGTTTCCAGGTCAGCCGCAATCCAACTTTCCAGGACAACCGGCACAACCGGCCGCGACCGACCCCATAGCCAATAGCCTTTTCGGTCCTTCTCAAATCCAACCGCCTGGCATGGGAGGCACGCAGATCGGAGGCGGCATCGCCGGTATCGCCAGCGAATACAAAGGGCCAGCCATCAAGATCTACAACGAGCGCAAGAAGTACAACGAGTGGGAGTTCGTCTACGACCAGGCCAAGGATCGCGGCCTCGCCGGCGTGCAAGGCAACGGCGGTGCGCCCGGCACAGCCGCCTCACAGATGGGTAACATGCCCGGCCAGCAACCCGGGGGCAACGGGTTTGGCAACTCCGGCGGCCCCGGCGGCAACAACAGCTCCAATAGCAACTTCAGTCTATCGCCCGGCGCCGGACCGCCCACTCCGCAGCAACCGCAGCCGCAACCCCAGCCCCAGCAGCCCCAAAACTAAGGCGCGCCTCAGGATCGCCTCGCCCGCGTCGCCCGCCGCCTCTCCGCCGCGCGCACCTGCCGCTCGTCCATCCCGAAATAATGCGCCACCTCGTGCCACACCGTGTCTTCCACCATCTGCTTCAAATGCGCTTCCCCACGCGCCAGCCGTTCATGCGGACCCTGGAATATCGTAATCCGGTCCGGCATCGCGAAGCTCTCGAAGACGCTGCGCCCGGTCAACGGCCGCCCTTGATAGAGGCCCAGCAGCGTGGCCCCCGGTCCCACCCCGGCTTCCGCCAATTGCGCAGGCGTTGGTTCCGCCTCCACCAGCATCGCAACGTTCTGCAGTCGCGTCCGAAACCGGCTCGGAATCCGCCCGTATGCCTCCTGCACCAGCTTGTCGAATTCATCCGCACGCATCGCTCCTGCTATTCTACCTTCCATGTACTGTCCAATCGTGAAAAGCCCGCGGCGCCCGGTCGCGACGGCGGATGGCAAGGTCAGCTATCAGGACAAAGGCAAAGACGCCGGCACGGTAACGGTGACCGGCAAAGACGGCAAGACCGCCACGCTCAGCTTCAACCAGAATAAGGTGCCGGACGATTATCCCAAGGATGTGCCCATCTACAGCCCTTCCAGGGTCGTCATGTCCCAGTCCGTTTCCGATAAGAACGCGCGCAACCTGATGCTGGAATCGACGGACGCCAGCGACAAGATCGTCGATTTCTACAAGAAGGGACTGGACGGCAACGGCTGGAAAACCGAATCCACCATGACTACCGCCCAATTGACCATCCTCACTTCCAGCAAGGACCAGCGACAGGTCGTGTTGCAAATCACCGACGGCGGCGCCAAGCGCAGCGTCATGCAGGTGGTTTCGGACAAACATTAGTGGCCAAACCATCCCGGCGAGTAGTAATCGCGATTGACGGTCCCGCCGGCGCGGGTAAGAGCACCATTGCGCGCCGCCTGGCCAGCCGCCTGGGGTTCACTTACATCGACTCCGGCGCGATGTACCGGGCCGTGGCGCTGTGGGCTATGCGGCAAAACGCGGACACCACGGACATGCACCGCATGGAACAGTTGGCGTGCGCGGCCGATATCGAATTGCAGCCGGCCGGCCAGCGCGTCCTGCTCAATGGCGAGGACGTCACCGCCGCCATTCGCACGGCTGAAGTAGGCAAGCAGGCCTCTGTGGTAGCCGCGATTCCGGGCGTGCGCCGCGCCCTGGTGGAGAAGCAGCGCGCTCTGGGCGCGCGCACCAGTGTGGTCATGGAAGGCCGCGACATCGGCACTGTGGTGTTCCCGGACGCGGATGTCAAGATCTTCCTGGACGCCGATCCGCAGGAGCGCGTTGGCCGCCGCCTGCGCGACTTCCGCGACCAGGGCGAAGCCGCGCCGCCCGAAGCCATCGCCGCCCAGATCCGCGAGCGCGACCAGCGCGACCGTACCCGCGCCGAAGCGCCGCTGACCCAATCGCCCGACGCCATCTACATCGATTCCACCGGGCTGTCCCTCGATCGCGTCGAAGAGGAGATTTTGAAGGTGGTGCGGGCACGAGTAACTAACGGAAAGGATTTCAGTTGAACGATCTACTTGTGATGAAGTTCGGCGGCACCAGCGTAGGCTCGGCCGAGCGCATGCGCATCGCCGCGGGTATCGCTGCGGAACCGCGGCCGCGCCGGTCGGTTGCCATTGTGGTCTCCGCCATGTCCAAGATCACGGACTTGCTGCTCGATACCTTGCGCCGCGCCGAAGCCGCGGACCAGCCCGGCCTGGAGGCCAATATCGCCAAGTTGCGCGAGCGGCACCTCGCCACGTGCCGCGAGTTGCTGCCGCCCGAACGGCAAGCGGCGGCGGAGGACGGCATCGCGCATCTGATCGCCGAGTTCGAACGCATCGCCGGCGGCATGCTTATGCTCAACGAGATGCCGCCGCGCTCGGTGGATGAGGCCGTGGCCATCGGCGAGCGCCTTTCGGCGCTACTCATCGCCGAATACCTGAATGCGCACGGCACACCTGCCGAAGCGGTCAACGCGGCAGAGATCGTGGTTACCGACGCGGTCTTCGGGAACGCCTCGCCGCTGATGGAACCTACCCGCGCCAAGGCCCGCGCGCGCCTGTTGCCGCTGCTCGAACGCGGTGTCCTGCCAGTTGTCACCGGCTTCAATGGCGCCACTGCCGATGGACGCCCCACCACCCTGGGCCGCGGCGGCTCGGATTTTTCGGCGTCCATTCTCTCCGCCGCGCTGGACGCCTCCGAGCTGTGGATCTGGACCGACGTGGATGGCATCATGAGCGCCGATCCGCGCCTGGTGCCCTCCGCGGCGGTGCTCAATGAAGTGACCTACGCGGAAGCCGCCGAGCTCGCCTACAACGGCGCAAAGGTGCTGCATCCGCGCACCCTGGCGCCGTTGATCGAGAAGAAGATTCCGGTCTGGAGCAAGAACAGCTTCGCGCCCGAAAAACCCGGCACGCGCATCCTGCCGTCCATCGGCGCGGCCACTGGGGCGCGCGCGGTAACCTCGCTCGCGCAAGTGGCGCTCATCTCGCTCGAGCCCGCCAGCCCCGAGTTGAGCGGCGCGCACGTGATGGCCCGTGCGCTCGATGCGCTCGACCGCGCCAACGTGGAGGTGTTGGTCATCTCCAGCTCCAGCTACCGCCAGACCTTCTGTTTCCTGGTGCGCACGGAGGAACTGGCGAAGAGCCGGCAGGCGCTCGAATCCGCCCTGGCGCTCGAACTGGCTCACGATTACGTGCATCCCATCCAGGTGGATGAGAAGGTCGGTCTGCTGGCCGTGGTCGGCGAAGGCATGCAAGGCAAGCCGGGCACCGCTGGACGCATCTTCACCGCCATCTCGCGCGAGAAAGTGAATATCATCGCCATCGCTCAGGGATCGAGCGAGCTGACTATCGCCATCGTGGTCAGCCGCGACGGGCTGGAGAAAGCCGTGCGTGCCGTGCATGCGGAGTGCGGCATGGGGCAGTGACGAGATTCGCGGTGGCTTAGGTGGGAAAGCCCTCCTGGCCAGCCAATAGGCCCGTCCCTACAGCACGGCGCTACGGCCCTTCTTCGGCCAATTCTCCGGCGCGTGCAGATCCTCAGGCAGCTTGGTCTGGGCATCACCCCTGGTATGCCGGAGTTGCTCCTCGGTCAAATCCTCGGCGGTCGAGAGATCTGCGCCGCAGATATTGGCGTGCGATAGATCCACGCCCATCAGCCGCGCGCCCACCAGATTCGCGCCGCGCAGGTCGGCATGCCGCAGGTCCGCGCCGCGCAGGTTGGCCAGCACCAGGTCGGCTTCGCACAATAGCGCGCCGGATAGATTGGCCAGCATCATATCCGCGCCGCGCATCACGGCGAACGACAGGTCCGGCTTCTCCTTGGGATTCTCCGCGCGCCACTGGTTCCAGGCGTTCACGTCGCGCATCACCAGTTCAAAATGTTCCTTGTCGGCCATCAGGTGTTTATTGTATCGCTCTGGCCATCAGGAAACCATCGCCACCATCCTCGTAGTAGCCTGGCATCGTGCGCACGCGCCGGAAACCCAGCGAGCGATACAGTTGCGCGCCTGCGGTATTGCCGGTTCGCACCATCAACTCCACACGGCCGAAGCCCGCCCCACGCAGTTCGCGCAGCGTGTGCCGCATGAGGGCATCGGCCACACCGCGCCTGCGATAATCCGGATGGACGGCCAGCGACGCGATCTCCGCATTGCGCTTCTCCGCGCAGGCCACCGCATACCCGGCGATGCGCCCGCCCACCTTGGCCACCACGAAAAAGCCGGCGCAATCGCGGTAAAGCTCCAGAAAATATTTCCGCGGCCAGGCCTCCGCGCCGAAGCTGGCGCGTTCGATCCGCAAGAGGCGCGCGAGATGGCGCAGCCTGAACGGAACGATCTGGATAGCGCGGGTCAGAGAGCGTTGGCCGTGGAAAGACCGCAATCGATGTGAATCACCTGGCCGGTGATCTTGCGCGAGTAGTCGCTGCCCAGGAAGAGCGCGGAATCCGCCACGTCTTCCTTGGAGACGGTCTCCTCGATCGCGCATCGCTTGGCGGCCAGCCCCTGGAAATGCTTCCAGGCGGCGCTGGCGACGGCCAAGGGGTCCGGATGGTTCTCGGCGCGGGCCATCTCGATGGCCTCCTGGAACGCCCGCGCCCGCTGCCGGTTCAGCGCTTCCGGATTGCGCAGGAACGCGCCCATGATCCCGGTGGCCGCCACGGTCTCGATGGGCCCCGGCGAAAGGGCGTTCACACGGATCTTTTTCGGGCCGAGCTCGAGCGCCAGGTAGCGCACGGCGCTTTCCAGCGCAGACTTGGAGACGCCCATCAGGCCGTAGGAAGCCTCGGCGCGTTCCGAGGCCTGGTAGGTCAGCGTGATCACGCTGCCCCACTCTCTCAGGCTGGGCTTGGCGAAGCGCACGGCCTTGCACAGCGAATGCGCGGAGATGGTCAGGCTCTTGCAGAAAGCGTCCGCGCTGCAATCCGACGCAGGCTCGGTAAATAATTCATTGGGCGCAAATGCGATGGCATGCACCAGCACGTCCAGCGGATTATTCTGGAATCGCGCGAAGAAGCTGGTGAGTTCCTCGTCCTTCTCGACGTCGCAGCGATCGCCCTGCACCCCAGGGTTGTGCATCAGCAGCAGCCGCACGCGGCTGAAAAACTTCTGCTGGTAGCCGATCAAAACGTGCGCGCCATGCTCCGCAAATCTCTTGGCGATTGCCCACGCCAAGCTGGATTCGTCGGCCACACCCAGCACGGCTACATGCTTGCCTTCCAGGCCCATTCCGCGGCGCTCCGCTGCCATCATCGTTAAGTTGTCCTCGCCTATTTAAAATAGCGCAGGTTAGACCCAACCCGCTTGGCCATCGAGGCAAGGCGTCAGAAGCTCCGGGAAGTTGCCGCTGTTCATCATCTGCTCTTAAGTGCGCGCCGCGCGTAGTTAGAAGCCGGAAACGTTGTCATCCATGGTACACTAACTTGAACCCATAGGAGCATCGGGTGGGCGATAACCAGTTACAACAAAGCCTTAGCAAGCTCAAGCTCCTTGGACGGGTGAGAAGCCCGCGGGCGCAGAGTGGCCCCCGAAGGGTCTGGCGATTGAAGGCGACTTCGCCGGCATTCAGAGCTATGTGCTCAAGCCCGTACCCGGCGCTCGCGGGGCAGCCAAACGCCTGCGCGCGCGGTCCTTCCGGGTTGCCGAATGCACCAAACAAATCGCCGATAGCGTGTGCCGCGAATTCCAGCACGCCTCACTGTTCTACATGGCCGGAGGGCGCTTCCTAATTACCGCTCCTTTCGAAAACGAATGGGAACCGAAGCTGGCTGCCTTGCAGGCGCGGATCGACCACGAATTGTTCCTCAAGTTCGGCGGCGAAGTCGCGTTTCACCTCGCCGCGGCTCCATATAGCGACGGTAAGGTACCCAAGGATAGGCTTTCTGAGCAACATCAAAAGCGGCGCGCCAGGCCACAAGAGTGCGCACTCCTCTCCGAAAACGGCTGGCGCGAGGATCGATTCTTCGCCGCCGCGGGCGAAGGCTGGGGTAAGTGTCCCGCCTGCCTGCGCACCATGGCGCGATTAAAACGTGTCGACGACCAGGATATCTGCGAAGACTGCGCGAATGACGTGGATCTTGGCGGTTGGCTGAGCCGCTGGCAGCCCCCTCAAGGCCAGGAACCGCTGTTGAAACGCGAAGAACTGCTACACCACTTCCCAAGAATCGACGGCCGCCCCGCCGACTTTCAAGACCTGGCGGACCAATCCGCCGGCAAGCATTGGTTGGGTCATCTCCGCATCGATGCCGATCACATGGGGCAGAGTTTTCGCGACCTCGAAGGTAACCCCTCGCGCATTTGGGGCCTCAGCCGATTCCTTCAGACTTTCTTCTGTAACAGGGTGCAGGAATTGCTTCAGCAACGGTATCCGTCTATTTACCCGGTGTACGGTGGCGGCGATGACCTGTACGTGATCGGCCCGTGGGACCGGGTCTTAGATCTGGCCGTCAAGCTGCGAGAGGAGTTCCGTGAACTGACGGCTCCCGAAGGTCTGACCTTCTCGGCGGGCCTTGCCCTCGGTAAACCGCATCAACACATCCTCACCAAATCCGACGAGGCGGCCGACGCCCTGGACAGCGCCAAGCGCGCGGGTCGCGACCGCATTTGCGCCCTGGGCACCGTGAGCGACTGGAAAGAATTCCGGAAAACCCTCTGCCGGGCAGGAGACGTGCTCCGCTGGTATCGAACCGGTGCGATCCCGGACGTTATGACGTGCACCCAGCCCACCGCGGACCGCGGCACGCGTCTCGCCACCGCGTTCCTGCAGAACATTCTTCAACTTTCGCGGGCCGGGGGCAACGTTAAGCGCGGCCTGTGGAAGCCCCGGCTGAATTATCAAATCGTGCGCAATGTCAAGAAGCCGGACGTCTATTGCCAGCGCTGGCTGAGCAACTTGCTCGACGGCGGCCACGAGTGGCGTACAGCGCCCGCAGTGGTGCGCTATGTTCTGCTGGCCAAGGAACCCGACCCCAAGGAGCCCGGATAATGCCCAACCCAGAATTCAAATTTCCCAACGACTATGGCAAGTACTTCGATGCGGCGGGTGTGCTCAAGGTCGACTACCTGACGGACCTGCCCGAGCGAATCGCGGAGACCTTGAAGCATGAGTGGCCCGCTCTCACCATGACCCAACTGCGCGCCTTTTACATGCATGCCAAGCGAACGGAGGAAGCCTGGCGCAGGGGCGTCTCGTTGGGCAAGGCGTCGGCTCTAGCGGAGGCGGTCAATGAGATCAAGAGGTTCGAATACCTCGCCAACGACCGGCTGAAGCTGAAGAAGAAGATTCCACAGACCTTCCACGACTTCCTTTGCAAGAACGCCAAAAATGTGAACGCTGAAGACGGCGGAAAGAGCCTAAAGGCTTTTCTGGAGCACTTTGAAGCACTGGTCGGCTTCTGCGCCGGCCGCATCAAGGAAAGGGATAGGACATGAACGACAAATACCCACGCGACCAACGCAACGAACCTGTACCCGGCAAGCTTCTGATCGGGTATACCAAGTGTACATTCCGCATCCGCGCGGAGGAGGGCGTCGCAGTTCACGGAGGTGAAGCCGACCTGCAAATCGGCAGCGCGGTCCAAGACAACCTGCGGGTGATTAAGAACCCAACCACTGGCTACCCGTACCTTCCGGGTTCTTCATTGAAGGGCAAGCTGCGAAGCACGCTGGAGAAGATCCTGCCGGGAAAATATGATGCGAACAAAGGCGAGCCGTGCGATTGCGGCAGAGAAGATTGCATGGTGTGCGTGATCTTTGGTGCGGCGAACCCAGGCAAGCGTTCGACGAAGTCTGCTCCCACGCGCATCGTGGTGCGCGACGCCCAACTCACCGACGACGCCAGGCAAAAGTGGCAGCAGTTAGAACTGGAAGGCAAGCCAACGCTTGAGCTTAAGACCGAGAGCAGTTCCAACCGGGCAACCGGCGCCGCAGTCAACCCGCGCACCGGCGAGCGAGTCCCGCCCCAGACCGAATTCCAGGGCGAGATCATTCTCCGCGAATTCGACAACGATCCGCATGCCAAATACATCGAGGCGATTCAAAAAGTCATGAAGTTCATCGCGGACTCCGATGGCGTCGGCTCGGGCATCAGCCGCGGTTCAGGCCGAGTCAGCTTCCAGGACTTCGATTGCGAGGCGCACAAGGCGCCCACCTTTTCATGACCACCTGGCGCTTGCGTCTACGTCCCACCTCACCTTGGGCCACGCCTTGGCACGCCGATTCCCTGTTCGGCGCGCTGGCTTGGCGCTGCGCCGAAGCCTACCGCGAGGAAAAACTGCTCGAGTGGATCAAAGGCTTCCAAACCGGCGCCCCTCCCTTTCTGCTAAGCGACGCACTGCCCGGCGACTGGTTTCCCGCCCCGCTCGGACCCGCATACCAGACTCAGGCGGGCGATAAAGCCAAAGTCCCCGCCTGGGTACAACCCGCCGATTTCCATCGCATGCTGCAAGACCCGGGATTTCGTGCGCCGGCCTCCCTGTCCGGTGGGGAAAAGTCCAGCCACGCCGACCGGCGGCAAGCGTCGCTCGACCGCGCCACGGATCGCACCGACACCGAGGGCGGGGCGCTGTTCGAAGTCGAGCAGCAAATCCTCTCCAAGGACAGCGGCGGGTGCTTCTCCCTCTACATCCGAACGGATGCCCCCGCCATCCTGGAGGCGCTGGTCGACCTGCTGTCCGTAACCGGATTCGGCCGCAAGAGCTCGACCGGCCTGGGCGCGTTCGAACTAGACGGCAAAGCCGAACCGTACCCGGCGCTCGACAACTACGAAGGCGCAAACGGCTTCGTCTCCCTCAGCCACTTCGTGCCCGCCCGCACCGACCCCACCCGCGGTGCCTGGCGCACCCACGTCTCCTATCCCAAGTATCACGGCTCCTCTGTCAAGCACCCCTTTAAAGGCCGCCTCGTGCAACTCACCCCCGGTTCGTGCTTTCATACCGTCGCCCAGCCGCGCCCCTGGTACGGCCGGGCCGCGCGCGCCGGCTGCGAAGAATTCCCCGAAGCCATCCAGTACGGCTTCGCCTTCGCTGTCCCCGCCGTGCTGCACCCCCTAGCGTGACCCGGCATGCTTGAGCTACCCCAACCCCTCGAAGATCTGGCCGGCCAGAACCCCGGCGTGCTCCGCGCGGGCTGGCGTTCCGATTTCGAGGATGCCATCTCAAGCTGCGCCGCCGCCCCCACCATTGCCATGCTCGATGGCATCGAAGGTTCCGCCGCCCACACCTACTTCGAAGGCCTCATGCGGTTAAACAAGAGCCGCTTCACCTGGGAAGGCCGCCGCAAACATCCCGCCCCCGATCCCCTGAACGCCCTGCTTTCCTTAACCTACACCCTGCTCACTCACGAGCTGACCGGCCTGCTCGACGGCGTGGGTCTCGACCCCTATCTCGGGTTTCTTCACCAGATCGACTACGGCCGTCCCTCCATCTCCCTCGACCTGATCGAGGCCTTTCGCGCCCCGGCCGCGGACCGCCTTGTCCTGCGCTGCGTCAACCTGGGTATTCTTGGAGAGCGCGATTTCCACCGGGACCCCAGTGAGAACCTGTCGCTGTTGACCCCTGATGCGGCTAAACGGTTTTTCGCCGAGTACGAGACTTGGATGCTCCAGGCGCGCGCGGCAGGCCGCTCTTTCCGCCAGTCGCTGCGCGCTGAGGTCGAGCGTCTGGCCGCCGCCATCGACGACGGCACGCCCTGGACGCCATTCCAGGTCCAAGTGGCAGGGGAGACGAAATGAGATACGTAGTCTGTTATGACGTGGTTGACGATCGCCGGCGCAACCGGGTCGCCGATACCCTGAAGGATTACGGCCGGCGCGTGCAGTACAGCGTCTTCGTCGCGGATCTCGACGAGGAACTGGCCCACAAGATGATCGAGGCGGTTCGCCGCGAGGTGAACTCCGAGGAGGATAAAGTGCACGTCTTCCTGCTGTGCCGGGCCTGTTGCGGGAAAGCGCAAATGTTCGGCTTGGCCGAGACTCCCAAGGACGAACCGTATTATATTATTTGATGCGGCGGTACCCCGCTGCGTCGCGTGGAGGCGAAGATTGCATGAATTTCCCCGAGGTTCGGGTTTTTCGGTCTGTATCTGCTTGCAACGAATGGACTTCCTGAAGGCAGGGAAGGAGAGTTAGCCCCGATGCGAAGGGGATTGAGACTTTCAGCTTCAACAACTTTCCTTCGCTCACCCAGAGAAGGAGAGTTAGCCCCGATGCGAAGGGGATTGAGACTCAAGTTTTAAGAACATAAAGCTCCTTTCGTTTGGAAGGAGAGTTAGCCCCGATGCGAAGGGGATTGAGACTGACTTATACTGGGGATTTATTCCGGGGTTCGAATCCCGGAAGGAGAGTTAGCCCCGATGCGAAGGGGATTGAGACACTGTCATTCCTGACATAGCCAGCTCCTTTTTCAATTTTGAAGGAGAGTTAGCCCCGATGCGAAGGGGATTGAGACCCATAACGTTTCTGCATTTCCTGCTCCTTTGTGTGAAGGAGAGTTAGCCCCGATGCGAAGGGGATTGAGACTCATTTCGTTCTCCCGCTGTCTAGATTTTCGCTTTTGAAGGAGAGTTAGCCCCGATGCGAAGGGGATTGAGACGTAATGCTACGTTTACGATGGTTTCTCCTTCAAATTGGAAGGAGAGTTAGCCCCGATGCGAAGGGATTGAGACTTGATCCGAACTTCATATGAACTTCTCCTTTTAAAGAAGGAGAGTTAGCCCCGATGCGAAGGGGATTGAGACTTTAATGGGTTATCGCAAAACTTGTCGGCTTTCGGGAAGGAGAGTTAGCCCCGATGCGAAGGGGATTGAGACATGGTCTTGCCTCCTTTCGAAGGAGAGTTAGCCCCGATGCGAAGGGGATTGAGACAGAATGGATTTCGACGCTCATGGCGCCTCCTTTTCGAAGGAGAGTTAGCCCCGATGCGAAGGGGATTGAGACCTTCTATTGGTACTATTTGGATCTCCTTTCGGTTCTGAAGGAGAGTTAGCCCCGATGCGAAGGGGATTGAGACATTCCATGTTCCGACAATGTTGTATCTCCTCTTTATTGAAGGAGAGTTAGCCCCGATGCGAAGGGGATTGAGACGTTAGATTCGTTTGATTAGGACCACCCCCTTTCAACTGAAGGAGAGTTAGCCCCGATGCGAAGGGGATTGAGACGCGAAGAATTTCAAAAACATGCGAGTCTCCTTGTCCGGAAGGAGAGTTAGCCCCGATGCGAAGGGGATTGAGACGAAACAGTCAGGCGGTTGCCGTCCAGAAATCCCGTGATGAAGGAGAGTTAGCCCCGATGCGAAGGGGATTGAGACAGATCATGCTTCCTAAGTCTGAGATTCGACATTTCCGTGAAGGAGAGTTAGCCCCGATGCGAAGGGGATTGAGACTTTCCGTATCTCCATCTTCTGAAGCCCTCCTTCAGGGAAGGAGAGTTAGCCCCGATGCGAAGGGGATTGAGACGCTTTGGCTGTTCTCATTGGTGATCTCCTCTTTTGAAGGAGCAACCGCCGCGGATTCGCGCTGTGCCGCGCCCTGCTGTAGCGCCCGTCCCCCGCCGTGCTATCATTCTCCAGTAGCCTCGTTTTCCGGAGTGCCCTGTCTGAAACGCTGGTTGAAGAAGCTGTTTTCCGCCGATTGGACTAAGTACGCCTTGGTGGTCGCCGCCGCCGTCGCGGTGGATTGGTTGGCCAGCACCTCTGCCCACATGCTGGAGTATTTTGTGCGCCACGGGCTGCGCTGGAACCTATATGATCCCGCGCTGCTGGCCGGCTCCTTGCTGCTGCTCTGGATCATCTGGCAGGTCTGGCGGCACTCCCGCCACCATGCCGGCGTGGCCATCCACTTCGCCGGCGAAGCCCGCGTCTGTCCCAACCTCATCTTCTTCCTCAGCCCGCCCTACGCGGGAAATCCGGCGCAGGCCGAGAAGGATGCGCTGCTCCAAGCCGTCCAGCAGGCTCGCCTCGACCTCCTCGATCCGGCCTGGTGTCCCCCGTTCCTCCGCGACTCGCCCTGGCGCATGCCCCTGGAGGCGATCGCCCACCACGCCCGCCTGGCCAAATCCGCCGGGAGCCAACTGAGCCGCGTCTACCTCATCGCCTCCCCGCAAACCAGGCATTACGCCGCTTCGTTCCGCCGGCTCGTGGAGGAAGGCTTGGGGCAGGCGGGGCTCGTCGCTCCCGCGCCGCCCGCCGTGAACTTCGACGACTTTCATGAGGTCTCCGAGGCCGTCGACGCCATCTTCCGCGAGTTGGAAAATCAGGCCGACGACCGCTTTCTGATGGATATCACCGGCGGCAGCAAGATCTGCAGCGCGGTGGCCGCCGCGCTCACCTTTGAACAGCGCCGCCGCCTGCAGTATGTGCACGGCAACTTAGGCTACCGGGTGGCGGAGTATGACCTGCGCTATCTCGCCCCCGAATTCCTCAAGCCGGGAGCCTGACCCATGCAGCCGATTCTGCTGGTCTGCACGGTGGGCAGCGCGCCTGAGCAAGTCGTGGCCTCCATACTGGCCTGCGATCCGTCCCGCGTGGTCTTTCTCTGCTCGCCGGGTTCGAAACTGTCCTTGCATGCCCAGCCCGGCGATCCCGGTAAGCCCGGAGTCATGGAGATACTCGCCTCCCACGGCAAGCCTTATGATTCCGGCAGGCTTGAGGTCGTGGAACTGCCCAGCGCTCAGGATCTGGAGCGGTGCGTGGAAGCCATCCATCGCAGCGTCACGCCGGAGGTCGAACGATGGATCGCCCGCGGCGGGCAGCATGGCGTCACGGTGGATTTTACCGGTGGCACTAAGTGCATGACGCTCGCCCTCGGCCTGATGGCGCGCGTGTGGCCCTGCCGCCTGCAATACGTGGGCGGCGCCGAGCGCACCAAAGACGGACTCGGGATCGTAGTCTCCGGCCGTGAGCAGATCGTCCACTTTCAGGACCCTTGGAACTCGTTGGGCTACCAGTTGCTCGACGACCTGCGCGTGGTCTTCGATAGCGGCAACTATGCCGGCGCTGCCGCGCTGGCGGTCGAAGCGCGCAACCGCATCTCGTCCGGTCCGCTTAAGGGCGCGGTCACCGCGCTCGTGCATTTCCTGGAAGGCTACGCCAACTGGGACCGCTTCGATCACCGCGCAGCCCTGCGCTCGTTTGCATCGTTCGATGCCCAGCGCAACCTGCTCGTGCAATTGGTCTCGCTCCGCTCCATTGAGCTGTTCGTCGCGGCAGGAGCCTATGCCCGCCAATTCCTGGGTCAGATGGACGAGTGGGCCAAGCCGTCCCGCGTCTTTGTCGTGGATTTGCTGGCGAATGCGCAACGGCGCTTGCGGGAATGCCGGTACGACGATTCCGTGGCCCGCTCGTATCGCGCCATAGAGGCCACCGCGCAGTGGCTTTTGGCGGAGACGCACGGCGTCGCTTCCACGGCTAAGGTAGCGCTGGAGAGCGTACCGGCGGCGCTCCGCGCGGAGTGGTCCCCCAAAGCTGAGGGTGGTTTCCTGAAGCTCGGTTTGCAGGACGCATACCGATTGCTCGAAGTCCTCGGCGACCCGGTTGGAACGCGCTTCCGCCAGAGCGGGCTGCCGGCGGCGCTGTCAGCCCGAAATGCCTCTTACTCCGGACATGGATTCCAGCCCGCGCCCCCCGAGGTGGCGCAACGCCTTATCGGCGAGGCGCTCCTGTTGATGGATGCTACTGCGGCCGACCTTCCTGAGTTTCCACAATTGCGGAATCTGGTCGGGCACGTAGCCCGGTGACAAGTCTCGAAAAAAAACCTATTCTCGGTGCTCTCAACTACTTACAGACAACCAGAGCAGTTTGCAGGGCGGGAATTTTCATTCCGCTGTGTTACTCTGAAATCGGGTGGGCAGGGCTTTGCTGCCTCAATCGATGTAGTCGTATGCGACCAGCGTCAGAAACTCCGGAAAATCGCCGCTGGTCATCATCTGCTCGTAGGTGCGCGCCGCGCGCGCGAGCTGCTCGCCGCCGATAGAGCCGCGTAAGCTCTCGGCCACATCCGCAATCGTGCGCTTCACCAAGTCGGCGGTCACCGGACGGCCGTCGCTCAGTTTGGCTCCGTGTTTGACCCATTGCCAGACCTGCGCGCGGCAGATTTCGGCGGTGGCGGCATCCTCCATCAGGTTATAAATCGGGACGCAGCCGTTGCCGCGCATCCACGCCTCCAGATATTGGATACCCACGTCGATGTTCCAACGCAAGCCGGCTTCGGTGATGTCGCCGTCGGGAACCGCCAGCAGGTCCGCGGCGGTCACCTGCATCTGCGGTCTCTGCTGCAACTGATTCGGACCCGCCATGTGCGTGTCGAAGATTTCCTTGGCTACGGGCACGAGGCCAGGATGCGCAACCCACGTGCCGTCGTGCCCGGCGCGCACTTCGCGCAACTTATCCTGCCGCACCTTCTCCAGCGCCTGCTCGTTCGCCGCCGGATCGTTCTTGATCGGAATCTGCGCCGCCATCCCACCCATGGCATGCACACCGCGGCGATGGCAGGTCTCGATCAGCAGGTTGACGTAAGAGCTGAGAAAATGCCGCTCCATGGTGACCTGCGCGCGGTTGGGCAGCACGAAGTCGGGCCGGTTGCGGAATTTCTTGATGAAGCTGAAGATGTAGTCCCACCGCCCGCAGTTGAGCCCGGCGGAGTGTTCCCGCAACTCGTAGATGATCTCGTCCATCTCGAAGGCGCCCAGGATGGTTTCGATCAGCACCGTGGCGCGAATGGTCCCGCGCGGAATTCCGACCTCCCGCTGCGCGAAATGGAAAACATCGTTCCAAAGGCGCGCTTCCAGGTGGCTCTCCAGTTTCGGCAAATAAAAATACGGTCCGCTCCCCTTGGCCATCAGGGCCTTGGCATTGTGAAAGAAGAAGAGACCGAAATCGAAGAGGCCGCCCGAAATCGGCCGGCCGTCCACCAGGAAGTGCTTCTCGTCCAGATGCCAGCCGCGCGGCCGCACCATCAATACCGCGGTGCGCTCGCCCAATTCGTAGCGCTTGCCTTCCGGGCTCACATAGCCGATCGTGCCGTTCACTGCGTCGCGCAGGTTGAACTGCCCGTCGAGATTGTTCCGCCAGGTGGGCGAATTGGAATCTTCGAAATCCGCCATGAACACGCTGGCGCCCGAGTTCAGGGCGTTGATGATCATCTTGCGGTCCACCGGCCCGGTAATCTCCACCCGGCGGTCGCGCAGATCGGCGGGGATGGGCGCTGCCACCCAATCGGAATCCCGGATCCAGGCGGTTTGCGGCAGAAACTGTGGCATTACACCACGATCGATTTCCTGCTGCCGTTCGCGGCGGCGCGCGAGCAGTTGTTGGCGGCGCTCCTCGAAGTTCCGCGAAAGATCTTTGAGGAAGCTCACGGCTTCGGGGGTGAGGATGCTACGATCGGCCTCGATGATAGGTGCGGCGACCTGAATGGGTTCCAGTTGGGCTTTGGGCATAGTCTTTCTCAATATCAGGTTAGCTCCATCGCGGCAGTCACGCCAAGCCACTAGTCCAATTCGGACCACTGGTCCGATACGTCCCGCGCCATTTCACTTTTTCCGGAAATCGGTATCTATTACAAGTGGAGGCTACGCATCCCGAATGTTGAACAACGGAACGCATGAAAACGGACACCACGACACTCTGCGCCAGTGGAGCACTGCCGCGCGTTGGGAGGGAATCACGCGGCTGTATACGCCGGAAGACGTCGCGCGTTTGAGTGGATCGATTCATATCGAGTACACGCTGGCGCGGATGGGCGCGGAGAGGCTGTGGAACCTGCTCCGCACCGAGCCATACATACCGGCGCTGGGAGCCCTAACCGGTAACCAGGCCGTGCAACAAGTTCAGGCCGGGCTGAAGGCGATCTATGTGAGCGGCTGGCAGGTGGCTGGGGATGCGAATGTGTCGGGCCAGATGTACCCGGATCAGAGCTTGTATCCGGTGAATAGCGTGCCGACGCTGGTGCGTGCGATCAACAATGCATTCATGCGGGCCGACCAGATCCATCACTCTTCCGGACGCAACGGGATGAACTGGTTTGCCCCGATTGTGGCGGACGCGGAAGCCGGCTTTGGCGGACCGCTGAACGCTTTCGAACTGATGAAGTCCATGATCGAGGCCGGCGCGGCCGCGGTGCATTTCGAAGATCAGTTGGCGTCCGCCAAGAAGTGCGGGCACATGGGCGGCAAGGTTGTGGTGCCAACCTCCGAGTTCGTGCAGAAGTTGGTCGCCGCGCGCTTCGCCGCGGACGTCATGGGGGTTCCCACCATCCTGATCGCCAGGACCGACGCCAACAGCGCGGGGCTGCTGGTGAACGATATCGACCAGCGCGACAAGCCATTTCTGACCGGCATGCGGACGCCCGAGGGCTTCTTCGGTTTTCGTGGCGGCATTGAGGCGGCCATCGCCCGCGGTTTGGCCTATGCACCCCATGCCGACATGATCTGGTGCGAAACTTCGGAGCCAAACATTGCCGAGGCGCGCCGCTTCGCCGAGGCGATCCATGCCAGGTATCCAGGCAAGTTACTTGCCTATAACTGCTCGCCTTCGTTCCATTGGAAGAAGAAGCTGGACGACACGACCATCGCGAAGTTTCAGAAGGAGCTGGCAGCCATGGGCTATAAGTTCCAGTTTGTCACCCTGGCCGGCTTCCATGCGCTGAACCTGAGCATGTTCCAGTTAGCGAAAGACTATGCCGCAAGCGGCATGGCGGCTTATTCCAGGCTACAGGAGCTGGAGTTTGCCAGCGCGCAGGAGGACGGCTATTCCGCGATCAAGCACCAGACATTCGTGGGCACCGGTTACTTCGACGAGGTCGCGCAGACCATTTCCGGCGGCAAATCTTCCACCACGGCGCTAAAAGGCTCGACCGAAGAAGCTCAGTTCGCCTTTGTGCCTGGCGGCAAATGCGCGCCGGGCGAATTGCCTCCTTGCGGCATGGAAGGCCAGTGCTGATGTGGGCAGACCTCCAGGTCTGTCAGGATGGGCCTGCGGCCCACGAATAGTGATGAAAACCGGTGTGGCGCACGCTTCAGCGTGCCGCTGTCGGCTTCAGCCGACAGTTCCGCAGCAGGCGCGCGGCTCTGGGGCACCGCGAACTGAAGTTCGCCGCCGCACGCTGAAGCGTGCGCCACGGGGCGGGTTTTCGACCGTGTCCGGGTCTTCCAGGACCCGCTCTTCGCGCTACGGAATCAGCCAAGGCTGACTGCCCCAAAAGAGCTTACTTCTTCAATCCTTCCGCTGGGATGACCGGCAGCAGCACGTGAGACGGGTGCTGTTGGTCGTGGTAAACCACCTGACGGGCGGACACGAACTTCGTCTCCGTCTCATTATGTCCGCCCGTGTTCAGGTTGCGCGAGAACATTGGGAAAACCGCCGAGGCGACTTCGATCCGCAGCCGGTCGCCTGCCGGGACTGTGATGCCCGTCTGCCAGAGATCGAGCTGGTATTCGTAGATCTGGCCGGGTTTGAGCAGTTCCGGCTTATGCACACTGTTGCGAAACCGCGCGCGGAGCTTTCCGGAGGCCAGCGAGAACGTCTTGCCATCCTTCTCGATTTCCACCAGCGTGACAAACCAGTCGGTGTCCCGCGCCGAGGAAGATGCGTAAATGGTTGCCGAAACCGGGCCGGCGAAGGTCAACGGCTCGCGCAACACGTCGGTTTGATAGACGAGGATATCCTGGCGCGCGGCGGTGATCTTATCATGGTGCGCCTCGGCCTCGTTCTTCTTCTCATTCGCCGATCTGACCTGCTTGTCTTGCTCCTCCGTCGTTTCGTAGAAATCGGGGTCCGGAGTAGGATCGCCCGGGTCATACACATACTTGTCCGGGGGCGCGCCAGCGGGCGGCTCGTCGAACGTTAGGCGTCCATCGCCCTTCGACGTATTGGCCTTGCCGGCGCCGGAGAAGTATAATTTCGTGAACTTAGTCTCCGGCAGCGGATAAGTGTTACCGTGCAGCCATTGGTTAGTGCCCATCACAAAGATACTGACTAACGGCTCCTTCGTAATTCCGTTGTCGACGCCCTTCAGCCAGTAATCGAACCAGCGCAGATAATCCCGCTGGAGATCGATAATGGCTTGCGGACCGAAATCGTGATCGCCAATTTTGCGCGACGCCGTGTCGGTGTGTCCCCACGGGCCGATGGTGAGTTTCTGGTTGGCGTGTCCGTACTCTTTCATTTGCAGGTAGTTCAGCTTCGTGCCGATGCCATCGCCATCGAACCAGCCCGACTGGTGAAACGCCGGAATATTCACATCCTTCAACTTATTAAGGAAATCCGCCTGCGCCCACCAGTCGTCATCGACCGGATGCTGGATCCACTGGCGCCAGTAAGGATTTTCCTTGCCGAGCACCGCTTTGTCCAGGTCGATCACCGGCAGCGCGCGCAGCATGTGCCCGTACTTCTTTTCGCCGATCTTGCTGAGGGTTACACCCGACAAATCGCCGGTGGCTTTGGATTCCAGGATGTCCGCCCACCAGATGGCGCCGAAGATGAAGAATGCGCCGTGCTCGTACGGTATGTTGTAGAACGGGTCCGGCGGCGCTACGTTCGGAATGATGGTCACCAGGTGCGGCGGACGCTCGCTGGCCGCCCACCATTGCACCCAGCCGACGTAGGATCCGCCGATCATGCCGACCTTACCGTTCGACCACGGCTGGGCGGCCAGCCACTCGATGGTGTCGTAGCCGTCCTTCGGCTCGTTGATGAATGGCTCCCACACGCCCTCGGAGCCGAAGCGGCCGCGACAGTCTTGAATGGCAACCGCGTAGCCTCGGCGGGCGTAATAGCGCCCCTGAATCTCGCCCATTTCCTTCTTATAAGGAGTCCGGATCAGAATCACCGGGACCTTGCCTTCGGCCTGCGGCAGGTAGATGTCAGTTGCCAGCTTCACGCCGTCGCGCATCGCGATCTTCGTGGCGGCTTCCACTTTCACCTCGAACTTCGGCTGCGAGATTAACGGATCGGAGACCGGTTCTTTGCGCAGCGCCTCATATCCCTCGCGCACATAGGCGGCGTGTTGGGATGGCACTTCGCCGAGATAGACCCGGCCGTCCGCATCCGTCCAGAGGGTGATATCGATACCGACTAGCGAGTACGTGTACCGGAGGAAAGTCAGATCCTTGTTCCCCACGGTGCGCTCGACCTGGTCCTTGAATTCGAGCGATGCATCCATGGCCACGCCCGGCAGGATAATCACCGGGAACGGCTGCTTGCCGCCCTTCGCACGGTCGTAGAGGCGCACGGCCTGGCTCATCAGGGTCGGCCCGTAATTGTCGAACAGGCGTGCGCCGGGCTTGACGTCGAACGTGGTGGTCTTATCCTTCAACGTGCGGCGGGCGGTGGCGCCCTCGCGTACGCAAGTGGTGGTGCCTGCTGGCGCGGCGGCGGTGAACTGGGTCCAGATCCCATCCGGGTCTACCGCGATAGAAGTGGTGACTGTCATGCTCTGGCCCGCCATCGCGAGGGTGGCCTCGTTCTGGTAGGATCCGCCGGGCAGCCACTTGACCTTGATCGTGCCGACGCGGTCCTCGTTCACGTACAGGTAGAAGGTGGAATCCTCGCCGAATCCTTTCAGAGATGCGGGCGGGCTGGGGGCCGGGGCAGGCTGCGCCCAGAGTGCCGCCGCGGCCAGTGCGAAGAGTAACGTGCAGGAGAAGCGATTTGGTTGCGTCATGCGAATTCAGACTCCATGGTCTGTGTTATCACACGGTGCGCCCCCGTGCCCAGGGCTTATCATAGTTGGAATGAACCGGCAACAGGCGTTGGAGATCCTCCACGAATTCACGAAATCGGAAAACCTGCGTAAGCACGCGCTGGCGGTGGAAGCTTGCGTCACCGCGTATGCCCGCAAACTCGGCGAGGACGAAGAGAAATGGTCCGTTACCGCGCTGCTGCATGATTTCGATTGGGAGATTCACCCCGTGCTTCCGGACCATCCTACGAAGGGAGAGCCCATTTTGGCCGAGCGCGGCGTGAGCGATGAAATCCGCCGCGCCATCCTCTCGCATGCCGATTTTACCGGCGTGCCGCGGGAGTCTCCGCTGGAGAAGACACTTTTCGCGTGCGACGAACTGGCTGGCTTGATCACCGCGGTCGCTTACGTGAAACCGCACCGCAGCGTTTTCGAGGTGGATGCGGCGTCGGTGCGCAAGAAGATGAAAGACAAGGCGTTCGCGCGCTCCGTGAACCGCGAGGACATCCTCAACGGCGCGCGCGAATTGGGCGTGGAACTCGACGAACACATCGCCTTCTGCGTAAAAGCCATGCAGGGACGCGCCGATGATCTGGGGTTGAAGGGCAGCATCTGACGGTGGCCCAGGCTGTAGCCTAATGCTACTTCTTCCAGTTCCGACTGCGGTCAGGATTGCCCGCCCCACAATCAATGCAGAATTTCCGACTCCAAGACAATCCGTGAAAAGTATGCGGCATTGGGCTATAACCCGTGTAAGCCGCGCTCAAGCCCCCATGAACAAGCCGAGTCCGGGCCAGAGCGAAAGCGGCAGCCCGTAGCCGATCAGGCAGCATTGGTCCAATGCGAACAGCACCACCGACCCCATCTTCAGGCCCTCCGCAACACGCGACTCTTTCGCCCACGGTGTTGTGTAGTTTCCGATGCCTACCAGGTGCGCGCTATTCGCCGGCGCAAAGTCCAATTGCATGGGCAGCTCTATCGAAGTAACAGCAGCGTCCAGATCGCAGTCGCCCGTGTAGGTGAAATTCTCAGTCTTGAAACAGTTGAGGTTCGCGGGAGACCACTGCGCCGGCAAGTTAACGACCCTGGTGAGCGAAGCATTGTTTGTGTCCGGCGGATAGAGCACTTCGAACTGCGCGTTCACATATGTCTGGCGCACGAAGGCCATGATCGCCGCGGTGAACTGACCGATCAGTCCAGGCAGGAAAGCGCATTCCTGCGGGTATCGTGTTGGGTCGTTGGTCGGGTCCGTAAACACGTGCATCGGCCGCCCGTATTGCGATTGAAACGTGGCCGTGGTGTACACGTCATAGAGGGGCATACCGCCGTTGGCGATCGGCGTCCAGTTGCCATGGGCGGGATCCGTTGGCGGGCAGAAGTACCACCACTGCACCTCGCCGAATTGCAGATACGGCTGCACGCCGGCAGCGGCCATTACGTTGGCCATGTCAAGATAGACTTGCTGCCAGAACGCCAAACTTGCCGGCGAGAAGTTCGTCTGCACAGCCGGCGTGTTCACGAGGCATGGGCTGCCGTCCGGGTAACACTGGGCGATGCCGGTGGCCGCCGCTGGATCTCCATTTCCCAGTTCCGTGCTGAACGAAGCCGTCACTTCGATGCCGTAGCTATTGAGCGCCGTGTAGAAACTCTGGCTCCAGTCGCGTGCTGCCCGATTGATCCGGGGCGTGGCTGTCAAATCGGTAAGCCAGTTGCCATCCACGCCGCCCGCCAGCGCACCGCTCGTCTGCGCCTGCAGCGTCGTACTACCGCCTTCATCGACAGAGAGCGTGAGTCCATTGCCGGCGCTACCCATGACGCGTGCGGTGATCGTAAGCACTCCATTGTTGGCCTGCGCCCACACGCCGGTGGCCCCTTCGTTGATTAGTAGCCCGAACGCTTGCGCCAGGCTTGACGGTGTATCGCCGATCAGATTCAGGTGCGTGAAGATCGTCGGTCCCAAAGATATTTGGGTTGTCTTTCCGAACTGCGAAGTGCCGGAGAACGTGATCGTCCCAGTGGCGTACCGTTGCTCCGCACAAATCAACTCGTAGAACCATAACGCGCCCGCGTAATGATTGGCCCTGCCCGCGAATCCCAACGACTGGATTAGCCACGCGGTCCGTTCCGGCGCCAGAGCCTGCGAGTGTAGAGTGTCCCAGTCGGTCGCCAGCGTTGTTTGCGGGTCTGGTAGAAAAGTAGGAAGATCGCTGGTCGGAATGGCAATTTCCAGAAAATCGAAATAGAACGTAGATCCCGCGTCTCCCGTATGTGTAATCGTGACGGTGTGCGGAGTCCCCCCGGACATGGTTCCCAGGTCCCATCGCACCAGCACATCTTCGCCCGGAAGCGCCACGCTTAACACCTGTACTGGATTCCGATCCACCTGAACCGATAGCTGCGCGGCGGTGGGGAATCTTCGCGTCCCCAGGTTCAGCACATGGTTTTGCGGCGATTGGTAGGAGTAACTTACACTCGCGCCTGGCGCGGTTGCGTAACTGATCGATCCGCCTGAGTAGTTACCGACAACTGCCGTCCACCGGCCAGTGTAGCCGATTGCAACGTCATGGTCTTCCACGCGCCAGCTTCCCGGGCCCGCCACCTGATAATTGCGGGTCGAGCCGTTAACGGTCCAGTTCGATACTGCCACCGCAAATTCGCTCCGTGCGAAATTGCCCGGCTGCAGGTCGGCGGCCCACGTCCAACGCATCTTGCGCACGGCACTCATGGGCACGGGCACCGTGGCGCCGGTATCATCCAGGCCGCTGATCGAACTGAAGTCCAGGTTGATCTGCCATTGGCTCGGCGACTCGCCGCCGCTCAGAAGTTGCCAGCCCGGGTGCCAACTCTCCGTTGGCGTAGTGGGCGGCGCGCTATAGACGTTCCCATAAACGCCAATCCGGTTGCCATTCGATCCGGTATCGCTGTTGGCGACCGTCAACGTGATGGACGCGCCTTTCGCCGACGCCTGCATCGTATGTGAGAACGTGTTGATGCTATTGGCCAGCGCCGCCGCGGCCGATGCCAGTGTGTCTGCGCCGTACAGTTGATACGTGTAGTGCTCCTCATCCCACGCCAGCTCGATGTAGTCGCCGCCAGTCGCCGCGCCTTGCAGCTCGAACGTCGCTGACGCCGGCGTATACCTCCCCGCCACCGGTGCCGCGTGCCCAATCAATGGAATTCTGTAGATCTGCTCACCCGTTCCGGGATCGGCCCACACGCGAAGATAGGGCCAGTCCACGGTTGGATACAGCGCCGAATCGATCGCAATGCAGTTAGTGCGGGTCTCCTGATAAGAAAGCTGCAAACCGCTCACATCGCTGTCCGGCAGATTGCGGAACACCGGATGCTCGAAAACGTTGTCGCGATTCCACTCGACGACGACCCAGTCGGACTGCGTGCGCCAGCAACCTGAAACGGTGAAACCGTTCGGACTCGTGGCGCTCAGTGCCGCGACTGACGAGGGCTGATAGAAATAGCACTGCAAGTCTTGATCGGGAGTAAGCTTCTGAAGCGTGGTCATGCGTTTGGCCGTCTGGTCACAATCGCAGGATTACCGTCAGGTCTGAGCCTGGGCTCGTTTGCCCCACTGCGGTAATCGCGATGCTGAGTTGCGCTTGTGCCAGTAATGGCATCCCGAAACCGTCCACACTAGGCGAAACCGTGCGGCCCGCGGGAATTGTGAGAGTGCAGTAGGGCGATCCATTCTGGCTCAAGGCGATCGCTATAGGACCTCCAACGGGCGCCTGCTTCACGATCGCATATACATCTTGCACCGCATGCGCCGCGTCCACGATCACGTTCGGCGCCGGGTTGCTGTCCACTGCCAAGAATCCCTGCACCTGGAACGAGTACTGTCCGCCGGAGAGCGTTCGCAGTCCGTAATTCACCGAGTGTGTCAGGTTAATAGCGTCAAGCGGGCTGTTGCCTCTCGAATTCGTGACGAACAGCTCCGCGCTGGCCACCTTCGTATTCGGCAGCGAAACTGGATAGCTCCAGTTGCCGCTAAGTGGACTGCCGAAGAAGTTCAGGGGAAAAGGAACTACCGCGACTGTGCTCAGTAATTGATAAACCGCAACTTGTGCTGCATGTGGCGCCGCGGTTGTGCCATGCATGCCGCGGGTTACCTGGTACTGGAGCCCGCCGTTTGCGACCGCCACCACTTGCATCACCTCCGCCTCAACCTGCGTGAACGCGCCCGCCGCCGCAGTGCCGGCCGGCGTCAGATTCAGTACGGTATCTGTTACCGCCATCTCCGCGGTTAGCGAGTACGGCGTGCTCCCTACCAGTTCGTCCCAGTAGTACATCGTCAGCGTGCCTGCCGTTACGCTGTACGTGTTGGTCAGTGTCGGGAAGGAAACCCCGCTCAGTTCCACTGTGCCACTTTGCAGCGAGGATGTGCCAAGCCCAAAGACCGGCTGCGGTGGAGGTGCCACGTCGCCCGACCCGCCACCGCCTATCGTCCACCGGGTCATCGTCGATAGCAACGGCGGTCCTTCCAGATTGTTCACGTTTGCTCCTCTGCCCTGTATGTGCAGCGTGACGCCCGTCTGGTTTGGAACCTCGAACTCAACAGGGCTGGTCTTGGCGGTGGCCGCGAAATGCCACGCCGCCTCCGCTACCACGAAGAGGCTGGTTGCATCCGGTTGCACGGCCCATGGTTGCGTCAGCGTGAGAGTCGTGGCGGTGTTCGACGCAATCGTGTACTCCTGGTCCGCGCCGGTCCCGCTGAGAATGCGGACGATCATGCCGGCATAGTTGGCTCCGCCCATTTCAGCGGTGCTGTTGCCAACCGTGTTGGCGGTCGCGATGGTCGCGGCGAATGGGGGCTGCAGCTCCGTCCGCCAATAAAAGTTCGCGTGGTCGAAACTCGGATCCGGCGGCGCCCAAACTTGGGCCGGCAATCCGGTATCGGTAAAGCTGGCGCTCAGCGCCTGATTGGACGCGATTCGGCCCAACTGTTGTGGATTCGGTCCCCGGTATATGTTGAAACCTACAGTGTTAGCGTCAAAACTTAGTCCCGTCAGCGTCACGCTATTTGTGATGGACCCCGGCGGGATGTTTGCAAGTATCACGAACGATAGAGCGCTTTCGTGTCCTGCTGAATCCAGCGCGCTCACCGCGTAGTACAGCGTCTGGTTACCCGCCACCGTTCCGCCTGCCCCAATTCTGGCCGCCAGGCTCACCAGCGGTATGCCCGGCCCGCCGGTTGCAGTAGTTGACGGCACTGCAAAGCCCACTGTAAGCTCCTCGTCTACACCGCCGTCGCTGGAGTTGTTGGAACCCTCGGCAATCTGGTATTCCAAATCCCCGCTGGAATCGATTAAGTTGCCCAGGAGCGGACGGGGCACGTTTACGCCGGAGCTGGGTTGGCGGCTCGCGCCCGTGCCTCCGGGTATCTGGCCGTTTGTATCCTCGTACCATTCGTCCTGCTGAATCTGCGCCGTGATCGTAATGATTCTGTAATTTGCGCCCGGCGCGATCTTGGTTATGCGGAATGGCTGGCGTTCAAGCCCTTCTTTGAGGTAGGTGACGGTGATGATGTCGCCAGGCCGCAGGCCCAGTGCCTTTACACTGGTTTCGAATGTGATGTAAGTGTTCCCGCCGACCGCTTTATCCAGCGTGAACTGCGAGATACGCGCGGCCTGATCGTAGTTCGGAATTCCCAACGCCATGAGCGTTGTACTGATCACCTGGCCAGTGAGCTGGACATCTTCCACGTCGACCGTCAGCAAGCTGTCCTGCTGATACCCGTTGAACGCATCTTGAAACTCCACTGTCACTTGGTTCGGTGTGTCCGCGATGCTCCGGGACGACATCTGCACGCTCGGCTCTCCGTTGGCCCTGCGTAAAATATTCGCGGTGCCCGTCGATCCGTCGCTGAACTCATATGCCGGCCAGCCGCCATTCAGCGGCTCTGTGCTATTGGTCCACGCCGGCTGTGTCGGCTGCTGTAGCGCAATTGAGTTTTCCACTTGCAACTGCAGCAGGCCGCCCACGTTGTACGTGAATAACAGCCTGGCGGCGTTCCGGATTCCCCGGATCGTGTCTGCTGCGTTGCGTCGGCTTTGCAAACACAGATTGCACTGAAAGCGCGAAATCATGATGCCATTCCCGTTCAGATCCTGTGTCTGGATCTGTTGATCGCAATACGCCGCCGCCGCCGCGAAGGTCGTGAGATCGATATTTTCCGTCCCCCACCCGCTCCGTTGGAGAATATCCAGCAAAATCCACGCGGGATTGGCGGTGAACTGCGTGTTCTGGTAACTGCCATCGGTCCCATAAATCGGTAGCTGCAAGCCCTTCGCCAGGACTCGCAAGGTTGGCAGCGACTGACCGTTGTTAATCTGGTTCGGCACAACGACTGAGAGACATGCCATGCTGCCGTAAGGATCGCCGGCCGGGTTGCCCGCTGCGTCTTTGAAATCGGGGTTGAAAGCGCCGTTCCGGTTACCTGGGCTGATCACGTTGTACCAACCTGTCGATGTCATGTTCTGGCCGGATTGCCCGACGGGAATCTCGATCTGGTTTACCAGCACCTTCTGCACGTCCTGGATGGGGCCCATTCCCAGCAGTACTTCCATGTGCGTCAGGTTTCCGTCGTTGCGCGTAAATACGATGGGGGGATAATACCAGGCCGTACCGTATAACAACGGGACAAAGTCGTTGTAGATTGCGATATTGTCTTCCACGGCCGCGTACTGCCACCCGCCGCCGTAACTGCGCACCTGAATGGATGAAGGCACAAATTCGAGTCCGCCGAACCGCATCGCGCCGGAAAACATCCCGCGGGCTTCGCAATCGAGGCGCGTGTACGCGCACGAGGTGTAGGGTGCGCCGCCCACCGTGGCGCCCACACCACCGGTTTGATCGGGCGAATAACCGCAAGGGTAGAACAAAGAGTATGGCCCGCTGCTGCCCCCACTCACCGCTTCCAGCCTCTGCTGTGCAGTAGACGGAAACAGCCAGGGACAACGCCGCTGGATACGGACCGGCGGCAACAGAACTCTTTGCATGTTCATCCTGTTGACGGCCGACAGTTGGAACAGCGATTCGGTGCTCTGGTCGGGCGGGTTGACCATGCCCTGAAATAGCACTGCTGCGTCCGATGTTGCTGCGCCTTCGAGCAGGTTGTAGAACAGAAACGTGACCGTCAACGTGGCGCCCTTCCAACCCACCGATCGTTCCAGTTCCGAGAAGTAAGAATCGGCGTTGGCCATCGATAGCGATACGCGCGGAATAGCGTCCACTCCCTGATCCGAGGACGTCTGCACTGTGAACACGTTGTGCTTCATCACCCTCGGCGCGTAGGTGTTGCCGCCATAAGTCACCTTGTGCGTGCTCCAGTACTCCGCCTGCCCGTTCTGTAGTACGCACTGGAACAGCAGCAGCGGGGTGTCCGTGACCGTCAGCTCTTTCAGATCATAAATACTCAACATTGACGATATCCAGTTCGCAGGAATGACGGCTTGGGCCTACCGTTGTGATCGTTAGGGTGTCGTTTTGAAACCGCGCGTTCGGGTACACGCCGCCCGTCTCGGCCGTTTGTTTGTAGAGCGAAGCAGTGGTCTGCGCCTCAGCCTGAATCCCGAAGACGTCCACCGTGGCGCCCGGATCCAGCGCGATGCCAAAGGTGATGGAATCGCCGGTATCTTGTAGCTGCCCGGCAAAGATCGGCCGCGTCCACTGGGGGCTGATCGCTTGCGCGTACGTCGCCGAGCCGCGCACCAGCCAAACACGCGCACTCTGGTCGCTGCGCGCATATAGGCTGAGACAGTAGTCCAAGGATGCAGGCGCGTTGATCGATTGCTGTAGCTTCAACGTGGCGGGCGTAGGGTTAGTGACCTGATAAGCGGCCATGCCTCCCATCGGATCCGCCGCGCCGCCGGTCAATGTCAGTAGGGGGTCCGCCTGCCATACGGCCTGGTTCTGCTGGTCGCTCCACGCGAGCAGGTTATCGGCGGGATCCACGAAAGTGAACGGCGAGAGCCGTCCCTCGACAGCCTGAAAAAGAACCTCCAGGGCGGCCAGTTCCTCATCGCTCATCTCCTCGAAGGATAAGTGCCAGTTCGTGATCGCCGCTCCGGGATCGGCCAGCTTGACTTGGTAGCCCTGGCAGCTCTGATTTACTACCGTCCTCGCTGAGCGTTGCCTCGTGATTGGATACTGGCCGGTTGCACCCGATGAGAGTTGTGGGAAATAAAACATCTTAGGTCCTGTTTTCGCAGACGATCAGCGTAGTTTTGCCCCGCATCTCACCCGTCAGTTGAAAAGCGAATGTGTCCGCGGCCAGGCTGCAGTTCGGATAGGCCGTTCCGTCCCATGGATCGGTGAAGGAAAAGCTGCCGAATTTGCCCTGGTTCGATACGAAGAACTGGTCTAACGCGGCGAGCTCGGATTCGTCCAGCAAGTCGAGTTGGATTGTCCACCGATGCAGTACCGAAGGGTTGTCTCGAAACCGCTGCTCGGTGCCGTCCAAAAAACGGATCGCGTCGGTGTTGAATTGCAGCGTCTTTTTCGCCGGATATTGCATCACGGCGCCGGTCTTTAGCGTCGGAAACATGGCCGTCAGAGATTCGTCACTACGTCATTGATGGAGTTCATGTTCAACATCGCCTGCCGAACCGCTTGGGCTATATCGTCGCTGTGATCGAGAAACGACTGGCTATCCATGGCTTGTACCTGGACGGTGATCTGCTGACCCGCGTTCGACGCGCTGCTTGCTGCGGAGCGCGGCAAACCGTTCTCGCCCCAACTTACGTCTTGGCGGTTAGTGGTGGCCTCCAGGTTCAGCGAGGGGGGCAGCGAAAAAGGCACGAGGGGCGCGGGTTGTTGAGACTGTCCCCCGCCAAACAGGCTGGAAAACAGCGATACCAGCGGCATGAGACTAAGTCCGCCCCCCAAAAACTGGCTGGCCGTGCTGATTACGTCCGATATACCCCCGCCGCTGCCGGAACTCTTTGCTTGACTGTTTTGTGCCAGCGCATCGGTATTACCGGCGGTCGCCTGCGTTTGGGCGCCGATCACTTGGGTGGCTTGCCCCAGCGCGTCGATTAGGCCTTGCTCGGTTGTTGCCGATTGGCCGCCCGCCGGGCTGCCCGCCGCTTGGTTGAAAGCGGTTAGCAGTGTCTGTTGTGACGTACTAGGCATTCCTCCCCCTTGGCGCCGAACCGCTGTTAAAGCGTACAGTGCTAGGTCCGCCGCTCACCTCTGCAAGCTCGTGCTCCAAAATCAAAAAAGCTTCCACCTCGCGCGCGCCCAGGCCGTCGATTCCCCTTTGCCCTAACTTGCGCCGCACCAGATACTCCTCGAGCCATGCCATGCTTTGTGCTGTGACAAACGACTTCGGACAGACGGTGGTCGCCGCAGTGTTCCTCGCCCACACCACGCGCTCGGGCGTCTCTAGCGCTCGCGGCATCCAACCGCACCTGCGCTTCGTCTCCAGGCCGGCTTTACGGCAGGTCCCGCACTCCCAGCCAGCCCGGTTGGAGAATTGAAAGTGGAGTGCGACAATCAGTTTTTTCTTTCGGCTTCCGCGAGGCCACACTGGTGCTTGACGGCGGCCAGAGCCTCGCGGAACAGATCTTCCGGCCCGCTCGTGGCCAATGACTCCGGAGTCGCCGGCAGCCCGTCCAACTCCAGACCTGCCACTTCCTTCAAGCCCCAGAGCACATAGATCCGATCGATCTCCGACGCCAGCAGTGCGGCTTCCATCTTTTCGTTGGGAGCGTCGCCCGCTTCCACGAACTCTTTCCGTGCCGCCAACTCCCGGATGCGGCGCGTCAGATCCACTCGCCGCCCGAATGACATCCTGGCGACCGTATAACTTACGCCGGGCGCCACGGTAGAGTCTATGGTTTCAAAGCTCGTATATTCCATTATGGCCACCAACTCACGCTATCCGAACGCTACCACGATCTCGTTGTCTGCCGTCCCCTGCGCTTTCGATCCCTGGAATTTCCATT
>OCTA010000569.1_pt1 | contig 33805 bp, 42 predicted proteins | sample 1538991 | NCBI WGS metagenome assembly OCTA01 (sample SAMEA3539302, study PRJEB22396) | soil metagenome | biome: tundra; feature: field; material: soil | place: USA | collected 2010-05 | depth 0.15 m | reverse complement strand
AGCGCTTCGCTGCGAACGTCGTGAGTACATCCAATTCGACTGCAGATAAGAGATCATGATCTGCGAGGGGGATCTGATCGGAAAGACTCGGGCGCAGCTCTCCTCCCTGCACTTCCGCCGGGATCGTGACTGGCTCAAGTCCTGAAGATCTCACGCGCGCTCGCTTGGAGGTCCGGTGAACGCGAGCGGCGATGACTTCCTCACGGTCGCCGACATCGCCCGAATCCTGAAGCTGAACCAGCAGACCGTCCGGAACTGGATCGACCAGGGACTGCTTCCGGCGCTGCACGTCGGCAGGCGCGTGCGCGTGCGGCGCTCCGATTTCGAAGCGCTGCTGGAACGCGGGCGGACGGTACCGCCCCAGTCGTCGGGGCCCTCGCCGGCCCAGGCCTTTTGGGACGGCGAATACCACCCGACACCGACCGTCGAATCGGGCGGGGACAAGTAACAGCTCGAGTCCGCGGGGGGCGCCCGGGCTCCTGAAGGTGGATGAGATCTGCACCGGGGGCTGGGCGGGCGTGCCCCGACCCACGGGGAGTTCGCAGAGCCTCGTGCGCCACCCCAGGATCCGTCGCGTGTTTCCGGGCCGCTGCTCCATCTCGTGAGTGCAGCCTCCGAGTGGGCCGGAGCGGCAGCGGTCACAGGAGGTAGGCCGTTCAGAGCGTGGTCGAGCAGCGTGCCCGGCCGACTCGTGCGGTGATCTGCCGCCCCGGGGCGTAGCCGCCTGATTTGAAGTAGACGTCGGCGTATCCGGAGCCGTTGGTGTGCCAGCTGTCGGTGTGTCCTTCGGCGTCGGTGACCGTCACCGTCTGGTCGGGCTGGTTGGAGTGGACGTACACGTTGTAGTCGTTGTAGCTCGAGCTGTAGCTGGCGGTGAGCGTGCATTCGGCACCCTGAGCCGGCGCCGAGGTGGGCGGCGGCCCGCTCGGCGTGGTTGCCGTAGAGGGTTGGGCGAGCGACACCCAGTTGGTCACGATCTCGTGCTGGGCCTGGGCGAGGCTGATCTGGCCGTTGCACACTTCCTGGCGGAGCTCGTTCTCGACCGCGTCTTTGGGATTCGGCGAGCCGCCCGGCTCGGGCCACAGGTTGCGAGGATCGTTCGTCGCGCCGCCCAGCTCGAGCGGCACGAAGTGGTCGTACTCGTAGTCGCTCAGCGAACCGCTGTCGCCGTAGGCGGCCATGCTCGCGGTCTTCTCCTGCTCGGTGATGCTCTCCGGCGGACGCACGGTTGCGGTCCAGCCCTCGACGCAGATCGTCCGGTCGATCATCGCCTGGGTGACGGCGGGGTTGAGCGCGCCGGGCGTGCAGGTCGGGTCCGGGCGGGAGTAGAGGCCTGTGCCGATCGCGTGGCAGGAGCCCGGGGCGGGCTGCGACTGCACGACGTCGTTGCTCGCCGACGAGTACGCGAGGGAACCCGAGCGAGGATTGGTCGGCGGCGCTGGGTGACGACGGCGCGGGCGGCCACGACGGTGAGACGGTCGTTTCGCCGGCCGGGTCGCGGCGGTAGCGCCCACCGTCGCCGGCGGCGAGGTGGGCTGCGCCGCAGTCGAGCCTGTCGTGGTGGCGTCTGCTGCGCATCCCGATGCGGCGAGTGTCGCGGCCAGCAGCACGGCCGCCAACATGCAGCGGCTACGGTTGCACACGCCTGCGAGCGAGACGGCGTTCATGGACGTTCGGTCGCGCGCACAGACGTGTCCCTGACGCGAGGTCGCAGCGTGAACAGCTCGCCGCTCGTCTCGACGTGGCGGCCGCGGGCGTCAGGTGTGATCGTCACCTCGCCGGCGAGACAGCGCTCGTCGCACGGCGACAGCTGGACGAAGCTGCCCTTCACGATGAACGGCGAACCGGGGAACAGCGCGCCGGTCCAGTCGAGTCCGACGAGCCGCTCGAGCTCGTCCGGCGAGATCCCCGGCAGCTTCGGCGCGAGCGCCTGCGCGACCGCCCGGGCGTTCGGAGCACTGGCATAGAAGGCGGCGATGACGCCGTCGACGAACGTCTCGCTGATCACCGGCGCCGAGCGCGGTCCGTGCGCGGTCGCATGGACCGTGATGCGAACGCCGAAGGGCACGCCGTCGGCGAGCGCCGGCGCGGCGCGCTCGACCGTGCCGTTGACGGCCGCGCGGCGCAGCGCGAGCCACATCGGCCGGGCGCTGCCGTCAGCGGGAACGACCCGCGGAACCCGCTCCCACCGTGCGAGCACCAGGTCGCGCTCCCACGTCAGAAAGTCGCTCGCCGCACAGTAGCGGTAGTAGTGCAGATGCCCGGCCAAGAGATCGATCGGGACCGGGGGATCCGGCACCGGTCCGCATCCGCGCTCGAAGCGGATCGATGCAACGTTGCGCGGGAAGCACGACGCGCCCGGATTCGTGAACAGGCGGTTCTCGGCATCGCAGGCCCCGTCGTCCGTCGTCGTGTAGGTGCCGGCCAGCGACTCGCCGGCGCGGAAGCTCATGGCGGCGAGGGCGCGTCCCAGCTCAGCCGCGAGCTCGTCCTGCCAGCCGTGTCGGCGCATGCCCCCGAACTGCAGCGGATAGCCCGACCACGCCTCTACGCACGATCCCAGGGGAGCGGGCGAGACGTGGAACGGCCGCGTCTGCCCGGCGGGGAACTCGGAGCCACTCACGGGCTGATCCTACGTCGCGCCCGGCTGCGAACCCTGCAGTCGCCCCGACGGCCAGGAGCGGCTGCCGACGCGGAGCGCCGCATCTCGCCGGTCATGACGCCGGCGTGGCGCAGTCGCGTAGGCGCGCCCGCGCAAGACACCCAACCAACTCTGGAAGGAGCACTGATGAAGCGAACACCGCTTCGCCGGCTTGCCCAGCTGCGCGCCCGCAAGCCCCTACGGCGCACGACGCCGTTTCAGCGAACAGACTCGATGGCAGCGAGCGCGCCGCAGCGCGCCGCCGTCGCCGGCCGGCCGTGCATCGTGTGCGGCGCCGAGCACCGCGTTGATGCTGCGCACCTCATACCTCGGTCGCTGGGCGGCTGCGGCGACCCGCTCTGTGTCGTGCCGCTCTGTCGCCGCCCCTGCCACCGCGCCTACGACTCCGGCGAGCTGGACCTGCTGCCGCACCTCGAGCCCGCCTGGCGGGCGCAGCTCGCACACGCCGTCGGGCACGTCGGGCTGATCGGCGCGCTGCGGCGGATCAGCGGCTCGCGCACGTCAGGCTCCCCGAGTCCGAACCAGCGGCCGCAGCGACTGGCATGATTGGCACGGTGACGATTCGCAAGTCCTCGACCTGGACACCGGAAGAGCGGGCCCGCGAGGAACGGGCCCACACGATCCGGGCTCGGCAAGATCGCGAGAAGACACCCGAGGATCGGCTCGAGGAGACCCTTCGCCTGAGCAAGCTCATAAGCGAACTGCAGCAGGGCGCGGCGCGCGATGTTCCAGGCCGATGAGCTGCTGCTCGCGCTACGAGAGGCCCACGTCAGGTTCGTAGTCATCGGCGGGATCGCCGTCGGTGTGCACGGGTACGTTCGCGCGACCAAGGACCTCGACATCGTTCCGGACCCGGAGCCCGAGAACGTCACGCGGTTGTCGTCGCTACTGCGTGAACTCGACGTCCAGCACGTCGGCGTCGGCGACTTCGCAGCCGAGGAGTTCCCTTATGACCCGACCCATCCCGAGCAGCTAGCGCAGGGGGCGAACTTCAGACTCGAGACGCGCCTGGGGCCGCTCGACATCATGCAATGGGTCGCCGGGATCGACGAGGACCCGGCGTATCCGGCGCTCGCACGCGAGGCGATCACCGTGGATTTCCGCGGCGGGCCGCTGCTCGTCTGCGGGCTCGCGCATCTCTGCGCGATGAAGCAGGCGGCCGGGCGGGAGCAGGATCTGCAGGACCTGCGCGAGCTAGGCGTGGGCCAGCCGCCGGAGTCCTAGACGGGGCAGCTCTTCTCGAAATACACGACCTCGGTGCCGGCGAGCTGCCCGCGGCCGACCTCGCGGTACCCCGCCGTCGAGTAGAGCCGACGCGCCGGCGTCTGGGTCGCGGGCGTGTGCAATCGCAGCGCCCGGTATCCGAGCTCGCTCGCGCGGTGCTCGAGTCGGGCGAGGATCGTCCGGCCGAATCCGCGTCGCTGGAACCCCGGATGGACGCGCATTCGATTGAGCTCAGCGACCGCGTCGGTGACGTGGCGTAGCGCTCCGATCGCGATCAGGCGCCCATCCAAGATGCCAACGAGGAACTCGCCGCCGTCCTCGAGGTAGCCGGCAGCCACCGAGTCGAGGTCCTCGTCCCCGCGACCGCGTGCGCCGGCTGCTCTCATCGCGGCGTCGTCAAGCGCATGCACGGCACGGGCGTCGCCGGTCGCGAAGCGCCGAACCTCGAGCCCACCGCTCTCGCCGGGCGACCTCGAGTCCGGTTCGCCGTCAGACACCAAGTTGCGAGCCGTCGCGAGCCGGCTAATCGCCGGCCGCGGGGGCGATACGGTAGCCGCGCTCGGCCTTCTGCACCTCGCCGCTCTTGGCGAGCTTGGACAGCGTCGTCGAGACCGTCGGGCGCGCGAGCCCGGTTTTCTCGGCCACCTGGCCGGCGGTCATCGCCTCGCCACCGGCGAGCGCGGCGAGCACGGAGGACCTGGTCGCACCGGGCGCCGTCCGGCGAGGAGGCCCAGCCGAAGGCTGCCCTGTCCGCTGGGACGGTGCGCGCTTCGTTGCCGAAGCCTTGCGCTTCGGCGTCGCAGCCCGGGCGCGCTTACGCGCTGCCGGCTTGCGCGCGACAGGCTTCTGCGCGGGCGCGGCCGAGGAGCGCGGGTCGAGCGCAGCGAGCGCTTTGCGCAGGCGGTCGGCCTCGTGGGTGAGCTGGTCAAGGCGCTGCTGGATCTGTTCACGCAAGCGGTCGATCACGTCTTTTCACATCCTCGTGGTCGGGGGCGGGCGATCGTACACGCCCGGCGAGCCGCGGACCCGGCGGCGATGAGCGCGGGCTCTGGCTACTTCCAGAGCGAGCGCCAGAAGCCCGCGCGGCCGAGGCCGCGACCGACCGCGACGTTCCGAGCGCGGCGGACCATCCGGCGTGGGTTCCCCGACGCGGCCGCACCGATGTCGTTCGAGATCCTGGCGGCGCGGTACAGCTGCGAGGTGAAACTGCGGCGACGTGCAACCAGCCGAGCTTACGCCGAGCCCGGTCGCATTACCACCCGACGGCTGACGTCCCGGTGATGGTCAGCCGTCGATGAAGTCCGGCTCCTGCTCGCGGTCGCGCGCGAGCAAGCGGAGTAGCCGTCCCGGCTAACGGGGCGGAGGCGAAGCCGGCGGTCCTCACGACGCCGCACAGCACTTCCACAACACACACCAACAAGAACGGCCGCCCCGAGTGACTGGGGCGGCCGCCAAACCCGTGCCCGCACCACTTCTTTGGCGAGAAACGCGCGAGCACCGACCCCAGGAGGGTACCTGATGCACACCCCGTCAACACGCACCCTGTCCGCGCTCGCGTATGACCGCGGCGAGGACTACGACCCGGCCGATCCGGTCTGTCCGGACCTGCTCGAGGCGCTGTCGCTGGTCGAGCAGGCGCGGCCGGTGATCGGCGAGGACGGCCCTTACGAGCGGGCCCGCCAGCGCCAGCGGGAGCGCCGCCAAGCGGATGGGATCCCGGACTGGTTCTCCGCCGAGGACCTGATCGCCGCGCCGTGGGACACGGCCGACTCGCGGTTCGTCTGAGCGATCGATCCAGCAGCTCGGGCGCACCCGTCAAAAGCACGGGGCGCCCGAGCGGCACCCACGCGGGGCTGTCACACAGTTCACAACCACTCACCTCCAAAGGAGGTCACATGTACCCGACCCGTAGAACCACGATCCTGATCGCGGAGGAACACGATCACACGCGCGGGTTTCTCGCCGACAACCTGACGGCAGATGGCTACCGCACCCTTGTCGCGTGCGATCGCGCTAAGGCGCTGGCGCTGCTGTCCGTCGAGCGACCCGAGCTGATCGTCGTCGACATCAACGGACGCACGCTCGAGCTGCTCGACGCGGTCCGCTCTGGCGAGGGGATCGCCGGGCAGATCGACCCGGACACGCCGCTGATCGTGCTGACGGGCGACCCGAGCCGGCTTCACCGGATCCGGGTGCTCGAGCGCGGGGGAGACGACGTCGTCCATAAGCCGTTCTCGTACCCCGAGCTCCGCGCACGGATCGGAGCGGTGCTGAGGCGCTCGGAGATCCGCCGCGGAGCGCGGGTGCTGCGCGCCGGCCCGATCGTGATCGACGTCCGCTCCCGCGAGGTGCGTGTGTTCGACCGGCCGGTCGAGCTCTCGGCGAAGGAGTACGACCTGCTGGTCACGCTCGCCGGCGAGCCAACGCGGGTGTTCACCCGCGCGGAGCTGCTGCGCGGCGTCTGGGGGCTCCACACGTTCGGGCACACCCGCACGCTCGACAGCCACGCTTCGCGGCTGCGGCGCAAGCTGTGCGGCGACGGGCACGACAAGCTCGTGATCAACGTCTGGGGCGTCGGCTATCGGCTCATTGATGGGGAATTGCATCGGATGCAATCCCCGGCTGCGGTCCGATGAGCGATCCGGAGGCAACGCCGCGGAGCGTCGTCGCTCTCTACCAGCAGCTGGCCGCCCAGCGGGCCGGGATGGCGCGGGCGGCGCTCGCGCGCGAGCGCACCGTCGAGGGCCTGTTCGCGCAGAGCGCCGCTGCGCTCGAGGACGCGGCCGGCGCGCTGCTGCACGCCGCCTACACGTTCATCGCGCTCGACGGACCTCTGCCGGGCCTGTTCGCCGAGCAGGCCGGCGCGCTGCTCGCGGTCGCGGCGCGGTTCGAGGAAGCCGCCGACCTCACCCGCACCCGCCAATCCGACTGACAAGCGAAGGGAGAACCATGATGAGAGAACCCGCGGTCGGGAGCTACCACGACGCCGATGGCACCGCGCACGAGCTTGTCGTCCGCGAGACCGTCGACGGCGGCTGGCACGTGCTCGACCTCGACCTCAATGAGGAGACGGCGCATGTCGTCGATGCGCTGGCGGGCGGTGAGGACGGCCGCCCGCAGGCGGAGGCGATCGCCCGCGATTACCTGACCACGGTCGGCGGCCTCGAGCCCGCGGCGGGACCGGCGGCCGCCGAGCCCATACCTGAGCAAGGAGGATCCGATGCCCGCAGCCACCGCCGCCCCCGCCCGGCACCGCGCCAGCACCGCGCGCGAGAGGCTGCGCTGCCGCGTCCGGCTCGCTGACGGACGGGTGTTCTCCGGGCCGCTCGGTCCGGAGCGCCACCGCGCCCTGCAGCTCGGCGTGCTGCACGACCTCACTGGCGGGCTGGTCGAGATTGCCGCGGGCGCCCGCCGCGACGGGCGCCTGCAGATCACGACTCGTCGGCGCGCTGATCACTTCCTGCCCGGCGGACAGGCCGGCGGAGGTGACTGGCTGGGGCCATTGCTGGCGCTCGCCGCGCGGCACGCCGACGTCGGCGAGGAGGTGTTCCTCGCTCCGGCGGTTCGGTCGGCGGCGCGGGGCGACAAGCACGCGGTGATCGAGACCCGCTTCCTGTGGGTGGACGTCGATGAGCCCGACGAGCTGCCGGCGCTGTGGACGTTCCTGGCGGAGCGCCCATGCCACCTGCTGATTGAGAGCAGCACCGGGCACGCGCACGCCTACTGGAAGCTCGACCGGCCGCTGCCGGCGACGATGGTGATCGAGTTGACCGGTGAGCTGGTCGAGCCGATCGAGCGCGCGCACCTGCGGCTGATCCACCACCTCGGCACCGACGCGCACGGCAAGCCGAACGTCGCCGACCCGGCGTGCGCGGAGCGGTCGAGGCTCATGCGCCTCGCCGGCAGCGTGAACGGCAAGACCGGCGCGCACGCGCAGATCCTCGAGGCCGACCTCGCGCTGCCCGCCTATCCGATCGGGCAGCTCGTCGGCGACCTGTCCGATCCGGTCCTGCCCGTCACGCCCCGCGTCCACGCATCCGGCACCAGCTCGGATCCGTACAAGCGGATCGGCCCTCGCGAGTACTTCGAGCGGCTCGCTGGGGTCGTCGTCGGGCGCGACGGGCTCGTGTGCTGCCCGGCGGCCGGCCATGAGGACCGCAACCCGTCGTGCTCGGTGGGGGTGGACGCGAGTCAGGGGTGGCGCTGCCACGCCGGCGGATGCGGCGCGCGGGGCGCGATCTACGACCTCGCGTCTGTGCTGCTCGGCGGGCCGTGGGGCCCCGAGCTGCGCGGCGACGCATTCCGGCGCGCGCGCGCGTACGTGATCGACGTGTTCGGCGAGCCGCCCGACCAACGACAACCAGCGAAGGAGTGAGAACGATGAGCACACGAAACGGGCGCGTCGCGCGCCTGAGGCCACGGTCGGATGTCGGCGAGGAGCTGATGGGCGCCGCCGACGCGATCGCCGACATGGCCCAGCGCGTGCAGCTCAACGGGCCCGAGCCGGTGTACGCGAGCGAGAAACTCGGCCACGCGCTGTTCAAAGCGGCCGAAGGGCTCGCGCTGTGCGGCGTCGGGCTCGCGGAGGTCACCGAGGAGGCCCGCCGCGGGCACGAGCACGGCATGTGGGTCAGGGAGGACGCGCGATGACGCTGGGGGCGGTGAAGAGCGGCGACATCGTGCTCTGCGACCGAATGGGCCGCCGGTTCTATGCGATCGTGATCGAACGCCACGAGCGCGAGCTCGACGTCGACCCGATCGACCGGCGCGTGACCTACCACCGCGTGAAGGCGCGCGAGGTGCTCGGGATCTGGCGCAAGAGCCGCGCTCAGAACGGACGCGTCGTGGAAGCGCTGAGGAGCGCATCATGACCGGCCCGGCCAGCGGCGACGAAGCCAACGGATCGGCACGAGAGCTGGTCGTGGTGCATGTCACGGACACGATCAACCCCACGCTCGCCGGGCGTGGCGACGTCAGCTACCAGAGCCCGCCACTGCCGCGTGAAGAGGCACAGACGCTGGTGCGGCTGCTGCTCGGCCGCGGCGAGGAGCCTCCGATAGACGAGCAGGGGTGGACCTGTCCGATCGCCGGTGGACGGCGTCGCGTCACGCTCAGACCGGGCCCGTCCGTGGCCGATAGCATCATCTGAGACGGAGGACATCGCCATGACACACGACGAAACCCAGGCCGGCACCCCGGTGCTCGAGATGAGCGCCGATGAATACCGCGACTTCCTCGACGCGGAGGCCCGTCAGCGGCTGGGCATGTCGGCGGAGGAGTTCCGCCGCCGCTACATCGCCGGCGAGCTGGATGACAGCGATCCCGACGTCGGGCTGCTCGCGGCGTTGATCGCGATCGGTCAGAACGACGATCGTGCCGCCGCGTAGCGTCGCGCAGGCCTTCGCCGATCACCTCAACTCGCTGCTCAACCGGACCGTCACCGACGCGCGGCTGACGGTGATCGGCGATCCGAGCCATCCGGCGCGCTTCACGCTCGCGTGCCTGCGCGGCACGACGCCGATCTCGCTCGCGCTGCACGGCTCGAGCGTCCGGCTGCTGGTCGTGCAGACGCTGGAGGTGAACGGCGAGCACTGCCAGACGCTGACCTACCAGTACCGCCTGTCGCTGGGCGAGGACAAGAGGTCGTGGCTGATGCGCTGGGAGTACTTCCGCCATCGGCCCACGCCCGCCTATCCGTACCCGCTCGCGCACGTGCACGTCAACGCCGACCTGCTTCCGGGCGGAGCCGACGCGGCGCTGGCGAAGCTGCACATCCCGACGCGACGCGTTCCGCTCGAGCTCGTGCTCTGGCACGCGATCGCCGAATGGGGCGTCGAGCCAAAACGCGACGATTGGCAGACGCTGCTCGAGGACTCGATCGACGAGTTCGAGCGCCGGCGCCTCGCTCCCTGACCCACCTCCCGCACAGCTGTGCGTACCGGGCCTCGCCGGCCCCGGGCTGAACGAGTCGAGGACGCAGCGCGCGGCGGGGCCACCGCAGCGGGCTGACGCCATACCCGCTCTGCATTAGCCCGGGGCGGCTCGTGCGGGCCTGATGACGGCGCGGCCCGGAGGGCGGGCGGCGTCGACCAACCCCTCTTAGTGAAGGAGGCCATATGACTGAGGCCGACCCGGGCGTGCGCGATCACGCGCCGCCCGGGACCGACCGCCTGCTCGCCGGGCTCACACCCGAGCAGGCCCAAGCCGTCACCCACGGCACCGGCCCACTGCTTCTGCTGGCCGGCCCGGGCGCCGGCAAGACCCGAACCCTGACCCATCGGGCGGCGTACCTGCTCGCCAGCGGGCAGGCGCGGCCGTGGGAGATCCTCGCGGTCACGTTCAGCGTCCGTGCCGCCGGCGAGCTTCGGCTCCGGCTCGCGGACCTGCTCGGCGAGACCGTCGCGCGCGGCGTCACGGCGGCGACGTTTCACTCGGTGTGCGCGCGGCTGTTGCGCGAGCACGCGGGAGTGTTCGGGCGCACCGAGCGCTACACGATCTATGACCAGGCGGACATGCGCCGGGTGATCGACTGGCTGATCTCCGACGCCGAGCGCGGCGAGATTCAGCGGGCGCTCGCCGACTACGGCCAGCCGGCGAGCGCCGAGGTGCTCGGCGAGATCTCCCGGGCCAAGAACGCGCTGCTCTCCCCGGACGCGTACGAGCGCTCGGCCACCCATCCGGGCGCGCCGCTGATCGCGGCTGTATGGCGCGAATGCGAGTTCGAGCTCCGTCGTTGCAACGCAATGGATTTCGACGACCTGCTCGCGTTCGCCGTGAAGCTGCTCGGCGAGCACCCTCACCGGCTCGCGTGGCTCCGTCAGCGGTGGCGATGGATCGTCGCCGACGAGTTCCAGGACACCAGCCACGCCCAAGCGACGCTCGTCGACCTGCTCGCCGGCCCCGACGGGAACCTGTGCGTGTGCGGTGACGACGACCAGGTGATTCACACATGGCGCTTTGCCGACCCGCGGCACATCCTCTGCTTCGGAGAGCGCCACCCCGGCCACGCCCAGATCGTGCTGGGCCGGAACTTCCGCTCGCGCGCGGAGATCCTCGACGCCGCCGCCAGCTGCGTCAGCCACAACGAGCAGCGGGCACCGAAGGCGCTGATCGCGATGCGCGGCCCCGGCGGCCGGGTGCGGGTCAGGGCGTTCGCGAACGAGTACCAGGAGGCGCACTGGGTTGCGGGGCAGATCGCTGATGCCCTCGCAGCAGGCGTGCCGCCGACTGAGATCCTGGCGCTCGCCCGGACCGGGTATGCGACCGAGCCGCTGCAACGGGCACTCGCGCAAGCTGGGATCCCGCATCGCGTGCTCGGCTCGCTCGGGCTGTACGAGCGCACCGAGGTTCGCGACGCGCTCGCATACCTGACGCTGCTGCAGAACCCTGTCGACGCTCAGGCGCTGAGGCGCGCCGTCGGCTCACCGCGCCGCGGGGTCGGCGCCGCGACCGTGACCCGGCTGGTGGCGTGGGCGCGCGAGCGCCACGGCGGCGACCTGATCACCGCCAGCGCTCATGCCGATCAGCTGGACGCCGTTCGTACCCAGGCCGCGCGCGATCGCCTGATCCAGTTCGGAACCGGGCTCGAGCGGGTCCGCGGAGAGCTCGATGCGGGACGGTCGCTCGGGCACGCGGCGATCGCCACGGTGACGATGCCCGGCGGCTTGGTCCGCCACTACCAGCACCAGCGCGATCACACCCCCGACCCCGACCGTCGCCGCGACGCGGAGCGGGTGCTCGAAGACCTGCGCTCGCTGTGCCGCGCCGCACAGGCCTTCGAGGAGCAGCACGAGCGCCCGACGCTGACCGGCTTGCTCGAGCACGCGGCCGGGCTGCACGCCCAGGAGCTCGACGCCGCCACGGACCGGCGGATCACGGTCTCGACGATCCACCGGGCCAAGGGCACCGAGGCCGAGGCCGTCGCGTTGCTCGGCTGCGAGGAGGAGCTGCTGCCCTCGTGGCGGTCGATCTCCTCGCCGGACCCCGAGCGGCTGGCCGAGGAGCGCCGCTTGTTCTACGTCGCCGCCACCCGCGCCAAGGACCGGCTGCTGATCACCCATGTCGTCGAGCGCGGCCGGCGCCCGACCGGCGGCCCCTCGCGCTTTATCACCGAAGCCGGCCTTCACCAGGCGCCCAGCTCGCTGGCCGCCTGACCACCGCGCGCCCGCAAGCGCCGGACAGCGCCCGCTCGGGGCGACCGGAGCCCAGACTCTCGCGACGAGCAGGGTGCGTGCAACCAGTCAAACCCGAAAGAAGGAGCAACATTGCCGCGTAGACTTCACGCAGTGAGAAAGCCGAGCACAGCTTCAGACGTACAGGCGCCGGCGCCGCCGGCGACGCGCGCTGAGGCGGCCGCCGACGCGATCGCGTCGGTGCGGGCGGAGGGCCTCGATCCGGGCAGAGCGGAGCCGCTGCTGTCAGCCTGGGCACGAGGCGATCTGACCGACGAGCAGCTCGAGCAGGCGAGACTGAAGCTCCTGAGCGACCACTCGCTGACGGTCGAGGAGCTGCTTTCCGGCGCTCGCGCAGCCTAACTGCGTTGCCAGCCGACCCATACGTCTACCCGGGCACGGACTGCCTGCGCAACCGCGCCGGCATGCGTGACCCGAGCAAGCTCGCGCGGCTGGAGGCCGAGCAGACGTCGATCGTGATCGCCCAGCTCGAGCGCGCGCGGCTGCCCGGTCGCTACGACCTCGAGCACCTCAGGGCATTCCATCGCCGGATCTTCGGCGACATCTACGAGTGGGCGGGCGAGCTGCGCTCCGTCGCGATCGCGAAAGACGACAGCGTGTTCGCGCTGCCCGAGCACATCGACTCGTATCTCGCCGGAGTGTTCGGCGCGCTCGCCGGCGAGGGCTACCTCCGCAGGCTTGCACGCGCGGAGTTCTGGACCGGATCACCCACTACCACGCCGAGTTGAACGCGGCACATCCGTTCCGAGAGGGGAACGGCCGTGCACAGCGGGCGTTCCTCGGCCAGCTGGCGCGCGACGCCGGCTACACGCTCGCCTGGCGGCGCCTCGAGCGCGATCGCAACATCAAAGCGGCCCGCGCCAGCCACCGCGGCGAGAACGCGCCGCTGCACGAGCTGCTCGACGAGCTGCTCGAGCCTCGCACCTAGCCGTCGTCCGACGGCACAACCTCGCCCGGCGCCGCAGCTGACGCGCGGAGCCACGGCACCGACTAACCACCCATCTCGGGAGGACCTCACATGTCTTCACCCACATCAACAATCCATCCGCCCGCGCGCACGCACGCCGAGGCGGCCGTCTTGCTCCGCCGGCCGTTCGCGCCCGGCGCGATCGGCTTTCGCGCGATGACCAAGGTGCCCTACAACGGGCAGCCGTACGCCGGCGCGCAGGTCGCCGCCTACCTCGGCGCGCAGTCCGTCGTGCAGCGTCTGAACGCCGTCGTGCCCGGCCGCTGGCGCCAGCAGTTCCAGCCCGTGCCGGCCGAGCTCGTCCCCGCGGGCACGAGACGGGTCTACCTCGCCTGCCGGCTGATCGTCACGCTCCCCGTCGAGGCCGGCGGCCCCGACACCGAAGCCGTGTACGAGGACCTCGGCGAGATGGACTCGGGCTCATTCGCCGGACTGAAGGCGCTGTACTCCGACGCGCGCAAGCGCGCCGCGGTCGCCGCCGGGATCGGCGCCTACCTGTACACCTCGCTCGAGGCGGTCGTGCTGCCGATCGGCCCGGACGCCAAGCAGGTGCAGGCGATCCGCCGCCAGGGCAAGAGCGACCTGCTCGTCCTCTCGCCCGACACCGAGCAGTGGCTGCGCCACGGCTACCAGACCCGGATGAGCACCGAAGCCGTCCGCCGCGACCTCGGCGAGATCCTCGCCCACGGCGAGCCCGAGACCGGGATCGGCCAGGGCGAGGTCGCCGACCAGGCCGCCCAACCCGCCAGCGAGACCCCGGTCGAGACGCCCGCCCCGAACGGCAACGGCCGCGGCGAAGTCGTGACCGTCGACTTCGGCGATCTCGGACCGGCAGCCGCCTGATGAGCACGACCGAGATCACGGTGGCGGGCGTGGGGCAGCCCTCCACTGCACCGCCGCGCGCGGCGCAGCTCGCCGCTCGGATCCAGATCCCCCGCCGACTCCCCCCGCGCTATGACGGCCAGCCGCTCCAGCACCTATCGCACTCGAGCTACAGCCGCTTTGTCCTTTGCCCGGAGGACTGGCGCCGGCGCTACGTCCTCGGGGAGAAGACCGCGCCGAGCGGGCCGATGTTCCTCGGGCGCCAGGTCGACGACGCGATCACGCTCTACTACCGGCACATCCTCGACCACGGCGAGCACCTCTCGGTCGACCAGATCAAGGACGCGTTCTGGGACGGTTGGAAAGCTGCCACCGAGGCCGAGCGCGAGCGACTCGGGATCGCCTGGGAGACCGACCTGCGCGAGGACAGGGCATTCAAGCTCGGCCTCGACGCGGTCGAGCTCACCTTCAGCCAGCTGATCCCGCACCTCGGCGAGCCGGTAGCAGTCCAGCGAAAGATGGAATACACCCTCGCGCCCGGGCTCGAGTGGAGTGTCGTGTGCTACCTCGACCTCGAGACCCCAGATTCACCCCCAAATGGAGAGGAGTCCCGTTTTTATCAGAGGGCTCGTGGGCAAGTCCTCAGATGCGCCTTACCAAAAGACGAACCAAACCCTGCGTCGTCCTCCGTTGTAGAGGTAGTGGACGTACTTGACGCAAAGGGCACAGATAACGATGCAGACGAAGAAAGGTCCGACCTGCCCCGCAGCGAGGGCGCTGATCGCGCCGATGCCGAGCAGCGCCGCCCAGAACGTGTACCAGACGGGCAGCGGCTTCCACCCGTGGAGTTGAGCTTCCAGCTTTGCGTCGCGTGCTCGCCTGGCAGCTAGTTCCGCCGCATCGCTAGGGGAAAGCCGCGTTGCCTGCTGCTGCGCAGGGAGGGCACGACTGGTGGCTGGCAGATCGGTCGTCATCTCGATAGGCTTCTCTACGCTTGGCGCTACGAGTTGCGGTGGGCCAGAGCGAATCACCCTGATCCGCGCGTTGCCGTCGTCTGGCAAGTAATGGAAGCCTTGCTCGAGCAGGGCACCATCGGAAAGCGTGATGGTCGCGACCGCTGATGTGTCACCGCTTTGATGTGCGCTGTCTCTGACAGCCACCGCAACGCTGTTCCCGCGATGTTCGCGCGGAATAGCTTTGCTAACAGCATTCTGTATGGCCAGCTCTATCGTCTCTGATGTTGTCTTCGAGGCGTATCGAAGCGGCGAGAGCGTCCCGATCGTTCCAAGGGAGGCGGCTATCTGCCGCGCCTCAGTGTGTCCTTTTGAGAGAGCCGACTGCTTCCATTCGGCGTGAGTCGGCAGCCTCTCCACGTCGGTTAGGTTCAGACCGCAGCTCGAGCAAAATGCCTGCGTGCCCGCAGGCCCGCCGCAATCAGGACAGACTCTCACCTCGGCCATGGCAGGCGAGAGTTTCCCAGCCCGGCGGTCCGTTGTCAAAGTAGTTTCGGCGCTCGGTGTCGCCGCTACCTCGCCGGCGTGGTCGCCCCCGTTCTCAACGGTCTGTGCACTGCCACACTGAGTACAGAACTTCGCACCCGAGTCGATGCTCTCGCTGCATTGATCGCAGAACGCCATCGTCGTCATCCGCAAACCGCCTTTCGGATTCGTTGTTTGAAACTGGTGCCGTAGCGCGATGTCGCGGCGCGCGTTCGATGCTGGCCAAGCCTAGCCTGCGCGGCGCGCTCATGTGTGCGGCGATTGGGGCGTGGGACGGAATCGACGGCCCCGGCCGTGGCACGCTTGACCTGGTCGCTCCTCCGTACGTTCAGGTTTGGGTGCTGTCGCCATGGTTGCTTCAGCGCTACAAGTAGACTGCTCAGCGCGTGATTCGGGGTGTGATTGGACATTTGCTGTCTCCGGTGGTGGTTTGGACAACCTCCGGCGACCAGGATGATTGAGTCGTCAGCCGCCGGCAAGGCGACCTTGGGGTATCGCTTGGCCACCTGATCAACCCTCCCGGCTCGCCGAGTGCGTGCGCGAGGCCGGAGCCCCATACTGTCTCCGGCTTGAAACTTGCTTGCTCCGCTGGGTCACCCGGCAAGGTCCTTGTGGCGGGACGCTGCCGTCCGACATCGGAGGGACTCCACGACGAGGTCACGTCAGGGTTCGTGTTCGTCACACGAGCTCGATCCGCTCATGACCCACTAGTGCTCCACCACGCACGCGACGGTTCCCATGAAGCTGTTGTCGCCGAGGCGATGCGCAAGGCACTGCAGCTGAGCGTCGTTCGTGCCTCCCCAGATGAACGTCGCGATTCCAGCTATGACGACGATCCCAACGATCAGTCGCTAGATCAGCGCAGCACCGATCAAGAGGGCCAGACCAGCGCTTAGCGCCGTGTTCGTCCGACCTGTAGCTCAAGAAGAGCCGGTGGTGGCAGGGCGCCGGGATGTGCCGGCCTTTGTTGCGCTGCACGGCCGGCGGCCTTCGCCGAGAGCCGCCTGCTGATTGGCTTGCGGCGGTTTCCGGCGATCCCGAGTCGGCGACCAGCGTTGGACCATTGCTGTGACAGGTAGACGGGCGTCCTGGGTGGCCACGCGACGCAACTTGCCCGCCATGTCTGCCGCCCGGCGATTGTTTCTGAACGAAACCCACTCCGCGCCGTAATCGGTGAACGTGGCGCCTGCTCCTAGCGCTCGCCGCACCCGGGCGTCGAATCGAGCAAGCTCTTGGCCCAGAGTTCGGGTCGATCCTCGGCACCTCGACGAGCGCGCGCGATTCGACACCTTCAGCCCGGGCAGCGTCGCGGTCTGAACCAGCGTGGCGCGGATCGGCGCACGGTACCGGCTGGGAAGAGCTACCCGTTGCCTGGTTTGGCTGGCCCGGGTCCGCGCCGGACTCGGACGACGCGACAACCGGCTTTTGCTCGGCGCCGTCAGCACCGCGGCTGCTCACTTGGATGCCTGTTCGCGCGGCTGGTGCTGTTGACGGCTGGGCCTGGATGGCCGGTGCCGACCGAGGATGACCGCAGCTCTCGCAGAATCGAGCCGCCGCGGCCATGGGCGTGCCGCAATGCTCGCAGTACCGACCTTCTCTCATTGCCCTCAACTCGTTGAGTTATCAACCCGCACCCGTGCCGGCGCCCCGCCGGCAACGCGCCGAACAAGAGTATCCGACGAGCAGCCACCAACCGATCGCGCAGGGAAGCTTGATCGACGCGTGATCTAATCGCTCCAGCCCCTCCTCGTGGTGCGGACTCCGAGCTCAAGCGAAAGAGTTCGGATCACCTGAGCTGACAGCGTCAACATCCGTTCTCTGATCGGCGCCTGCAAGGCGACCAAGGTGGACGTTCCCAACACCTTGGGACGCCCGGACGAGGGCGATTATCGGCCATGTCCCCCAATCAAAGCCCGACGACCGCCGGGGGGTCAGAACCCCCTAGTCAGCGAGCGCGTACATTCGGGATCCTGCTCATCGCCGGAAATGATTGTTCGATGCCGTCATCTGCGCTTCCCAGCGCCGACGTTGCGGTCCTCGGCGGCCGAGTCCGTCCGGCATGGCGTCCGCGGGCCCTCGGCAGGCGGGGTGAGGCCTGGCACCACGTCGTTCTGGCACGAGAACGGGTTGGCTCCGCCGTCGGATGGCGCGACGGTATATGCTCTACTTGGCGGCGTTTTGAATCCGGGAGGAGGCATGATCGTTCCGAGGAGGCGGCTGTGGGGTTCTTCATGTTGGGGTGTGTGCGCTGAGCGACGAGACGCGGGAGCATTCGGCGGTTCAGGCGGCTCCGCACGCTCGGTCACCAGTTGAGCTAAAGAGCATCATCGAAGCCGAGCGCAACGGCATTCCGTTTTTGCTGTGGCGCGATTCGACCGGCGTTCAGCAGATCTTCGGCCTCGACGGTCGCGAGCACGTCACGCTCGGCCGCCGATCCTCAAATAGCGTCGTTCTCTCGGGCGACGGCGAAGTGTCACGGACGCACGCCGAACTCGAGCTGGTGGGCGAGGATTGGACGATCACCGACGATGGGCTGTCGCACAACGGGACGTATGTGAACGGGGCGCGGATCGCCCAGCGCAAGCGACTTAAGGACGGGGACATTCTGCGATTCGGCCTGACAGTGGTCGAGTACCGGTGCCCCAACGAGGGCTCGACGGCAGTGACTGTCTCGGGCTCGCTTCTCCCGAGGGTGGAGAGCCTCACTGAAATGCAACGCAAGATCTTGGTTGCGCTCTGCCGTCCCTATAAGGCTGGCGTGCCATACGCGACTCCGGCCAGCAACAATCAGATCGCAAGCGAGGTATTCCTCGGAGTCGACGCGGTCAAGAACCACCTGCGGATCCTCTTCCAGCGCTTCGAGATCGCCGATCTGCCGCAGAACCAGAAGCGGGCAAGACTCGTCGAATGCGCCTTCCAGTGGGGCCTCGTGTCAGAGCGCGACCTGTGACCCGAGTCTGCCAGTCATGCGGCGCCGAGGTATCCGAGACGGCCAAGTTCTGCCGTGGCTGCGGCAGCACGGTTCATTCGCTCGTCAAGCCCCCACCGATCGAAGACATGCAGGTTCCGACGCCGACATGCCCGGCGTGCAGCGCCGAGCTGATCGAGGGAGCGCGGTTCTGCCACATGTGCGCCGCCGAGGCCCCTCCGCCCCCGCCGCCCGCAACGATCGACTGCGCCGGCTGCGGCCAGGAGATCGACGGCACCGACGCATTCTGTCGCTACTGTGGCGCGAGCACGCGGGACCATCCGCTGCCGCATGCGGCGCCGACGCACATGACCGCGCAAACGCGTGCTGAGGTCACCGGCGAGGCACCCGAGCGCGTGGGTGAGCCGCCCGGCGCGGCACCAGCAGCCGCCGTCGATCTGCCCGCTAGAGCGCAGGCCGCGGGCGTTAAAGACGAGGAGTCCGTGGAAGCGGCCGCCGAAGGAGCTCCGGTGGGTGCCTTGACGAGTGAGCACGAGCCCCGGCAAAAGGCCGCGGAACCCGCCGAACAACCGCCCGACGAGCTGCTGATGACCGAGGAGGCAGGCGGCGTCGTTGCATCCGGCCGTGAGGAGTGGGCCGACGGGCGGGCGCGGGACCCCGGGGAACCGACCGCGCACGCGTCGCCCGAGCCCGAGGAACCCACTGGCGCCACGCCGGCATCCCAACGCGACAAGGGTGAGGACGAAGTCTCTGAGGCGGCGACCATCGCCTGGCCCTCGGCTGAGATCTCGGCGAGCGCAGATCCTGCGGTCGAGCCGGGCCCCTCGCCGGATTTAGAGGCAACTCTGCTGCTCACGGGGCCCGCGGCCCGCTACCGCGTCGCCCCGAGAGCACAGGAATCACCGCAGGTCACCGAACAGTCGCCGAGCGATCCAGTTTCCGCGGAAGAAGGCACGATCATCTCGGGCGAGCCTCAAGTGCCCGAGCGACCGGCCGCCGCGCAGCGCCATTGTGCCCATTGCCAGGCGCCGGTATCGGAAACCGCCAGCTTCTGTCGGTCCTGCGGCGGGCGGCTTGACGATCTCGACGCGACCGCCAAGCTGACGGCAGTCGCTGCGCTCGTTGATGCAGAAGGCCTGACCCTCGCAGGGGGAAGGGAATCCGGTCCCGGCCCCGCCAGCGAAGCAGAGATTCCCGTGTGTCCCCGCTGCGCGGCGCCAGTCGAAGAGTGGGCAGGGTTCTGCCGCCACTGCGGCGCGCCGATGACGGCGCGCGATGCGCAGGCAGTATCGACCACCAACTGCGAGGTGTGCGGCGCGCCCGCAACGAACAATTCATCCCTCTGCGCGAACTGCGCACGAGCGATGGGCGCGTAGAAAGGGCTAGCGATCGAACACCTTTGGGGGGTGGTCGGTCTGGGGCGGCGGGTTTAGCGTGGGTTTCGATGAGTGCCGCAACTAATTTCGTAATCGAGGAGATTGCATGAGCTTCACCGTGCTTTGTGAGTCCTGCGGCGAGTCGATCGCTGTCGATGCGAACTTCTGCGAGCATCGTGGAACGACGCTCGCGGTCGCGGAGCCGGCAGGTGACGGATCGCGACAGGCCTCGGCACGCCGCTCGGGATTCGACTCACACCCGGCGACCGAGCGGCTGGAATCGCTGACGCCCGGCGCGACCGAGCTCGGCGCGCTCGTGCAGTTTCGCCAGATTGGCGACGGTGGCGGCCCGGAGAGCTACCCGATCCCGGTGTACACGAGCAACGTCAAGACGAACCGCACGGGCGAGTATCGCCTGTTCGGCTTTAGCGAGGCTGTGCCCGCGTATGAGTTCATCCCCTTGCTGATCTGGCTGATCGGCGTCCCGCTGCTGCTGGCGCTGAACGCCGGCTTCGCGATCGCCCGCCTGCGCGCCGCGACTGCGCGCTTGGTAAGCCTGGCTTGGGGTGCCCTGGTCGGGCCGATCTGGGCGGTTGCGATGGTGCTGATCAACGCGCTGATCGCCAAGGACATCTTCGGGCGCGCCAACGGCGACAGCGCGTTCGCCGTGTTTCTGATCGGAGGACTGGTGGTCGGCGCGGTCGGTGGACTGCTGGTCATCCAATCGCCCAAGCGGCAAGCCACCGGCGCGTCGAGCCTGCAAGGGTTGGGCCGATGAGCACCGACGTCCTTCAGGCGGGCACTGAGCTGGCCGGCTACCGGATCGAGCGCCACGTTGCCCACGGAGGCATGGGCGAGGTCTACGAGGCCACGCAGCTCTCGCTCGATCGTCGGGTCGCGTTGAAGCTGATCGCACTGCGTCTCGGGACCGACGAACGGTTTCGCGAGCGGTTTCGGCGCGAGGCCCGCTCAGCGGCGTCGATCGACCATCCCAACATCCTGCCTGTGTACGAGACGGGCGAACTCCCGAACGGCCGGCTCTTCCTCGCGATGCGGTTCGTCGACGGGCCGGACCTGAGCAGCCTGCTGCGCGAGCAGGGCCCGTTAGACCCAGAGCAGACCGTCGCGATCCTGCACCAGGTCGGCGATGCACTTGACGCCGCGCATCAGCGGGGCCTCATCCACCGCGATGTGAAACCTGCAAACGTCATGCTGGAAGCCAGCAATGACGGATGGCACGCGTACCTGACCGACTTCGGACTCGCTAAGCCAAACGATCAGCAGAGCGAGCACACCGCCTCCGGCGAGATCCTCGGGACGATCGACTACATGGCGCCCGAGCAGATCAACGGCGCCCCGCTCGATCGACCTGCCGACGTGTACTCGTTCGGGTGCATGGTCTACCGGTGCCTAACCGGCGAGGTGCCCTACAAGCGCGAGACTCGCACCGCGACGATCATCGCCCACGCGAATGCCCCGGTGCCACTCCCCAGCCAGGCGCTCGCCGGAGTGCCCGCACCGCTCGACGTCGTGGTGCAGCGAGCGATGGAGAAGGACCCGGAGAAGCGAGCGGCATCCGCCGGAGCGCTCATGCGCTGGGCCGCCAGGCAGCTCGCGAGCGAGGCCGCGGCGCAGCCACAAGTGACCGACGAAAGCCCCACCGAGGACACGATGCTCAAGCCGCCAGAGCCCCCGCCCGCGGCACCCGACCCCGAGCGGCCCGGGCGAGGACGCTCGTTCCTGACCACGGCGCTGCTTCACGGTGCCGCCTACATCCCGATCTGGATCGGCACCTATCTCCTTGGGAGGAGCCTGTGAACTGGAAGTCAAGCCTTACCGGTGCGCTACTCGTCGCGGCAGCCGGACTCGGAGTGGGAATCGCAATCGGTGGCAAGAAGACCACAAACGTCTCGACGCGCACGATCACCGTGGTACACAGAGACGTCGCAAGCCTTCCCGCGACCACGTCAACGTCAACATCAACGTCCACGTCCGGCACGAGCACATCCCCGGCCGGCACGACCGCCACCACCTCCTCCACGACAACAAGCTCAGGACCAAGTAGCAGCTCGAAGCAGTACTACGCGAACTACCTGTCCACGCAGGACACTTCGCAGCTTGACAGCAACGCGACCAACGCCGGCCTGGACGGGAACGCGTCGAGTCTAGAGCTGAACGGGCAGACGTACCCGCAAGCTGTCGCGTTTGACCTCAGCACGGACGGCCAAACGCCCCAGACTGAGAGCTATCAGCTGCCGATCCCTGGTTTTAAGCACTTCAGCGCATCGATCGCGGGGCTGGCAACCAACGACTCGGCGAAGTCAAGCTACAAGCTCACGATCTACAAGAACAACGACAACCCCGGTGCGACGGTCCTTTACACCGACACGTTCAGCGGGCCGAGCGGTACGCACGCGATCAGCTTCGACACCCAGGGCGCGACCGATCTCGTGCTCGACTGGACTGAGCCCTCCTCCGGTGAGCCAGACAGCAGCGACCAGTTCATCCTGGCCAACCCGGTCGTCAGCAGTTAGGTGGGAATCTCAGTGGAAGCTACAACCCAAGTCTGCTCGCGATGCGCCGCCCCACTGAGTTCCGGCGCCAAGTTCTGCCGCGGCTGCGGCACACCCACAGCGACGGCGCCGAGCAAGCCGGTCGCAGTCCTCTGCACCCAGTGCAAGCACGCCAACCCACCAGACAGCAAATTCTGCCGCGCCTGCGGAAGACCGATAAGCCCGCAAGCCACGCCGGCGAGGCCGCGTCCGCCCGCCCGCGTGTCAGCAGCGGACCAACCGGCGCCGGAGCCAGCACGGCGGAGGCCCTCACGCCTAGCGATCAGCGCCGTCATCGCAACCGTGCTGATCGCCGGCAGCGGCGCGGCAGCGGTGGCGCTGCTGTCACGGAAGACCCACCCCCCAGCTCAGACCGCGGGCGCGGCGGTGGCCCAGCTGTCGCGTAAGACCCACCAACCAGCTCGCACCTCCACCGCGGCGGTGCAAACCACGTCGGCGGGTGGGCTGCCGCCGTCCACATCGTCCTCCACGACCGCCAACCCCGCTCCGCAGACCAGCTCTAGCCCGTCGGCACCGTCTAGCCCGTCGGCGCCGGCTGCTCAAGCATCGGCCACGTCAGCACCCGCACAGACGATTCAGCAGCATCTCGAGGACCTCGGCTCGGGCAAGTACCAGCAGGCCTTCAACCTGATGTCATCCTCCTACCAATCGCAGAACCCGAGCTGGCCGTCCACTCGATCCGCGGCCGACCCCGGAATCACCATCGTCTCGGTGGGCACCCCGACGCTGTCTCCCGCCGGCGCCGATCTGCAGGTCGACTTCTACGCGCGAGATCACAATCCAACAACCGGCAGCGACACCCGGTGCCGGGAGTTCAAGGGAACGGTGAGCCTGGTCAAACAGGGCGCGACATGGAAGTACAACCCCGCCGGCAACCACCTTCAGTCAGCGGTCGTTCCGCAAAGCGACCCGAAGTGCCCCAGCTGACCGGACACCGTGTCGCGGAACCACCTCACAGCCGTGCCGGCAGGCGTCGGCTTGGCTTCGCCCTGGCCGCGGGGCTGGTTGTGCTGAGCACGAGCGCGCTCGCGCTCGTGCTCCTCCAAAACACAGCACGTCAGAGCCATCTTCAGGCACACCCGAGCGCGCTCGCGCTCCGCGACGGCACAGCACGTCAGAACCATCTTCAGGCCCATCCGAGCGCGCCCGGCGAACGGCCACCCACCGCCACGCACACCGACCCGCGAACCGGGCCGCGAACGTCTGCCATCGCGGCTCCGCGGACATCAAGCCAGCCTGACCTCAGCGGTCTCGTGGGCCAGCTGATCGTCGCGCGCTTCGTGGGTCCTGAGCCCTCGTCGGCGTTCTTGGCTCGCATCCGCGCAGGCCAGATCGGCGCGGTGATCCTGTTCGGCGACAACACCGCCGGCGGTCCGGGCGCGACGCTCCGAGTCGTCCACGACCTCCAGGATGCCGCCCATCAAGGAGATAAACCGCCGCTGCTGATCATGACCGACCAGGAAGGAGGCGACGTCCGGCGGCTGCCAGGCGCACCCGCGCTCGCCCCCGCCGTGATGAGCTCCGATGTGATCGCGCAATCAGAGGGCCAGGCGACAGGTGAGCTGCTTCGCTCGGTCGGGATCAATGTCGATCTCGCGCCCGTCGCCGACGTTGAGGCGACCTCGGGATCGTTTCTGGGTCCACGGTCGTTCGGCTCCACGCCGGCGCTGGTTGCAACGCGCGCTTGCGCGTTCGCGAGAGGGCTCGCGTCCGCAGGCGTGGCTTACACCCTCAAGCACTTCCCGGGCCTTGGACTAGCGACCGTCAGCACAGACGCCGCACCGGTCTCGATTTCGGCCTCGTCCGCAGAGCTGCGTGCCGACTACGGCGCGTATGAGACCTGCGGCGCCAGTCCGACGGCCTTGATCATGGTCAGCAGCGCCAGCTACCCCAGCCTCTCGGGACCCCTCCCCGCCGTGATGTCGCGGGCGATCTATCGGCGGGAGCTGCCGATCGCCGTCGGGCGATCGCACTTGCTCACGATCTCAGACGACCTTGAGACGCCTGCCCTCCGCGTTCAGGCATCCCCAGCGCTGACCGCGGTTGACGCAGGGCTAGACCTCGCGATGTACGCCACCACCGAGGCCGGTTCGGCGACGGCCTACTCGAAGCTGCTCGCAGACGCTCGCGCCGGACTGCTGCCCCTCCATCGGCTGGTCGATGCCGTGAGCGGGATCGAAGCGCTCAAGAAGATCGTGGCGCATTGACCACCATGGCCCGTGTCCTAGGATGAATGGCACCACCGACACCTGTGAGCGCTGCCAAGCCCCGCTGCCCGCGGGCGCAAGATTTTGCCGCAGCTGCGGTACACCGGTGGTCGCGCGACCGATCGCCGCTCTGTGTCCACGGTGCCGCCACGCCAACCCGGGCGACAGCAGGTTCTGCCGCGCGTGCGGAAACGCGCTGGCCGCAGCACCAGCCTCCGTACAGGCGCGGCCCGCCGAGACGCAAGTCCCGAGAACTCCTCGCCAGTCCGCCATCACTCAGCCGACAGCGCCGATCCGCCCGGGGCCCGCGTCCCGCTCGCGACGCTGGATCGGGGTCATCGCCGCGATCAGCGCGCTCGTGATCGCGGCGGGCGCGGCGGCGGCCGCGATCGTCGTGTCGAGATCGGGTCGCAGCACACCGAACTCAACAAGGCGCGCCGCCGGTTCGACGAGGACCGTACCAGCGTCAACGACCACCGACACCGCATCCAGCGCCGTCACCACCCCAACGAGCTCGGCCACCACTCCGAGCACCAACCCGGCGCCCTACGACGAGGGTGGATTCACGGCATCGCCGCCCTCCGGCTGGCTGATCGTCGAGGACGGTCAGCAGATGGCGGGCTACGTGGAGAGCAAGTGGCATAGCCCGGGAAGCCCCAACAATCTCGTCAAGGTCGACATGAGCCCGGCCACCGGCCTGCCGCCGGCGCAAGCCGCGGCCCAGGTCCATTCCGACCTCTTGCGCGAACAGGGTTATCACCAGGTCACGTTCGGGCCCGGCAGCCTCACCCAGCACGCGCCGTCCGTCGAATGGATCTTCACACTGCCCGGCAGCGAGCGCGTCGACTGGTTCTTCTCTCAGTGCGGCCACGATTTTGCCGTTCTCGGCGCAACGGCGCCCGGCAGCTTCAACCAGCTGCTGTCCAGTTTCACCTCGTTCGCGGAAGCGGTACAGGCCACGTGCGGCCAGTAGCTTCATCAGCGCCGGCCAGGGTGCGGCCGTCGGCCGTGACTCGGTCTTCTGCCGAGGAGGCCCGAAAATGACCGGGTACTGCACCGCGTGCGGCAAAGAATGCGGCTCTGATGACCGCTTTTGCCCGCATTGCGGCGCACCACAGAAAGCCTCCGGGCAGTCATCGCCGGCACCCGGTCAACCGGAGGGATCACGGCCTGTTCCTGCCCAAGGCGCGCCGCGCTCCGCCGAGCCTTCTGCACACACGCGATGGTCGGCCCCCAAGAAGCTTGCCATTGCGTCGGTTGGCATGGTAGTCCTCGCGGTAGCTGGCGCCGTCGGCGTTACGACGTTCTCGTCGCCTGGAACCCCAACCCCACACCCAACCCCACAGTGCGTCACCCCGCGTGTCCAAGCACCGCTGTCGACGGCACAGTCCTCGACCGGTTCCTCATCGGCACCGGCCACATCGGCGACCATCTACACGAGCCTCACTGGGGACGCGAACGAGCCCCAACAGGCGCAAGACATCCTGCTCGCAGAGCAGCTCGCCGTACAGCAGGCCGGAGGCAACGCCGGAGACGTCGCGGTCAGCCTCGTTCCGCTCGGAAATCAGACCGGCTCGGTTGGTCAATCGGACCCCAGCCAGACTGCCGCCAATGCGCGTCGGGCGGCAGTAGACCCCGCTGCGAGAGCCTACATCGGAGAGTTCGACTCCGACGCGTCGAAGATTTCGATTCCAATTCTCAACCAGGCCGGTGTTATTGAGATCAGCCCTTCCAATACCTACCTTGGGCTGACACGCAACGCGGCGCCCGGCGAGCCGGCGAAGTACTACCCCACCGGGACGAGATCCTACGCCCGCGTAATCCCGAACGACGCCGTGGAAGCGGCAGCCGCCGTCTCCTACATGCGCGACTGCCACGTCAGGAGCGTGTACGTCGTCTCCGACGAAGCATCCGGCGAGCAGGGTCTGGCAAGCGCTGTTGCAACTGACGCTCGCGAAACCGGCATCCGCGTAGTTGGAACGAGCCCGTTCGCGGGGACCGATCCTCGCTCTCTCGCCAGCCAGGTGGTCGCCTCGCGCCCCAGCGCAACGTTTTTCAGCGGAAGCTCGGTGACCGACGCGCTAACGATGTGGCACGACGTCCACGCCGTAGCTCCCAGCGTGAAGCTGTTCGCAAGCCACGGAGTCGCAGCGCCCGGGTTCGCTGCCGCGATGGGCTCCGCCCAGCAGGTGACATACCTGACCGCGCCGGTCCTCGCTGCGCGCTGTTATCCGCCCGCCGGCCAAGCGTTCTTTGCAAACTTCGCGCGGATGCATGGTCACGAGCCGAGTCAGTATGCGATCTTTGGCTTCGTCGCAATGCAGCGGATACTTGAGGCGCTCGCGAATTCAACGGCGGACAAGTTCGCGGTCCGGCAGGCGTTCTTTCATTCGGGCGAGCAGCCGTCAGCGATCGGTACCTTCGGCATCGACCCGAATGGAGACACAACGTTGAGCAGCTACGGCGGCTACCGCGTGCTGCACCACACGCTCGTCTTCGATCGGGTTCTGCACACGGAGAGCACCCCGAGCACGACGTGCTGACGAACCCACCACACAATCTCGAAACTGACATAAGAGGGGCGCATGACATGACCAACACCCAGTTCTGCGAGCAGTGCGGGGCAACCGTCGACCGATCCGCCCGGTTCTGCGCGGAGTGCGGAGCGGAGCAGGTCGATTCCGCGGCCAACAACATCCCTGACGTCCGCCAGTCACTCGGTGCGGCGGCGAGCACCGCTGCTCCACCACGTGCCTCAGTTCCTGCGGCCCCGACCGGGCCCGCTCGTCCGGCGCCCGATCGCAGAGAAGGCCCCGGGGACTCCGCCCCGGCGCCGACCGCGACCGATCCTCCACCGTGGCCTAGCAATGGAAGTTCGGGGCTGCCAACCATCGCCGAGCTCCCGCTCGAGCTCTGGCTGGTCATCGCCGCGTTTGCGCTGCCGGGCGCTTGGATCGTGTTCGAGATGGCGAAGGCACTGCCGGACGCGATCAAAGCATGGGGAGCCCAGTTCTTCGGTTTTCGGCTCGGCCTCGCGCTAGCGATGATCCTCGTGCTTGTCGGCTTGCTGGGCGCAGCGATGCTCGCAATCGCGTGGAAGCTCTACCACCGCGATCGAGTCGGGCGCGGCCTCGCCTACGCCTTCGGCGCCACGATCGTGGTGAGCGTGCTGTTCTCTAGCGCCCGGACCACCGCAGAAGTCTGGGCGATGATCTTCAGCTTCGTCGGTATCGGGATTCTCGCCTTCTCTCCGCATGTGCGTGCGATCTTCGACCGCGCCGCGTCTTTGGATGGAGCGCCGACCAGTGTCGTGGTGAGCCGTACGGTGATCGCGATCTTCTGTGCGATCGCGATCCTGACAGCCATCGTCTACTTGCTCCTGGGGTCGGTGAGCGGGAAGTACGTGGTCGCAGCGCTCGTTGCGGCGGGCGCCGCGATTCTGGCCGCAACGTGGTCAAAGCGGCTCGCGGAAGCCGACAGAACGGCTCGACTTTATCTGTCGATAGGGGGAGCGCTGGTCGCAGTCCTGATGATCGCGCTCGGGCAATCGGCCACCGGCCTCCTCTTTCCCTTGGGCCTGATCGTCAGCGCGATTGGGTGCCTCTGGATCCCCAATGACGCCCGAGTGTTCTTCGGGGACCAGCCGCTTAACATATCGGCGCCATGACGGCCACGACCACGCTCGTGGCCGTGTTGGGCATCGAGAGGCGTGCGCCCGGCGGCCGGACGCGGGTGAATTTCACGCAGACGCGGGTCGCGTCCGACCACTGGCGTCCCTCCTTTCGTGCCACCCACCAACACTGTGGGACGCCATGACTTGTCGCCGAACTCACATCGGCATCACCCTAGCCGGTGCATTTGCCACTCCAGCGATCAGCGGTTGCGGAGGAGAGCGGCTGTCGGGCTCGTCGATCTGCAGAGACTTCATGAACGCCTCCGCATCTGACCGCAAACATCATCGACAACCTCGCCAGTCAGTAACTCTCGCCACACTCGTCGCTTTCGCTGGTCTTGCGCTCTGCGGCTGCGGCAGCAACGCCGGTGGCCAGGGCGCCACCGTCGTTCAGAGGTCGAGCAGCACGACTAGCGCCAAGAGTGAGGAAGGTTCGTGGGGAGCACCCACGAGCATCGATAGCAACGGGCATCTTTACTCGGTGTCGTGCGCGACCGCATCGTCTTGCGTCGCGGTTGATTTTTTCGGCGACGCGGTGCGTTTCAACGCCAACTCGTGGAGCCCGCCCGTCAGCATCGACAGCGATCAGAACCAAGGGCTGGCGTCGGTGTCGTGCCCGACTCCATCGTTCTGCGTCGCGGTTGACGGGCGCGGCAACGCAGTGAGTTTCAACGGCAACTCGTGGAGCCCGCCCGTCAGCATCGACAGCGATCAGAACCAAGGGCTGACGTCGGTGTCGTGCCCGACTCCATCCTTCTGTGTCGCAGTCGACGAACACGGCAACGAGATGAGTTTCAACGGCAGTTCGTGGAGTGTGCCTATGAGCATCGACAGCGCCCAGAACCTGATGTCCGTGTCGTGCCCGACTGTGTCCTTCTGTGCTGCAGTCGATGGGTTCGGACACGTGGTGACCTTCACTGGGAAGTCGTGGAGCTCGCTCACGAGCATCGACAGCAGCGGCAAATTTGACTCGGTGTCTTGCCCGACTGTGTCCTTCTGTGCCGCAACCGACGGGTTCGGACACGTGGTGACCTTCAACGGGAAGTCGTGGACTTCGCCTATGAGCATCGACCGCAGTAGGTTTTTCATTACCGGCGGCGGAGCTCTTAACTTGTCCTGCGCGACTACGTCGTTCTGCGCCGCGGTTGATCAGAACGGCAACGCAGTGAGCTTCACCGGCGGCTCATGGAGCAAGCCGGCCAGAATCGACAGCAATTTGGGTCTTACCTCGGTGGCGTGCCTAACGGTGGCTTTCTGCGTCGCGGTCGACACCACGGGGAATGTATTGGCCTTCCGTTGAGACCCTGGGTGCGGCGGTCGGGCCGGCATGCCGGCACCCGACAGGCAGAGCTAGTGGTGCGTCCCAGCTGTAGCTGGCGATTGCATCGAGGGTGACCTGGCCGAGGCAGACCTTCTCCAGGATCTGCTCCGTGATCGCGGTCCATGTGAACGGCTGCGACTGGCCAGGCCGCTTGCAATCGAAGGCATGCTTGATTCGCTTGCGCCTCGGTCACTCCTAGCCCGCGAGGCCCAGCGGTATGGAGTACGGGACCGACGACGCGCCGACACGTTGCGCACACGTTCGCCGGTTGTTGGCAGCGAAGATCCTGCCGGCAGAGCAGGTCTCAGCAATGATCGTGGATGACTGCGTGAGCGACAGGGTTTGGGAGCGGGTGCCGGCCTTTCGCTGAGCGTGCGCACGGACGGCCCGGCCGATTAGCCAGGATCCGTACCTGGCACGGATACCAGCCGGGCTTCAGCGATGCGATTATGCTGCGCACAGGGGCGACCGCCAGCAGAAGGGGCGCGACCGATGAGGAACGCAGCCGTAGGGCAGCACGTGGACCACGGTTCACTCGATTAGGACAGACTCCCAGCCATCTCCATGACAGCCCGCGCTCTTATCGCCGCGGCCTGCGCGCTCGGCCTGAGTGCGTGCGGTGCCAGCACGCACTCAACCATCGTCTACAGCAGCGCCGTTACCAATTCGTCGGTAACGACCGTCACCAGTGCGGCAACGGCGGCTGATACCACGCCGAGCAACGCCCCGACCTACTGCAAGACGCTGACCGGATCGGCGGCGGTTCGTGGACTCGGCGCCGCAATGGCTCAGCTCGCGAAAGACGCCAACGACTCGGTCGCGCACGCCACCGTCCGCCAGGCTGTCGCGTCGCTGCGTTCATCAGCGGCTCAGACATCCGGCAACCCCCGGTCCGCACTGTTGGCCGCGGCTCGCGCCCTGGACCGGCTTGACCGCCAAGGCCTCGAGGCGGCCGGCATCGTCAACTCCGCGCTGCAAAGTGCGGGCGCAACCCTGGAGCAACCATGCGCCTTCCCCGTCGGCTGACTATCGGTCTCCTGGCCGCAGCCAGCCTGTGCGCAACGCTGGGCGCCGACGCGCAAGCCGGAGTCAACCAGGGCCTGTGCCACGGCAACTCCACGCGCTTGAGTGTTCCCTCGGAGTACGCGATCGACGCGTGCTTGAACGGGTCGTCACTGGTACTGCGCGACTCCATCCAGATGGTGTTCACGGTGTCCAGGACCGGGGACATCGGCAACCCGTCACGAGCCGAGAGCGACTACGGCGTGGCTGCGGGCGCGGAGCGCGCCAACAGCAGCGACCCCAACATCTTTCTGCCGGGCGACCAGCTCACGTTCCCCGTCGGGCCCGGCGGCGGCTCGGTGACGATCCACCCGTCCTCTGACAACGGCTTCTACTCGATGGCGGGGCTGTTCGCGTCCATCATCCCCGGCAAGACCAGCGCGGTCGGCCAAGCGCTCGTCGGCTTGTTCCGTAGCTCAACGACGACTACACCCAGTACGAGCAATGCCTGGTCGGCAAGAACTGGGTGGGGCAGCTTGGCTGCACGGCCTTGCTGGCCCGGAATGTCGAGTTCGCCATCGACCGGGCGAAAGTGAGCGGCGGCGTGGCGTTCCTCAAAAGCGTCGCCGGTGCGCTCATCAGCGGCTACCTGACCGCTGAGTCCATCGGCAAGTGGTTCGATGACAGCGTCACCGCGGTCAAGGACGTGGAGCACACCCACACCACGATCACCATCGCGGCGGCGTCCGGCGGTGGCGGCGGCTCGACACCCAGCCAGCCGCCTTCGGGCGGGGGTGGCGGGTCGCCCACGCCGTCCACGGGCCCGGTCCCGTTGCCCACAGGGCAGTTCACCGTGCAAAACGCCGGCGGGGGGATCTACTGGCGTTCCTCGCCGGACTGGAACACCCCGGAGGCCTCCGCGGGCAACGGCTTCTACCCGGGGACCGTCATCGCAGTCTCCTGCTATCAGCAGGGGGCCGGCAACGTGCCCGGCTCCTCGGACAGCATGTGGGAGCAGGCGTCCTGGGTGAGCGGCCCCGGCCACGGCAGCGGCTGGATCAACGAGCACTTCATCAACGACGCATCGCCGATCAACCAACCGTCACCCGGCGCGCCCGCCTGCCAGCAGGCTTCACAACCGCCCACTCCCACTCCGACGCCGACGCCCACCCCCACTCCCGCTCCGACTCCGACGCCCACTCCCGCTCCGACTCCGACGCCCACCCCGACGCCCACCCCGACTCCGACCCCGCCGCAGACCTGGTCTGAGACAGTCGGCGGAAACGCGCACACCTGGACGGACTACACCAATGCGGGCGGCAACCAGGGCCCCACCATCGCGGGTGGCCAAACGGTGCAAATCGCCTGCAAGACCCAGGGCTTCCGAGTCGCCGACGGGAATACATGGTGGTACCGGATCGCCTCGGCGCCCTGGAACGGCAGCTACTACGTGTCCGCGGACGCCTTCTACAACAACGGCCAGACCACCGGCAGCCTGCACGGAACACCGTTCGTCGACCCGACCGTCGGCGACTGCTGATTACGCGCGGGCCTGGGGTGCGCAGGCGGTGCCGGTGCTCCCCACTGCTGGAGACACCGACCGGCGCGGACCAGGAAAGCCGTTGGTGGATCATGACTGGCTCTAGAAAGGGCCTGAGTCTTTGAAAGGCGGTCGGCGGTTCCATCCCTACCCGGATCAACTCTTCGCATGCCAACCAAATGGAAGAACCACCCCATGAAGAAAATACCCATCGGGGCTGTAACCGCCCTTTGCTGCACGATAGCCGGCTGCGGAGGAAGCGGTTCTCTAAAGGCCACCAGTGCGAGCGGCGACACGTCGAGCAGTCACAACAAGAGCACACTCGCGACCTCATCAAGTGCTAGCGGACAGCAACTCGGGCCGTTGTATGCCGCACTGAGGAGTGCGTGCTCGTCCGATCCAAGCGTCTGCGCTTACCCGCTTCCGTCCGATCCATCAACGCCCATCGGAGCTGCTGCTGATGCCTTTTGCAAAGAAGCGCTGGCTGACTCCATGCCTTTGTTGGAAGCGGCAGGAGCAGGTGACCGTGAGGCTGGCGGAGCGATGCAGGGTCGCTTTGACTTGGCGTCGAGCAACGACGTCCAAACGGGGATAGTGTTTCCGAATGGGGGAGACGATGCGGGATGCGTAAATCCCCTCAACTTCGGCGTCTATGTCGCCCCCTCCCCGCCCGCCCGGATCAACGCCCAGTCGAACAGCGTAACGTTGCCATTTGGGCAGTGCGTCGTCGAGTATGGAGACGATTCTGCGCTTGGCGCCACTTCGACGGATCTATCGTGCATCACGCCCGATGGATGAGCAATCGACATCGCTGAGGGCTTCGTCTCCAACATCCCACAGTCCGTACTCAAGCAACAATACGGCCTACTCGCCTCCAGGCTCGCCACACCTCCTGAGCGCCAGGGCGGCGAGTAGCAGAGCCATCTCGGCCTGGGCACTCTCGGATCTCCCCCTGACAGCCGGAAGGCCGAAGCTCCTAAACGAAGGAGAGGGAGCTGGACCGCGCAGAGTCAGTTCGGTCTGAGTGGCACGCAGTCGGCCGTCGATGCGACTTTCACAACCTTCGCGTGACAGACGGTCGGCGTGCCGATCCACAGCACCCCCAAGGGGACGACGCCGGCCGGCGCCGAGGACGCCGGCGTGCTCGTGCTGCCTGCGTTGCTCCCCGTCTCCGAGACGCGGATTATTTACCGTGCGCGGTTGGTAGTGCCGGTGTCCTTGTCGTCGCGGATCCGGTCCTCGACGTGCGCGTGCTGGCGATGACGGCACTCCAAGACGGCGATGTCCTCGTCGGGCTGGTCGGTGAGGATCGCTTGGAAGCGGTACCCGTCATGGTCGGTGAACGAGAGCTGGGCTCCGGGGTGCGGACGCTCACGCCGCACGATCAGCCTGCAGCCCTCGGGCCAGGCGGACAGATCAACCATGTCGGTGATCTCACAGACCTCGCCGTTGGTGCGGTGCGAGGCGTCCTGATCTAATGCCGGAGCCCAGGCGTGCTCGGGGATCTCGAGGATCGCGGCCCGGATCTGCTCAGTCAGCTCATAACCGACCGAGAAGCGCATCCGTGCCTCGCGGCAGTAGTCAACGAGCCCGTGCGTGGCGCCGGCGGAATCGGCGCGCACCAGGATCTCCAGCGACTCGATGGACTCGGGCGGGATCTGCGCCAGCGCCCGGTCGATCACCGCCGTGTGATCCTCGGCGGTGTTAGAGCCCGCGTTCCCCGCTCGCAGCAGCCCGCCGAGCGCCTCGCGCGTCTCATCGAGGTAGACCTGCAACGGGTGAAACCCGTAGCCGCCCTTGTAGTTCCCGGCCGCCTTC